>ENA-ORSA01003255-ORSA01003255.1-human-gut-metagenome-genome-assembly--contig:-NODE-3255-length-10478-cov-7.402475_pt1 | contig 10478 bp, 9 predicted proteins | sample MGYA00242179_ERZ509142 | MGnify/ENA primary metagenome ERZ509142 (study PRJEB26280, sample SAMEA2338659) | human gut metagenome | biome: human gut; feature: human-associated habitat; material: faeces... | reverse complement strand
TCCGTTACGAGGGCGTCTGCTCTGCATACGTCCACGGCGGCGGCACCCACGGCATCCTGGTCAACTTCGAGACCACCAACGACATCGACGCAAAGGACGAGTTCGTTGCTTACGGCAAGGACATCGCCATGCAGGTCGCTGCTGCAAACCCCAGCTATGTGGACGAGGCTTCTGTCCCTGCTGAGGTCGTGGCCAAGGAGAAGGAGATCATGCTCGCTCAGATGGCTGGCGATCCGAAGACCGCCAACAAGCCGGATGCAGTCAAGCAGAAGATGATCGAGGGCAAGATCAAGAAGTTCTTCAAGGAGAACTGCCTGGTCGATCAGGAGTTCGTCAAGGATGGCGATCTGTCTGTTGCTCAGTACACCGCTAAGGTCGCTAAGGACCTGGGCGGCGACATCAAGATCGTCAAGTTCACCCGCTTCCAGAAGGGCGAGGGCCTGGAGAAGCGCGCTGACGACTTCGCTGCTGAAGTCGCAAGCATGGTGAAGTAATTCAAGCTTCCAAGCTGAAAATGGGAGCCGCAGTGCCTGTCATAGGGTGCTGCGGCTCTTTTTTGCGTTCCGGGGTTGTAAAACCTGACCGAAGATGTTATGATAGACCCATTCCAAACAGAAAGAAGTGCTGACCATGAAGATTGTCCCGTGTGCATTCCAACTGCCCAACGGAGAAATGCTGACCGTGCGCAGTCTGTGCGCAGACGACGCCGAAGCGCTCAACGCATTCCGCCTTGCAACCTACCGCGAAACACACTTTATGGCCCGCTACCCGGAAGAAGGCGCGAATCTGGAAACGGTGCAAAAGGGGCTTGCAGGCTGCGAGAAAAGCCCGGTGAACTTTGAGGTCGGTGCATTTGCCGGAGAAAAGCTGGTGGGGGAGTTTGGTGTGGCACAGGTGCGGCCGCACATCAAGTATCGCCATCGTGCCGTAATGGGCATCTCTGTCCGGAAAGAGTATTGGGGCTGCGGTCTGGGCAGTTATCTGATGCAGCTGGCCATTGACCAGACCCGCACCAACGGTTTCGAACAGCTGGAACTGGGGGTGTACAGCGATAACACCCGTGCCATCCATCTCTATGAGAAATTTGGCTTTGCGCGCTGCGGCATCCAGCCCCGTGCCTTCAAACTCAAGGATGGAACCTACCGCGACGAGATCATGATGGTGAAGATGCTATGAAAACAGAACGCATTACCCTGAAGGGTGTCCCCGCGCTCCTCATCGGCGAGCCTTCCCACAAGGTGTATCTCTACGTCCACGGAAAAATGGGCAGCAAAGAGGAAGCCCTTGCATTTGCAGAGCAGGCCTGCCCGGCAGGTTATCAGGTGCTGGCCATCGACCTGCCCGAACATGGCGAGCGGAAGAACGGCCCGGAACGGCTCCTGCCATGGGTTGTTACCCCGGAGCTGCAATTTATGGATCAGTATGCAAGAGTGCACTGGCGGCAGGTCTCGCTGCGGGCCACGAGCATCGGTGCATGGTTTTCCATGCTGGCGTTACAGGAGAAGGTACTGCGCCGTGCGCTCTTCGTTTCGCCCATCGTGGATATGGAGGACCTCATCGGCAGGATGATGCAGCAGGCCAACGTGACCGAAGAGCAGCTGCAAGCGGCAGGGGAGATCCCCACAGATTTCGGAGAGACGCTTTCGTGGCCGTATCTCTGCTGGGTGCGGGAGCATCCGCTCCGCTGGCGCACCCCCACGCAGGTACTCTATGGCGAAGCCGACGAGCTGACTTCCTATGCTGTGCTTGACCGCTTCAAGCGCGCGACCGGGGCTCAGCTGACCCTTCTGGCCGGCGGGGAGCACTGGTTCCACACCGAGACGCAGCTGGCCGTGCTGCAGGCCTGGGAAGGTGCGCATCTCTGAAGCGCAGAAAAACAGAGATCCCCGCTGACGGGTTCGATGACGTCAGCGGGGATCTCTTTCTGTTTTTACGAACGAATCGTGAAAACCGCAGTTGTTTTTAGACCTTTGCTTCGCTGTTGTGCTCGGCGTTGGAGTAAGCCTTGAAGGAGTGGAAGACGATGTTCAGGCCCAGAACGATCAGCAGGACAGCCAGGATCAGCTGCAGGCCGTTGGCGATGAACACAGCGCCCCAAGTGGTCTCACCCGCAGGGATGCCCACCGAAGCGGCAGCGCTGATGGCCTTGACCATCGCGATCAGACGCTGGACCAGCGCGGTGAAGGTGACGCACAGCATGATGACCAGCGGGGGGAAGAGCATCTTGTTGTTGCGGCCGGTAACCTTCAGGAAGACGCACAGGGTGGCCAGAACCAGAGCGCTCAGCAGCTGGTTGGCGGAACCGAACAGCGGCCAGATGTTAGCGTAGCCGATCTTGGTCAGGATGAAGCCGAACACCAGCGTGATGAAGGTGGAGAAGTAGACGTTGCAGAACAGCTTGCGCCAGCCCTCTGCATGCTCCATGTCATCGACGCTGAACAGCTCCTGGAAGCTCATGCGGCCGATACGTGCAACGGCATCCAGGCTGGTCAGAGCCAGAGCAGAAACGCACATGGTCATGAAGACGGTAGCAGCGTAGGCGGGGATGCCGAACATCTCAAAGAAACCGGCAACGCCGCGGCTGAAGATCTGGAACGGGGTGCCTGCGGCGGGAGTGCCATCCGCAGCGGCAGCAGCGCCTGCAACACACAGGGCCAGAACAGCCAGCAGGCTTTCGAGGATCATGGCACCATAGCCGACTTTCAGCATATCCTTTTCGTTCTCCACGGTCTTGGAAGAAGTGCCGGAAGAGACCAGGCTGTGGAAACCAGAAACGGCACCGCAGGCCACGGTAACGAACAGGATGGGGAACATGGTGCCCAGCTTCTCATTGGTGAAACCGGTGAAAACGGGCAGGTTCATGGTGGGATGTGCGACCAGCAGGCCGACTACGGCACCTGCGATCATGGCCACGAACATGAAGGTGGTCATGTGGTCACGGGGCTGCTTCAGCAGCCACATGGGCAGGACGGCTGCAAAGAAGATGTAGATGAAGGTGATGTAGCTCCATGCAGCCTTGCCCAGGATGATGGGGAAGTTTGCACCGATCACGAAAGACAGAACGATGAAGACGATGCTGATGACGCTCTCCTTCCAGCCGGAGAAGTTGAACTTCTTCTGGATCAGGCCGAAGACGACGGCGAACACCATGAACATGATGGAGACCATGCCGGCAGCACCGTTGGTCTGTGCGGCCTCGACCAGAGTACCGTCGGTGCCAAAGGCATTGAAGGTACCGGCGACCATGTCAGCAAATGCTGCGATGACGATGCCGCAGAACAGCCAGCAGAACAGCAGGAACAGCTTGCGGCCGGTCTTGCCGATGTACTTCTCGATCAGCATGCCCATGCTCTTGCCGTCGTTCTTGACGGAAGCGTACAGAGCGCCGAAGTCGGTGACAGCGCCGAAGAAGATGCCGCCCAGCAGCACCCACAGCAGGACAGGCAGCCAGCCGAAAGCAGCAGCCTGGATGGCACCGGTGACAGGGCCTGCACCGGCGATGGAGCTGAACTGGTGTGCAAACACGGTCCAGCCGTTGGTGGGAACATAGTCACGACCATCCTCGTGGACGACTGCGGGGGTCTTGGCGGTGGGGTCGATGCCCCACTTGTTGGCCAGCCAGCGGCCATACAGCGTATAAGCGCCGAACAGACACACGGCTGCGATCAAAACGATGACCAGCGTATTCATTTCTTTATACCTCTTTCCTTTCTTTCACACCGGCAATGGCCGAAGCAGGACGGCTGTGCCCAAAAGCAGGGCAGGCGAAACGGCCCGGAGGGGTGAAAAAAGCCTCCGTCCTCACGAAAGATAGAGACACAAAGATGTATCCCATCTTCCTCGAAGACGAAGGCCAAACGGTGCATCTGCACCGGTCGTTCTCCGCGGTACCACTTCGTTTGCTGCTTTCGGGAGCAGCCGCTTGCGCGTACAGGCGTTCCTGCCGCCGATACGCCGCCCTGTAACGTGGGCTGAACGGCCATGCACTACTTCCGCAAGCGGGTTCGCACAGGCTGCTCGCAGGTGAGGGCTGATCGCACTGTGCTGCCGTCTTGCACCGGAGTGGCGGCTCTCTGAGCGCAGGGAATGCGAAAAGTCATGTCCTGTTCATTGCATTTGCCGAATGATTGTGTATACTTTAGTCCTGATTTCATAATTTGTCAATATATTTTGGGCAAGTTAGGAGACTGTGCCATTTTTGCGGGGGAGAGATTAAGAAAATTTAGGCGATTTTTGTTCAGATGTGAGATGAATAAAACTGAATGCCTCCACAGGTGAAATCTGCTAAACTCCCGGAAAGAAAGACCGAGCACTTGACTTTTATACTTTCAAGTGCTAAAGTAACAGAGTAATAGAAAGACCCGTGCCGCACCCTGCGGCACTTTGCCCTAAAGGAGGCAGCTATGGCGGACAAGAACCCCAGAAGAAACCCCACCACCGACGCACTGTTCGACGCGATCCTGAGTCTTGAGACGAGGGAGGAGTGCTACAACTTCTTCGAAGACCTCTGCACGGTCAAGGAGATCTCCGATATGGCCCAGCGTCTGGAAGCGGCCAAGCTCCTGCTCGGCGGCAGCACCTACGACCAGATCGTAAAGGCGGTGGAGATCAGCACCGCCACCATCAGCCGCATCAACCGCTGCATCCAGTACGGCTCCGGCGGCTACCGCGACACCATCGAGAAGGTACAGAAGAGCGCAAAGCCGGAGTGACATCCGGGCGGCGAGGCACATAGGATGGACTGCGCCCTATTCCTATTATAGAAAGGAAGGTCCTTCTTATGGCTGATACCACCAACTGCACCCCCTGCGTTTCCTGCGGCTGCCCCGCGCTGCCGAGAGTTTCCTTCGACCAGGCCGTCGTTGACCTGATGGAGAGCATCGCTTTGCAGGAGTCGGCCCTGAGCCACATCCTCTGCGCCGAGACCCAGAAGATGAAAGCCGCCCTCAGCATGGAGGAGCTGGACCTGTGCAAGCTGCTGGAAGTCAACGACTCCGCCACCAACATGGTCCACGCCGTGGCGAACCTTGAGCTGGTTCTGAAAGAGAAGCTGGAATTCATCGCCAACAACCTCTACTACCCCTCGACGGGGAACAGCACCACCACAGAGAGCTGATGTCAAAATGCGACTGCCCGCCCGCAATGGGTGGGCGGTTTTTGCTTTCCGGGGCGGGGCTGCCTAAAAATATGTATAAAAGTCGGAAAAGTGTTTTGTTGGAATTGCTGAATATCGAAATCTGTGCTATACTATATAATGTTTATCCAAAGAGAAAGGGGAACCTGACCTTGCTGCACTACGATGCGATCCTGTTTGACGTGGACGGTACGCTCATCGATTCCGCCCCCGGCATTCTCAATACACTGGAAGAAGTTTTCAGCTCCATGGGCGTTGACGTCGCCCGGAGCGACCTTGGCCGCTACATCGGCCCGCCCCTCCGCAAGAGCTTCGGCGAGCATTTCTCCGACCCTGCAAAAATCGAGGAGGCCACGAAGCGCTACCGCGTGAGCTACGCCGCCAAGGGCTGCCACGAGGGCGGTGTCTACCCCGGCGTGGTGGAGATGCTGGGCCGTCTCAAGGCTGCGGGCCTGACCCTCTGCACGGCTACCTGCAAGCCCACCGACGTTGTGAGGCCCATCCTCGAAGAGCAGGGCCTTGCGCCTTACTTCTCCTTCGTGGGCGGTGCGTCCATGGATGAGAGCCGCGACAACAAGACCGACGTCATCCGCCACGTCCTCGCCCAGCCCGTCATGCAGGGCAAGCGGGTGCTGATGGTGGGCGACCGCCGGGACGATATGCAGGGCGCTGTGAACTGCGGCCTGGACGCCGCCGCTGTGCTCTACGGCTACGGCGGCAGGGAAGAGGTCGCCCCCTTTGCGCCGGTCTTCATGGCCGCTGACTGCAAAGAGCTGACGGACTGGGCTCTCCGCCCGGTGGACGAGCCTTCCCATTCCTGAAACGAGAGGGACTGAATCTATGAGTCGAAAAAAACAACAACAAAACGAAACCATGACTCCCATGCAGCATCGGGCCGTTCTGGTCTGCATCCTCTGCGTGCTGGCGGTGCTGCTGACCTTCGGCATCACCACCACCCTCCTCAAAAAGGGCGGCGAGGAGCCTGCCCCCTCCGTCTCGGAGTCTGTGGCAGACCCCACCCCCGGCGAAGACCTGTCGGGCCACTACCAGATCGACAACGCCTCCACCGCTCTGCTGACGGAGACCGCCGACGCCGGCACGGACTATCTGAACGACACCCTTTTTCTGGGCGATTCCAACACCGTCCGCCTCTATAACAACGGCCTCATCTCCCTGCAGCAGTTCTGCGCCAAAGAGGGCATCGGCACCCAGGTAGCGCTCAACGAGGGCATCGTTACCTTTAAGAAGGATTCCAACCACTACACCATCCCTCAGGCGGTGGCCATGATGAAGCCCCGCCGTGTGGTCATGACCTTCGGCACCAACGACACCGGGATGGAAGTCTCGGACTTCATCGCCCACTACACGGCCCTCATCCAGGCCATCCAGCAGAGCTACCCCTACACCGACATCATCGTCAACACGGTGCCGCCGGTCCCGGCTGACCACTCCAACTACCCCCACATGGACCAGGCCAAGATCGACGACTTCAACATGGCCCTTCTGGATCTGTGCGAGCAGCTGGGCGTCCGCTTCCTCAACTCCGCCGAGGCCCTCAAGGGCAGCGACGGCTACGGCATCGCGGACTACTACACCAGCGGCGACATCCACCTCAAGAGCGCCGGCCTCAAGGCAGTGCTGAACTATCTCCGCACCCACGCCCTGCAGACCGAGGACCGCCGCCCCGACACCAACAACATCCCCACCCGCACCATGGAGTATGTCTCCAACCCCAGCTCCGCTGTGGCCGCTCCCAGCTCGGAGGCTGTCAGCTCCAGCGAGAGTCAGGCCGAGAGCGCCAGCAGCTCGGAGAGCTCTTCGAGCGAGAGCACCAGTGAGGACAAAAAGTACGAGGCCCACTACCGTGTGGACAAGAACGGCGGCGGCACTCTGAGCGTCGGCAATGACACCGGCAACAGCTCTGTGACCTACACCGTCACCGACCCCGACAAATCCATCACCGTGACCGCTGTCCCGGCGGAGGGCCATGTCTTCGTCAAGTGGAGCGACGGCCTCACCAGCAAGACCCGCACCGACACCGACTTCAAGCAGAATCTGGACGTCACGGCAGTCTTCGGCACAGCCTCCGTCCACATCACCAGCGAGGGCAAGGGCGCTGTGGGCAGCTCCTACACCTTCAAGGCTGCCTTGAGCGGCAAGTACGCCAAGACCGAGAACCTGCGCTGGTACGCCAACGGTCAGGAGGTCACGCAGGCCGCCGGCAAGTCCAGCATCACTGTGGTGGTGGACAGCTCCATGGCCAACGCTTCTTATAAGATCCACGCCGTCGTTACCTACAACGACTGCAAGGTGAGCAGCAACACCCTGACCATCACCATCGGCAGCGGTGTGACCAGCGAGTCCGGCTCCACCAGCAGTTCGTCCTCGTCCCATGCCGGTTCTTCCGGCAGTACATCCTCTTCGTCTTCCTCTGCAAGTTCGGGCAGCTCTTCCCACAGCACCAGCAGTTCGTCGTCGGCATCGTCCAGCACGTCGTCTGGCAGCTCCAAGGCAGAGTCGGAGTCCGAAAGCAAGGCCGAGTCTAAGGCAGAATCCAAGACTGAAAGCAAAGCTGAGTCCAAGGCCGAGAGCGAAGCAGAATCCAAATCCGAAAGCAAGGCAGAGTCCAAGGCCGAAAGCAAGTCGGAAGCCTCCGCCAGCAAGGAAGCCGAAAGCAAGGCAGAATGACGCCCCGCACCTTCCTCTGCGAAGCCGCATAGGCTGAGCCGAGAGGAGGCGAGCGGATGTTCCGTGAAGAAATGCGAGTCCTCGGCCTGCCCGGCGCAGAAGATGTGACCGACGGCAGCGTGGACTACTACGACATGGATTGGGAAAACTTCGAGAACGGCGTGACGGAGGAGCAGATGGCAAAGTGCATCGCAAAAGAGTGCGCCTGCACGTCGCACTGTAAGTGCAGCGGGAACCTGCCAGACCAGTCCGACGACGAAGCCTATGAAATGACGTTGGAATGATAAAAAATACGAGAAGCCAGCTCTGCCGGGCGGGGCTGGCTTCTCGCTGTTCTCAAACCGCACCGCAGCCGCGCCCGCTCAAGGCGGCAGGCGGCTCGAAAAATGATAGAGAAGGGAAAGAAACATGGCAAAATATTATTGCATCCTCTTCGATGCAGACAATACGCTTCTGGACTTTGACGCCGCCGAGAACAAGGCGCTGGCTGAGACGCTGGTGGAATACGGCATCGAGCCGGACGCCGGGACGGTGCAGACCTACCGGGACATCAACTCGGAGCTCTGGCGTCAGCTGGAAAAGGGCCAGATACGCCGCGACAAGCTGATGGGGGAGCGCTTCACCCGCTTCCTCAAGGCCATCAACGCAGCCGGGGACGGCGTGGAGATGAACCGCTGCTACCTCGACCACCTGTCCTCCCACCCTGACCTGATGACCCCCAATGTTCTGGACGTCCTCGGGGAGCTTTCCGAGGTGGCGACGCTGGCCGTCGTGACCAACGGCTTCGAGAAGGTGCAGAGCCGCCGGGTGGCAGAATCCGGCATCGGGGCCTACCTTGAGGACGTCTTCATCTCCGAGAAGCTGGACAGCGAGAAACCCAGCCGCCGCATCTTCGACTCCGCCCTCCGCGCTCTGGGCGTGGAGAACCGGGAGCACGTCCTGGTGGTGGGCGACGGCCTCACCAGCGACATTCAGGGCGGCGTGAACGCGGGCCTCGACACCTGCTGGTTCAACCCCGGCCACGCCGAGAACCCGGGCAAGGTGAGCCCCACCTACGAGATCGCCTCGCTGGAAGAGCTCTACCCGCTGGTGATGGAGCCGGAAGAGCTGGCGAACCTCGGCCTCAAGCACCGCCGTCATCAGCTGTAACGGCGGGAATGTCCCTATCCACCCTACTGGAAAAGAACACGGAAGAACGATATGCTGATTCATTTGGAAAAACTCGGAAAGAGCTTTGGCGAGAAGGTCGTCCTGCACGACGTGAGCGCCAGCGTGGAAAAAGAAGACCGCATCGGCATCGTGGGCCAGAACGGCGCAGGCAAGACGACCCTGCTCAAAATTCTGACCGGCGTCTACACCGACTATGACGGCGAGTTCAGCGTGACCCACGGCGTGACGCTGGGCTATCTGGAGCAGAACGCAAAGCTCGATGTCACGCTGGATATTTATGGGGAGATGCGCTCTTCCTTCGCCCCTGTGCTGGACGCCATGGCCCAGATGCAGATCTTGGAAAAGAAGATGGCGGCCTCTCCCGACGATGCCGCCCTTCTCGAAAAGCACGACGAACTGCAGAACATCATCGACGCCGCCGACGGCTACAACATGGATGTCAACATCAAGAAGGTGCTGTCCGGCATGGGCTTTGCGCAGGATACCTGGAGCAAGAATGTGGGCGTCCTCTCCGGCGGTGAGCTGACCCGTCTCCGTCTGGCCAAGCTCCTCCTCGAGAAGCCGGACGTCCTCATTCTGGACGAGCCCACGAACCATCTGGACTTCGCCACCATGGAGTGGCTGGAAAACTACCTCAAGGGCTACTCCGGTGCCGTTCTGGTGGTCAGCCACGACCGCTATTTCCTCGACAACGTCTGTACCAAGATCTGGGAAGTCTCGTTCCAGACCATGACCACCTATAAGGGCAACTTCTCGGCCTATCTGCCCCAGAAGGAAGCCGCCGACGCCCTGCGCCAGAAGCAGCACGACGCCGACGTGGCGCTGGCCGAAAAATTACAGGACTACATCGACCGCAACCTCGTCCGCGCCTCCACCACCAAGATGGCCCAGAGCCGCCGCAGGCAGCTGGAAAAGCTGGAGATCACCGAGGCCCCTCAGGACGAGACCAACCAGCTCAAGTTCCGCTTCGAATACGACGTGGAGCCGTGGAATGAGCTGGTGCTGCTCAAGAACCTGACCATTAAGATCGGCGACCGCACCCTGCTGGAGCCCTTCACCTATACGGTCTGCCGCGGCCAGCGGCTCATCATCGCCGGCCCCAACGGCGCAGGCAAATCCACCCTGATGCAGGTGCTGGACGGCAAGCGCCGCCCCTCCGGCGGCATGGTGCGCCTTGGCACCGGCGCACGGCCCAGCATCTTCGCCCAGCAGCAGAACCGCATCGGCGCGGGCCGCGTCATCGACGTCATCTGGAACAAGTATCCCCGGATGACCGAGCTGGAAGTCCGCAGCCATCTGGCAAAGCTGGGCTTCCGGGGCGAGACGGTCTTCAAGCCCTGCGAGGCCCTGTCCGGCGGCGAGCTGGCCCGACTGCGCTTTGCAGAGATCGTGCTGGAACGCCCGAACCTGCTGTTCCTGGACGAACCTACCAACCATCTGGACATCTACACCCGCGAGAACCTGACCGAGGCGCTGATGGCCTACA
>ENA-ORSA01003253-ORSA01003253.1-human-gut-metagenome-genome-assembly--contig:-NODE-3253-length-10484-cov-2.354684_pt1 | contig 10484 bp, 5 predicted proteins | sample MGYA00242179_ERZ509142 | MGnify/ENA primary metagenome ERZ509142 (study PRJEB26280, sample SAMEA2338659) | human gut metagenome | biome: human gut; feature: human-associated habitat; material: faeces... | reverse complement strand
AACAAAAGATTACATTCGACAAAGTGATGCGCTATCCCATCCGTCGGCGGGCACGCCATGTGCCTTCATCAGGTTGGGGTTGTGTGCGCCACCGTGGTCGGCGGTCAGCACCACGAGATAGTTGCCTTTGCCCACCTCTTGGTCAAGGGTGGTAAGGAAGTGTGCCAGCGCCTTATCGGTTTGCATATACACGTTATAGTTGTCTTCGCCACGTGTGCCTACGGCATGGCCTATGGCGTCGGTGCTTGAGATGCTCACGCACAGCATATCGGTAACCTCGTCTTTACCCATCTGCTCGTTCTTTACGGCAGCCTCGGCCAGGCTAAAGGTTTGTGTGGCGCCCTCGGGCAGCATGATAAGGTTGGTGCCAGGCTTAATCTTGCTGTTTTTGTTGAAAGCAATCATCCAACTGGGCAACTTATCCATATAATATGAGCTGGTGATGAAGCGGCCCGTCTTCTGGTCATACCAGTAGGCGGCATCGGCGCAGTGGCCAGCGGGCAGAATAGAGGCACGGTCTTTGATAGAGACGCCTATCACCTTGCTCTTGAAGTCGGTGGCCACCTTCAGCTCGTCGCCAATGGTGGTAGCCAGCAGGTTGTGGGGTGAACGCTCGCCAACGCTACCTTCTGATCCTACGTTCTTCACGCTGTGGTCTTCGCACGACGACACCTTTTTGCCATTGATGTAAAAGTCGTTGCCAGTAATGCCGTGCAAGGCGGGCACCGAGCCGGTATAGTTGCTGGAGTGTCCGATGGCGGTAACGGTGGGCAGATAGTTAATCATCTGGTTGTCGCAGCTGAAGCCTTCGTTCATCAAACGCTTGAAGCCGCCCTCGCCAAACTGGTTATAATAATAGGTGAGATAGTCCCAACGCATTTGGTCGATGATGATGCCCACCACCAGCTTGGGACGCTGCACTTGTGCTCCTGCCACCAATGCGATGAAACAGAAGAGCACGGTAAGAAAATGCTTTTTCATTTGTTCTCTTGTTTTTGGTTTCTGTTTTTTAGTATAATGTTTTATCTGTTCTTAATATTGTGTGATGTTTAACCCGAAACGGTCATTAGGCCGTTTTATGTCGGTTTTTATAACTGCTTGCAGTCTTTTGTTTTTTATAAGTTGTCTTTTGCTTGTTTTTAATTCGCAATAGCTTGCTATTACTCATTAAAAGCCAAACAAAATCCATTCTTCTAAAAATCCAAAATACAAGCAAGCCCTAACGACCGATTTGGGTTTAAAGAACAAAAAGTAGAAAAAAAGCAATGTCTTTCTTACTTTTTTATTAATTTTGCAACCACAAAAGACAAAAACAAGTCTTTATGTCATAAAACACGCATCATCAACAAACAGAATGACACGCACAGAACATGAGAGTCTTAGTGCGACGACATTCATTCTAATTAATGAAATTAATGAAACTAATAGATTAAAAACAGATAACACATATTAATAATTAAATTCACGTATGAAAAAATTTTTACTTTCACTCATGATGCTCGTTGCCGTAACTGTTACTACGACAGAAGCACAGACAAAGTTAAAGATTAGCAATGGCGCTACTAATCTTTCACTGGCACAACAGTTAGACGACCTCTCACGCTATAAGGCCGTACAAACCAAAGTAAAACGTACCATAAAAGTTGCATCAGAAAATGCTGACGATAATGCAACAGAAGAAGAGGGCAGCAAGGTGGTACTCACACCGCCTGATGGAGAGGCACGCTATTACTACCTCGATCAGATGGCTCTTGACCCCTATGCACTATTTCAAGACTACCCTTTCCTTTACGACTACCACGCTAAGGTAAAACTCGTGTTCTGCGACAACGGTGATGTATGGATGCCATGCATGCTCAATCGTAATAACATTAAAGGATACATCAAAGGTAAATATAATGACGATCACACAAAACTGATATTTAAAAACGGACAGCCTGTATACTGGGCACTTAACGATAAGGTTTATTACGTGCTTGCATTAGGCGACGAGACAGGCGGTGGAGCGCCCTCAACATCAGATGCCGATAACACGACATTGGCACAAGACAGCGAGACAGATGCCACAACCAATCTATACGCCAGCGACATCACCTTTGACGTAGACGCCACAACTGGGGTTATCAGCTTCGAGGTAGACCCGTCTAAGAAATGGCCGTTCATATCTATTGTCAACGCCGCCGACCCAGCAGAGTCTGTATATGCTATCTCGGCAAATATGAAGCTCGTGCCTGCAGCAAATGTAGACAACAACCTACAGAACTACACTTATGCTTATCATAACCAACGCAGCGACGAAGACGCTACCTCCAACGTGAAAGTTTGGGTTGATGGAGCAAACTACTTCTTCAAGGGCCTCAACCCCAAATATCCCGAAATGTGGGTATATGGCACTTTGACAAAAGATGGCAATTCAATACTCATACCATCGCTGCAAGTGAGCAAGTATGATATGTTCGACTTACCATACTATCTTATGGCCGTGAAGAAACAGGCAGACAACAACGACCCTGACGACTGCAGCGCCTTTGACGCATACTTTTCGTTCACCCTGTCACTTGACAAGGCCACAGGCAACATCACCGGACTGCCAGAGGCTGAAGGCTTTATGATGGCCAACGGTTATGTAAACGATCAATTGAACGGCATGGATTATTTTCAGCGCTACAATAATATCAGCCTCACGCCTTCCACTCTGACACTTGCAAAGCCCGCCGTCCCCACTTTCTATGGTTTCCGCTACTCATACGGCGAAAACAATTTCGTGTTCACAGTGACTGACAAGGATGTTGACGGTAACACCCTCAGCACCGACAATCTTACATATATAATATATGTAGACGGACAACCTTTCACTTTCAAGAAGAGTGAATACTCACACCTTAAGACTGAAGAGATGACAGAAGTGCCATACCTCTACGACGACTACTATCACATAGCAGCATCGTCTTCTGGTAACCGCTATATTTATATAAAGGGCGATGAGATGAAAGGCAACATTGGCGTGGAGCTGCACTACACCGTGAACGGACAGACCGCTGTAAGCGATCGTCTTGTTTACGACTGCAGCAGCAAGACCTATAATGTAGTGCCGACTGGCATTAACAATATCAAAGGCTCTGTAAAAACAGTTTCTACACAATATTTCGACCTCACAGGACGCCATGTAGACGCAGCCTATAAGGGTGTGGTTATCTGCGTAAGCCATATGGCAGACGGCACAGTGAAGACCACCAAAATGGTGAAATAACGAAATAACAGAACCCATAACTCGTCTCAATGAAACATGCTATTATGTAAAGAGCAAAAAGGTTAGTGTTATTTGAAAAAATGATATAACCGTTAAGAATAGACGTAAGAGAAAACGCCACATATCAAACAAAATATTGGTATGTGGCGCTTTTACGTGTTATTATAATAGACGACAGAATCATGAAAAACTGTTTAACGCGCCTATAAAACGAAAAATATTACTAACTTTGTTGCTTGTAAACAATAATCCCCAAATTATCCCCCAAAAGATGAAAAAGCTATTACTATTACTCGCACTTTTTGTTCTGCCCCATCTCGGCATCAGGGCACAACTGCAATATCACGAAGCCTCTCAGTTTCAGCTCATTGGGCATCCTAAAGTGGCCTCAGAACGACGCTATACCCGACTGCCCGACTCGCTGAAAGGAAAAATACGCGAGCAGCTGTGGCATCTGGGACAAAACTCGGCGGGCATGGCCATACGCTTCCGCTCAAACGCCTCAACGATAGGGGCACACTGGAAAAACATGTCGGTGTTTAACATGAACCACATGACGCCCACTGGCATACGCGGTCTCGACCTCTATTGCCTACAAGACGATGGCACTTGGACCTTTGTGAACAGCGCACGCCCTCGCGAGCAGCTCACCACCACCGCCACCATTATCGACAATATGACGAGCAAGCCTCGCGAATATATGCTGTATATGCCTCTGTATGAAGGCATCGACTCGCTGGCCATCGGCATCAACCCTGGCGCCACCATCGAGGCTCCGCAGCAACCGCTACCTCGTACCGATAAGCCCATTGTGTGGTATGGCACCAGCATTACGCAAGGCGGATGCGCCAATCGCCCTGGCATGGCTGCCACCAATATTGTAGAGCGCAAACTAAACCGCGAGGTCATCAACCTTGGTTTCAGCGGAAATGGTAGGCTCGACACCGAGGTGGCTCGCGTGATGGCAAACCTTGATGCAGGCCTGTTTATCCTGGATATGCTGCCTAACGTTACGGCCGAAGAGCTTAGCGAACGCTTTGAGCCCTTCTACACCATCCTACGTAAGGCACACCCCACCACCCCCATTCTGGTGGTAGAGACGCCCGACTTCCCCCACAAACGTTTCGACACCAAGATATGTAAAGCGGTGAACGACAAGGATGCTACGCTGAAAACCATCTACGAAAAGTGGCGCAAAAAGGGCGACCGTAACCTCTTTTTCGTGCCCACAGCGGGCATGATAGGCAACGACCACGAGGGCACCGTCGACGCCATCCACTTCACCGACTTGGGCTTTGAGCGCTGCGCAAACTACATGCTGCCTTATATTAAGAAGCATCTGAAGCGATAAGTTTGCCTTTTTCAAACTGAGAAAGGAAACAAAAAGCAAGCTATACGAAAGCCCAAGACATTGGGCAAAGCGAAAACTGAATATGAAAAAAATAACTATACTATTATTTGCATTATGCCTTTGTGCGGCATCAAAAGCACAAACCAGCCGTCGGGTGATCGAAAAGACGGCAAACGCGGCCATCGACCAGATAACGCTGACGGGGCTCGCACCAAAAGAAGAACTGATAAACAAGTTGGCAGCCGATGCCGACCTCAGCGTCGATATGCTCAGCCGCATGGGCGAGCCCGACGACCTCAGACAGTCGAAGGCCTGCATACGCCTCATCGACGACATCACGGCCTACTGTCAAACCACCACTGGACAGCGCTATGTTGACTTGGTGCGCAACGGCCTGAAAAAGGCCATCGACCGTAACGACGACCTCGACCTGCGCCTACACCTGCTCGACAACCTGAAGGCGGTGGCCAAACCCGCCGATTCCGAGCATATAGCCATGTATCTTGCCGACCCCAACATGGCGGCGGCCGCCTTTCGCCTGCTGAAAGAGATGCCCAGCATTGATGGCACGCTGGCCACGCTGGCACAGAACGCTACTGACAAGGCATCGGCCGACAATATAAATAAGGTGATAAAGGCGCGCGAAGGAAAGGCCATCGATGCTCCTAAGGAGAAGGCTCGACCCAAACCCTCGGCACTGCCTTTCTGGACCACCAGCCTTGACAGAGCCGTTGAGCGTATGCGCGCTGGCCGCAACGACTTGGCCGACGAGGTGATGCGCAACGAGGCTGCCCCCAAGGCTATGCAGCGTTTGCTCGATATGGCAGCAAAGCTGGAAGTGGGTGCCGACCGCGATGCCCTCTTGGCACGCTATGTGACGATGGCCGAAAGTTGCGACGCCACGGCAGGCGAGCGCTACCTGTTGCTGCGCCGTGCCGACGAGCTGACGCCTGGCAACGAGCTTCGCCAAAAAATTATTATCGACCTCGGCAATACCCACACCATTCAGGCCCTGGCCTACATACGTCAGTATTACGACAAGAAGCCCTTGGCCGACGCCGTGGCCGTGGCCACACGCAACATTATAGCTCATGCCCCTCAAGCCAATGGTGGCCGCTATGTATATAATATGTTGCACGCCGCCAGGCAGTCGTTCATCAACCACTACGACGAGCAGGGGGTAGACATGGCCATTGACGATGTACTCAACGCCCTTGACCACTGCCGCACCGATGGTGGCTACAACTTGGCCTTCAGCGCTCCCACCAAGATGGGCAAGCGTGGCTACTGGAATATGTATGACGAGATGGCCAACTTTGACATGGTGTTCGACTGGCTGGCCGAAGGCACACTCACGGTGCAGATACACTCTACACCTATCATCACGCTCGACAGCAAACAAGGTGCTCGCATAGCAGGCAAGAGTCAGTGGCACAACATTGGCACACAAGCGCCGTGGCGCACAGCCCACCTGTTTGTGCGCGACAATAAACTAACGCTGGTGGTAAACGGCCATGAGATATGTGCCGACACACCGCTACAAAACGCCGAAACCCAACAAGCCGCACCCACCCGTGGCATTGTGGCCTTCAATGCCGACGACCAAGGCGCCACTGTGCGACAGGTGTGCATCAAAAAAATAAAATAAAACAACTTGCTACCTATATGAATCGAAACCTCATTCTCACTGCTACCGTCTCGGCAATAACATGGCTGGGCACAACAAACGCCACAGCACAGTTTGCACGGGTGTGCCCCGTGCCACAACAGGTTGAAACCTCGGTTGCGGCAATGGTAAACCAGCCCACACAGTGGGCCTTGCGCTGCGACAAGCAACGTCTCAGCTCGGCAGCCCTCAAGGCGCTTACCGAGGGCACCACACACATTGCCCAAAACAAGAAGGCACCCTTCACCGTCACCCTGGGCGTGGTGGGCGACCGCTGCCTAAGGGCGCTTGACAAACCCACTGCTCTGAAAGCCGAGGGCTACCTGCTAAAGGTAGCCGAGAAGGGCATCGTGATTATAGGCGCCGATGAGCGCGGCCTCTACTATGGCGTGCAAACCTTGCTGCAGAGCATGGAAGGCGGAAAAATGCAGTATGGCACCGTGACCGACTGGCCCGACACCCCTGTGCGTGGCACCGTAGAGGGCTTTTATGGCACACCGTGGAGCCATGAGGCACGGCTCAGCCAGATAGCCTTCTATGGCCGACATAAGATGAACACCTATATCTATGGCCCCAAAGACGACTTGCACCACCGACGTTTCTGGCGTAAGCTTTATCCTAAGGCTGAGGCCGAACGCATACAGCAACTATGCAATTATGCTAAGGCGCACGCCGTCGACTTTTGTTGGGCCATTCATCCTGGCGTAGACATTCGTTGGGATAAGGCCGACCGCGACTCACTGGTGGCTAAGCTGGAAGATATGTATGCACTGGGGGTACGCTCGTTTGCCGTGTTCTTCGACGATATTACGGGCGAAGGCACACGCCCCGACCGACAGGCTCAGTTGTTAAACGATGTAGAGCACAACTTCAGAAAGAAGCACAACGATGTAGCGCCACTGGTGATATGCCCCACCATCTATAACCGTTCGTGGACCGATAGCAACGACACCTATCTGCGCGCCTTAGGAAAAGACCTTGACCCCGACATACAGGTAATGTGGACGGGCAATGCGGTGGTGGCCGACATCGACCTTGAAACCATGCAATGGATTAACAGCCGAATAGGCCGCAACGCTTACATCTGGTGGAACTATCCTGTGAGCGACTATGTGCGAGAGCGCATCCTGCTGGGTCCGGTCTATGGCAATGGCACCGACATTGCTCCCTTGCTATCAGGCTTTGTATCAAACCCCATGGAGCATGCCGAGGCGTCGAAGATAGCGCTCTATGGCGTGGCCGACTATACATGGAACATGAAGGCGTATCGCCCTTACGAAAACTGGCTTCAGGCCACCCACGAGGTGCTACCCGCCCATACCGACGCCTTGCGCACCTTTGCCCTGTATAACAAAGACTTAGGACAAAACGGGCACGGATACCGACGGGCTGAGGGCGACGAGATGACGATCGAGGCACAACGGGCACTGCAAGGCGACATCGTAGCCATTGAGAGTCTGGCCGACCGCTGCACCACCTTGCGTCAGGCCTGCGACACCTTGCTGGCCGATACCACGAACCCCGCCTTGGTTCGCGAGTTGCGTCCCTGGTTGCTGTACACGCAATGCTTGGCCGATTATGGCACCGCTGTGTGCAATATGGCTAAGATGACAGTCAAGGAAAAGACTGCGAACGCCGCCACACAAGCGCAAACCGATGCCTTTACACAGGCTCACGCCCAGGCACGCAAGGCACTCGACACCATGCAGCAAATGCAAACCTCAAAGGTGCGTCATGCCTTGCAGCCAGGCATCAGGGTAGGCACACGTGTGCTGCAGCCCACCCTGAACAATATGTTTACACAGGCCACCACCGAGGGCAACCGCCGCTACCACACCCAGCTCGACAGTATAGCGATGGATGCTCCTTACAAGCTCAGCAGCAACGTTGAACAGTTGGCCTCACAGCCCGTAACAATGGTGGGCGACAACGTGAGCGTGGCCGATGCCAACGAGGTGATACACTGGGCGCCCGACGCCTCGCTCACCTTGGCTACCGACCGCAACGTTATCTTCTCAACCTTCGGCCTCGACGTGCAGGTGCCCCATGTGGCATCTGCTTTTAAACTGCAGCTCTTTACCAATGGCCAGTGGCGCGAGGTGCCCCTCACACAAAGCAGCGAGGCACCATACACGCTGAACGCCCCCACCATCGGCTCGGCCAAGGCATCGCGCATAAAGCTAACCAATGTGTCGGGGCAGCAGGTTGATGTATTCTTTAAGAACTTTAACCTATCGGCACAATAAGGCGAAGGCGAAAACGAAAACGACGGTTTTCGGCACGAATATGATGGGTAGATGAAAAAAAAGGAGTAACTTTGCATGAAAATATGTCAGAACGACATATTTATATTAACAATAGGCACAACACGCACGCATGCAATCAATGAATAAGACTGACGCTTTACTGGCCAGTATACGCAATGGCGCACAGATGACAATGACTGAAAAGCTGCAGCTCATTGTCAGCCTTAGCATACCATCAATATTGGCACAGATAACCAGCGTGCTCATGTTCTTCATTGATGCGGCTATGGTGGGACATTTGGGTGCCGAGGCTTCGGCATCAATAGGCCTGATGGAGAGCACCACATGGCTGATGGGTAGCATTACCAATGCTGCCGCCATGGGCTTCTCGGTACAGGTGGCACACTATATTGGCGGAAACGACTTTGTGAAGGCGCGCGCCGTGTTCAGGCATGGCATTGTGGGCACAGCCATCGTGAGCTGTAGCATCTCTATCATAGGCCTCATCATCTTTCCCTATCTGCCTTACTGGCTGGGAGGTGGCGCCGACATTGCTCGCAACGCCTCGCTCTATTTTCTTATCTTTGCCCTCACCGTGCCCGCCTTTCAGTTTTCAGGCCTGTGTGGTAACATGCTGAAGTGTGCTGGAAATATGCGGGTGCCCAGCATTGTTAGTGTGCTGGTGTGTGTGCTCGATGTGCTGTTCAACGCCTTCTTCATCTACTTTATGCACTGGGGCGTGATGGGGGCTGCCTTGGGCACATCGCTGGCTATCATATCGGGTGCCACTATTCAGGGCTACTATGCCTTGATGCGCAGCAAGATACTGGCGTTAGGACAAGACACAGGAGGATGGAACCTGGTGGGCAACTATATACGTCATGCCTTGAAGATAGGCACACCCATGGCTATGCAGTCGGTGTTTATGAATGGAGCACAAATAGTGAGCACCATGATTGTGGCACCGCTGGGCAACGTGGCCATTGCCGCCAACACATTTGCCATCACAGCCGAAAGCTTGTGCTATATGCCTGGCTACGGCATAGGCGATGCCGCCACCACACTGGTGGGCCAAAGCCGAGGAGCAGGACGCCGCGATATGTGTCGCAGCTTTGCTCGTTTCACCGTAACACTGGGCATGGTGGTGATGGCGGTCATGGGATTGATTATGTATGTGTTTGCCCCCGAACTAATGGCACTGCTCACCCCGCTTGACGAGATACGACAGCTGGGCATTACCTGTCTGCGCATTGAGGCTTGGGCCGAGCCTATGTTTGCCGCCTCTATCGTTACCTATTGTGTGTGCGTGGGCGCTGGCGACACGTTGCGCCCCATGCTTGTCAATTTGCTATCAGTGTGGTGCGTGCGCCTCTCGCTGGCAGCCTTGCTGGCTCCGCAATATGGCTTGCGCGGCGTGTGGGTGGCTATGGCCATCGAACTAACATTCCGTGGCACAATGTTCCTCATTCGCCTGCTGCGTGGCCGATGGATGGATCATGGCACGGTGCTTGCCACTACAAAGAACAACTAAAAACAATGATATGTTGAACCTTGCACAATATTTTCCTATCACCGACCCCACACTGGTGTTTCTCGTGGTGCTAATCATTATTCTGTTAGCACCCATTATCATGGGTAAGCTGCGCATACCGCACATCATAGGCATGGTGCTGGCAGGCGTGGCCATAGGACAGTATGGTTTCAACATCCTTGTGCGCGACGACTCGTTCGAACTCTTCGGCCGTGTGGGTCTCTATTACATCATGTTCCTCGCCGCCCTTGAGATGGACACCGAGGGGGTGCGAAAAAACCTCTTACGGTTTGGCGTCTTTGGCGTGCTCACCTGCTTTGTGCCCCTGCTGCTCACCTACTCTATGGCCTTCTGGGTGCTGCATTATTCGCACGAGGCATCAATGTTGCTGGGCTGCATCATGGCCTCAAACACGCTTATTGCTTACCCTATCGTGAGCC
>ENA-ORSA01003252-ORSA01003252.1-human-gut-metagenome-genome-assembly--contig:-NODE-3252-length-10484-cov-2.460639_pt1 | contig 10484 bp, 10 predicted proteins | sample MGYA00242179_ERZ509142 | MGnify/ENA primary metagenome ERZ509142 (study PRJEB26280, sample SAMEA2338659) | human gut metagenome | biome: human gut; feature: human-associated habitat; material: faeces... | reverse complement strand
TTCTCTACATTGATAGGCTCCCCCCGCATCTGCAATTTCTCTGTGGCCGTTCGTGCCAGCGGAATGATAATCCAGGCCAGCAGATAAGCCAGAATCAATCCATGAATCAGGAAACCGGCCAGGATAAAGACGATACGGGTCCAAGTCACGTCCCAGCCGAAATAGGCCGCGAGACCGGATACAACTCCACCCAAGACACGGTCGTCCGGGTTACGGAACAAACGACGGCTGGTTCCCGTCGATTCGCTGCCATAAGCCTTCTCGCCCGAGGCGGATGCGTTTTCCTCCTCCCCGTCGTTCAGCTCTTCGGGCTTGCCCATACGGGCAATGACCTCTTCCACCTCTTTTATCGTAATCACCTGCAAGCCGCCGCGCAAGGCTTCGTCAAACAGTTCGGCGATGCGGGCTTCCATGTCGCGCACAATCTCATCCGCCCCTTCTTCCTTGCGGAAATGATAGCGGAGGTTATTCAAATAATTATCCAGCAGGATATAGGCATCCTCATCAATGTGATATACGGTGCCTCCTAAATTTACAGTCAGTGTCTTTTTCATGTCATGTGATTTTTAAATGTTTTGTCTTAAATGATTCACCGTATCGGAAAGTCCGTCCCAGGCACTTTCCAGTTCTTTCAGAAATTCCTCCCCTTCCGGAGTCAGTCCATAATACTTGCGGGGCGGTCCTTGCGTGGACTCCACCCACTCGTACGACAGGAGTCCGTCATTCTTCAGGCGGGTCAGCAACGGATAGAGCGTGCCTTCCACCACAATCAGCCGGGCCTCCTTCAGTTTTTGGATGATATCGGAAGAATAGGCAGACTCCCGGTGCAACAGCAGCAGGATGCAGTATTCCAGCATCCCTTTGCGCATCTGTGATTTTACATTGTCTACATTCATTTCATCTCATTTATCTTGTATGACACAAATATAGGTTTTATCTAGATACTATGTATTGCAAGGTATTATAATTCTAGAACATTTAACAAGATTCTATCTCCATAAAAGCAAAGCAATCGAAAGAAAAAGTACTTTTGTAGAAAACACACTTATTTTATTACAAAACGCCTATGTTTAATATCAGAAAAGCGACAATCGAAGACATTGAGATTATCCGGGCACTGGCCAAGCAGACCTTTCCGGTCACTTACCAGAAGATTCTGACCCCGGAACAAATTGATTACATGATGGAGTGGATGTATTCTGCCGAGAGCCTGAAGAACCAGATGGAGAAGGAGCACCACATTTACTACCTCGCCTACGAGGAGTGCGAACCGGCCGGCTACGTGTCCATCCAGCAGGAAGGGCCCGACCTCTTCCACTTGCAGAAGATTTATGTGCTCCCCTACTTCCAAAAATACAAACTCGGACGGCAACTGTTCGAGCAGGCCATCAAAGGCATCAAGGAACTTCATCCCGAACCTTGCCGGATGGAACTGAACGTGAACCGTCACAATCCTGCACTGGGATTTTATGAGCACATGGGCATGAAGAAGGTACGCGAAGGTGACTTCCCCATCGGCGAAGGGTATTACATGAACGATTACATCATGGGGCTGGACATCTAAACGGACTGCCCCGTTCTGTTCATCTCTTTGCGCGGCGGGCAAGAATCAGGTTCTTACAGCTTGCAGAACAAAGAGATGAAGAACGGAACGGACATATCTACCAGGATGCCGTGGAAAATGGCTATCGGCACCACCTCCTTGCCGGATACCCGGATGATGGAAGGCAGGGCCACATCGACAGAGGTCACCCCGGCCACCGAGATAGGGGCCAGTTTCCCGAAATACTTGCAAATCAGAGGGGCTCCCACCAGCGCCACGAGTTCGCGGATGACATTCGTCAAGAGGGCGATAGTAGCCAGTTCCGTGGCCAACTGCGTCCCGATGACCGGAGCCTTCAGCTCCACAATCAGAATGGAGGCCAGGGAGTAATATCCCAGCCCGCTACCGATGGCCATGCAGTCGAACACGCTCCAGCGGGTCAGCAGCACACTGACCAAGGCAGAGAACAGCAAGGTTCCTCCAATCGTAGCCAAAGGAATCAGCAGCATCTTCCACCGGAAACCGTGAATCAGCGCCTTGAAATCTTCGCCTCCTCCAATGCTGATACCTACCTGAAACATCAGGGCATACAGGATATACAGCGACAACTGGTGCATATCTCCCATTTCCCAACCGGACACATTCCACACGTAACCCAACAGACAGCCCATGAAAAACATGGACAGTACCAACAGACTTCCTTTCATTTCTCACCTCCTTCCTTGAAAAACCACAGATACACCAGCCGTGCCAGTAGCACGCTTCCCGTAATGCCGGCCACACTGAGCAGCAGGGCCTGTCCGCCAAACGAGCCCAGATTCTTCACAATCAACGGGTTATAGCCTACGGAAAGTCCCAATACAAACAGCATCAGACAAATGGTGACTGAAATGGTCTGATTCACTTTCTTCAAAAAATCACACGTACGAAGGACATATCCCAACAGGACCCCTGCCAGGACAGTCAAGATAATACTCCACATAACAAATTCGAAATTAAAAGTTCATAAGCAATTTCTACCACACGTCAGGAAGACGCAACTTCCTGTCTTACAAACTTTCGTGAAGGAATCCGCTAAACCAATGTGCACGTGACAGGCGCAGGCGGTACATCGCCGTACCCGCTTTCCGCTGAATGACCTTATGTGCTCCGTACACTTTCATACTTTACTCTTTTATTATTCTCCAAACTCTCCCTATGATATAAGAAAAACGTCTGCCCACCTTCTATGTTTTTCAGCCCGAAAACGTATGTTTCCGCTCCCGGAGCCGTATGTTTCCCAAATGGAAAACGTACGTTTCCCTCATGGGAAACATAAAAAAGACCTCGAAGGCAGTCTTTCTTCTCCAAAGGATTTTTTATTTTATGTGGCGAACCTCTTCGCAAACAAGCGGTCCCATCCGCTCCCACTGGTTCTGAATCACGGTGCAAAGGTAACTCATTTTAAATTAATATGCAATTAATATGCAATATTTTATAAAGAAAGGCCGCCAGAAGTACTTCCAGACGGCCTTTTGCACCAAGAAAAAAACAATCAACGGCGCCCCGTGACTTGCAGATATTCCCGTTTCTTCAACTCATAATTTGTATAGCTTTCCACGTATTTGTCACAGCTTTGCTGAAACAAGGTCTGCGCATCAAGCAAATCACTCATCGTACAAGTACCTGACTTGTAATAATCGGTGTTCAAACGCAGGTTCTCCGTGGCCTGATCAATGGACAGACGAGCGATTTTTATCTGCTCGTAGGCCTCATTCACCCCGTTCCATGCATTTTTCATGCGGATAACCAACAGTTCTCCCTGGTCGGCCAACTGGTTTTCCGTGTTCTTCACCTGGAGCTTCTCCTTCTTGAGGGCATGGCTACCTCCCCACCATCCGGTCAGAGGCACGGTCACCGTGGCAAACCCCACCCAGAAGCGCTGGTCTTCCGGCAAGAAGTTATGATACACATACCCTCCGCCAATGGCCACCGTAGGCAGATTCTTGCCCAACTCCATCTTATATTGCAGACGGCTGGCCTTCACATTCTGTTGCAACAGGGCATATTCACTGGTCAGTCCCAAGGCCGACTCCGGGTCGCAGTAAAGACTGTCCGGACGGGAGGGCAGCCGGTCGTCGACGGCAAAAGCCACCGCCAGGGAATCGGAGCCAAGGCCCGTATATTGCGCCAGCATGTTCCGCGAAATGGACAAAGCGTTCTCCAGTTGCAGGCGGCTGCTTTTGGTCTCGTTCCGGCGAAGCTGCACCTGCAACAAATCGTTGCGTGTCACCACGCCTGCCTCCACCGAGGCCTCCACATCGCGCAAGATACGATCCAGCTGCGTTTCCACCTTACCCAAAGTCTTGAGTTTCTCCTGCAGAGTGACCACTCGCCAGAAATACTGCTCCGTGGTCAGTGTCACTTCATTGTCAGAGAGGTTCCGTTGCAAACGCTTCACCTCTACCCCCACTTTGGCCAACTGGTTTCCGTTCACAATCTGCCCGCCAGTAAAGAGCGGCAGGGAGGCGCTCACTCCTCCCGCAATTCCGTTCTTGAGCATGGACATGTGCATGTCCGGAGCCATATCCATCTGCATCAGTCCTTTATCCGCCATAAAGCCAGTACCCGCCGCCATGACACTCGGAAAATAATTGGTAAACGCCTTCTTCTTGTCCTGTCGGGCCATTTCCAGTTCGTTACGGGCATTCTTCATCCGCACATTGTTTGTCAAGGCAGCCTGAATACATTCATCCAGCGTGTAGGCTTTCTGTCCGAAGGCCAGATTCGCACACGCCCCACCTATCAATAGAAAAGCTATGATTCTGTTTCGATTCGTTTTCATAATGATTCTTCTTTATCTTGATTCCTAATCGCCTTGTCAGGCATTTTCCAAGGCCTCCAGCCGGGCACGTTTTTCAGAGCTTCCCCTGAATATCACCAGATAAGCCACCGGAAGCACCGTCAGCAGGAAAAGCATGGTAATCAGCGTACCATAGCAAATCACCGTACCCATCGGCATCCAAAGTCCGCTCTTGCCCAATATCATCGGGATGACTCCCATGGAAGCCGCAGCCGAAGTCAGGAAGATAGGCCGCATACGGCGACGGGCCGAATGATAAATGGCATCGCGCACACAGAGTTTCTCCGTAGCCCGCAATTCCTCGGCATAGTCAATCATAATAATACCGTTACGCACGATGATACCCATCAGACTGATAATACCCAACGTACAGGTCATACCGAAATCCACTCCCTGAATCAGTACACCCACAGCCGTTCCGAAAAGGCAGAGCGTCATGCTGACAAAAATCAGCAGGGCAATGCTGATGCGCCGGAAATGGGCCAGCAGAATGAAGAAGATGATGAAAGCAGCAATGGCCAGCGCTCCCATGATGGGAGGAAGATTCTCATTGTCCTGCTCGTCGTCACCTCCGTAGGCCAACGTCACTTTATCCGGCAGAGGAATAGCTGCCACTTTCTCTTTCACTACACTCGTCAAGGCGGCCACGTTCACATCCCGACGTACATCGGCCATCACCGTAATCGTATAGATACCGTTCCGGCGGACCAGCTGGCCGTCTTTCACAGAAGGTACCACTTCCGCTACCTGACGCAAGGGCACCTGCGTACCTCCCAGCACCGGAATCAGTTCGTTTTCCAAGTCGGAGAAACCGGCACAGTCGGCTTTCTCGCTTTTCAAGGCTATCGGAATGTCATAATCGCCTTCCCACACACTGGCCACCTTCAGTCCGTCGCCGTAGCGCATGGCCAGCGTGGTTTCCAGCTGGGCGTTCTGGATGCCCAGGCGCGAAGCCTCATCTTCTTTCAGCACCACCTTGGCCGAAGTCTGTGGCTCACTGAAATTAGTCTGCGCCAGCCGTATCTCGGGCATCCGGCGCAACAGGCTCAGGTATTTTCCGGCTACAGTCTTCAATGAATCCAAGTTCTCGCCGCTCAGACGGAGTTCAATCGGATAAACTGCCTGGCTGAAACTGATTTGCTTGAACCTTACCCGCACGTCGGGAAAGGCATCGGTGTAGCGCGGAGAATATTCATCCAGCAGTTCCACGGTTTCCTTGTTACCCTTCGTGTTCACAATCAGCTGGGCATAGTTGGTTCCTCCCAGCTGAGGGGCGTATGCCGTATGGAAACGGGGTGAAGAACAGCCCACAAACGAAGTGACGGAAACCACTCTCGGGTCCTTACGGAACACCTGTTCCATCGTATCGGCCGCCCACGCGGTCTTTTCCACCGCCGTTCCCGTAGGCAGATAAATCTCTACGGCAAACTGGTTACGGTCGGCCACCGGCATCAGTTTCTGCGGCAATTTTCCCATCAGGAAGATACCTATCACGACAGAAGCCACTCCCCCCATCAGGGTGATGTAGGGATGCGCAAAACATTTGTCCAACAGTTTGTTGTAATAGGTCTGCAGAAACTCCATAAACGAGAATCCTTTTTTGTGCGAAGGCACCGGTTTCCGGATGAACCAGAACTGCATGAACGGTACCAACAACATGGCCACCACCAAGGAAATGCCCAGAATCAGCGAAATGGACCAAGGGAAGCTCAGCAGGAAGTCGTGTATCATGCCCGGAATCACAATCAGGAAGGGGAAGAACGTGATACTGATGGCCAGCGTAGCCGAGAAGATGGATTTAAAGAAATGCGTGGCACTATAAATGGACGCATGCCAGCGCGACATCCCCTCTCCGATTTTCTCCAGATAACTGTCGATTATGACGATGGAATTGTCCACAATCATTCCCAAGGTCACAATCAGGGCTGCCAGCGTCACGGTGTTCAGTTCGATGCCAAAGGCATAAAAGAGTCCCAACGAGATAAAGATGGTTATCGGAATGGTGGAAGCGGCTACCAGTGCCACCCGTAACGGCAACAGCAGCATCACCACAATCACCACGGCCACAATGGCGATAACCAGCTCACGCAAGAACGAATTGACACTGTCGCCCACCACCTGCGCCTGGTCCGTGATGCGGTACATGTTGACTTCCGAAGGCAGTTCCTTCTTGAACTCTTCCAGCACCTGGTTGATGTCATCCCCCATCTGCACGATGTTCTTGCCTTTTTTCATCTCCACACTCAGCAAAATGCATTTCGTGCCGTTGTTCTTGATGTAACTGTCGGCATGAGGGTATTCCTTCACCACACGGGCCACATCCTGCAGGCGTACCACATTGCCCGAGGGATCACTGTACACAATCTGCTGCTGCACGTCATAGAGCGTGTTGAACGTCTTTTCTACGTGTACCGGCAAGACATACTGAGGAGTCTGTATGCGTCCGCCGGTGGTCACAAACCCCTTGGCAAACAACTGTCCGGCGATGAGCTGCTCGTTCAGTCCGTAATGCGACAGACGCTCCGGATCCAGGTAAATGGAAATCTGTTCCTGTCTTTCTCCGCTGACGGTCAGACGTCCCACACTGGGAATACGGCGCAACCGGTTTTCCAGTTCATCCATGTAGTCCGACAATTCCCGATAGGTTTTGTCCTTGCTCTCCATGGTAATCAGCAGTGCCGAAGTATCGCCGAAATCATCCATCACCTGCACGGCCAGCACATTCGGAGGCAGCTGCGACTTGAACGCGGCCACTCCGTGCTTGAACTTGCTCCAGAACTCATCTTTGTTGTTCAAGTCATCATTCAGTTCCACCTGCACAAACACGATTCCGTCGCGGGTGGTCGAAAAAGTCTTTTCCTTCTTCACCTCCTTGTAGGTAAAGATATAGTTTTCCAATGGCTTCGTCACCTGTTCCACCATCTCATTGACCGTGTTCCCGGGAGCCACGGCAATCACCATTCCCTGACGTATGGTAAAATCCGGGAACTCATTTTTCTGCATTTGCGGCAGACTGTATATGCCGAATGCCACCAGGCAGCATGTCACCAGTATCACAATCTGGCGATAATGCATGGCCCACTCTACTATGTTCCGTTTCTTTTCCATGTGCTTTACCTATTATATAGCCAACGGCGTGCCTTCACACACTTTCTGCTGGCCTTCCACAATCACTTCCTCTCCTTCACTCAATCCGGCCACCACCGTTACTCCGCTTACCGTGAACTTACCACACGTCACCACGCGTTTGGAAGCTTTTCCGTCCGCTCCTTTCACCCACACGAAATAACGGTTGTTTTCATCCAATTGGATTACATTGGCCGGCAACACACAGGCCTGGCTTTTGTCGGCATCCTACAACCAGACTTCCGTCACCATACCGGGGAGTAAACCCGTGTGCGGTGTCTGAATACCAATGTTCACCTCGTACGACCGTGACAAAGGATTGGCCTGGACACCTTTCTCCATCACTACTCCTTCTGCCTGTCTGCCATTCAGCACCGGAGCCTCAATCACTGCTTTCTGACCTTTCGTCACGTGCATGATTTCCGTTTCCGGTACGGCAATCCGTACTTTCAGACGGTCGTCGGACACCAGTTTCATGACCTGTACCCCAGGCACCACATTCTGCCCCACTTCCAGGTTCTTTTCGGCAATCACTCCAGCAAATGGAGCCACCAGCCGGCAGTCTGTCAGGTTCTTCCGGGCCACTGCCTCCATGGACTGGGTCTGCTGGAGTTTGCTCTGCACTTCCACCCACTTCATGTCGGCCAGACTCCCTTTTTCATGCAGTTCCTTCATTCGCCGGTAGGCATCTTCCGCCTGCTTCAAAGCCGCCTTTGCCGCCTGATACGTGCTTTCTACGGACGCTTCGTCCAGTGTAGCCAGCAACTGCCCCTGCCGCACCCGGCTTCCCAAATCCACCTGTACCGACTTCACTCTTCCCATCAGCGGAAAGCTCAACGCACTTCCGTTTTCTTCTTGCACCGTGCCCGAAAAACGGACGGTCTCGTTCCGTACTGATGACACTACGGTCATGACCTTTACCTTTACAGGGTCTACCTGCTGCGAAGCTTGCTCTCTGCTTCCGCATCCTGACATCATGACCAAAAATAAACCAATGGCCATCCAATGAAATTCTTTCATAAATCTTATCATGTTTAGTATGTCTACGATTTGTGAGCGCAAAGAAAAGACCATTACATGAAACACAGGATATATAGAACACCTTGGAAGTGTCCTATTTTTCCATTCGTTGCATCAATTTCACTTATAGAACACTCATCAAGAAAAATAGAACACCGATTATTAAAAAACATTCAGTTCATTTGTAATCGAACTAGATTTATTAGATTTATGGAGAAGGAAATAGAACTTATCAGGATGTCAAGTACCGAGATTATAGAAAAGGTGGCAACTTACAAGGATGAACAAGTTATCATACATAATCAGGTTAATAAGATTGACGCCATAGAACAAAACACTATAAAGGCAGACTTCTTCCTAGTTATTTTATGCCTGAAAGGAAAAGCATCTTTATCTCTCAACAACAACTCTTACGACATCGGTCCGAATGACCTGATGATTTGCCATCCGCAGACTCTGCTCAAGCACGGCACAATAGGTGATGATTTTGAGTGCTGTGGATTTTGCCTTTCACCAGAATATGCCAAACGTGTCTTCATCTTGTCGGCATCCACAAGCAACTGGTGTTCGAGGCTGTATCTGGACCAGCACCCCATCATTCCGCTCAACGAAGAGGAAAGCCAGCTTTTTTGTCAATACTACCACCTGCTCTACTCCAAACTGACAGGAACGCCCCACCGTCACCAGAGAGAACTCATCAACTCCCTCCTGCAAGCATTCATTTATGAGTTTCAGGATGCCCTGGAAAAATATATCCAGTTGCGTCCCACCAGCTTCAATTCCTCCAGCAACCTGTTCAACGCCTTCATCGAACTGCTGGTTTCGTCCTACCCCAAAGAACGCTCCGTAAGCTACTATGCCAGCCGATTGTTCGTCACGGCCAAATACTTGTCGGCCATCTGCAAGGAAAATTCCGGAGAAACAGCTTCCGACCTGATTACCAGCTATGTCATGAAGGATGTGGAATATCTGCTGAAATGTCCTGACAAAAGCATCAAGGAAATTGCCAACGAACTGAATTTCGCCACACTGTCGTTCTTCGGCAAATATGTGAAAAGAAACCTGGGTATCTCTCCCAAAGAATACCGGGAAAAGCTGTCGCAACAAAATGAAAAGGCACAGTAAAAATAGAGAATCGGTATACATGAAGACAAAAAAGTCCGCCCGTCTGATGCAGACAAGCGGACTTTTTTATGATTCAATCGGTCTATCTCAATTTATTGATGCTGTTCACGCAGCAAATCGTTCACGGTCTTTACCGGATTGAACGTGCTCAACGGTACTTCTACGAACACGGTATTCCAGTCGCTCATAGAACCGTTCCACAATCCTGGCAATTCGAGGGCTTTCAAGTCCTTTCCGTTCTTCGACTTGTAAGAGATGAAACCGGTAGCCTTGTCCACATGTTCCAGCAAGTTGAACTTGCGGCCTTTGTAATCGCGGATGGCACATACCAAATCCACCGGATTGAAGTGCGTACCTTTTTCGAACATCGCTTTCTTTTCGGGATCCTTCAAATCGATCTGCGAGCTTTCGAGAATTTGCAGAGAGACAGTTCCATCCGGGTTGACAGCCAAGAACGGACCACCGCCCGGCTCACCGACATTCTTCACCATACCGCAGACGCGCATCGGACGATTCAGTTTCTTGCGCAGGTAAATTACAAGATCTGCATCCTCCAGGTCTTTAATATCATTTCTACGGCAACGCAACTGCTGCTGTACGAAACGAATAATAGTTTCAAGCTGATCGTGGCTGTAATGGCCGCTATCCAGCAGTTCCAAATAATCGAATGCCTGTTTCTGAAGTGTAACCAATACACCGGCAAGTAATTTCTTATAGGTTACCGTATCACCTTTCAGGCGGGCGGGCACTACATTGTCAATATTCTTGATAAATACGATATCAGCATCCAGATCATTCAAATTTTCAATCAAAGCTCCATGACCACCC
>ENA-ORSA01003248-ORSA01003248.1-human-gut-metagenome-genome-assembly--contig:-NODE-3248-length-10502-cov-6.851153_pt1 | contig 10502 bp, 9 predicted proteins | sample MGYA00242179_ERZ509142 | MGnify/ENA primary metagenome ERZ509142 (study PRJEB26280, sample SAMEA2338659) | human gut metagenome | biome: human gut; feature: human-associated habitat; material: faeces... | reverse complement strand
GAGTCTGTGATGCCCAGACAGCCTGCCGCCTGATCCATGACAGCCTGACCACCGACAGGACAGAATAAGCCATCAGCCGATCCTGCATCGGCACCTTTCACTAAGGCTTCCGCCATGGCGGCGCAACCGGCAAAGCCACAGCCACCACAGTTGGCACCGGGCAATATCTCCTCAACTTCACCGATACGCGGGTCTTCTTCTACGGCGAATTTTTTCGATACGCCATAGAGCACCAAGGCGGAAATCAAGGCGATAGCGCCCATCACAAGGATGGCTATCAAAATAGAATTCATAATATCTTTATATGGTTTGTTTCTTAATATATCGGGCTATGTTCATAAGGGCATCCCCACTCCATGATTGATGTTAGAGCGGGTGCGTACTCGTCGCCTTATTCTACAGTGAAGGTAAATCGTTGACCAATGCGTCGTCGCAATAGATAGATACCTATATAATAAGGTATAAGGATGGCGATGGAGGCAAGGGCGGCGGTTGTTTCATTATGTGTGAGCAGGATGATGATCACCAAAGTGAGGATCATCAGCAGGAGTGGAAGGCCGAAACCTACGGCCACGGCTTGGTAGCCAGTGGTGAGACTGGTAGAGACAGTGACGGTGTCGCCCACGGCATAGTGCTTGTCAGTGGCTGCCAGTGCTTCGATGCGTTTCTCTTTAGCCTCTGAAGCATTGCAGTGCCCGGCCAGGCGACAACTGCTGCAGGCGGACGTCTGGGTGATAAGCACGGTCAGACGGCGGCCAGTCTGTTGCTCAACGATACCTGTATGTCTTATTTTATCCCCCATATTGTAATGTCGGGTTTGCAACGGCAAAGTTAATATTTAATTGTTGATTTACCAAATAAAACATGTTTTATTCTTCAATTTCGATGATTTTGGATGAAGATGCGTTAACTCTGTAAGTTGTCATAAAGCATTGATGGCTGTGGAAAAGGTGAAAGTCTGCGAGACTTCATGTGGAAATAAATTATTGCTGTCCGGTAAAAAAGGAAATGGCATAATAATTCATCCCGAAGCCCTTTTAAATCAGGCTTCGGGGCTTTTTTTCAAAAAAGTAAGCTCCCCCTAATCAAAAAGTGTCAAGCCAGGCGGTGATTTTTCAGCCTTCTTGTCGAGCATATCGTTCCAGGTTTTGTCCGGTTCCTCCATGAAAGCGATAAAATTTATGTAATACATAAGTGTAAGACGCAGCATGGTGACAACCTGTGAGAAAGCACAATTTCTTTTGATATTTCTTGAAAGGACAGTTATCAGTAAATTGGCTATCAGGACTACCCAAGTCTGTATCTGTATGGCATTGACACTGTCCCCATAGAAGAAATGAAGCGGGAAGTTCTGCTTGAGCTGCTTATATAGCGATTCTATGGCCCAACGGAGACGGTAAATCTCCGAGATGTCTTCTATCGGGAATTCAAAATTATTGGTCAACAGTACAACCGGCCTCTTGTTTTCGTAAAATATCGTCACTTTTCTGGCTTCATGCGTAAGTTCCCCCCTTATGAAGCGTATTTTCTGATCATTATGCGTTACCTGTCCGTCCGGATTGACATACGTAACCGACTCAAGTATCTCATATTTAAGATTTTTCTTCATTTTAGTGACGTAGCACACTCCTTCCTCTGTAAGCCTTTGGAACTGTGCGATATCAATATATCCCCTGTCTATGGCCAAAGTGGAATCCTTAGGCAAATGCACTTCCTTTAGCAGGTAATGGTCGTGTTTTGCAGCGGAGGTAAGTTGTACCACCATTGGAACGCCTACATGATACTTCATGACGGTATGTACTTTCATGCCCCCTTTCTTCTTGCCTGATTTTGGATGCCGCCCGACTCCTTTGAGTATGTTGTCAAAAAGGGTTATTGTGGTAGAATCCATCATGTACAGCAGTTTCTCCCAGTCTTTCGGCTCGTGTGTCTGCCCCCTGTAACTCTTTGGAGGGCGGCTGTCCGCTAAAAAACCGGCATATTTCTCCAGAAGGTAGGCATACACACCGGCAAAGAACGCTTGGGGACGGCGGATGTTTGCTTCCGCAAGCGTGCTACGTCTTACCAGGTAATCCATACCGGGATGTTTGAGTTTGTGGCATTCCGCCTTCATGCCTATCTCCAGTTCACGCAGGGAATCAAAGTGTTTCAATACACCAAAGAGCATCACGACCAGATGCGAGTAGCCATCAAAACGCTTCACATAGCACTCGCTGCCTTGGGTGTTGCGACTGATTTGAAGAATTTTTTCCTTATCAAGCAATTTTAATACCTGACTATAGACCGGCTGTCCGGTAAAATGACTATCTTTGCTCATGGTTATTATTTATTTATTAAAAACCCAAAGATAACCAAAAAGGCTGGTACTTCGTGAGAAGTATCAGCCTAATTTCTAATTTTACAGAAAGTTTTACCGGACAGCAATAATTTCTTTTGTTCTCGTTCTCCATATATCTGCTTTTTGTAGTTATATTTTATTTTTCACCTTGTCGCCAGCGACGGCAGCCCTCGCGGAAAAATATAAGTACCGTCGTCGGGTGACGAAAGTACTTGCGGAAATTTTCAAGCGTTGTCGTCAGTGATGACGGTGCTTGCGGAAAGATATAAGAGCCGTCGTCGAGCGCGGACAGTGCTTGCGGAAGATTTTTAGCCCCGGCGACTGTCTGATGATGAGTCCGGTACTCATCCTACATCAGTTCGGATGTGATGTAGGATGAAGTCCGGACTGATGGTACATCAAGTCCGACCTCATCCTATCAGCCTGCTTACTTATGAAATTTATACCTTAACCATACCACCCCGTCCTGCACCGTTTCTGCCGACAGCAGTTCGAGGCTTAGCCCGCGTGCCGGAGCTTGTTCTCTACCAATATATTCAAAAATAGATGGGGAACTTGCTGAGCCGTCAATGCCCGGATAGACGACAAGGCTCAATTCGTCAATCAGCCCGGCTTGGAGGAAAGCGCCGTCAATGATGCCCCCGCCTTGTAGCGAAAGCGTCTCCACACCAAATGTTTCTGCCAATGCCTTCATCGCCGCATTCAGCTCATCGCCTTTTACTCCTGCAAACAGATAAGAGATGTCCCTTTGCTGGAGGTATTCCAGATAAGCGGCAGGGGCAGTTTCAGGCAAGACCGTAACAATCCGGTCACCTCTTACGGCCGATGATTCATAAAGGATATCCGCATCAGGGTCAATGACCACGAAAAGGCGGCTGGATGTCTTATGGGCAAGATACGGGATGGGATGGGCAAGCGGCGTCTTGTCCGATGTATGGAATTTCTTCGGGAAATATCCTTCCTGCAATGTGTTTTTGCCGAACATCCAGGCATCGGCATTCAATTTACGACCGATAGCCGCGTAAACGCCCATCAGTTCTCCTTTGCTCTTTCCATTGAACGGTTCCGTCCAACGTTCCGTCAACAAACGTCCATCCACGGAACTCATGATATGGCAAATGATTTTCGGATTCATAATGTTTCAATTTAAGTTATAATTTGCGATTTGAGTGTGTTCTTCCAACCTCTGACCGAATAGCTTGTGGTAAAGGACAAGCAGTGTGCGGGGTTCATAGAATCCGAACTCTTCGGCGAGTTCTTCTATGGGTTGGTTCCTGCTTTGGATGCGTATCCGTATGCATTCAAGCATTTTTATACGGATATATTCCGTAAGTGCTTTTCCTGTTTCCACCCTTATCAGGTCACTCAGATAAGCCGATGAGAGCGAAGGCAGGGAGTGCCGGATGCAGGCGACGCCTTGTTCCACGGACTTCTTCCCGGTTTGGGACAAATAACTTTCCAATGCATTGTCCAAAGTCGAAAGGTACTGCCGGTTGATGTCGGTACGGACAATGAACTGGCGCTCGTAGAACCGCAGGCAGTTGTCGAGCAGCATTTCCAGCCCGACGGCAATAAGCCGCAGGGAAAACCGGTCTACGTCGTGCTGGAGTTCCGTGTATATGTGTTCCATGCAGTCCTGTACGAGATGCCTTTCCTGTAGAGACAGATGCAGGGACTCATTGTCCTTATAGGCAAAAAAGGTATAGTCCGTCTTCTTGAATACAAGGCTTTTCTGGCTGAACAGTTCCGGACTGAACAATAGTCCCGTCAGGCCTTCCTGAATGGCATCCTCCCGGTCAATGCGAATCGTTTCACCCGGTGCGGCAAAGACCAATGTGCCATATTGGAAGTCCTGCGGGCGGCGACCATAACATCTGTCACCGCATTGTGTATGCTTGAAATAGACGGCATAGAAGTTTCCGGAGAATCGAAGCCTATCGCCTTCCCTCAGACGGACAGGGTCAATGACGGCAATCAGCGGATGAAGCGTCGGCTGGCACATCCGTTTGTTGAAGTCGTTAATCGTATGTATATCCTGTCTGTTCATTTCATCACATTATTTTTACAGCCGCTTTCCAAAGAATTCTGTCAGCTTCTTCACGGCCTGGTCCACATACTCCGGCACCCAATACGTCTGAATATGCCTTGCACCGGGGATGAGGTACAGTTCCTTATCATTCGTGCCTGTGGCTTTGCTGAAGCATTGTTCTGTCATGTAAAACGTATCGGCAAGGCTGCCCGCCATCATCAGCAGAGGCTGGTTGATGAGGTACATCCCTTCGCTGGCATCGAACGCCATCAAGTCCACCAGACTGCTCTTGGTGTAGCGAAAGGTGGAACCTGGATGGGCGTGTGTCTGAAGATAATACTCATAACCGTCGCGGTAGAGGTCGAACGGAAGCTGCTTGGCCTGTTCCGGTGTCATACCGCTCATGTCGCCCACATATTCGGGAGCTTCGCCGTTTGCTTCCTTCTGGCGGGCGGCACAAGCATCGGCAAGGCGTTGCTGCACGTCGCCCATTTGCGAGTCAAGAAAACCGTTGCGCCGTACCAGTCCGGAATTGAACATACTGAGCGTGGCGACTGCCTTGAAACGTTTGTCGGTCTGCGCGGCTTTCAGAGTATAGCCGCCACCGCCGCAAATGCCAAGGATGCCGATGCGGGCTGCATCCACACCGGGATATTGCGCAAGGATGTCGGCGGCACGGTGGATGTCCTCTATGCGGTTGGCGGGCTTGTCCACGTTGCGCGGCTCTCCCTCGCTTCCTCCCTGATAGGCGGCATCAAAGGCAAGGCAGATGTAACCCTGTTCCGCCATCCGCTGGCTGTACAGACCCGCTACCTGCTCCTTGCAGCCTCCGTTTGGATGCGCCACGACAAGGGCGGGATAAGTCTTTGTCTCGTCATATCCGGCAGGGGTATAGACATTGGCTACTATCTTCAATCCGTTCAGGTCGTAGGTGATGCGGTGAATGTTCACCTTGCCCGGTTCATTCTTGGTAATGGCTCCCCGATAGACCAGTCCGAAAGGATTGTCGTTAGGGCTTTGGATGGTAGAGAAGTCCACCGATGCAAACGCTTGCTTGGTCTGTGCGACCGATGCGCCTGCCAGCATCAAAGCGGCAGCACCGCACAGCATTGTCTTAAATAAAGTGTTCATTGTTATTTTCTTTTTGTCGATTGATTACATACATTCTTTCAATATCTCAAACAACTTATCCCGTGTGAACTGCCTGCAACAGCCCGGCATCAGCAGGCAGGTGTCTGCAGCGGCACGGAGGATGTTTTCGTCCGTGATGCCCAATTCGCTCCAACGGGTCGGAAGGCCGACTTCCTTGATGAAGGATTCGAGCGCGTCAATGCCGAGCGCGGCAGTCTGTTCCACCGTGTTGCCCTTCACATTCCACACCCGTTCCGCCATACGCGCCAGCTTCTCCTTGCCTTCATTCAGCAAATGGCGGTAGAGCGTGGGATGAATGACCGCCAACGCCCGACCGTGGTTGCAGTCGGTATAAGCTCCGACAGCGTGTTCCAGCATGTGGCATTGGAAGTCGGTCTGCTTGCCGAGTTTCAACAGGCCGTTTTCGGCAATGGCGGAATTCCACATCAGTTCGCCACGGGCAAAATCATTGTCCGGGTCGGCAATCAGGGCACGCAGGTTCTTGATGACATTGCGCATTATCGCCTCGTTGATTTCATCGGACACATTGTCTGTCAGAGGCTTGCCCATATAGGTTTCCATACAGTGACTCAACGTGTCGAATGCGCCGCTGATGACTTGTCCCATCGGGAGGGTTTTCGTCAGGTCACTGTCCAAGATGGCGAAGCTGTGGAATGCACCAATCAACGGCTGTTTCAGTTTCTTTTCAGTATGGGTGATGACCGCCCCGTTGTTCTGCTCCGCACCCGTACCCGACGCAGTGACCACGGCTCCCATCGGCACGAACTCCGTGGGGAACTGATGCTTGGCGTACTGCATCTCCCAGATGTCCTCGTCCAGCTTGGCTTGTGCCGAAACTATCTTGCAGCAGTCGATGACCGACCCGCCGCCCACGGCAAGGATAAAGTCGATGCCGTGCTCACGCACCAGCCGTGCGCCTTCCTGCACCTTGTTGTAAGTAGGGTTTGGCATAATGCCACCAAAGTCCACCACATTCTTGCCGCATTCGTGCAGCCAGTCCATAACCTTGTCATACAGTCCCGTGCGTTTCAGCGAACTGCCGCCATAGGCCAGCAGCACGTTCTTTCCCACACGATTCAGTTCTTCCTTGATTGCGCTCTCGGCGCACCCCTTGCCGAAATGTTGGCGGACGGGGTATTGATAAGTGAAGTTATTCATATCTGTTATCTTCTTATAATGTTATTTACTCGTTATTCTTGGGAAAGAAGAACGGCAGGGCATTGTACAGGTATTCCGGGATAGGACGGAACTCGTGCCTTGCTCCTTCTTTCTGATGGAAAGTCATATTAGTCGTGTTGAATACATCGCCCAACCGTGCCATACCCTCAATTTGAAGCAGTATCTCGCTGTATGCCGAATCATTGGTTCCGCTTGCCGCCCAAATGTAGAAACCTGTTCCTGTGTAGGGCGATTGCTGTACTTTCTCCGCCAAATAAGCCACCGTGTCATCGGGACGGTTCATCCCGGCAAACCTGCCCAATGACCAACAATCGCCGCTGACGGGCATAAACCAACGGAAAGCATCCAATGTCTCATCGAAGGCATACCACGTTGTAACCGCTCCCATTGAGAAGCCGCCGATAGCACGGTGGTCACGGGATGCCTCGATACCTTCCGCATCCGTTGTCTCCGCGTATGTGCGGTAACGGCCCTCCACCACGGGTATAAGGTCGTTCACCAATTCCTGTGGCAAGGCACGGCAATAGGGGTCGGCATCCGCATAGCTCGCAGTCGGCTGTCCGTAGTTGTAACTCGGTGTGACTACAATCATCGGGTCGATGTCGCCGTGGGCTATCATCTGGTCGAGCAGCTTGCGTACCACGCCGTTCCCGTCCTCGAAGGTCGATGCCGCCGTGCTGTAATGCCCGTGCACGAAATAGAGGATGTTATACCGTCGGCTTCCGTCATAGCCGTATGGCAGATAGACGTATGCCGTGTTCGTCCGCGCCGCGCCGCTGCCTTCCGCATAGTCCCGCGTGTCGTAGTCGATGCGGACAACGCTTCCCCGTTCTTCGGCTTCTTGGTCATAACCGTCAGGGACGGCGTGCGTGTAGGTTATCATCTCCACGTTGTCGGATGAAGGAATGCCTTCTTCTCCATTGTCCGGAACAACCGGCGTTTCACTCTCCGGTTCATCCGCACTGCAAGACACGAGCGGCAGGGAAAGCAGCAGGATATAGATGAACGTTTCGATTAAGCGAGAGCAAAGAGAACTTGTTCGCTTTGCCGAGCGTGAGAAAGGTCGCATGAAATGCAATGAGGTAATCTTGTGCATCATATCTCTTAGAATTTATAGCCGGGTCGTAACAACGACAACAACTTGTAATCGAAATTCTCCCTGACTTCGCATTCATTGCCGAATATCATCGTGTAGCCATTCTCACGGGTGAACGCGGGCCACAGCGGAAGTCCGTCGTGATTGGGATTGCCGGTACGGGCAAAGTTTATCCACGCCTTGCTGATACGTTCTTCCAACTCCTTGGCTTCCGAGCCTCCAGCAGAAGCGGCAGGCGAAAGGCTGATGTTGTGAAAGACAAACGGTATCTCCGAGCAATGGTATGTCATCGCAAAGCCTCCGTGAATCGGGGTGTCCCAAGCGAACAGATAGTTATAGACAGGTGCTCCGTGCTGGTCTGCTTTCAGACGGGCTGTTTTCAAGGCAGGCAGTCTCAGCATCGTGTCAATGTAGAGTGCCTCGCTAATGGGGCGACCGGGATAGGCGGAACGGAAAACCGCAATGACGGAATCTGTCCGGCCAGCGAAGCGTGCTTGCAGGTTCTTCATCGTCTCTTCCTCGCTCCACGTGTGCATATTGTCCTTTGCATATCGTTCAGGGGCGGACAACAGCGGCATCGTAGTCCATTCGGTCATACAAGTACCGATAAGCAGAGGGATATCCTTTACTTGCGAAGCAATGGAATCCACCACGGGCTGATACGGCAGATAGTCGCCGTCCACAACAGGAGTCCACAGCAGACCGGGATTGCCCCAACTGTCTATGCTTCCTTCCTCGCGTGCCGCCTGAGCCATCGCCTTCTCTCCGGCTGTCCTCAGTTGGTCGTAGGGAATGGTTTGCAGCTTGTCGGCATCTTGCGGGGAGATGCCCAATGAGTCGAGCATCAGTTCCGCTACCCGGCGTGCCGTCTGTTGCGTGACGTTGGTCATGCCGCAGGCTTCCACTGCACCGCTCTGCACAATGCCTTTCTGGAATAGTCCCTTGGCAGCGGGAACAGTCATCAGCACCAATACCTTTGCTCCGCCTCCCGACTGCCCGAAAAGCGTCACGTTGTCCGGGTCGCCCCCAAAGGCGGCGATGTTTCTCTGTATCCATTGCAAGGCGGCTACCATATCCATCGTACCGACATTGCCGGAATATTTGTATTTGTTGCCATAAGCAGACAAATCGAGGAAGCCCAGCATGTTCAGCCGATGATTGACCGACACGACCACAACATCCCCCTCACGGCTGAGGTTCGTCCCGTCATACACCAATTGCTCTATGGCGGAGCCTGTCTGGAAGCCGCCTCCGTGCAGCCATACCATCACCGGACGCTTCTTGCCGTCGTTGATGCCGGGCGTCCAGACGTTCAGGTTCAGGCAATCCTCTCCCTCGGCAGGAGCCTCACGCATCGTGATGAAGTCGTTTCCTTGCGGTATGGGGGCTTGCGGGCAGATATGTCCGTAGGTGTCGAATGTCCGCACTGTGTCCCAAGCCACCGACTGCTGGGGAGGCATAAACCGTGCGGCTTTGGCATACGGAATGCCCTTGAAGCTGTACACGCTATCCGCATACACGCCCTGCGCCTTGCCGCTGGTGAGGCTGACCACCGTGCTCTGCTTCTGCGCACAGGAACAAAGCAGGAGCAGGCCTGCCAACAGATAACCCATTGTTTTCATAAATCCCCCTTATTCTATGTTCTATTGTTGTTCCAACATCCCTATCCGCTGTAACCATTCGCGGATGCCATTTTCCGAGCCAGCCACGCTGTTGCGCGAAATACTGTAACCGTCCACCATCGTAGCACGAGGCTCCATCCCGGCAATGTCGTCCACCGTTCCGCTCCAACCGCTCCCGCCGTGGCACGAGAAAGGAATGAGCGTTTTGCCTGCGAAGTCATACGCATCGAAAAACGAATACATCGCCATCGGCATTTGATACCACCAGATGGGATAACCCACGAAAATGACATCGTAGTCGTCGAAGTTCTCAATCTCCGTGGCAAGTGCCGGATGGATGCCGTTCTGCCGCTCGTTGTCGGCTTGGGATGCCAGGTCGTCGAAGTTGCCCGGATAGGGTGTGGCGGTCTGAATCCGTACTCGGTCTGCACCGGTAGCATCGCTGATGACGGTCGCCATATACTCCACGCTGCCGTACAAGTCGCCGTTCACTATGACGCGGCTGGCCGAGGTGTTGGCATCCACGTCGTCGGGCAAAGGTTCAGAGAAATAAGCCACCAGCACGCGGTGGTTAGTGCCCGGCACGACCTCTTCAATCGGGGTGTTGATTTCGTTGTCCTCACTATCGCTGCAAGAAGCAAATGCCAGCGATGCACAAAGCAAGGCAAAAGGGATAAAATACCGTTTCATCTGTTCCTCCTTTCTTATTTGACAACTTTAATCTCTCGCAACCATTCCGTCAACCCTTTCGTGTTGCGGCTCACTGCACCGTAGCCTTTCAGGTGCTTGGCATCGGGTGTGAGTTCCACAATCTTGGCAAGAGTCTCGTCGCGGTACGTGGAGGCGTAGGTGCAGAATGGTATGACGGTCTTACCCTTGAAGTCGTAGCTCTCGGCGAAGGTGTTGATAATCATTGGGGCTGTCCACCACCATACGGGGCAGCCGATGAATACGGTGTCATACGAGTCCCAATCCTCCACCTTGTTCTTGATGGCGGGACGGGCGTTGTCCTCCTTTTCCTTCTTTGCCACTTCGGTGCAGGGGGTATATTCCGTAGGGTACGGCTTGACGGGCTCGATGCGGAAG
>ENA-ORSA01003243-ORSA01003243.1-human-gut-metagenome-genome-assembly--contig:-NODE-3243-length-10527-cov-2.933728_pt1 | contig 10527 bp, 8 predicted proteins | sample MGYA00242179_ERZ509142 | MGnify/ENA primary metagenome ERZ509142 (study PRJEB26280, sample SAMEA2338659) | human gut metagenome | biome: human gut; feature: human-associated habitat; material: faeces... | reverse complement strand
CAAGGCAAAACGTACGAGAGTATCCTGCGGTGCGCAGGCGGGAGGAATGACAGGATTGATAAACACTCCAGCCTCGAAAGCCTCCTTGGTCACCTGGAAGGTGAGCATCGGGTCGCGCACATACAGCGGGATAATCGGGCTCTCCGTATCACCAATCTCGAATCCCTCCTCACGGAAACGCTTCAAGGCATAGTTGGTTACATCCCAGAGGTGCTTAATACGCTCGGGCTCTTCCTGCAGGATGTGCAGGGCCTCGAGAGCAGCCGCTGTTGCTGCAGGCGTATCGCTGGCCGAGAAGATATACGTACGGCAAGTATGACGCAAGTAATTAATCGTGTCCCAATCGCTGGCGATAAAACCACCGATGGAAGCAAGACTCTTCGAGAATGTACCCATAATCAGGTCCACCTCATTCTCCAAGCCAAAATGATGACACACACCTCGTCCCTGCTCACCAAATACACCGAGACCATGAGCCTCATCAACCATGATAGAGCAGTTATACTTATGCTTCAACTCTACAATCTCCGGCAACTTAGCCAAATCACCTTCCATCGAGAATACACCGTCAACGACGATCAGCTTCACCGCCTCATACGGAAGCTTCTCGAGCACACGCTCCAGATCCTCCATATCGTTATGCTTATAATGCAACGTTGTGGCAAAACTCAAACGACGGCCATCCACAATAGAAGCATGGTCACGATCATCACAGATGATATAGTCTCCTCGTCCCACTACAACAGCGAGAACACCGGAATTGACACTGAAGCCTGTCGAAAAACAAAGAGCATCATCTTTATGCTCAAATTCTGCAAGTTCTTTTTCCAGCTGTACGTGAAGGTCCAACGTTCCATTGAGGAAACGGCTGCCGGCACAACCGGAACCATATTTGTCAAGTGCACGATGAGCGGCAGCGATCACGCGCTCATCACCTGTCAGACCTGTGTAGGCATTGCTACCAAACATAAGAACTTTGCGGCCATCCATATCCACTTCAGGACCCTGTTTGCCTGTAATCTCACGAAAATAGGGGTAAACACCGGCATCCATGAATTTTTGGGGCTCACGATAATTCTTGTATCTTTCTGTTAACTGTCCCATTATCAATAATAGGTAGTGATCCTATGTTATGTTTTTATTAGGCTGCAAAGTTACAAATAATCTTCAAAAAATGGGCAAGTTGAAATGAATATTCTCAAAAATACTTCAAAAAGGTCTGTAAAATTCCCTTTTTATCCGGTAAAACAGCTATATTTGCAATATGAAACGCAATATTCTCTTTATCATCAATCCTATCTCAGGAGGGGTGAGCAAGGCCCAAGTACCGAAGGAGATCGCCCGATCAATTGATAGTGAACAGTTTGACTACACCATCAAAGAGACGACCTATGCCGGCGAAGCCACCGAACTGGCCCATCAGGCTACAGAAAAGGGGGTAGATATTGTCGTGGCCGTCGGTGGTGACGGCACTGTGAATGAGGTGGCGCGTGCACTTGTACATACCCCGACAGCCTTGGCCATTATTCCCATGGGGTCAGGTAACGGCTTAGCACGCCATCTCCTACTACCCATGAATGTAAGGAAATGTATTGAAATCATCAATCAAGCCATCATCCGTCCGCTCGACTATGGCATGATCAACGAATATCCGTTCTTCTGTACATGTGGCATGGGGTTCGACGCTTTCGTAAGCATGAAGTTTGCGGAAGACAGTAAGCGCGGCCCGATCACTTACGTACAAAAAGTACTGGAGGAAGGACGCAAATATCATCCTGAGACCTACGAGATCACCGACGAGGAAGGCACGCAACACTACAAGGCCTTTCTCCTGAGCGTAGCCAATGCATCGCAATATGGCAATAACTTTTACATCGCCCCGCAGGCTTCAATGAGCGACGGACTATTGGACGTCGTGATCCTCGAGCCTTTCGATCTGATCGACGCTCCACTAATTCCTATCGAGATGCTTAACAAGACTCTCGATAAGAGCACACATATCAAAACTTTCTCCACCAAGCACATCCATGTGCACCGCTCTCAGCCAGGGGTGATTCATTACGATGGAGAGCCCGTCATGACGGGAGAAGATGTTGACATACGCCTCATTGAGAAAGGCATAAACATCGTCGTCAATCCTTTCTCCTCACGGCAACACCGACGTCCGAATGCCATCCAAACAGCAGCCAGCGAACTGATCAACCAGCTCACTGCTATCCGTGAAGACATCCAGCATCAGACACATCGGGGAGTAAAGCTCGCCAAGATGATACAAAAGAAAATAGAGAAAAACCTGTTGACATAGACTCAATACATTATTATTCGTATCCTATCCAAACGAAGCAAGTTATTTTCTTAACCATTGCAGCCGTTGGATAGGATACGTAATATAATAAAAGAGGCTCTTCTCATTCTTTCATTTAATATATTTTCCTTTGAAAGTAGGAAAGAGAATTCATATCTGTACTCCTACATTATTAGCCATCCGGAGCGAATCTTTCAACACTTTCAATTTGACACACCGGCATAAAGCTATCAATACCCTCCGACATCATCACCTACACACCGGCGGTACTTATCTCCCGACAACCATCCACCAATAATTGACACCGGTCCGACAAGAGGAAGTGCGGAACCCACAAGGGAAAACTCTGAATGTCTATTTCGTCACCTCGTGCCCCACACCTAAGAACTTATCTAACTCTCTTCCCATCTTCGCACGACCAATCTTGCTGATTGCCTCCGACTTATCATAGTCAGATCCTCCATAACGCCGCATGGGAATATCGACAAGGATATCGGGCTTATAAAGTTCGATGGATCGGTGAGCGTTGGCATTGATGGAAATAGACATGGCCTGGTTGATCAGGCTATAAAAGTTAAGGCCTAGACCACTCTGCTCCGGCATCATCTTATAGAATAGATTATAAACAATGGAATTCTCGCGCTTCATCGCATCGGCCAAACGCTTGCGCTTAAATATACCGGCATAATCATGCCCGCTTACATTCACACCCACAAGCAAATCATTCTTAAACCGTTTCACACGATTGAGCGGAAAAGGATTGGTGAGACCTCCATCTATGAGAATCATTTTCTCATGCATAAGTGGTTTGTAATATCCGGGAATGGAGATAGACGCTCTCACTGCTGTCCACAATGAGCCATGATCAAACACCACCTCACGACCCGTCTTCCAATCAGTAGCAACAGCGGTAAAAGGTATAGGCAAGTCTTCTATGTTCTGATCGGGCACAAAACGTTGCATCTCACGGATAATACGGTCACCCTTCACGAAATAGGACGGACCGAATGAAAAGTCGGTAAGCTGCAGCATCCGGCGCCTGTCCATGCTGAACATCCACTCCTTAAACTCGTCCATGTGACCTGACGCGTAGACGGCGCCGACTATCGAACCGTATGACGTACCCGCCACGGAACGAATATGATAGCCCCGCTCAAGCAACACGTCAATGGCTCCGACATGCGCCATGCCACGGGCTCCTCCACTCGATAATACCAGTGCCACATCCTTGCGTTCTTTCTTGGGCGTCTCATCTGCGCTCCCTTCCCGATGCAACAACCGTTGCAATTGTTCTATTAGTTCTTTCGTGGAAACCATGTCAATCCATATCTCTTAGTTAAACAATATCTATGATTATTCACCATTGATCCTACATCGCAAGCATATCCAAAGATATACTTATCCAAGACTCTCCATTATATCCATCCTAGCATATGTCCCAAGTCGTCATTAAGGTACAAACATTTATTGACTCGTCCAATATGCCCGCCCACAATGACCGATTGGAGATCATCGGGATTCCTCAACTTTTACTGGTGTCAAAGACTGAGAACTGTGGCTGTTCAACAACACTGTCTGCACGGCCTTGTCAAGTTCCTGCCTGCCAAGAGCCCCAACCGACATCTGCGGTTTCCCCTCCATTGGAACAAGGAGCAACGAGGGAATAGACTGAATGCCGAAGAGGGCTGCCAATTCTTCTTCCTTGTCAACATCCACCTTATATACATCAATCTTACCTGCATACTTCTCCGCGATTTCCTCCACAACAGGAGCCATGGCTTTACAAGGGCCGCACCAGGTGGCATAGAAGTCAATAAGCGCAGGATGTTTTCCTTCATATACCCACTCTTGCGGATGAATCTCATAATTCATCACCAGTTGCTTGAATTCTTCTGCTGACAGTTCCCTCACTCTGGCCTTGTTTTTTGTGACTGCATCGGCAGTGCGTTGTTCGTCCTTTGCCGCTTGTGACACCGCACCATGCTTGGTCTGCTGACAAGCCGTCAGAGACAAGACTGCAACGGAATACAAAAATAGAATAATATATTTCATCTTTAATAAATGAGATTACGGGAAGGAAGTATATACCTTATTTATATTGTATTACGAAGATCTCCTCATAGTCGGCATTCTAAATGTCATCAAGAGACTTCCCTATACATCGTCAACACGCGCATTATAGCTGCTGCAAACATACGAATATTTTCCGAGACTACGACTTAATACGCTACAATATTTATTAAAAGAAAGGACTATCTAAATGAGGACATCATCCTTATTCTCTATCTGGCTTATAGAGTTCCATTGGCTCCCCTGCTTCCATTTTGCATATAAGTCATTGATCATCAAGAGCCGAGACCATCTTTCACTCTGACAAACGCCTTAATTCATTCCAAATCCATAATGATGCAAACCTTTCCTAGCTTATTGGTTTTGCGCCCCCGTAGCTTCTTTCAAACGATATGAAGAATGTCTTTCCCGTCCTCGATCCGGCCTCAGTAAATTTATTAGTCACGGACCTGAATCTTTCATATACCGTCCTTTTATATCTGTCTCCCAAGAGATGAAAGTTCAAAGTACCAGAAGAAAACAGGAAGATACCAATATAAACAAAATGCTACAGCCTGTCCGCTACGAAGAATCATCTCATCATAGGCATATCCCGTCAAACATAAGTGCAAATACACAATACGAAAAGATATGCCGGTTCAAAATCAGGAAGAAAATTTACTTAAAAGAATAAAAAGTCAAAAACTATAAAACGACATTGTCGCTTTTACTTCACAAACTAAAATTGAAGCCCTTGATCTCCAATATCGTGGAAAACATTAATATTCCCATAATTTTTAGAAAGAAAAACATCATAGAAAAATTGGAAAACTTGGTTATGTCTTTAAAAAAGTCAATAATTCGCTTGCATTTACAAAATTCTTTATCTATCTTTGCAAACATAAGGTAATTGTATTCTGTTTTTTATATTAGATTATGGGAAAGTATAACATCACGGAAATCAAAGAGAAAGAAGCAGCTTACAGAGCTCTTGTAAGCCCGCAATTAATGGATGAGTTAGAGGCTAAAATCAACAACATCATCATCATTCAGAAGAAGTACAAAGACAAGAACTATTCTGCAAAGAAACTGGCTGAAGACTTAGGCACTAACACACGTTATATATCTGCCGTTGTCAATGTACGATTCCACCAGAACTATACCTCATACGTAAACTATTACCGTATTCAAGAGGCGATGTCGATCCTGCTCGACAAGCGCTATCAAGATCTGAATATGGAGGCAATTAGTGACATGGTTGGTTTCGCCAATCGCCAGTCGTTCTATGCATCCTTCTATAAGCTCAATCATACCACCCCGCGCGAATATCGCGAGTCACATATCTCCCTGCATCCACAGATGTTCGAGAAGCCGAAAAAACGCGGACGCAAGCCCGGATCCAAAAACAAGCCCAAGGTTCAGGCATCTGTGGAGACGACAGAAGCGCCTACAGAAGAATAAGCTATGGACGACTCTCTGTTTCAATATGCCGATGAGCGTTTCGCCGACTTGCAAATGCTCCGCTACCGGCTCAATGGTTTTGAGACCCTCTCCCTCCAACAGAAAAAATATATCTATTTTCTGGCAAAAGCCACACTGACCGGTCGTGACATTACGACCGACCAGCAGGGCGTGTACAATCTCACAATCCGCAAAGTGCTGGAAGCCGTGTACGACCACTACGAGCACGACCGTCAGGATCCCAACTTTCAGGCCATGACAGTCTACCTGAAGCGTGTCTGGTTCTCAAGCGGCATCTACCATCACTACGGATGCGAGAAATTCGTACCCGGATTCTCTGAGGACTGGTTCAGACAGACGGTAACCAACCTGCAGACTCATATACCACTCTGCGGATACACATCAACAGAGATGCTTCTCAATAGTCTCTGTCCCGTAATCTTCAACCCTACCGTACTGTCCAAACGCGTTAACCTCGCCGATGGCGATGATCTTGTCAAGACGTCCGCCTGCAATTTCTACGATGGCCCGACACAGGCAGAAGCAGAAGCCTATTATCAGGCCCGCAAGGAACAGGCCATCACAAGAGGAGATGGCGACAGCCTCCCCTCTTTCGGCCTCAACTCCCGTTTGGTGAAAAACGACGGCCGACTCGTCGAGGAGACCTACCGGGCCGGAGGACGCTACGGTGCAGCCATCGAGAAAATCATCTATTGGCTCCGGCAAGCCCGCAACGAAGCAGAAAACGAACAGCAGCAAAAGGTCATAGACCTGCTCTGCCAGTACTATACCACCGGCGATCTCACCCTCTTTGACCAATATTCCATCGAATGGCTGAAAGAGCAGGAAGGACGTGTCGACTTCATCAATGGATTCATTGAGGTCTATGGCGATCCCCTCGGACTGAAGGGTACCTGGGAAGGCCTCGTCGAATATAAAGACCCGATAGCCACACGACGCACACAGACCATCTCTGAAAATGCACAGTGGTTTGAAGACCACTCGCCCGTCGACCCGCGTTTCCGCAAGCCACAGGTCAAGGGCGTCACAGCCCACGTCATCTGCGCGGCCATGCTCGGCGGTGACGAATACCCGGCATCAGCCATCGGCATCAATCTGCCGAACGCCGACTGGATACGCACCCGTTACGGCTCAAAGAGCGTGACCATCGGTAACCTCACTGATGCCTATAACAAAGCCGCCCACGGCAACGGCTTCGACGAGGAGTTTGTCATTGACGCTCCTACCCGCGACCTCATCAAGACATACGGAGACCTGTGCGATGACCTGCACACCGACCTGCATGAATGTCTCGGACATGGCAGCGGCCAGCTCTTGCCGGGAACCGATCCCGATGCCTTGGGAGCCTACGCCAGCACGAACGAGGAAGCACGCGCCGACCTCTTCGGACTATACTACATTGCCGACCACAAACTTATCGATCTGGGACTCGTCCCTTCAACGGAGGCCTACAAGAGCCAGTACTACACCTACATGATGAACGGGCTGATGACACAGCTCGTGCGCATCAAGCCTGGACATCAGATAGAGGAAGCACACATGCGCAACCGTGCGCTTATTGCCCGTTGGTGTCTCGACCACGGCAACGGAGTTGTAGCATTGGTAAAGCACGAAGGCAAGACCTTTGTTCAAATCAACGACTATGAGGCACTGCGCCGGCTCTTCGCCACGCTGCTTGCCGAAATACAACGCATCAAGAGCGAAGGCGACTTTGAAGCCTGCCGCCAGCTCGTCGAGCAGTACGCCGTCAAGGTGGATCCCGAGTTGCATGCCGAAGTGTTGGAGCGTTATCAGAAGCTCAACCTGGCCCCCTATAAGGGCTTCATCAATCCACGTATGCAACCCGTTATGGACAAGGAGGGTCGCATCACCGACATACGACTCGACTATACAGAGACCTTCGCCCAGCAGAACATGCGGTATTCAAAAGAGTACGCCACATTGTAATGCAGAACGGATGTAAACAATTAAAACTCTCTCATCAGATGACACAGGAAGAAGTAGCAGAAAAGTTGCGCGAGATCAAACGCAGTTTCCGCCTTGAAATGAATGGTACCGCCTCGCAGTCCATGCGAGATAAGGGACTTGACTATAAACTCAACTGGGGTGTCACCCTGCCACAGCTCAAGCAGCAGGCTCAAACGATCGGCAAGGACTACGACCTGGCTGTAGCGCTTTGGAAGGAAGATATCCGCGAATGCAAGATCCTCGCCACGCTCATCATGCCGGCCGAGAATATGCCTGAGGAGGTGGCAGAGATATGGATGGAGCAGACCCGCTCACAGGAAATGGCCGAGATGCAGGCTTTCAATCTCTACCAATATTGTCCTTTCGGCGCCAAACTCGCTTATCAGTGGATTGCCACTGATAACGACCTCCGCCAGATCTGTGGATACGGCATTCTCTCCCGTCTCTTCATGCGTGGCCAGGAGCCCAACGAACGCGGCATCAACGAATTTATCGACCAGTCCGTCACCGCGCTCAAAGGAGGATCAACCGGTGTACGTCATGCTGCCATGAATGCCCTCCTGCGTTTCCGCGATCTCGGTCTTGTGTATGAACGACTCGTTGACGGAGCCTTACATAAGGAAGGAATAGAACTGTAATTAAGAAACTATTGTTAGCGATAACAATCCAATTTTCATCACGGGTCAGCAAAAGGCACTATGCCGATGCTGACCCATGATTTCGTTTCGAAACGTAAAGGATATATCCTGTCTGCCCTCATTAATATCCTATTTTGCTATTAGCATATTGCAACACGATTACAATTAACAGGCACTTATACAACCTTAACACAAAAACTAAATATACCTTTGTAGTTTCAAAAACAAATTGTTATCTTTGCATCGGTCAGGAGCTAGCTAGAGAACGCTAAAGGAACGTCATTACCGACCCAATCTTGAGGAAATTTGTTCTCCTTTTCGCTCTTCTGCACTAAGGATCAGACTTCACACATTAATTAATATATTCAAATACACATATGACTAGAATTAAGACAATAGGTATTCTCACATCAGGAGGTGATGCACCCGGAATGAACGCTGCCATCCGTGCCGTAACACGTGCCGGTATATGCAACGGATTCCAGATAAAAGGTATTATGCGAGGCTATGACGGCCTGATCAACGATGAGATCATACCCTTCACCACAGAGAACGTTTCGGGTATTATCATGCAGGGCGGTACTATTCTGAAGACGGCCCGCTCCAAGGAGTTCATGACTCCCGAAGGTAAGGAGAAAGCCTACCAGACGATGCAGAAGGAAGAGATTGACGCTCTTGTCGTTATCGGTGGTAATGGTTCTCTTACCGGTGCCATGTACTTCGCGCAAGAGTACGACATCTGCTGTGTCGGTCTGCCCGGAACGATCGACAACGACCTCTACGGCACCGACTCCACCATCGGCTACGACACCACACTGAACACCATCGTCGAATGTGTTGACCGTATCCGCGACACAGCGCAGAGTCATGAGCGTATCTTCTTCATTGAGGTGATGGGCCGTGACGCCGGCTATCTGGCACAGAACTCGGCCATCGCCAGTGGAGCTGAGGCGGCCATCATTCCTGAAGACTCCACTGATGTCGACCAGCTGGCACAGTTCATGGAGCGTGGTATCCGCAAATCAAAGAAGAGCTGTATCGTCATCGTTTCCGAAAGTCCCAAATGCGGTGCTCTGTATTATGCCGACCGTGTAAAGAAGGAATTCCCTGGCTATGACGTACGCGTATCCATTTTGGGACACCTCCAGCGTGGCGGCCGTCCCTCCGCACACGACCGTATTCTGGCCAGTCGCACGGGCGTAGGCGCCATCGAGGCTATCGTGCAGGGACAGCGTAATGTGATGGTCGGAATACGCAACAATGAGATCGTTTACGTACCCCTTTCGGAAGCTATCCGTAGCGATAAGCCTTTCGATAGGAAACTGATTAAGGTCTTGGATGAATTAAGCATCTAAAATGCAAAAAAGGTATAAAAGATCTCGATTTCGTGTAAACAAAGATAATTTTTTATCTTACATTTCGAAATCTTTAGTATATTTGCTACTCGAGAAATAAAACTATTAAAAAAATTATATTATGTCACAAATTATTGGACGCATCTCGCAGATCATCGGACCTGTTGTCGATGTATTCTTCGACACCAAAGGCGAAGATCCCGAGAAGGTGCTCCCCAAAATTTTTGATGCGCTGAAGGTAAAGCGTCCCGATGGACGCGACCTCATCATCGAGGTACAGCAGCACATTGGAGAGGATACGGTAAGATGTGTGGCTATGGACAACACCGATGGTCTGCAACGCGGACTGGAGGTGATTCCCACGGGCAGTCCTATCACGATGCCGGCCGGCGAACAGATCAAGGGTCGTATGATGAATGTCATTGGCCAGCCTATTGACGGCATGAAGCCGCTGAATATGGAGGGTGCCTACCCTATTCACCGCCCTGCTCCAAAGTTTGAAGACCTCTCCACACACAAGGAGATGCTTCAGACCGGTATTAAGGTCATCGACTTACTGGAGCCTTATATGAAAGGTGGTAAGATCGGACTGTTCGGCGGTGCCGGTGTAGGAAAGACGGTGCTGATCATGGAGCTGATCAACAACATCGCCAAAGGACACGACGGATACTCTGTATTCGCTGGTGTAAGACCCTCAATCAAGCGGCAGTTGAGGCAACCGTCTGCGTAG
>ENA-ORSA01003241-ORSA01003241.1-human-gut-metagenome-genome-assembly--contig:-NODE-3241-length-10531-cov-16.518328_pt1 | contig 10531 bp, 10 predicted proteins | sample MGYA00242179_ERZ509142 | MGnify/ENA primary metagenome ERZ509142 (study PRJEB26280, sample SAMEA2338659) | human gut metagenome | biome: human gut; feature: human-associated habitat; material: faeces... | reverse complement strand
GGCAATATAAAAACCTCAAGGGTCTGAAGAAAGAAAACCTCCGCGACAACATGACTACGCTGGAACTGGTGCTGAATATGCTGGCGGAGGCGACCACCACGGAGATATCCAAGCAGAAAGCTCCGGAGACATTTTCGGAAAACATTGATGTGGCGCGTGCCGGAGGAAAAGTGGCCGGTGATGCACGGAAAGCCATTGAAAGCCAAACCGGTGTCCCCGTCATCTCCTCCAAAAACGCTGCACAGCTCAATCAGGTCGTGACAGATCTGCTGGAAGGAGCTACTACGTCACCGGAGAAACAAGACAAAAAGCGGTGATTCACAGACAACAAAAGTAGTGGGTAGCCACAAAAGAGGAAGATACCTTTTGGCATCTTCCTCTTTTGTTATCTTGCCTCCGGGGAGTCGAAGTTTATACCCCCTTGCGGGGTAAATCCCCGACGAGGCACCAAGTGAACAAACAGGTTTAGATGTCATGCGGTAAAAACCGCATGACATCTAGCTTTTCCGGGGTTTCCCATACCCCGATTTTAACGGTTTCAAGCATGGATGTCAGAGCCGTCTGAGGGGGGTCAACGTGATTTGAACCCCTCTTTTTCTGTTTTCTGGCGATAAAATCGGATGCAGCCCCCTTTTGTACGAGGATTTTCCTCACAAAAGGGGGCTTTTTTCATGAAAAAATTTCACAAAGTTTAGAGCGTCGGTTTGTTGGTTTCGTAAAACCATCAACCGACGCTCTTTTGCGTTTAGGAGGAGCTAAATGAGCCGCACGGCTCAAAAAGCAAGGAGGAATCTGTTATGCGGAACGATTATTTTTGCACAAGGCTGCTATTTGAACACGGTTTTCTCACAACTTCTTATGGTAAGCGGATTCAAGGGCCCGTGGAGCCTTTATGCCATTGTAATAGCATCATACAAATGGACTGATGCATGTACGCGTGTCAGCCCGTCTATGTGTATGGAATGGGGGCGAAACGGTGGTCGGCCGTAATGGACTTACGCGGCGGTGTGAGCGCAGCGGCCATTTGGGAAGCGACTGCGACCACCGTAGGCCGAGAGAAGCGACAATTGTAGGTGCTAATGTTCTTCATGACAGCTCTTTCTTTAGAAGGCGTTTTTATATTTTGGGTAGGTGTGTTCTTTTTTTACAATTCTCTGTTATTCCAGAAACTGTCAGCTTTGCAGCAGCCGTATGAATTCCTGGCACAGCAGAGAGGCTCGACCCTCGCCGCGATGCACCAACAGAATCTGGCGGGCAGGGATGGGTTCTGTATCGAGTGTGAAAAAGCCCTCCTGCGCCAGAAGGCTCTGTGCGAACAGAGATGGCAGAATGCCGATGGCCAGCCCCTGCTCCACAAACGGGATAACGGTGGAGGAGGTACGCACAGAGTAGTTGGGCAAAAACGTCATCCCTTGTTCGGCAAACCATGCGTCCAGATTGCCCCGGGCACTGGTGCCGGACTCCACCGCCACGATGGGGAACCGGAATATCTCATCGTAAGACAAATTCCGTCCAGCCAGCGATTTGAATCTGGGGCCGGCTACAAACACGTCACGAAAAGAGGCAAGATTAGTCACGGTCAAGTCCTCCACATCTGTCAGCGGAGAAACTGCCAGCACTACGTCCGCCTGCTCTGCGCGGAGCATCTGGATCGTCTCATGTGTGGAGCTGCCCTGCACCTGAAGCGTCACATTGGGATGCATCTCTCGGAACTGTCCCAGCTTCGGCAGCAGGAAATGGTACAGCGGCGTCTCCGTAGCGCCAATGATCAGCGTACCTGCTTCAAAGGCTGCCAGCCGCTTTAGTTCACGTTCGCCGTTGGACAAAGATTTGAAAGCGCTGTCCACATGGGAAAAAAGCGCCGTGCCTTCCACGGTGAGCCGCACGCCGCGGGAAACGCGGGTAAACAACTTGCAGCCAAGAGACTCCTCCAGCCGGTGGATGGATCGGGTTACGGCGGGCTGGGACAGGCACAGCAGCTCGGCGGCCTTTGTAACATTGCCGGTCTGTGCCACCGCATAAAAGGCGCGGTAATATTCCAGATTGAAGGATTCCATGGGCCACTCCTTTGTGATATGCTTTTGGCTGATAAAATATATAAATATAAGTGATTTGAATTATATCAGTTTCGGCCATATAATGCAATCATCGGAAGTGCATTTTCAGAAATTTTGGACAAATGAGGTGGAGGAGATGAAAGCGGTCAGGATCTCTGCGGGTGCCGGTTATGCCGGTGACCGCATTGAGCCGGCACTGGAAAACATCCGCAGAGGCAACGTCGATTACATCATGTTTGAATGCCTGGCGGAACGGACCATCGCGTTGGCGCAGAAAGATCGTGCGGCGGACCCGCAGAAGGGATACAATCGACTTCTGGAGTATCGCATGGAGCGGGTGCTGCCGCTGCTGCGGGAGCATCCAGTGAAGATCATCACCAACATGGGGGCGGCCAATCCCGTCGCCGCGGCCGAAAAGGTGCGGAAAATGGCGGCGCAGTACGACCTGACTGATCTGAAGATCGCGGCTGTTATCGGCGACGAGGTAACGGAACGGATACCGGCATACGGCGATCTCGCGATTATGGAGACGGGTGAGCCGCTGCACACGCTGGCGGATAAGATCGTTTCCGCCAACGCCTACATCGGCGGACGGCAGATCTCGCAGGCATTGGCGGACGGCGCGGATATCGTCATTACCGGACGGGTGGCTGACCCGGCGCTGGCCGTCGGCCCTCTGATGTACGAATTCGGCAAAGATTACGATGCCGACGTGGATTTTCTCGGCAAGGCCACAGTGGCAGGGCATCTGCTGGAGTGCGGTGCGCAGGTCACAGGCGGTTATTTCGCAGATCCCGGTGTCAAGGATGTGCCGGAGCTGTGGAATTTGGGGTTCCCCATCCTGACATTTACGGAGGATGAGCGTATCCTGCTGGAGAAGCTGCCCCAGGCCGGCGGCAGACTGGATCGCCAGACGGTGACGGAACAGCTGCTGTATGAGATCCAGGATCCCGCCAATTACTTCACTCCCGACGTGATCGCGGATTTCTCCCAGCTCTCCGTGGAGGAGCTATCCGACGGGCGGGTCGAGGTCAAGGGTGCCGCGGGAAAAAAGCGCACCGGCACGTTGAAGGTCAGCGTGGGCTATCAGGACGGCTACATCGGTGAGGGCCAAATCAGCTATGGTGGGCGGAATTGTGTGGCGCGCGCGAAGCTGGCAGCGGAGGTCATCCAAAAGCGTCTTGTTCTGCTGAACAAGCATTACAGCGAAACGCGCACCGACCTGATCGGCGTCAACAGTCTGTACGGTGCGGAGCAGGAGAAGGTGTTCCCCGCTCCGCAGCTCAGCGAGGTGCGGCTGCGGGTAGCCGTGCGTGCGGAAAAGAAAGAGGACGCGGAGGTCATTGGCCGGGAGATCGAGGCGCTATATGTCAACGGCCCGGCCGGAGGCGGCGGCGTCCGCAGCAGCGTGGAGTCGGTGCTCTCCATCGCCTCGGTGCTTATCCCGGAGGAAGACGTTCATCCCACGGTCTGCTGGGAAAGGGGTGAGTGAATATGCGTGTATACGACATCGCGCACTCCCGCACGGGAGACAAGGGCAACATCTCCACGATTTCCGCCTGTGCTTACCGCCAGGAGGATTATGCCGTTCTGGCAGAGAAACTGACGGCGGAGAAGGTCATGGAGCAGTTCGCTCCGCTGGGCGTGACCCATGTTGACCGGTATGAGATTCCGACCCTGTACGCGCTGAATTTTGTGATCTTCGGCAGTCTCGGCGGCGGCGTGACCCGCTCTCTGGCGCTGGACAAGCACGGTAAGTCCCTGTGCGGCCTGCTGCTGGAAATCGAACTGTAATCCCTTTTTGCCCCTCAATGAGAGGTATCCTTATGACATCAAAAAATATTAGGAGGAGAAAACTATGGCAGCGATTTATGCATTGACGATCTGCCTTGTGCTGTATGCTATCGGCGATATCGTCTCCGTCAAGACAAAAGGACTTCTTTCTTTGGTATTCGTTCTGTGCGTCGTGATGCTCATCGGCTTCTGGTGCGGTCTGCCCACGGATATCGTGACCACCGCCGGCATCGCGCCCCTGGGCAAGGTCAGTGCCAGTCTGCTGGTCGTCGGTGTCGGCACCACTATGAACACGAAGGAACTGATGCGCCAGTGGAAAACGGTCATCGCCAGCTTCTGCTGCTGCACCGCGGGTGTGCTGCTCATCGTATTTGTGGGACGGTTCATCATCGGCACGGATGCCGCCATTGCCGGCGCTCCTATCTTCGCCGGTGCGTCCGTAGCGCTGATGATCGTCAACGAGGCACTGGAAAACGTCGGGCTGACTGATACACTGGGTGTAGTGGTGATCCTGGTTTTCGCGTTGCAGAAGTTCATCGGTGTGCCCCTGTGCTCCTTCTGCCTGAACCGTGAGGCCCGAGCTTTCCTAAAGGATCGGGAAAAGATGCAGAAGTATCTGGCTGTTACGACGGAAGATGCCGCCAGCGAGAAAAAGCGTCCGCTGTCCTTCTTCAGCAAGACCAATAAGCCCGTTTACAACTTCACCAAGGTGGCGCTGGTGGCCAGTCTCAGTACGGCGCTGTCCGCACTGACGCAGGACAAGGTCAACGTATACATCATCTGTCTGGTGATGGGCGTGCTGTTCACCGAACTGGGCTTCCTGCCCCGCAACGCGCTGTCCAAGCTCGATTCCTATTTCCTGCTGCTGTTCTCCATCCTGATGACCATTTTCTCTTCCTTGGCTAAGGTCACGCCCCAGACACTGGTGCAGTCCTTCATCCCCGTGCTGGTAGTCCTGCTGCTGGGTGCCGCCGGCGTGGTGGTGTTCGCGTTCCTGCTGTCCAAGGTGCTGAAGCAGAGCGCCTGGCTGAACATCGCGTTGGGCATCACCTGCACTTTCGGCTTTCCCACCACAGTGATGCTGTCTGAGGAGATCGCCAATGGCGTGGGTACGACGGATGAGGAAAAGTCCGCACTGCGCAACTATTTGCTGCCGCAGATGACGGTGGCCGGTTTCATCACCGTGACCATCGGTTCCGTGATCCTTGCCGGCATCATTGTTCCCCTGCTGGGGTGATCGCGGGTAACAGGAGGTACTTATGAGCACGAATGTATTGTGTGGACTGGAGCCGCAAAGCGTATTTTCCTATTTTGAGCAGTTGACCCGCATTCCGCGGGGCAGCGGCAATGAAAAAGCGGTCAGTGATTACATCATTGCCTACGCGGAGCAGCATGGCTACCGTTGGGAGCGTGACGAAGCCAATAACGTAAAGCTGTACGCCCCAGCAACGTCTGGCTATGAAAATCGCAAGAGCATCGTACTACAGGCGCATCTGGATATGGTGTGCGCCAAGGATCCGGATGTGGCGTTTGACTTCAAGACGCAGCCCATCGACATCTATGTGGAGGACGGCTTCGTAAAGGCTCACGGCACCACGCTGGGTGCGGATGACGGCGCCGGTGTGGCCATGATCTTGGCGCTGCTGGACGACAGGACGCTTCCACATCCGCCGGTGCAGGCGATTTTCACCACCGGTGAGGAGATCCTGTTCGTGGGTGCAGAGGCGATGGATGCCCATTGGCTGGACGGCGACTATTACATCGGACTGGATTACTCTAACAACAAGAAGATCCTGGTCTCCGCCGCGGGTGTCAGTGTGTTACAGTGTACGCTGACGCTGGAGCGGGCACCGGTGCCTGTAGGCTGGACGGCATTTGACGTGACTATCAGCGGCATGCAGGGCGGACACAGCGGGAATACCATCCACATGGATCGCGGCAACGCCGTCAAAGTCATGGAGGAAATTCTGGTGGGATTGCCTGCCGGACTGGCAAGCCTTGCTGACATCTCGGCAGGCACGCTGATCAATATCATCCCGGCGCACGCGGAGGCGGTCGTGGTGTGCCCGCCGGAGCACGCGGATACCGTCCGGACAGCGCTGGATACGCGTATTGCCCTTTTGAAAGAGGTATACCGTCACACTGAGCCGCAGCTTACTATCACAGTGAGCCAGCGCTCCGCCGGGGACGGCATGACGGTGCTGACACCGGCGTGTGCGGAGAAGCTGCTGCGCTTTGTCCGGCTGTGCTATGTGGGCGCATGGCGCATGGCGGACGATACCTACTCCCGAGCGGAGTGCTCTGCCAATCCGGCGATACTGCGTCTGGAACAGACCGAGGCAAAATTTACCCTTTCTGCCCGCAGCAATTCCGAATATCTGCACGATCAGATTATTGCCCATCAGTCGGAGCTGGCTGCCCTGTGCGGCTGGAAGGCTGAGCTGGAGAGCCGCGCAGGCGCTTGGGAGTACAACGCGGCGTCTCAGTTGCTGCCGCAGGTCATTCCCATCTTCCGGGAGGTCACCGGACGCGAGCCGGAGATCGCGCAGATCCATGCCGGTGTGGAGGGCGGCGTTTTCGACACCAAGGCCCGTGAGATCGGGCGCAGGCTGGATATGGTGAATCTGGGCGTCATGAATTACGATGTCCATACCCCGCGGGAGCGGATGGAGATCGACTCCGTGAAGCCGCTGTATGAAATGCTGCGGCAGATCCTGATGACGGTGGAGTAAGCACACGAACGGGCTCCGCTTTTCGAACTTTTTTGTCGAAAAGCGGAGTTCTGCTTATATACTTCTCGATGGATAGGAACTTATTCGCTGTACTTTTCTATACTTGGAACGAGGAGGTCTGCGCTTGCCTGCACCGCGCTGGCTTTGAAACCCAGCCTTTGGAGGAATCGCAGCTGCTGTCTATAGTGTACACGCAGGTAACTGGGCGAATAACGTCGACTGGTGCTACTGGGACTATCCGCTCATCGAGCTGAAGGGTAAGGCCATCGCCATCATCGGCTTCGGACGCATCGGCCAAGCCGAGGCGCGTATCGCCAAGGCGCTCGGCATGAACGTACTGGCTTACGATCTCTATCCGAATGACCCCGGTCGCGCGATCGTGGAATATGTTACTCTGGACGAGCTTTACACCCGCGCGGACGTCATTACGCTGCACTGCAACCTTACGCCGGAAAACACCGGCATGATCAACAAGGACAGCATCGCCAAGATGAAGGACGGCGTCATCCTCATCAATAACGCCCGCGGTCAACTCATTGACGAGCAGGACGTTGCCGACGCGCTCAATTGCGGAAAGATGGCTGCGGCGGGACTGGACGTGGTCTACACCGAGCCGATCCGCGCGGATAATCCGCTGCTGAAAGCGAAGAACTGCATCATCACGCCGCACATCTCCTGGGTGCCGAAGGAGAGCCGCCAGCGCATTATGGATACCAGCGCCGCACGGTGCATTTCTACCGCAATGTTTTCTCTGTTGTGCCCAAATCCAAGGTCAAAATTGTGGCAAAAATGCTCAAGGCGATCCACGCGCAGGAGAGCAAAAAGGCGCCCCGCGAGAAGGCGAAAGCCGTGGTCGCCGAGCTGCGCGCCATGAAGCTGAAGGAGGCCGCCAAGAAGGTCGAGGACGGCATCGAGGAAACGCTGACCTACTGCGATTTTCCCAGCGAACACTGGACGCGCATCCGCACCAACAATGTGATCGAGCGGCTGAACCGTGAGATCCGCCGACGGACCCGCGTGGTGGGGACATTCCCTGACGGCAACTCCGCCCTGATGCCGGTCTGCGCCCGGCTGCGTCATGTGGCGGGCACCCGGCTGCAAGAAATACATGAACATGAAGCATTTGGAGGCGGCTCTGGACGACGCCTCTATTGCCGGCTGACTTCAGGTCTGCCGGAGCCTGCAAACAATTTTGCGCATAAATCTTGACGGGACCGGTCGAAATTGGGCTTGAAAATAAAAATCCCACACAAAACTTTGGATAGCCCGGGAAACATCCCGCTTGACCCTGTGGGGCGGGGTCTGTATAATAGGGGGAGCAAACACATGGTAAAGGGAGAAAGCACATGGCGAAGCAGGATCTTCTTCTTGAATTGCGCGAGGGGCGTCCGCTGGCTCTGCGGCAGCAGACCGCGCTGACATTACAACTGAGCTTCCCCGCGATCTTGGCGCAAATTTCGTCGATCGTCATGCAGTACATCGACGCCGCCATGGTGGGACAGCTGGGGCGGGACGCCTCCGCTGCCATTGGACTGGTGGCCTCCAGCACGTGGCTGTTCGGCGGACTGTGCAGAGCGTTGGTGGTGGGGTTTTCCGTCATGGTGGCGCAGCGCATCGGCGCAGGCGAGGAAAAGGACGCGCGGAATCTGGTGAAGCAGGGGCTGTGCGCCGGGTTCGCCTTCGGGCTGCTTATTGCCGCCGTGGGCGGTGCCATCGCCGGGGGGCTTCCCCACTGGCTCCACGCGGACAGCTCTATCTGTCCGGGCGCGTCCTCGTATTTCCTGATCTTCGCACTGTCGCTGCCCTTTGTGCAGCTGAACCGGCTGGCGGTGGGCCTGCTGCAGGCGGGCGGAAATATGCGGACGCCCAGCATACTGCTGGTGCTCATGTGCGGGCTGGACGTGGTGTTCAACTCCCTGCTGATCTTCCCCACGCGGCAGCTGGGCGCGTTTACGCTGCCGGGGGCGGATCTGGGCGTGACTGGCGCGGCGTTGGGCACGGCGTTGTCGGAGACGGTGGTGGCGATCATTTTGTGCATCTGCCTGCTGCGCTCCCCCATGCTGGGGCTGCGGAAGGGGGAGAGGCTGCGGTTCGTGCCGGTGCAGCTGCGGCGTGCCGTCCGGCTGGGCGCACCGGTTGCCATTGAGCAGGCGGTCATGTCCAGCGCGCAGGTGGTGACGACGCGGATCATCGCGCCGCTGGGCACCGTCGCCATCGCCGCCAACTCCTTTGCGGTGACGGCGGAGGCGTTGTGCTATATGCCCGGATACGGCGTGCAGAGTGCCGCCGTTACGCTGATCGGACAGAGCGTCGGTGCCAAGCGGAAGGATCTGGTGACGCGGCTGGGCTGGGTGACGGTGCTGCTGGGCATGGGCGTGATGCTGGTGGCCTCCGCGCTGATGTACGCGCTGGCCCCGTGGATCATCGGGATGCTGAGTCCCGACCGGCAGGTGGTGCTGCTGGGCACGCAGGTGCTGCGGATCGTTGTGTTTTCCGAGCCGCTGTTCGGCGCGTCTATTGTGACGGCCGGTGTTTTTCAGGGGGCGGGCAGCTCACTGCTCAGCTCCGTGCTGAACTTTGTCAGTATGTGGGGCGTGCGTATCACGCTGACGCTGCTGTTGGTGCCCCACTGGGGGCTGCGGGGAGCGTGGATCGCCATGTGCATCGAGCTGTGCTTCCGCGGTTCGCTGTTTTTATTCTTCCTGTGGCGCAAACGGTGGCTGCCGCGGGAGCTGGTGTGAAAGAAAAATCCCGTGTGACGGCGTCACACGGGATTTTTGGGTGGAGGGAGGCTATGGCGGAAGATTCCGGTTGCGTGGGGGAGGGAAATCCGGTATGATAGAGAAAACGCGAAAAGGAGAACCGCCATGATCGAAGAAATGCTGGCATATAACCGCGAGTTTGTCCGCTCCAAGGGTTATGAAAAGTTCCAGACCAGCAAGTACCCCGACAAGAAGATCGCCATTCTCACCTGCATGGACACGCGGCTGGTGGAGCTGCTGCCGGCGGCGTTGGGCATACGCAACGGCGATGTGAAGCTCATCAAGAACGCCGGCGGCATGATCACCGGACCCTTTGACAGCGCGGTGCGGAGCCTGCTGGTGGGTATCGTGGAGTTGGGCGTGGAGGAGGTCATGGTCATCGGGCACAACGACTGCGGCGTGGCGCATATCAACGCCGATATGATGATCCGCCACCTCATCCAGCGGGGGATCTCCCAAGACCACATTGACATGATGCGCTACTGCGGCGTCGATTTCGAGGCGTGGCTGCGGGGGTTCGACTGCGTGGAGAAGTCCGTGGCGGAGACGGTGGAGCTGCTGCGGAACCACCCGCTTATGCCCGCCGACGTGACCATCCGCGGCTACGTCATCAACACGGAGACCGGAGAGCTGACGCCGCAGGAGTGAGGGGACTTCGCGGCGGGCAGAGGCTGAAAAAATCACCGCTTGGGATACGGCGGTGATTTAGGAAACCATTGAAGCAAGGAACGGTGTAGCTTAACGGCTATGCCGCTCTTTGCTCTTTTTTACTTATGTTACGGGTATTTTCGATTGCCCGTGTGAAATCAGTTGCTCTGCCGTTCAGCGCCCCACGGGGCGAAAATCAGGCAGAATCTGGAAATTGTCAAAAAAGGGACGGTTCGGGACTGACCCGAACCGTCCCTCTGCTCAAGGTTTGGTATTGCGCGTTATTGCTTTATGCCTTGCGGCGCTTCTTGCTGACCACAGCGGTGCCCATCAGGGAGCTGACGGCCAACATCGCGTACAGCGCGATACCGGCGTCCGCCGTCCTGGGGGAGGACAGGGTGCCATCCGCCTTGATGGTGAATGTACCCGTGCTCACATGGGTCTTGTTCTCGATCTTCACCGTGTACTTGCCGGCCTTCAGGTTGGCCAGATACGCATCGGTCAGCGTCACGATGCTGCCGCTGCCATTGCTGCTGAC
>ENA-ORSA01003233-ORSA01003233.1-human-gut-metagenome-genome-assembly--contig:-NODE-3233-length-10553-cov-6.006763_pt1 | contig 10553 bp, 9 predicted proteins | sample MGYA00242179_ERZ509142 | MGnify/ENA primary metagenome ERZ509142 (study PRJEB26280, sample SAMEA2338659) | human gut metagenome | biome: human gut; feature: human-associated habitat; material: faeces... | reverse complement strand
AAGCAGCAGATTTACAGTCTGTCCCCATTGGCCACTCGGGAACACGCCCATATTCACTTTTTGTGTCCTTCGCCGGACGACTTGTTTATTCTATCATGCAGAAAGGCTTTTGTCAACTGTTTTTTTACCTTTTTCTTCAAATGCGTTTTCCGTGCAGAGAAACGGCAGAGCAAAGGCGGGAAAAGCCCTGCAGCCATGCAGGCACGGCAAAGTCGGAGAAAAAAGCCAGCCGGAAGAAATTGATAGGCAAATTGCAAGAAAAACTCGGGACAATATGTGAAAAGTGCAAGACTTTTTGTCTCTGCATTGAAAAACGCAGTAAGACGTGATATATTAAAAGCGCAACAAAGTGCAACAAAATGGATGGCGCTTTTGTCACTCTGTGGCAAATCAGGCGGGATCAGTAGAAAAAGAAAGGCATAGCGACAAACCATGACGATTCAGGAATGTTATAGACAGATGGGCGCAAATTATGAGGATGTGCTCAAGCGGCTTTACAACGAAGGCATGATCTGCAGATTTACGCTGATGTTTTTGAACGACGACAGCTATCCGAAACTGGAGCAGGCATTGAAGGAAGGAAATGTGAAGGAAGCATTCCGTGCGGCACACACGCTCAAGGGCGTGTGCCAGAACATGGGCTTTACCAACCTGTATCAGCCCACCTACGATTTGACCGAGGTGCTGCGCACAGGCACACTGGAAGGTACCAAGGAGCTGTTTGACAGCGTGACCTGCCAGTACAAAATCACCATCAATGCGATCCGTGCGCTCCAGTAAGCTCCGCATTTGGCTCGATCTCCAAACGGCATCCTTCCTTATAAAAGGCAGGATGCCGTTTTTTATTGCATTCTGCGCAGTTTTATGATATAATGCCGGACGAACTGAACAGAAAAACAGCAGGTGCCTTTTGCCGATGCACTGCACGGCGGAAAGGGTAAAAGGGAAGCGGGTGCAGATCCCGCACGATCTCGTCACTGTGATAAGGGAGTCCGCGTCAGGGTGCTGTGCGCACCGGCCACTGGAGCATTGCTCCGGGAAGGGGATGCCGGGCGGCGATCTTTCAGTCAGGAAACCTGCCTGCTGTTGGTACGGGGGCCTGAGCCCCAGATCACGAGGAATTGGTTGTACCAAAAAGCCCTGAAAAAATCAGAGGTCTTTTTGTCATGCCATCCGCAGGACAAAAGGGCCTCTTTTTTACCTCACTTTCCTGTACCCTTTGTTCGGTTCGGCCGCAATTTATCCACAGGAAAGGACAAGACAATGAGAAAGATCGAAACCAAGAAGCTGGCTGCAGCCGTTACGGCTCTGGCCCTGTGCGCCGGCGTGCTCACCGGCTGCGGCGGTGCTGCTTCCAGCACTGCATCCAGCACCGCTGCGTCTGCCGCTTCCAGCGAAGTGAGCAGCGAGGAGGCTGACGAAATGGCAGCAAAGAATGTGGCAGACCTGATCGATGCCATCTATGTGCAGGAGCGCAATGATGACACCGACGCTCAGTGCGAAGCCGCCAAGGCTGCATGGGATGCTTTGACCGACGCCCAGAAGGAACTGGTGGAAGGCGAGAACGCCGACCCCGACTACTTTGGCCGTGACACCGGCGATGCTTCCAAGGATGATGCCCGCAATCAGGACGACATCGGCGACAACGAGCTGCTGGTGGTCTCCTTCGGCACCTCCTTCAACGACAGCCGCGTGAAGGACATCAAGGGCATCGAGGATGCTCTGCAGGCCGCATACCCGGACTGGAGCGTGCGCCGCGCCTTCACCGCACAGATCATCATCAACCATGTGCAGGCCCGTGACGGCGAAAAGATCGATAATATGCAGCAGGCCATGGACCGCGCTGTGGCAAACGGCGTGAAGAACCTTGTCGTCCAGCCCACCCACCTGATGCACGGCGCTGAGTACGACGAAATGATGGAAATGATCGACACCTACCGCGACAAGTTTGAATCTGTCGCTGTGGCTGAGCCCCTGCTGGGTGAGGTCGGCTCCGATGCTACCATCATCAATCAGGATAAGGAAGACGTTGCCAAGGCTGTCACCGCTGCTGCCGTGAAGGAAGCCGGCTACGACAGTCTGGATGCCGCTGCTGCGGACAAGGTCGCCTTTGTCTTTATGGGCCACGGCACCTCTCACACCGCAAAGGTGAGCTACAGCCAGATGCAGACCACCATGCAGACTCTGGGCTATGACAATGTGTTCATTGGCACCGTTGAGGGTGAGCCGGAGGAAACTGCCTGCGAGAACGTCATCGAGGCTGTCAAGGCTGCAGGCTACACCAAGGTGATCCTGCGCCCGCTGATGGTGGTTGCCGGCGATCACGCCAACAACGACATGGCCGGTTCGGATGATGATTCCTGGCTGAGCATGTTCAACGCTTCCGATGCATTTGAGTCGGTTGACTGCCAGATCGCTGGTCTGGGTGAGATCGAGGATGTCCAGAAGCTGTATGTCGCCCACACCAAGGCGGCGATCGATTCTCTGAACGGTTGATCAAACGAACCCTCTCCGTTTCGCGGCCGCTTTGCGGCACCCGGTGGAGAGGGTTCATTTTTTATCGGAACAATGGTATAATAAAAGCTGATTTTCTATAATGTAGAGGTATTTCCTATGAAACGCGTTTTTTCCTGTGTTGTCGCTGCTTCTCTGGCGCTGAGCCTGCTGGCGGGCTGCGGCGCTTCTTCCACGGCATCTTCTGCAGCTTCCAGTGCTGCTTCTTCCGAGGCGGCATCCTCTGTGGATTCTTCTGCCGCTGAGACCGCCGCTTTGCCGGATGGTGTGTATACCGCCGAGTTTGACACCGACAGCAGCATGTTCCACGCCAACGAAGCCTGCGACGGCAAGGGCACCCTGACCGTGGAGAACGGCCAGATGACCTTCCATGTCAGCCTTGCTTCCACCCATATCGTCAACCTGTATCTGGGCAAGGCTTCCGATGCCGCCGACCACGAGGCCGACTGGCTGCAGCCCACCACCGACACTGTTACCTACTCCGATGGCACCTCGGAGGAGGTGTACGGCTTTGATATCCCGGTCTCTGCCGTGGATGCCGACTTTGATCTGGCTATTCTGGGCACCAAGGGCAAGTGGTACGATCATGTCGTCAGCGTACGCAATGCGGTCCAACAGGCTGACACCGCAGCTCCCGCCGACGGCACCTACACCTGTGAGGTAACGCTGGAAGGCGGCTCTGGCCGTGCCACCGTGGAGAGCCCCGCTGCCCTGACCGTGGCAGATGGCAAAATGACCGCTACCATCGTGTGGAGCAGCCCCAACTACGACTATATGCTCGTGGACGGCGAGAAGTATCTGCCCACCAACACCGAGGGCAATTCCACCTTTGAGATCCCCGTTGCCGCGCTGGACACGGCACTGGACGTCACCGCCGACACCGTGGCCATGAGCACCCCCCACGAGATCGAGTACACACTGACCTTTGATTCCGCAAGTCTGAAGTGACTCCTCCAGTCACCTTCTTTGGCAAAAAGATAAACTTTACCGTACTGCCAAAGCCTCCCTCTATGAGGGAGGTGGCACGGCGTAAGCCGTAACGGAAGGAGTTACCTATGAAGATCACTCGAAACCAATTTCTGAAACTGATCCCCGCTGCGGCGCTGACGCTGACCGGCTGCGGCAGCAAGACTCAGCCTGCTAATACGGAAAGTCTTGTTTTCTCCCATCATTACCAACTGGACTATGCGCAGCAGTTCACAGCGGACTGCTATGAGGGCGGCTATACTATGCTGACCATTGCGGAGTCGGATACGCGGTTCCTTGTTGTGCCGGAAGATGCTGCGGAGGTGGACAGCCTGCCCGCTGACGTGACTGTGCTGCGCCAGCCGGTGGAGAATATTTATCTGGTCTCCACCTCAGTGATGGATCTGCTTTTGCATCTGGATGCACTGGACAGCGTGGCCTTTTCCGGCACCAAGGCCGAGGGCTGGTATCTGCCCGCGGTGCAGCAGGCCATGGAAGAGGGGAAAATCGCGTATGCGGGCAAGTACAGCGCCCCGGATTACGAGCAGATCCTGGCGGCGGGTTGCCGCCTTGCCATTGAGAATACCATGATCCTGCACACGCCGGAGGTAAAGGAACAGCTGGAACACTTTGGCATCCCGGTGCTGGTGGAGCGTTCCAGCTACGAGAGCGACCCGCTGGCCCGCATGGAGTGGATCAAGCTTTACGGCATCCTGCTGGGCAGGGAAGAACAGGCAGAGCGTGTGTTTTCCGCGCAGGAGACGGCCGTTCAGCCCATCCTCTCGCAGGAACCCACGGGAAAAAGCTGTGCCTTTTTCTCGCTGACCACCAACAACCTTGCCACTGTGCGCAAGGGCAGTGACTATGTGGCCCGCATGATCGAAATGGCAGGCGGCAGCTATGTCTTTGCGGACCTGACGGACAATGGCAACAGCCTTGCTACCATGAACCTGCCGCTTGAGGACTTCTATGCAGGCGCAAAGGATGCCGATGTGCTCATCTACAACAGCGCCATCGAGGGCATGATCGCATCGGTGAGCCAGCTGACCGAGCGTTTCCCGCTGCTGAACGAGTTCAAAGCGGTGCAGAACGGTCAGGTGTGGTGCACCACCCAGAGCCTGTTCCAGCAGAGCATGGAACTGGCAGACCTGATCGTGGATATGAACCGGGTGTTCACCGAGGGCACACCTGCCGCCGGTGAACTGAAATTCCTCACCCATGTGGATTAAAGAAGAGAAATTTTACAGAAAGGAAAGCTTATGACCCGTACCAGACGCCTTGCAGCCGCCTATATTGCCCTTGCGGCAGCCGTGGCGGTGCTCTTTGCGCTGAACCTGTTCTGGGGCAGCGTATCCCTTGCACCGGGTGCGGTGCTGACGGCGCTGCTGGGCAAGGGTGGCGATGCGCTTGCGGGGAACATCATCCTGCAGCTGCGCCTGCCCCGCGCGGTCATGGCGGCGCTGCTGGGGGCAGCCCTCAGTGCAGCGGGATACCTTCTGCAGACCTTTTTTGCAAACCCCATCGCCGGGCCCTTTGTCATGGGCGTTTCCAGCGGCGCAAAGCTGGCGGTGGCTCTGACCATGGTGGTGTTTCTGGACCGCGGGATGCTGACCAGCTCGGCCACCATGATCGTGGCTGCCTTTGCGGGGGCCATGGCGGCCATGGCCTTTGTGCTGGCGGTGGCCCGGCGGGTGCAGCGCATGAGCATCCTTGTCATCTGCGGTGTGATGATCGGCTACATCTGTTCCGCTGTCACCGACATCGTGGTGGCCTTTGCACAGGACTCCAACATCGTCAACCTGCACAACTGGTCGCAGGGCAGCTTTTCCGGCATGACATGGGCCAATGTGCAGGCGGCGGCGCTGGTGACGCTGCCTGTGCTGGCAGCTGCCTTTCTGCTCTCCAAACCCATGGCGGCCTACCAGATGGGCGAGGAGTACGCCCGCAGTGTGGGCGTAAACGTCAGGCTTTTCTCAGCGGTGCTGGTGCTGCTTTCCAGTCTGCTGGCCGCCTGCGTCACCGCCTTTGCGGGGCCGATCTCCTTTGTAGGCATCGCGGTGCCGCACCTTGTAAAGCAGCTGCTGGGCAGCGCAAAGCCGCTGCATGTGCTGCCCGGGTGCTGTCTGGGCGGTGCGGCTTTCTGCCTGTTCTGCGACCTGCTGGCCCGCAGTCTGTTTGCGCCCACGGAGCTGTCCATCAGCTCGGTCACGGCCGTATTCGGTGCACCGGTGGTCATCTGGCTGCTGGTGCGGCGCAGTCAGGAGGGGGCACGATGAAGGAACATTTTTTGTGCGGAGCACAGGGTCTTGCCATCGGCTACGGCAAGACACCGCTGATCTCCGATATTTGCCTCGGGGTGCAGCCGGGCCAGATCCTGACCCTCATCGGCCCCAACGGCGCAGGCAAATCCACCTTGCTGCGCACGCTGGCGGGCCAGCTGACCCCCATGGGCGGCACGGTGCTGCTGGAAGGCAGAAGCCTTGCCGATTACACCGGTACCCAGCGGGCGCAGAAGCTGGCCCTCATGGCCCCGCACAGCCGCCGGATGGAGCTGACCACCTGCTTCGACTTTGTTTCGGCGGGGCGCTATCCCTACACCGGACGGCTGGGCATTTTGTCTGCCGAGGACAGGCAGCAGGTGCATAGAGCCTTGGAGCTGGTGGGCGCGGCGCAGCTGGCAGGCCGGGATTTTAACCGCATCAGCGACGGCCAGCGCCAGCGCATCCTGCTGGCCCGGGCCCTGTGCCAGCAGCCGGAAGTGATCCTGCTGGACGAACCGACCTCTTTTCTGGACATCAAGGGCAAAATTGAACTGCTCACCATCCTCGGAACGCTTGCACACACCCAAAAGCTGGCGGTGATCCTGAGCCTGCACGAGCTGGAATTGGCCGAAAAAATAGCGGACACAGTGGTGTGCGTTTCGCCCGGCGGTGTTTCCGGCGTGCTGACCCCGGAACAGGCGTTTCAGCCGGAGAACATCCGCGCTTTGTACGGCCTGACCGAACAGCAGTACACGGCTCTGTTCGGCACACCGGAGCCGGAAGCCGAAAAGGCACCTGCCGGAAAGCCGCAGTTTGAGCATTACGTCCGCAGCGGCCAGAAGCTGCTGCGCTGCGGCTATACCACCGGCACCTGTGCCGCGCTGGGGGCTGCCGGGGCGGCGCGTCTGCTGTTGACCGACCGCGAACCGGAAACGGTGGCCCTGCGCACGCCCAAGGGCATCGTGGTGGAGGTGGCTCCTCTCTGGTGCCGCAGAACGGACACAGGTGCCGCATGTGCCATCCGCAAGGACGGCGGCGACGATGTGGATGTGACCACGGGCCTGCCGGTGATTGCATCGGTGGTGCTGGAACCGGATGCCTCTGGCGTGCGCATCTTTGGCGGCGAGGGGGTGGGCCGGGTGACGAAGCCCGGCCTTGACCAGCCCGTAGGCGAAGCCGCCATCAACCATGTGCCGCGCCGGATGATCGCCGAGGCACTGGAACGGGAAGCTGAAAATGCTGCCTACACCGGCGGCTTTGCGGTGACCATTTCCATCGAGGGCGGTGCCGAGACCGCAAAGCGCACCTTCAACCCGCACATCGGGGTGGAGGGCGGGCTTTCCGTGCTGGGCACCAGCGGCATCGTGGAACCCATGAGCCAGCAGGCGATTCTGGATACCATCCAGCTGGAAATGAATCAGGCTGCGCTGCGGGCAAAAAATGCCCCCGGCCCCCGGCGGCTGGTGCTGGCACCCGGCAACTACGGGCTGGACTATCTGGCCTCCGCTCTGCCGCAGTTTGAGCGGTTCCCGGTGGTCAAGACCTCCAACTTCATCGGGGATACGCTGGATATGGCGGCAACGGCAGGATTTGAACAGGTGCTTCTGGTGGGACACGTGGGTAAGCTCTGCAAGCTGGCGGCAGGGGTCATGAACACCCATTCCCACACGGCAGATGGCCGTGCCGAGGTGTTCTGTGCCCATGCGGCGCTGTGCGGGGCCCGGCGCGAAGTGTGCGCTGCCCTGATGGATGCCGCCACCACCGATGCCTGCCTTGACATTCTGGACGGCGCACAGCTGCGTGCACCGGTGCTGGAAAGCATCCTTGCCGCCATCCAGATGCATCTGGACCGACGGGCAGGCGGGGCGTTCCGGGTGGGCGCGGTGCTGTTCTCCAACCAGCACGGCCCGCTGGGCGAGACAAAAACGGCAAAGGAGCTGATGCAGGAATGGCAGAACTGAAAGGTACATTTTACGGTGTCAGCGTCGGCCCCGGCGACCCGGAGCTGATGACGCTGCAGGCTGTGCGGCTCATCCGGCAGTGCCCGGTGCTGGCTGCGCCGCAGACTGATTCCGGCCAGATGCTGGCGCTGGACATCGCCCGCAGTGCGCTGGGGAAAGCGCTGGACGGCAAGACCATCATCCCGCTGCACTTTGCCATGAGCCGCGACCCGGCCGTGCTGGCGGCTTCCCACAAAGCAGCAGTGCAGGCGGTGCGGCCTTATCTGGATGCCGGGCAGGACACTGCCATGCTGAACCTTGGGGACGTTTCCATCTATGCCACCTTTGGCTATCTGCAGTGCCTTCTGGAAGCAGAGGGCTATCCCACCGCTATGGCGGCGGGCGTGCCAAGCTTCTGTGCGGCGGCGGCGCGGCTGAATGTGCCGCTGACCGGCGGCATGGATGCACCGCTCACCATTGCGCCGGGCAGCTGGGCGGGCCGCGTGCTGGATACGCCCGGCACCAAAGTATTGATGAAGACCGGCAGGCAATTGCCTGCCTTGTTGGATACCCTGCGGCAGGCAGATAAGCTGAAAAACAGCGCCCTTGTGTGCAACTGCGGCCTGCCGGATGAACAGGTCTGCCCGGATCTTTCCCGCGGACAGCCGCAGGTCCAGCCGGGCTATTTTACCACCGTTCTGGTAAAGGAGTGATGTTATGATACATTTTGTAGGCGCAGGCCCCGGTGCTCCGGACCTGATCACCCGGCGCGGTGCGGCCCTTCTGCAGGCAGCCGACTGCATCATCTATGCAGGCAGTCTGGTCAACCCGGCGCTGCTGGGCCTTGCCAGAGAGGACTGTGCGGTTTACAACAGCGCCGAAATGACGCTGGAACAGGTGCTGGCGGTAATGCGGCAGATGGAGGCCGCAGGCCGCACCACCGTGCGCCTGCACACCGGCGACCCCTGCCTGTACGGTGCCATCCGGGAGCAGATGGATGTGCTGGACGCCGAGGGCATCCGCTACGATGATACCCCCGGTGTTTCCAGCTTCTGCGGTGCGGCAGCGGCGCTGAACGCCGAGTACACCCTGCCCACCGTGAGCCAGACCGTCATCATCACCCGCATGGAGGGCCGCACCCCGGTGCCGGAAAAGGAAAAGCTGGCAGGCCTTGCCGCTCATGGGGCGACCATGGTGATCTTTTTGTCCATCGGCCTTGTGGAAAAGGTGCAGCAGGCACTTCTGGCGGGCGGAGCCTACACGCCGGATACCCCGGCAGCGGTGGTGTACAAGGCCACATGGCCGGAAGAACGGACCGTCCGCTGCACTGTGGGCACGCTGGCGGAAAGCGTTCATGCAGCGGGCATCACCAAAACGGCGCTCATCGTGGTGGGTGACTTTTTGGGCCGGAACTACGAGCGCAGCAAGCTGTACGACCCGGCCTTTACCACCGAGTTCCGCAGGGGGACAGACCAGTGACCCGGGCCTACCTTGCCTTTACGGCAAAGGGCCTTGCGCTGGCGGAAAAGCTGGCCGCAGAATATCCCGGCAGCGTGGCCCGCTGCGGCCATGAGCCCGGGCAGCCGGGCCTTGCGGACTGGACGGCCCGGCAGTTTGCACACAGTGATGCCCTTATTTTTGTGGGTGCGGTGGGCATTGCGGTGCGGGCCATTGCGCCCCACTGCAAAAGCAAGGCGTCTGACCCGGCGGTGGTGGTACTGGACGAGTGCGGACGCTTTGCGGTGCCCGTTCTCTCCGGCCATCTGGGCGGGGCCAACGAGCTGGCGCGGAGGCTGGCCGCTGTGTGCGGCGCGGTGCCGGTCATTACCACTGCCACGGACGCAAACGGTGTGTTTGCGGTGGATGAATGGGCCAGACACCAGAACTGTGCCGTGCTGGAGCCGGAGCGCATCAAAAAGGTCAGCGGCGCACTGCTGGCGGGCAGAACGGTGCGGTTCGCATCCGACTGGCCCATTGCAGGCAGCCCGCCTGCGGGCCTTGCAGAAGATGCAGCGGCCCCGGAGCTTGCCCTCACCCTGTGCCCGGCGGGAGATGCTTTGCATCTTGTGCCGCGCATCGGCGTGCTGGGGGTGGGGTGCAGGCACGGCACCGGCGCCGACACGCTGGCCGAAGCCTTTGCGGCCTTCTGCGCACAGGCAGGCTTTGCCCCGCAGTGCATCGCGGCGGCGGCCAGCATCGATCTGAAGCAGAACGAAGCGGGCCTTCTGGCCTTTTGCCAGAGTCGAGGCTGGCCTGTGGAGTTTTTCACGGCGGAACAGCTGCGGCAGGCCCCCGGCAGCTTTACGCCCTCGGCCTTTGTGCAGAGCGTCACCGGCGTGGATAACGTCTGCGAGCGCGCTGCGGTGCTGGCTGCAGGCGGGCCGCTGTTTTTTCACAAATTTGCCCGCACCGGCGTGACCTTTGCGCTGGCTGCGCGGCCCTTTTCCCCGGATTGGAGGTGGCAGCATGTCTGACAGGTACGAATTTGAGATGGACGGATGGGACATGGACCGGCCCGAGAATGTTGTTTACGTGGTGGGCCTTGGCCCCGGCGATGTTTTTTATCTGACCCAGGAAGCCCAGAGCGCCCTTGAACATGCGGATGCGATCTGCGGCTACAAGCTTTACATTGACCTGATCGAGCCTGAGTTCCCCTGCGAGGAATACTATGCTACCGGCATGACGCAGGAGATCGACCGCTGCCGCTGGGCGCTGGAAAAGGCCCGCACCGGCAAGCGGGTCGCGCTGGTGTGCAGCGGCGACGCGGGTGTTTACGGCATGGCCAGCCCGCTGCTGGAGCTGGCCGAGGATTACCCGGATGTTGCCGTGGAGGTGGTGCCCGGGCTCACTGCCGCCCTCAGCGGCGGGGGGG
>ENA-ORSA01003228-ORSA01003228.1-human-gut-metagenome-genome-assembly--contig:-NODE-3228-length-10581-cov-2.791184_pt1 | contig 10581 bp, 10 predicted proteins | sample MGYA00242179_ERZ509142 | MGnify/ENA primary metagenome ERZ509142 (study PRJEB26280, sample SAMEA2338659) | human gut metagenome | biome: human gut; feature: human-associated habitat; material: faeces... | reverse complement strand
GAGGCCGAAGAGTTTTTGGTCGTGTCAAGAATATTTCTTATTTTTAGATCACGTTAAAGCTGTGCGGATGTGTACGGCTTCAGCGTCATCCCAGACTTGTCGTTCGGTCTTGCAAGGATATGATGTCTTTTTCGGGCCCAAGCTAAACAATCCCCCATATTCATCGGGTGAGCCTGAACAGCATCCTTGCAGCGCTCCGACAAGGTGGATACCGTCATTGTGAGACCATGATAACCACCTTGCCGCCCCGTCCATAATTGCCGGAAGCGGCAACGCTCCCTCCTTATTCCTAAAATCACTGTTGGACGAACCGACGCCGGAGGAAGAATCCTTTCGTCGCTACAAAGAAAAGCACCGTGCCGAAGATCTGCATGGCCGCCATGGCCCAGAAGGCCGACGCGTAGCCGAAGTGCTCGGCAAAGACACCACCCAGCAGGATGCCTATACCCTGTCCGAGATCCCACATCGTCAGGATCGTCGATGTGGCCGTACCCCGTTCATAATGGTGAGCCACGCCAATGATCATATTCATGAAGGCCGGCCACATGTGACCGTTGCCCAGGCCGATGAGGAACGCGGAGGCATAATAGGCCGGCATCGTCGGCGAAGCGATGAACAGCGTGTAGCCGATAGACGACAGGATGACGCCTTCGGCAGCATTGTGTGTCAGCCGTCCATCACGCAGCGACTTGCTGCCCTGCAAACGGGAAAGGATCAGTCCGACCGACAGCAAGGCAAAATAAGCGCCCGTGCCGCCCGTGATCCCCAACCGCTCCTTGCCATAGATAGCCAGATAGTTGGACATCAGTCCCCAGCAAAATCCAAAGCAGACGACATTCAATCCTATGAGCCAGCCACGCGTGAGGAAGAAACGGTCAAGTGAGATAGGCTGCTTGTTCTTGACGATCTCCTTCTGAGGAATCTGAATGCGCATATTGACCACCAGTCCCAGCAGTGCCACCAGGAATGCCAGCCAGAAGAGGACATGAAAATTGTGCGTGTAATGATAGATGAACACACCGGCCGTCGGCGCGATGGCTGAAGCGAGGTTGTTGCTCAGACCGTAATAGCCGATGCCCTCATTGCGGCGACTGGAAGGCAGCACATCGATCGCCACTGTGTTATTGCTCACCGTAGACGCTCCAAAAGGTGCGCCATGCAGGGTACGCACAATGGCAAAGAGCAACAGCGAGGCCGCCATCAGATAACTGGCAAAGAAAAGGGCATTGACCGTCAGACAGACAAGCAGCACCTTCTTGCGGTTGAAACTGTCGATCATGAATCCGCTAAATGGACGGATGACCAGGGCGGCGATCGTATAACCGAAAAGCACAAAGCCGATCATATCCTTCGTGGCATGGAAGCTTTCACTGAGATAGATGGGCAGGAGCGGCGTGAGCAAATAAAAGGCGAAATACATGGTGAAATTAGCCACCATCGCACGGTTATAGTTCGCATTCCAGAGTTTCTCTTGTTTTAACGTTTCTGCTTCCATAATTTCTGTCATTGATGTCCTTATATCCTTGATACACATAACAACCGCGTGGCAAACGTCGCGCAGGCTCATTGCTTCTGCCGGGGAGATGCCACCTCTACATTGGAACGGGAAGACAAGAGAGCCCGGTAAGGCATGACAAAAATACGGATAAAAATCGGAACACAGACACCTTCCCCATGATTTTTTTCCAACGATCCGCCAATTTACCACGCAGGCCGACCTGCCAAAGAATATTCCTGCAGGCGGATCAGTCACGACAAAAAGGAATGTGGCCTCCACATTCACTTGCATATTATGACCGCCTCACAACCATACGAACAGCCCAATGATCAGAAAAAAGTAATATGCCCAGCGTAAAAAAAATCCATATCATATAACCACCGAGCATATTCCGTCTTATAGAAGTCGCCATCCACTATCAGAATGTATATTCCGACAGAAGCGGCCACATCCTTCCCGACCTTCACTGAACATTGCCTGAAGGCCATACGGCCTAATCCCTCTGCCTGAACTCATGTGGTGTCATGCCGGTTATACGTTTGAAAAACTTACAGAAAAAGCTCGGATTGGGGAAATTCAGATCCTCGGCTATCTGTGCAATCGGAATATTCTCATACTTCAGCATTATCTTTGCATTGGTAATCAGCGCACGGTCAATCCATTCCTTGGCCGTAATGCCACTCGTCTCCTTTATCACTACCCCGAGATAGCGCGGCGTGACACACATCTTATCTGCATAGAACGACAGGGAATGGCCGCTCTTACTGTAGGTGCTGACCAACTGTATAAACCTGTCGAACATCATCCTGTTGTGCGGTTTCTTATAGTCGTTGTCGCTGCTGTGCCTGTTTTTCAGATAGTCGTAATAATGGAGCAATGAGTAGATAATACCGTCAACAGCCTCGGCAGGACTGTTTTTCTGCCGGGCTATCTCCCATGCCGACTGGAACATCCGGTCTATGATGCCGATATCCTGTAGTTCAGGGGTTGCGATAAAGTTATAAGCATTGCGCTTATATTCGGCGGGGATCCTTTCCTTGAATGTCAGGTTCATCTTCTCATTGCCCACCATCATCCCACACAATTCAAAATCTTCGGAGAAATTATTGACCTGGATGATACTGCCCGAACCGATGAAGGCGATCATATCCTTCCTCAATGTGTAGTCCATAAGGTTGACCGTCACTTTCGCCTCCCCTTTCTTTATCAGTGCCAGCCGGCAATCCTCTATAATATAAGGAGTGCCCGACCGCAGCAACTTGGCAAAGAGCTTATGTCCTGTCCGCAGCATTCCGATGTCCCTGCCGATGATCTGCAGAATATTCTTTTGCTCATCGATATTTCCGATCATCGCCCTGATCTCAGAAAACGAGAAACGTTCCGGGTACATACTGTTTGTCTTCATAAACGCCTTTTTTGTATGCAAAAATATGAAAAATGCGAAATAAAGACAATAAGAAACTCCTTATACTGCCCTTCTTACGATATTTTAAGTACAAAAGGAACATTTTTAGACTTTATCGGATAAGGTCACCAGACTGATTATTTCCTACCTTTGCACTGTAACACCATCAACCATCCGGTCATGTCGCCGGGTGTAGTGTCTCAAATAGTCCGAGAAAGAAAATAATCATGATATGAAACGTATTTTAGTCTTCATCATGCTGGCCGCTACAGTGATGCCCGTCTTCGCCCAGATCACCCTGAGTGAGTGCAGATCGCTTGCCCGCGCCAACTATCCGCTCATCAAGCGATTCCGTCTGGTGGAGCAAAGCCGCTCGTTATCGCTCAGCAACGCTTCCAAGGCATGGCTGCCACAAATATCACTCAATGCCAGGGCATCCTATCAAAGTGATGTGACACAAATTCCCATCGACCTTCCCGGCACCGACCTGCATCCGTTGTCGAAAGACCAATACGATGTCAGTGTACATGTCAGTCAACAGATCTATGACGGCGGTGCCGTCAGGGCATCCAGACAAGTCACCAATGCCCGCAACGATGTCGAGCGTGAGAAAGTCAATGTAGCCCTTTATGATGTATATGAGCGCATCGACCAGCTCTTCTTCGGCATACTGCTGCTCGATGAGCAGATCCGTCAGGTGCGCCTCCTTCAAGACGACCTGTCGCTCAGCCTGCAGTCGGTAAGCGGCATGGTACGCGGAGGCATTGCCAACCAAACCGATATCGATGCCGTCAAGGTAGAACAGGTAAAAGCCGCCCAGACGGAAACCGGCCTGGTCACCTCGCGTGCCACCTATCTGAAGATGCTCTCCACATTCATCGGCAAAATGCTCGACGACAGCGTGCAGCTCGTACGCCCTGCCGAAGGAGATCTCACCGGAATGGTGAACAACCGACCCGAGCTTGCTCTCTACAATGCCCAAGACCGGCTGCTCGACCAACAGCGCAAGACCCTCGACACCTACCTCCGTCCACATATAAGCCTGTTTCTACAAGGCGGATACGGCAATCCGGCACTCAACATGCTCAAAAATAGTTTCGACGCCTACTATAAAATAGGAGCGACACTCACATGGAACATCGGAAGCCTGTACACCCGTGCCAACGACAAGCGCAAGATCGAGACCGACCGCCTCAGCATCCGTGCCGAGCGCGAGGCATTCCTCTTCAACACCGGACTGCAAAGCGAACTGCAACGCGGCAACATTGAAAGCCTGCACAAACAGATAGCTCAAGACGATGAAATCATCGCCCTGCGTCAAAGCATACGCGCCAAGGCCGACACGAAAGTGGCCAACGGTACGGAGACCGTCAATGAGATGCTGCGCGACATCAATGCCGTAAGTGAGGCTAAGCTGGCAAAAGCCTTCCACGAGATACAACTTCTACAGGAAACATACAAACTGAAAAACATAAACAACTTCTAGCATGACAAAGAAACTTCCGCTCATACTCCTGTCCGTGGTCCTCGCGGCATGCTCGTCGGGCGATCCCGACTATGATGCCACAGGCATGTTTGAAGCCACTGAGATCATCGTTTCCGCCGAGGGGAACGGCCGGCTGCTCTCTTTCGGCATCGAGGAAGCCGGCAGCCAGGTGGGCCTCATCGACACCGTGCAACTTCAGTTGCGGGCCATGCAGCTCGGTGCCACCAAAGACATGTATGCCACCCAACGCCCTGACATCGAGACACAGATCGCCGCCACGCGACAGGAACTGGCCAAGGCCGAGGAAGAGCAACGGCGCTATGAGGCGCTGGTGAAAGACAATGCCGCCAACCGTAAGATGCTGGATGACGCCATAAGCAACGTACGCGTCCTCCGCCGCCGTCTTGCCGCCCAGCAGTCGTCGCTCGGCAAGAGCACGAACAGCCTCAACCGTCAGATGACTGCCACCGAGATACAGAGACGCCAAGTGATCGACCAGCTGCGCAGGTGTCATGTGACGTCACCCATCAACGGTACGGTGCTTGAGAAATATGCTGAAGCCGGTGAATATGCCACGACGGGCAAGCCCTTGTTCAAGATCGCTGACGTGGACGACATGAAGCTACGGGCCTATGTCACCGCCGACAGGCTCAATGCGATAAGGATCGGGCAGAAGGTAAAGGTGTACGCCGACGAAGGCAAGGACGGACGACGCGCCTATCCGGGCACCGTCACATGGATATCCGACAAGGCCGAGTTCACTCCCAAGACCATCCAGACGCGCGACGAACGCTCAAACCTCGTCTATGCCGTGAAGATCTCGGTCAGGAACACCGACCACCTTATTAAAATAGGTATGTATGGTGACGTCCAATTCTGATATCAAGGGGATTGTCCAGGCCGAGGGCCTCTGCAAGAGATACGGCAAGACCATGGTCGTCCGCCATCTCTCCTTCAGTGTTGACGAGGGAGAGATCTATGGCATCATCGGACCCGACGGTGCCGGCAAGACCACACTCTTCCGCATCCTGACCACCCTTCTCCTTCCCGACGACGGCAGGGCGAGCATCGACGGACTCGATGCCGTGGCCGACTACCGGTCTGTACGCCGCCGCATCGGCTACATGCCCGGACGCTTCTCGCTCTATCAGGACCTCACGGTAGAAGAGAACCTCAGCTTCTTCGCATCGGTGTTCAACACGTCCATTCAGGAGAACTATGACATGATAGCCGACATCTACCGTCAGATAGAGCCGTTCAAGAACCGTAGGGCCGGCCGTCTCTCCGGTGGAATGAAGCAGAAGCTCGCGCTCTGCTGCGCGCTGATCCACCGGCCCGCGGTGCTCCTTCTCGACGAGCGGACGACAGGCGTCGACCCTGTGTCGCGCCGTGAGTTCTGGACGATGCTGAAAAAGCTGCGTCATGACCACCGTCTGACGGTGTTGGTGTCCACACCCTATATGGACGAGGCATCGTGGTGCGACCGCATATCGCTGATGCAAGCCGGCCAGTTCATGCAGACCGACACGCCACATGGCATCGTCAAGGCTTATGCTGCCTGGCTGTTTGCCGTCAGGGCTGCCGACATGCACCGGCTCATGACCGGTCTGAGAGCCTGTCCGCTTGTAGCGACATCGTTCTCCTTCGGCACCACCTGCCACGTGACGCTCGCTTCCGAGGCTACCCCTGACGATCTGCGTTCCTGGCTCACCGGACACGACTATCAAGAAGTAGACATCAGTGCGATCACCCCCTCGGTGGAAGACTGCTTCATGGCACTAATGCAAACATCAGAGAAATGACAGACGAAAACGTTATCACAGCCGAGAACCTCACGAAACGCTTCGGTGACTTCGTGGCCACCGACCATATCTCCTTCAGCGTCAGACGCGGTGAGATCTTCGGCTTCCTAGGAGCCAACGGAGCCGGCAAGACGACAGCCATGCGCATGCTCTGCGGTCTCAGCCGTCCTTCAGAGGGCCGTGCCACAGTGGCAGGCTTCGATGTCGCAACCCAGTCTGAGCAGGTAAAGCGCCACATAGGCTACATGAGCCAGAAGTTCTCGCTCTACGACGATCTCACCGTGAAAGAGAACATGCGCCTTTTCGGCGGCATCTATGGCATGGGGCGCCGGCAGATCGCCGTACGTACGGAGGCCATGCTTGCCGAGCTCAGGCTGCACGATGAGCGCGACACGCTGGTGGGATCGCTGCCGTTGGGATGGAAGCAGAAGCTGGCCTTTGCCCTCGCCATCTTCCATGAGCCGGAGATCGTATTTCTCGATGAGCCTACCGGAGGCGTCGATCCTGTCACACGACGTCGGTTCTGGGAACAGATCTATCAGGCATCCGACCACGGCATCACCGTATTTGTCACTACCCACTACATGGACGAGGCCGAATATTGTGACAGGGTGTCGATAATGGTCGACGGAAAGATCGAGGCCCTCGACACACCATCGGCGCTGAAGCAACGCTTCGGAGCCGACAGTCTGTATGACGTCTTCTTCTGCCTCGCACGAAGCGCCAAGCGTGAATAGGACGGCAGACACATGGACCGGAAGGCCTGGCCAGATCCCGACCGTCATCAGACCGCAGCCCTCTATGAGACGAGCTTGCCCGATGCCACCGCCCTTTTCGTCCGTCACTCCATTCCGACACGGCATGCCGCGCCTTCGACAAAGACGGCAGACAGGCCACCCGAAAACAACATGAAATCCTTCGGATCACTTATGACCGATTGGGATTAAAAAGACGTTATAGCTACATATTATGAGACGGTTTCTTTCATTTGTCCGCAAGGAGTTTTATCATATCTTCCGCGACTGGCGCACCATGCTCATCCTACTGGTCTATCCTGTCGTGCTCATCCTGCTGTTCGGCTATGCCGTCACCACAGAGGTGAAGAATGTACGTGTGGCCGTACTCGATCTGTCACATGACGCCGTCACCTCCAAGGTCTGCGGCCATATTGCGGCCAGCCGCTATCTCGTCATGGCCGACACGCCTCACAGCCGTGCAGAGGTAGAGGCCCTGTTCAGAAGTGGCGGCATCGATGTGGCGATCATCTTCGGGAGCGGCTTCGCCGGTAATCTCCGTCATGACGGTCGTGCCCATGTGCAGATCCTTGCCGACGGCAGCGAGCCCAACCAGGCCGCCGTACGTGTGCAGTATGTCCAGCAAGTGCTGGCCGCGGCGCAAAAGAAGGTCATGGACAATGCCGTTGGCCGTAGCCTCACCATTGTTCCCGTCACACGCATGCTCTATAATCCGCAACAGAAAAGCGAATACAATTTCGTTCCGGGTGTCATAGGCATGATCCTGATGCTTATCTGCGCCATGATGAGCAGTATCGCCATCGTGCGAGAGAAAGAGAGCGGCACAATGGAAGTGCTGTTGGCCTCGCCCCTTCCACCGGCGTGTATCATCCTGGCCAAGCTCGTCCCCTACTTCATCATCTCCTGCATCAATCTTACAGCCATACTGCTGCTGTCCTTTTTCCTGCTCCATGTGCCGATGGCAGGCAGCATGGCCTGCTTCCTTGGGGTGACGCTGCTCTACATCCTCGTCTCACTCACGCTCGGCCTGCTCATCTCCACCCTCGTCAGCACACAGATTGCAGCCATGATCTTATCGCTGTTGCTCATCGTGCCCACCATCTACCTTTCCGGCCTTGTCTTTCCGCTCGAAAGCATGCCCTCCATTCTTCGCGGATTGTCGGCCATTGTCCCGGCCCGATGGTATATCGACGCGGCACGCAAACTGATGATACAGGGCAGCAGCGCTGTCTATGTAGCTGCCGATGCCGCCGTCATGGCTGTCATGGAGGTAGTGCTTCTTGGCGTGTCACTCCGATTGTTTAAAGTAAGACTATAGTATTATGGTGATAAAATACCTTATAGAAAAAGAGTTCCTTCAGATCAGACGCAATGCCATTCTTCCTAAGCTGTTTGTCATGCTACCCCTGATCCTGCTCATCGTGGTTCCTTATGCAGCCAATCAGGAGATCAAGAACCTGAAGTTTTGCGTCATCGACAACGACCACAGCTCCTTCTCACGCCGTCTGGTGCAAAAAGTCGATGCCTCGACCTATTTCTCGCTCACCGGTGTCTATGACGGTCACCCATCGGCCATGAACGCCATTGACAACGGCGATGCAGATCTGATCCTCGAGATAGGACACAACTTTGAAAAAGACCTCATCAAGACCGGCATTGCCCATGTCGATGTCGAGGCCAATGCCGTGAACGGAATGAAAGGCATGCTCGCACAGGCCTATATGCTGCAGATCCTGTCCGACTATGCGACACAGCTCAGCGAAGAACAGGGAATGAACAACGGTCGGACCGCTTCTGCAGAGGTGGATGTCAGGCCAAGATACCTTTATAATCAACAGCTCGACTACAAGATGTTTATGGTTCCGGCCGTAATGGCCATGCTCCTGACGCTACTCATCGGTTTCCTGCCGGCTCTCAACATTGTCGGCGAGAAGGAGCGCGGTACGATCGAACAGATGAATGTCACACCTGTCGGACGCTTCGCCTTCATCTTCTCCAAGTTGATACCTTATTGGCTCATCGGGCTGTTCATGCTTGCCTGGTCGGTGTTTCTCGCGTGGGTCATCTACGGGCTGTCCCCAGCAGGCAGCGTCTTACTGCTGTTTATCCATGCCACCCTGTTCCTGCTCATCGTGTCAAGCCTGGGGCTCATCGTATCCAACTATTCCTCCACCATGCAACAGGCTGCCCTGCTGATGTTCTTTTTCCTCGTGATATTCATTCTGATGAGCGGTATGCTCACGCCAGTGTCTGCCATGCCCCGTTGGGCACAGCTCATGACCTACGCCAATCCGCTACGCTATTTCATTGAGGTGATGCGTGCGATCTATCTTAAAGGCAGCGGTTTCACTGATCTTCAGACACCGTTCTTCGCCATGCTGGCCTATGCAGCCATTTCATGGGCATGGGCCATAGCGAGCTATAAGAAAAGCATATAACCCATTCCATCAGACATATCTCCGCGTGGCATTATGATCATGAAAGGCCACCCCCTTCGTCCATATCTCTTCACACGACAACATCATACAAATTGCTTGAACTATTCTATCATCGGTCATATTACAATCGATATATATGCCAACAGTACAAAATATTGCCGACGAATGCCAAATGTAGATAAGGGGGAAGAAAGGCTACGTCATGCCACGTTCCATCTTATGTTCTTCTCCAGCCCTCGGCCGAGATGAACAAAGAAGCTCATCCATACCAATCCAGTCAGTATGACCTGCCGAATTTCTTACTCCCTCTCGTAAAGAAGGAACTCTTGGAGGACAAACCACAGATAAAACCCAGACTCGCCCCGAACATGCCTTACTTCAACAATACCTTCTTTCCAAAAGGAGCGAGCGACAGACGGGCCATCTTGAAATGTTGTCTTCCGAAGGGAATGCCTATGATCGTGATAAACAGTAATACACCAAAGATGATGTGCATGAGCCATGCCCACAAGCCACCCATAATGATCCACAACACATTGAGTGGGATACGAATGCAACCGTCGAGTGAATCCGTATCCTCTATCTCCGCCCCAAAAGGCCATAAACACAACAGGCCGATCTTGAAAGTCTGGAACGCCACAGGCAAGCCGATGATCGTGCAGGCCATCGCTAGACTGCCGGTAAAATATCCGATGGCAGCTTCCAGTCCACCGAAAACCAGCCATAACACATTTCCTATTATTCTCATAGTCTTTCTTTTTAATCGTTTACTATCATTCTATCTTTCAGATTCAACGAGTATGCATCTCAATGCAAGACCATTTACTGTCCTGATCGGAATAAGATCATTATGTCGATTACCATCCCGATGTTTCACAACCAGCCAACATATTTGTTATAAATGACAAAACGATATTACTATGTATCCCTCGTTTTTTGTGAATATGCCAACCTTATGACAATTCATTCCCTACTCCTACTGTTGGCATAGGTCTCATCATAGCCTTAAAGGGAGACTTGCTCATATCGATTGCCCATCACATACATCCGCCCAATACCTCATCCACTTTTCTCACGTCCAATCCACTTCTTGTGCCACGACAAAAGGATCATCTCCAATGGGCCAATAATTGGATGCCTTGAAGTCCAAGCGTCACTTACATACAGTCAACGCCTAGTCGAGTTGTATCAACTCGT
>ENA-ORSA01003226-ORSA01003226.1-human-gut-metagenome-genome-assembly--contig:-NODE-3226-length-10581-cov-4.483565_pt1 | contig 10581 bp, 10 predicted proteins | sample MGYA00242179_ERZ509142 | MGnify/ENA primary metagenome ERZ509142 (study PRJEB26280, sample SAMEA2338659) | human gut metagenome | biome: human gut; feature: human-associated habitat; material: faeces... | reverse complement strand
TCGTCAGGTGAATGCGGCAGCCTTGCCTTTGAACGGAGAAATCGCTTTCATCGATGGACAGATTTTTATAGTACTTCATCTGGAACACCTATCATGTCATAATCGTCAATAAGAGCCTGACCAATAGCCCATGCGAGGAAGAATGCTGCGCATACCAGAAAAATCGGAATCCACATTGCATTATAGCTTTCGCCGTCAGCGGTATACCCTTGGTTTTGCCAAAGGGCCACAGCATGGAATAGTGGATAGAACCCCAGCCACTCAATCCCGTTTTTCATCCCAGAGAGGCTAAGCAACGCAGGCAGACAATACGAAACAGCGCTGATAAACAGTGCAGGAAGCAGATTTCCCAATTTCTGTCCCAGCCATAGGGTGATTCGGCTCATGCACAGGCAGGCGGCAAAGCGACAGATCAGCCAAAAGAGCAGCAAATCCGATAAAGTTATAAACTTCGGGACAGCCTGCAAGTCGGAAATACTCATTGCCGGTCCCAGCAAAGAGGGAAGGCCATAGTCGCGCAGAACCTGCCATAGATGAGGCAAAACCGTTCCAAATGCTATTACTGACGCAACCGCTGTGCTTTGCCGCAGTTTTGCTTTCACAGTGTATTTCCGGCCCAAAGGAGTGGATGCCAGAATTTCATCCATGCCGCCCTTGCGCTCCATTGCAAATAGTCCGCTGAAGCATAGGGCACATAGCAATCCTGCTAAAAGTGTATCTTGTACATCACTTGTACCGGTAAAGCCGAACAGCTTCTTGTATCCGGTCTCATAAACAAGCCACGCACCGGGATTCTCCTTGAGGTAGTAACTAATGTTGGATTGAAGAACACGCTGATAGGCAGAATATTTTTGCTGTAAAGAATTGTAGGCCAGTAGTGCTTCGCTGCTCAATTCGCCACGGTTGACGCGTTTCTGTGCTTCCAACATGGGAGCAAACTCGTTACGCTGCTCTTTCAGCCAGTCGCGGCTTTCTTCGCTCCACGGCCCGGAAATATGTTTCATATAATAGGCATAGTAGATTTCGTCCGCGTCTATGTAGCTTTCTGCCGTTACGCCTTGATAGATGCCGAATGCCAGAAATGCAGCTAAGAATACCGCTGCACCATTCATCAGTAACAGCTTTCTGCCTTCTTCACGAGTGACAGACGTTGCGTGTGTTTTATGGCGGAAGGGAAGCGCCAGACTACGTTTGGCAGCTGGCAGCAGCTGTGCCTTTGCAAAAACCGTACAAAATGCCACCGACAAGATGCTGCCTAAAGCAGCGGCAGTTACCCACTCTACCATTGGGAGACTGATGGGGCTGCCGAACCAGAACAGATTTCGATAATTCCCCAGCAACTCATTGATTTGCAGCAGACTTACCATATTGGCATACTTTATGACATTCAAATGGCTCGTGGCAGGAATCGCGGCACGGATACCGTACATCGCTAAAGGAAGCGCCAACGCACCGATCCATCCGGCCGCAGCGCGTTTGGCGATAAGGGCGGCCAGCATGACCCACAGCCCCATCACAAACGCACCGGCCCATTTTGCAAGCAAAAACCGAAGCAGATATTGCCCAACTGTGATCTGCATTGTGCAGCGCATCAATGCAGGAACACTTTGAATCGTGCGATTCATAGGCCCCAAGCTGAACGATGCCGAGCAATATGCGAGATTGACCCCATACAGTACCATTAGAACGACCAATAAGCTGGCAGCAAATGCCGCCAGCTTTGCAATGGCCGTTTTCAGTCGCCCACCGGGAAGACTACGAATCAAACTCAACAAGCCGCTGTCGCGCTCTTGGCGCACAAGAATCAACGCAAGCAGCAGCATAGATGCCAACAGGATAAGGTCGGTGAACGCATAGCTGATGGCCGTGTACAGACCTTTCTGCGGGTAATAATCAATGGGCGTTTCGGTCAGCCCGGCATAAACCTGTGCGGTGCGTTCGATATTTTTCAAATCGTACCCGGTACGGTCATTTTGAAAAATCGAGATGCCAGACAGTTGAGATGCCTTGGTCTGAACGCCATCCAGAAAGTCGCTGTAGGCCGCCACGGTGTCATATTCGCTTTGCAGCTGGCTGAACAGGCGGTACTCTGTGTTCAAGTTATCCGTAAACAGAGTATAGGTCTTATCCGTGTACTCTTGTTCATAGGCATCGAACATAGCGGCATTGTCCTGCCGATACTGAGTGAGTCCATAGCCGCCGTAAGCCAGTTCCCGATAATACTGCCCGATTTTTACAAGGCTTTCTATCTCAGTGTATTTATTGTGAAGATAGGCTCCCTTTTCTTCCATGGTTTTATCGGAAAGCTCGGCGCCTACTGCGCGATAGGCTGATGCAGGAGGCTGCTTGGCTGTGGGGCGAGTACCCATCCACAGCAGTAGGAGATTGGAGGCCGCCAGTATAGCCAACAGAGCAGGGAACACTCGGCTGCCCCAGACTTTGCGGAGTTCAGCAAAAAACAGGCTCATTTACCGTCTCCCTCACCAAACACGTTCAGGTACACATCTTCCAGCCCTTGGCCGGGAGCGTATTTTTCAATAAGCTCCGGCACAGGTGCAGCATCCACAATCTTGCCGGCGCGCAGCAAAATAACTTTGGTTGCCACCGTTTCCACATCCGAAACAACATGTGTTGCCACAAGGATGATTCGATCCTTAGCCATATCTGCCAGTAGTTCGCGTAGCCGAACGCGCTCTTTAGGGTCAAGGCCTGCCGTTGGTTCGTCTAAAATCAACAGCTTCGAATCTCCAAGCAGAGCGGATGCCAACAGCAGGCGCTGCTTCATACCGCCGGAATAAGCAGAAAGGCGCTTGTCCAACTCGGCGGTTAAATTTACGGCGGCTGCTACGCGATCCACCTCGACTGCAACAGCTTTTCGAGAAATTTCTTTCAAGGCGGCCATGTAGGCAAGAAAACGCCGCCCAGTATAGCTATCATACAGCCCCTGCTGCTGCGGCATATAGCCAAGAATGCGGCGGAAGGTGATACCCGATGCGGGCTTACCACACCAGAGGACTTCACCGGAGTCAGGAGCAAGAGTGCCTGTGATGATGTGAATTAAAGTAGACTTTCCTGCTCCATTTGGCCCAAGCAATCCGTAAAGTCCTGGCGTTAGTGTAATTGACACCCCTGACAGAGCTTTTTTCACTTGTGGCTGTGCATTTTTTCTGAGTGTAAACAGAGAAATTTGCGAAATATATGTTTTGTGAATTGAATCAAGTGTAAAGGTATGCCTCATAATTACAATCCAAATTTACCTATGAAATTTTAACAATAGGTAGAATTATTCGAATGCGTCTTTAACCATTGAATAGCCGTTTTGATTTGAATTTATATAATCCTGCTTTGTGATGAAGGCGTATATGTTAGCAACATAATCGAAGTTGGAAACTGTACCGTCTTCAGAAACAGAGGTAGGAGTATACGTTTTATAATCTGTGGCAACATAACAAGCGTCACCAATGGTTGTCAACACATATACCGGACGATTATTGTATGGGGTTTGCAATGTAAATTCTGTACAATTACGTGTGTCAAAATCCAGAATATAAGAACACATATCATACGAGCCATCGGTCGGTATATCTGCTGCCAGCGTTTGTGCTTCGGTAATCATTAAATTCCCATCAAATAGATACCGCATACTTGGGGCGCCGAAGCCTTCTTTTACTGTAAAAGAAGCACTTGCTTGCTCTTTATCAGATAAACGGATTCTTTGGACAGAGTTCGCCTGCTCGTCGAGGACAAAGAGGTATCCGTCTTGAATCATCGAATTCCCGCTCGAGCTGCTGTCAACAAAAAACGGATCGGACATTGTTTTGCTTTGCGGATCATACATGCAATAACTGATTCCGTCGGAAGAAAGATGATTAAAGCACAGTTCATTGTTTACACCATCGCACAAAGAATAGTGGTCGCTATCGGATCCCAAGTCCATCACTTTTTCAGAAGTTCCATTCTCGAAGCTCACATACCACAGCTGATATGTGACGTTCCCGCTATCATCAATCTCGTAAAGATCAAAATAGAGATCATTTCCAGAGGTACAAAAGCCGCCTTGCATATATTGATTGGATGCGAGTTCAAATACGGTTCGACGATTGGAACCATCCATATTCATCAGCATCCCATGCGGGTTACTGGAGTCGGTGGTTTCAGTAAAGACGACCAAAAGCTGATCGCCAACACGCAAAAGCATGGGCGGAAACATCGCTGAAGGTGTAGCTATATAACTGGGGCAGCTTTCATCTGCATGTGTACAATTGGGGTTCGCACATAGAAAAATGCGTTCCTTTGTATTGGCATCAGTATAAAATATGTTTGCAGAGTCCGGAAACACTGTTTGCAGTTCATAGATTCCGGAGTCAGTGGTAACATATAAACCGTCTCCTGCGGATGTGAAAACATTGTTGGAAGCAGGAACTTCTGTAGAGTCAGTAGCGGGGTCCACTGTGGCAGTGGCGGCTGACGAGGATGCGATTTCAGTGTTGGCCGCGTTGCATCCACTAAGGCAGGCGATGGCCAAACCTAAAGACAACAACTTATAAGTAAATTTCATGTTTCCTTAAAACCTTTCTTTACAAAAGTTGAAAAATGCAAATAAACCAACGCAAGTGCAACACTGTGCTTTGAGACGATGTCTTTGACAGGTCATTAGTGTTTCACTTGCGCTGGTCTAATAGCAATCAAATCCCATATGAACTTACTTTTGAATGTCTATCATAGGGGAATCTGAAATTGCGCCGGAAGGTTAGTGGACGCGCACCCAAACAGAAATGCCGCTGCCACCGAAATAGACGGTACTCCAGTTGCCAACAGGCTCACGGGCGGTTAAAAGCTCCCGAGAAGTGTACAAACGAATTACGGATTCGCTATTGTCAGCCAGGCGTGAATCAGCAGAACCCGTAGAAAGCGGCCAAATAATTGCACGGCCACCATTATCGGAACGATTTACGGCATAATTGACATTCGCGGTAACCATCATGTAGTAGCCAGTGTAGCCCTTGCGAGTTCCGATGATGAAATTCTGATCTGTTCCCATCGTGTCGGTTTTCATCAGGTTCAATGCACGCCCCTGGTAAGCGGACCCTGTCGAACCGTTGATGTTCAGCAGATAGCCAAATTGTGCGTTGGGACGATAGCTGGCTGCAAAGGTGGGGAGTGCCATAGCTACCATCATAGCAAGAGCGAGCAGGAACATGGGGATGCGTTTCTTCATCGTTGACATTTGATAAGCCTCCAATCTAATGGATTTAATAGGATTGATATTCGGACGATATTTTAGCATCTGCGCGCCGATGCCTAATACTGAGTAGGAAACTGTTGTAAGTTGTGCATTATCTTGGCATCAAAATAGCACAGTTAATTCACAATTTCTGCAAATTCGACATAAAATTAGAGTGCTTTGCCACAAAGTACGAGTAAAAAAATAGCCCGGCGACAATGCCGGGCTATTTCTAAGCGATAATGAGATAAATGCTATCAAATCAATAAATTAACAAGATTTCCAACTAAGCGTAGCCGTTGTTCACTGGCTGACTTTTGGGATGAATTAGAGCCAAATACTTGTAGAATTTCTGCAACGAGGGCTTTCTGTGCAGGATTCAATGTGCGAACCGAGACTAAATCGGCAGTTTCCCCATAAACCAACGTGTCAATAGAAACGCCAAAAACTTCTGCCATTTCAATCAAGCAGTCTGCAGAAGGCAGCTTGGCATTGGTTTCGTAGGCGCTGATAGTTGAGGTCTTCTTCCCCAGCTTTTTGCCTAGTGTTTGTTGCGTCCAGCCCTTGCTTTCTCGCAATGCACAAATGTGTTCTCCAATATAATGATGGCGTTCTGTATCTTTCATATCGATATCCTGTTTGTTTTTATATCCAATAGCACAATTTCTCCATGTCAATACAATTTTATACGATTTCACTTGCAAACCGGTGTAGTTATAAGCTAGAATTACACTGTAAGCGTAATTTGAACAAAAAACTTGACTTTTAGGAGATTTAACCGTATGTTGGATTGCAAAGAAGGCCGTCTGCTTCGACAAGTTAAAAGAGAGGATACTACTATGAAAATAAATATTTTACTCTGTGATGATGACAAAGACTTTTTGCAACGATTAACAGAAGTCGTTACCAGTCAACCGTTGCCTCCGGGAATATCGGCCTGCGTAACAAAAAGTGCGCACTCCTCTGCCATAACGGATCGACAGTTGTCGCAGTATCAGATTATGTTTCTGGATATTGATATGGATGAACGAAGTGGTATGGACATTGCACGGCGGGTACGTGAACTGCATCTGGACACAATAATCATTTTCGTGACGAACTACCCTGAATTTTCTATGGAAGGGTATGAAGTACGGGCGTTTCGCTACCTTTTGAAACAAGAACTGCAGCAGAAGCTACCACTTTATTTTCGTGATGCTTTGGCTGAAATTCCCCACGATAAAAAAGAACTGCGATTCTCCGTAAACGCTGAACCTTATCGAGTTGCCTATAAGGACATACTTTATCTGGAAAGCCAGCAGCGCATTGTGGTTTTGCATACTGAAAATCCTCTGCAAGGTGGAGATCACTTTTATGGAAAACTTGAGGATTTGGAAAATGAATTAGAGTCAGACGGATTTTTGCGAATCCAAAAGAGCTATCTTGTTAATATGGCACATATAAAAAAGCTGAATTATGATAAAGTCGTTCTAAGCAATGGAGAGGAACTACCCGTCAGTCAAAAGCGCTACGCACAGATTAAAATTCAGTATTTGGGCTGGAAAAATAAACAATGGGGGTCCGCACTTTGAGCGAATATCTATTGACCTATTTATGGGTAGGCATGGAATGTGTGGCAGCTGTTTTACTGTTTGATGCATTCTCCCAAAGGAAGAAACGCCAAATTGCTCATTGGATTTTCGTGGCGTGCTTTGCTTTTTTGGATGCTACGCTTCTAAATCTAATGAGTCCTAATATGGCAAACTTTGGGAAAATAGTGATTGCTGTGGCTGTTTATTATTTCTTTCATAGACTCCTCTATATTGGCAGACGAGTATTTAGCCTATATATTGCAGTAATTTTTTATGCTACAATATGTTGTATAGATAATATTTGGTTTACCTTTTGGGTTTTGATATTAGGAATACAAAATGGTTCTAGTTTTAGTCAAACGTTTGTTTCCGGATTCTTAATGCATTGCTTAATGCTCGCAAGTTGCTATTTGCAGCTATTTATACGAAAACACAATCAAAATCAAACGACTAACTATAGCTGGTACACGGTACCGGCAATCCTTTCCACTGTGAGTGTTTTGCTGATTTTCTTCTTTGGATCTTGCTTTGAGAAAGGTTGGATATCAATTCTCCCCTTGTGCGTGTGTGCATCATTTATTACCTGTATGCAAATAGCAGCGCTGCTTTTGGTCAGTTGGATGGAGCAAACTGCTCATTTTCGTGAAGAAGCCCTTAGTCTACAGACAAAATCAATGGCGCAGAAAGAAAGCATTGAAGCATTGAGCACTGCTTATACACAACAACGGAAACTAACGCATGATTTCCGTGCACATTTGGATACACTGTCTGCTATGCTGGTGCAGCAACCATTTGATATAGATGCAATTAAATCTTATGTACGTAGCCTTCAATCCGCACAAACCAGTCGTATCTTACTCGTTAATACACATCATTCAACATTAGATGCGCTTTTGAATCAAAAGGCTCTTGTGGCGCGGAATAGAAGTATTGATGTTCAATTTAGGGTGAACGACCTATCTGCTGTGAAAATTGACTTGCTTGACTTAACGGTTATCATCAGCAATACACTGGACAATGCGATTGAGGCTTGTGAGAAGCTTCCTGTGCAAGAAAGGCAAATCTATGTACAAGTTGTTTTGAATGATAATGAACTGTTCTATGCTGTCCGCAATCGCTCCTTACCGATAGATGTATCATCGGATAGACTCCCAGTCACAACTAAAGAAAATCCGTCTTTTCATGGATATGGCCTACAGAATGTGCAAACCACTCTGGCAAAATATCATTCTGTCTATGCTATGGATTACGCAGATGGATGGTTTGAATTTGCAACAGATTTGCCAAATACTCTCATTTCGTGACAGAAAACTTTGATTTTACTACAAAAATAGTGGAAAATATAGGACTTTCTGCTTTAATATATGTAGCTATTAAGTAATGGGAGCCTATTAATGGAACGGTTTGTAGAAAAAATTGTTCAAAAATGTGTTCAGATGAATCTTATAGAGGAAGACCAAAGTGATTGGCTTTCCTATTCGTTACAGCGACGTTTTATGAACATTGCGGGCTTTCTGTTCCTTATCCTCTTGGGCGTTCTTATAGCCCCTTTCCAGCAAGTGTTACTTTTAAATCTTGGCTTGGCATTTTTGAGAGAAAAGACAAATGGGCTGCATATGCCAACGAAATTGTTATGTTTTGTATTTTCATTGATTTGTGAATATAGCTGCTTGTTTATACTTCACCAGCTACAAGCCAAAGTATCGTTTGTGTCGATCATTCTGCTAATTATATCGACAGGGGTGATTGTAGTACTTGCACCCTGCAATAATGCAGAAATCCACTGCAGCTCGTTGGAATTGCAATCTATAAAAAAATCTGTACATAGGCGCCTTGCATTGTATAGTTTACTTATAGCGATTTTCATTGTGCTGAAACCAATCCTTGCAAATACGTTGATTATAGCCGAATTCGCAGTTGCTGTGCTAGTTGCTTTGTCAAGATTGGGAGTTGGAATTCAATAAATATCGTAAAGAATTCATATAGTCAGAAAGAGAGGATTCCTATGAAAACAAATGAAAGTCTTCTGCACAAAGGGATGCGAACTATTGTCCAATCGGCCTTGCGTAGAGAAGCCAACGAGCCTTGCCATGTGTGTTGGGTTTACCAGCCGCATCGTCCCGAAAAGCCCCTGCCGCAGCCGCAGGATAAGAAGTAAAACATCTTTGCCATTTCAAGCCCGTCACATCTCGGAAGAGTGACGGGCTATTTTTGTATACATCGTATACCATATATTATGGCCTGACTTCTGCGATTTTGGCTGTTGCGGTCACGCTATTGATTTCTAAGCTCGGCTTTGGAATGCAATAATGCATTCTATTGATAAAAATTTTAAATATAAGGACGAAAGGGGTAATAATTATGGCATCAAAAGAAACCTTTACACAGCATCTTGCCCATGAAGTGGTACAGGCAGTTGTTCATCGTGAACGCTATGGCTGGCCGCCGGATTCGCAGTGGGGTATGTTTCAGCCTACTCGTCCGGAAGAAACTGAAAAGGCTGCCGTGAAAGAAGACAGGTAAAAGCATTCACATAATCTGTATGCCAAGTGGTTAGGTATTCGCTTTTGATGAACGGTTTGTCGGCCACAAGAATCTTTTGCGAAAATATTCTGCTGTAAATGGAGTGTTTGACGAGAATCTGTATCAAGAACAGCGTTTATTGTCTGCACACTGTATTGTAATTTTTGATGTGAAGCAGGAAAATGAAAAGTCTCCACAGCCGTGAGGCGTGGAGACTTTTTATTATACTGATTGGTATTAACGTCTACATGCTATGTTACAGAAAAAAGCAAACGTTATTTTTGTAGGCGATACAAAAGATTATCCATAATATCGTTCCACGAGTTCCATCTTTGAATATTTGAAATAAGATTCTCGTGATACAGTGATGGAATTATGCCGAGTAGGTTGAAAAGAACGATGCGGTACAAAAAGCTTATTTTAATTGAGTACAAGACAGATTCTGGCCCGTTCAAATAAGAACCAGAGCAGTTCCTCTTTATATGCATGATGTGAACTCGACTATTTACTAATGATTTAAGGAATGTTTCAAAGCAACTATTTATCTCATTCTCAAAAATATCGGAACCGTATGTTGTTATAAGTGCTCGGAGACAATCACGTAAAGAGGTGCCTTGTTTTCCTGGATTTAGACTCTCAAAAAGAGGACTATTAGCCTTCACGATTTCAACGACTGGTTCAGCTAATTCGATCAAAAAAGCACATCTCAAATCGACAGGCTGATTCGTATCACATAGGGAATAGAGGTATACCTGATGCGCAACATCAAGATCTTCCAAAATACCTTTCCACTTTTCGTAAAGGGCAGGTGTTAGAACTTTTGAAAAGTCAAGCAAATAGTTGCTGGAAAAGAGAATTTTGTTAGAATGAAAATAGGCTAATCGTCTCCTCATAAAATGTTCTGCGCATTCCTTAAGATTGGGAGGTACACATCCGGCAGAGTCTTGAAACTCAATTGAGATTAGATTCATAAAGTAACCATCAAAAAGCATAAGCAAACGCTCTACTTTTGTAAGCACAGCTATTAAATCATCAACTAATTGCTCAGACGTGAAGTCGATTTCAATTTTTCGGACAGTAAATTGCTCTATATGAATACGGACGGATTTGTGAATCAAAAAATCAATTTCATATAGCTTTTTCAATGTGTTAATTTCGTTTTTATAAATAGCGGTCAATGTTTTGCATCGCATAGGTTGTTCCATTTGTCTTAACCTTTATCCCTCCGCATATTCGCTCGGCGTTTTCCCATAAAAATCTTTG
>ENA-ORSA01003222-ORSA01003222.1-human-gut-metagenome-genome-assembly--contig:-NODE-3222-length-10589-cov-31.158249_pt1 | contig 10589 bp, 8 predicted proteins | sample MGYA00242179_ERZ509142 | MGnify/ENA primary metagenome ERZ509142 (study PRJEB26280, sample SAMEA2338659) | human gut metagenome | biome: human gut; feature: human-associated habitat; material: faeces... | reverse complement strand
GCAAGGTCACGGTCAAGCATAACTTGTTGTCCTCTAATGATTTTTATTAGAGGCTTTATATTGTCAACACCAACCAACTGATTACTTTTCTTCAAAAGCATCATAACCAATTCGTTCAATACCTTCAGGGATCTCTATTTCATCAGTCCAGGTTAATCCACGAAGAGTTTTATTCCCTATATACTTAACACTATGCGGAGTTTTTATACTATTTAGAGAGCACAAATCAAAACAACCATCAGGTATTCCGTTTAAGGAGTCTGACAGTTTAACGTTTGCCAGTTCTGACGAAGAGGCAAGGCTACCACCTCTAAATCTGAAAATTATGGGACTGGCCACAACGAGTAATGTTGCCATGCTCATTAACAATGATTTTTGTAAAGTTGCTTGCAAATTTCAAGAATTTTGATGAACTTCGTATATAAGTTGTGCATACGATGATTTGAATTTAATAGCTTGGGCACTGCTAATTCACTAAAAAAATCAGCGATATGTGCAACTTTTTAATCATTGGATTTTATGAGATTAATTCCGCCAACGGGTTTATTGATGATTTGGTATTATTCGAATCCATACTCGTTTTTATAATAATCTTGCATACTTTCATAGATAACTTTACAATCAGATATCTCAATTGTAGAGGCCTCTATGACTATTTTTGAATCATGAAAATCATATACCTCAAATAATATTTTATTGCAATATTTGGACTTTTTAAAAGTTAGTTCCCTAAGCGTTGCCCATCCGTTCTTTCCACATATAGGAAATGGTATATTACCACAAACATCATTGAACTTAATTTTAAAAGAGCATATTGGAGTGGTCGAATATTCAGAATGCTTAAATGTAAGTATTAAGGTTTGATCTTTAAGCAAAGCATTTACCACATCACAACCATATATGTTTAATTTACCACTGTCAGATTTTGGTAAGTTTTCATATCCTTTTATATACGGAATTGCATCTATTTGTATGCCACAAACAGATTCTTCTTTATTTAACTCTACGATACACTCCGAATAATAATCAAACATTTTCTCATCTTTGGTATACCGAATAATATCCTTATACAATTGTTTTTGTATTTTGTTATTTATATAGGGATATGCACAACAGATAAGATCATAAAATGGTAGTTTTTCTTTAATTGGTTGCGCTAGATAATGTGCTAACACAACACTTGCTTTACACATTTGTTCTATAAATAAATCATTGAGATTTCGGAATTCTCCTCCCCAATAGGTTTCTGGGATAGGTGTCGTATAACACCAACAATAAGGACTATCCTTACGAGCTTCTTCTATATTTTTGTTCGTTGCTCGAATAAAAAGTTCTTTGATTAAATCCTCAAGATTGTTGATTTTGTATAATTCTGTGAATTCCATATTTTCCTTAATTCCGCAGCGTATTTTTTGTATAAAGTCCAAGTGCCAGAGAAATAAAGTTTCCAAGGCACTTTGTCATGTCAGAAATTTTACCTATCTTGGTGCTGCAAAACTAGAAAGAAATAAAATCTCCAACGTGACAAAGGTAGCAATAAAAAAACGAGAACATAACTTTTTTCGGAGAAATTTATCACATAATGGATGTCTTTTCCAATTTGAGGATTGAGAAACTCACAGAATCCATACTCGGGAAACGCGGCAGCAGTGGCAAGGCTTTCAGCTATGGAAGCATACTCGCCTCAGTTTTCTTCGGCTATCTTTGTGGCAGCGAATGCCTTGAGGAGATAAATACACTTGTGGAGAATTTCAGACAAAAGCAAAAAGCCGTGTAGCTCGGTGCAGACATGGTTGGGCGTGGGTAGAAAGAATTTGCAGAAAAGGATACCGTCTACAAGAGCGACAGCTCATGTATATGTATGTTGAACAAAAGTACTTCCTTCAAAGTTAAAAAACTTTACTCCTTTTGCCAAATCAATGGTAGAGTGGAGGTTAAACTCTTTGGAGGAAACGGAAAACGTTATCGCTTTTCACTCGAAGTTCTATATTTTCTATCTGTTTCGTTCGTCTGCTAATGAGAGTATCTCATATTGGACTTTACTTCTATTTTTTTTAAAGGTTTGACATTTAGTTTATTTGCAATTCTAATGAATGAAATTGAATTGAAACATTATACATTGCTTTGCAAAAATAGTAAAAAGTTCTGTTATAAAAGAAAGAACTTGGATAATTCTATGTAAAATTAACGTAAAAAGAATATTTGTGAGCAGTGATTGTAAAAAGTCTGGATGACTAATACCAAAAGAGACGAATAGATATAGATTGCTTTTCGGCATTGCTGTGTTGTATTTTGTTAGATATGTTATAGTCCTGTAAAGTTTCAGTACGTGAAAAAATCTACCATATCTTCCAGTATAGTCGTAACTTGCACATTACGAGCACGATAAAGGCTGGCAGATATGCTCTCGAAAGCGATATCTACCAGCCTATCTGCCAGTATATCTACCAGCCTATCTGTCGCCCTATCTGCCACGCCGGTTTCATTACTCTGCTACAACAACATCATTGCCCTGCTACGACAATATTATTGCCCTGCTACGGCAACATCATTGTCCTGCTACGGCAACATCATTGTCCTGCTACGGCAATATCATTTTGTTGTTGTTTAAAGCGTTGAGTTGACTATTTTCGGTCTTAGTTGTAAAGCAAATTGAGCCAATTAAGGTGAAAAAACGGGTTTCAATAGTGCGATTATGTGAATTTTTTGAGCGTTTAGAGTACGGATTATGTGAAAAATTGGGGTGCTATGGTGCGGATTATGTGAAAAATTAGGGTGATTATGGTGTGGATTATGTGAAAAGTGTTATCTTTGCACATATAATAAATGAATCGGAATATGGATAAACTGCTCAAAAGAAAGGTAGACAACTACTTGTTGGAATGGAAGAACAATCCAGACCGTAAACCACTTATTATTAAAGGTGCCCGACAGGTTGGCAAGACTCGTTCTGTTGAATGGTTTGCCAGCCAGAACTATCAATGTGTTATTCAGATTAATTTTGTAGAGCAAAAGAGGTATAGGGATATCTTTGAAGATGGGTTTGAAGTTGATGCGATTCTGAAGAACATCTCCTTGCTTAATCCTGAATTGAAGTTTATACCCGGTGACACGCTTTTCTTTTTTGATGAGTTGCAGGCATGTCCCAATTGTGCTACTTCATTGAAGTTTTTCAAACTCGATGGTCGGTTTGATGTAATTTGCTCCGGCTCATTGATGGGTATCAACTATCGTGAAATAGAGTCGAACAGTGTTGGCTACAAGGAAGATTACGAGATGCATTCTATGGATTTCGAAGAATTCCTATGGGCAAAAGGGTATTCAGAGGAATTTATAGACGACCTTTACCAGAACATGTTGGAGGTCAAGCCTATAAACAATTTGCAGATGGACGTTCTTTTCGGTCTTTTCCGCGATTATGTTACTATAGGCGGTATGCCAGAGGTGGTAGATTCGTATATCAAGAACAACAATTTCAGCGGTACTTTGGCTATTCAGCGTCAGTTGCTGAAAGACTATGAGGAAGATATCACCAAGTATGTAGAAGGTTGGGATAAAGCTAAGGTGAAGGCTGTCTATAGCCACATCTCTACGTTCCTTGCCAAAGAGAACAAGCGTTTCCAGATAACAAAGATAGGCAAGAACGCACGTAACAGAGATTATGTGGGGTGTGTAGAGTGGCTGGCTGACGCAGGAGTCATCAATGTCTGCTATTGTCTGAATCAGCCGGAGCTTCCGTTGAAGGGCAACTACGACCCTAAACTTTATAAGATTTACTACAAGGATACTGGTCTGCTGATTGCTTCTCTTGACGAAGAAGCTCAAGAGGACTTGAGGGCTAACAAGAATCTCGGCACGTACAAGGGGGCTGTCTATGAGAATATAGTTGGAGACATGCTTGTGAAGCAGGGTTACAATCTTTATTACTACAACAACGACAGACCCGCACTCGAAATGGACTTCTTTGTAAGAGATGCCGATTCTTTGATTCCGGTAGAGGTGAAGGCTAATGACAACGCTACCGCCTCACTAAACAATCTGCTGAAAGAAGACAAGTATCCAGATATAAAATACGGCATCAAGTTGGGGTACAAGAATATCGGATTCAACGGCAAGTTCTATACATTCCCATACTTCCTGACGTTTCTGCTGAAGCGGTTCGTGGCAGAGAGGGGTAGGTTTTGAAAATGATTGTTTGAAAAATGATATTTTTAAAAATCATTTTTAGAAATGTGTTTTTTAGTCGCGCTGCGCTACTTTTAGTAGAAACCTTACGGAGTTTCGCCAAAAAACGGTATATTTGCAATCGAAAGAAACAAGCAGCGGCGTGCGTTGAAGCGGCGCTGCCTGATAAACAGATACATACATGGCACGATTCTATTCGCTTAAAAAGAAGGATGAGGACGACGCGAAGACAGCCGATCCGTTCGGCGTGCTGCGTCCGAAAGTGAAGAATGCAGAACAACAACAAGTAAACATATACGACATGGCAAAAGCATACGTATTTCTTGCTGACGGCTTCGAGGACATCGAGGCGTTGGCACCAGTAGATATCCTCCGCCGCGGCGGACTCAACGTAAAGACAGTTAGCATCAACGCTACGGACATGGTGGCGTCGGCGCACGGCGTGCAGGTGAAGGCGGACATGATGTTCGCCGATGCCGACTACAGTGACGCCGACCTGCTCATGCTGCCCGGCGGAATGCCCGGCGCTAAGAACCTCGACGAGCACGAAGGCGTGCGTGCGGCTCTCGTGCGCCATGCCGAACAGCAGAAGCTCATAGGCGCCATCTGCGCTGCGCCTATGGTGCTGGGCCATCTCGGGCTGCTCCGCGGCAAGCGCGCTACGTGCTATCCGGGCTTCGAGACAGAGCTTGAGGGCGCCACATATACCGCCGAGCCTTGCACCGCCGACGGCAATATCATCACGGGCAAGGGTCCCGGCGCATCGTTCGCCTACGCCTACCGACTGCTCGAGGAGTTCAAGGGCGCAGGCGTCGTTGAGGAGTTGAAGAAAGGAATGATGTACGAGTTTTGAATTTTGAGTTTTGAGTTTTGAATTATGCGCTGCGCGCATTTTGAGTTATTCAATTTTGAATTAAAAATTCGCAATTCATAACTCAAAACTCATAAATTCAAAATCGCAGGCGAAGCCGAGAATAATTCAAAACTCAAAATTCAAAACTCAAAATTGCCATAGGCAATAATTCAAAACTCAAAACTCAAAATTCAAAATTCATGAAATGAACATCCTCTCACAGGACATAATGTATCTGCCAGGAGTCGGCCCCAACAAAAAGGACGTGCTCAACAAGGAGTTGGGCGTGCGCACCTGGGGCGACCTTCTGGAGTACTATCCATATAAATATGTGGATAGGAGCCGCATCTATGCCATACACGAACTGCAGAGCGACATGCCTTTCGTGCAGATACGCGGCAGGATACTCTCGTTTGAGGAGTTCGAGATGTCGGCACGCAAGAAGCGTGTCGTGGCTCACTTCTCCGACGGCAGGGGAGTGGTCGACCTCGTGTGGTTCTCCGGCGCGCAGTACGTTTACAAGACCTACAAGGTGGGCGAAGATTACATCGTGTTCGGACGCCCCACGGTATACGGCGGGCGTTTCCAGTTCTCTCATCCCGAGATAGAGCGCGCCTCTGAACTGCAGCTCTCCGAGATGGGCATGCAGCCCTACTACGTCACTACCGAGCAGATGAAGAAGCGCAACATCTCGTCGCGCGCCTTGGAGAAGATGGTGAAGGCGATGCTGCAGAAGATAACGGAGCCGATACCCGAGACGCTGCCCGACTTCATCGTGAACGCACGCCACCTCGTCTCGCGCGACACAGCCCTGCGCTGCGTCCACTATCCGAAGAACGCCATCGAGATGCAGAAGGCGCGCGAGCGACTGAAGTTCGAGGAGCTGTTCTACGTTCAGCTCAACATCCTGCGCTACGCCTCCGACCATCGCCGCAAGTTCCGCGGCTATGTCTTCTCGCAGGTGGGCGACGACTTCCACCGCTTCTACTCCGAGAACCTTAAGTTTGAGCTCACCGGAGCGCAGAAGCGCGTCGTGCACGAGATACGCGACGACATGCGTTCGGGCCGTCAGATGAACCGCCTGCTGCAGGGCGACGTGGGCAGCGGAAAGACCCTCGTGGCGCTCATGACCATGCTCATCGCGCTCGGCAACGGCTATCAGGCGTGCATCATGGCGCCTACCGAGATACTCGCCGAGCAGCACTTCGCCACGATACAGGAGTTTCTGCGCGGTCTAGACATACGCGTCGAACTGCTGACGGGGCAGGTGAAGGGCAAACGGCGTCAGGAAGTGCTCGACGCCCTCATAGCCGGTGAGGTGAAGATACTCGTCGGAACGCATGCCGTGCTCGAAGACCCCGTGCGTTTCCAGCGACTCGGCGTGGCGGTTATCGACGAGCAGCACCGCTTCGGCGTGGCTCAGCGCGCACGCCTCTGGGCTAAGGGCGAGAACCCGCCCCACATACTCGTGATGACCGCAACGCCCATACCGCGCACACTCGCCATGACCATCTACGGCGACCTCGACGTGAGCATAATCGACGAACTGCCACCCGGCCGCAAGCCCGTGCAGACCATACACAAGTACGACAGTCAGATGACATCGCTCTACGCCGGCATACGCCAGCAGATACGACTCGGACGTCAGGTCTACATCGTCTATCCGCTCATCACCGAGAGCGAGAAGAGCGACCTCAAGAACCTCGAGGAAGGCTACGCCGCGCTGTGCGACATCTTCCCCGAGTTCAAGATAAGCAAGGTGCACGGCAAGATGAAGTCGAAGGAGAAAGACGCCGAGATGCAGAAGTTCGTATCGGGCGAGACGCAGATTCTCGTCGCAACCACCGTCATCGAGGTGGGCGTGAACGTGCCCAACGCCTCCGTGATGGTGATACTCGACTCGCAGCGCTTCGGACTCTCGCAGCTCCATCAGCTGCGCGGACGCGTAGGACGCGGCGCCGATCAGAGCTATTGCATACTCGTCACCACATACAAGCTCTCCGCCGAGACGAGCAAGCGCATCGACATCATGTGCGAGACCAACGACGGATTCCGCATCGCTGAGGCCGACCTCAAGCTGCGCGGACCCGGCGACCTCGAAGGCACGCAGCAAAGCGGCATTGCCTTCGACCTGAAGATAGCCGACATAGCGCGCGACGGACAGATAATGACCATCGCACGCGAAGAAGCTCAGAAGATAATAGACGCCGACCCTACATGCACCTCGTCGGAGTACGCCATGCTCTGGCGTCGACTGCGCGAATTGCGCGATACGAACGTCAATTGGGCGGCAATTTCATAGCAACAAGCTGACAGACAGGCTGATACGACGGCGTGTCTGTCGGCTTGTTTTTTTGCTTTATAGCTGCAAAGAAAATGTTAAACTTCGTACAAAAACTGTTAATGCAGAGTGCATGATGTAATATTATTCAATATTTTTTCGTATCTTTGCAACGCAATGTTCAAAATGCTATGCCAACATTGCAAATTAACTACTACTGATATCGAATATACTACAATTCGATGACCATCTTTTTGAAGGAATGATATACTCATTCTATTTTAAAAAAAACTGCCTGAAGAATGAATTTGAAGAAAATCGTTAAGACATTTGCAATATCGATGTTGCTCGCCGTTACTTCTACAACCGCCAACGCACAAGACCTTCTTGCACGCCAAGCGCCGGTAGACCGTAAGATGGCAGCCGTCGACACAATCATGCTTCGCAACATCACTATGCGCGAAGAACTCGAATCGCCCTCTGCAGACCTCTACGCCAACTGGGACAACAAGTACGCTCACCGCGCTACTGAGCTTCCTGAGACATACAAGATAGACCTCCGCCACTTCACCATGCCTACCACAAGCCGTGTCATCACGAGCAACTTCGGTTCGCGTTGGGGACGCCAGCACAAGGGTCTCGACATCAAGGTGTACATCGGCGACACAATCCGCGCTGCCTTCTCTGGCAAAGTGCGCATCGTGCGCTACGAGGCAGGCGGCTACGGCAAGTATATCGTAATTCGCCACAACAACGGCCTGGAGACCATCTACGGCCACCTCTCAAAGCAGCTCGTCGAGGAGAACCAGGAGGTTCGTTCGGGCGAGGTTATCGGTCTCGGCGGCAATACAGGCCGCAGCACCGGTTCGCATCTCCACTTCGAAACACGTCTTTGCGGCGTTGCGCTCAACCCGGCGCTTATGTTCGACTTCCGCGCGCAGGACGTAACCGGCGACTACTACGCATTCAACAAAGAGACATACGACAACGAGTCGACCAACGCTACACGCTTGCGCGGTAAGCAGGATTCTTCTACTTATGCAAGCACCAACTCTTCGGACGACTACGCTACAAACAAGCGTACCACTTCGGGTCTTACCGACCAGATTTCTTACCACAAGGTGAAGAAGGGCGAGACATTGGAGCGCATCGCGAAGAAGCGCGGCGTAACTGTAGAAAATATCTGCAAGCTCAACCACATCACAAAGACGATGCGTCTGCGCCCAGGTCAGATTCTGCGCTACTCTTAAAGTGCAATCGGGCGCTGTTCATGAACGCAGAATACCACTCATGAACGCAGAGCGCCATTCATAAAGCGTATATTTTACGACTGTAACAACATAGCAAGGCGACGCCAAACAACTTGAAAGGGATTTTCGGGTTGTTTGGTGTCGCCTTTCTTTGTATATGACGCATTGTTAATTGTATACTTCTTCGCCGTTTTGTGTTTACGATTGTTTGTAGAAAGCGCAAAAATGTGTAAATTTGCAAGCTGTAAGGCGCAAGGAGTGTGCGCATTATAATAGTAACACAATAAAAAAGTATCAAGGATGACACAAAAGAGAGTTAGTTTTGGAAGCAAGTTGGGCATGGTTCTTGCCACAGCAGGATCGGCAGTAGGTTTAGGAAACGTATGGCGTTTCCCTTATATGGCGGGCGACAACGGCGGCGCCGCCTTTATCCTTATATATATAATGTGCATAATGCTGCTCGGCATTCCCTGCATGATGAGCGAGTTTATCATCGGCAGACACGGAGCAGCCAACACCGCACGCGCCTACTCGCGCATGGACACGCATAAGGCGTGGCGCTTCGTAGGACTGATGGGCGTGCTCACGGGTTTCCTCATCACGGGCTTTTATGCCGTGGTGTCGGGCTGGTGCCTGCAGTATATCTTCGCCTCGGGCGTGGGCGAGCTGAGCGGCGACCCGCAGTACATAGCTAACTATTTCGCCGACTTCTCCGCATCGCCCGTGAAGCCGGTTTTATGGACTGTGGCGATACTCTGCATCTGCCACTTCATCATCGTGCGCGGCGTGCGCGGCGGCATCGAGCGTGCGTCGAAAGCCTTCATGCCGACGCTCTTCGTGCTGCTGCTGGTGGTGGTTGTGAGTTCGTGTCTGTTGCCCGGCGGAATGAAGGGCGTAGACTTTCTCTTCAAGCCCGACTTCTCGAAGGTGAGCGGCAAGGTGTTTCTCGCCGCAATGGGTCAGGCGTTCTACTCGCTGGGACTTAGCATGGGCTGCATAAGCACGTTCGCAAGCTATTTCTCGCGAGAGACCCATCTGCTGAAGTCGGCTGTGAACATCGCCGTCATCGACACGCTGGTGGCTATTCTCGCCGGACTCATGATCTTCCCCGCTGCGTTCAGCGTGGGCGTAAGCCCCGATAGCGGTCCGTCGCTCATCTTTATCACTCTGCCCAACGTGTTCCAGCAGGCGTTCGCCGGAATGCCGCTCGTGGGCACTGCCGTAGCCGTCATGTTCTACATGCTGCTCTCGCTTGCTGCCCTCACGTCGCTCATTTCGCTGCACGAGGTGAGCACGGCGTTCCTCAGCGAGGAGACATGCCTCGACCGCAAGAATGCGGCACGCCTCGTCACGGTGGTGTGCTCGGTGATAGGCGCGTTCTGCTCGCTCTCGCTCGGCGACAGAGCCTGGCTGAGCATGTTCGGAAAGACGCTGTTCGACTGGTTCGACTTCGTAACGGGTCAGCTGCTGCTGCCGTTCGGCGGCGTGCTCACCTGCATCTTCATGGGTTGGGTGGTGCCGCGCAAGCTGATAAAGGACGAGTTCACTAACTGGGGCACGCTGCGCGGCACGTTCTTCGGCGTGTACATGATTCTCGTGCGCTATGTGTGCCCGGTGTGCATCGTGGCAATATTCCTGAATCAGCTGGGAGTGTTGTAAAAGTAAAAAAGTAAAAGAGTTTCATTAGCTTAGCTGAACGTAAAATGAAAGCCTGTCGATAGTGAGGGATGTTCACTACCGACAGGCTTATCTGTATTTTATCTATAAAGTGATACTTTGTTCGCATCAACACCATCAATGCTCACCCATGCACCACGTAAAGAAGCGTTCATTTGTGGAGCATTGGAAAGATAGCGATTCCAAAGTCGTGAGTGGTGAGCGCAACAGTTTCTCAGGACAGTTACACTGCGCATCCAGCTTTCCAATCTATATCAAAGTTATAGAGAGCTACGGCATCTTCAAATCTACTATTAACCTGAGTTCGGGATAAGAAAGTCTTTGTAAAAGTTGGTAATCTCAA
>ENA-ORSA01003217-ORSA01003217.1-human-gut-metagenome-genome-assembly--contig:-NODE-3217-length-10600-cov-2.864580_pt1 | contig 10600 bp, 8 predicted proteins | sample MGYA00242179_ERZ509142 | MGnify/ENA primary metagenome ERZ509142 (study PRJEB26280, sample SAMEA2338659) | human gut metagenome | biome: human gut; feature: human-associated habitat; material: faeces... | reverse complement strand
CTGCCGCGATCGGTGTATCGTAAGAATCATCGAATGCTTTCATGAGGTTGCTTCTTGTCAGGTACTCGTTTGCAGAGAATACACCGCTTGCATTCTCACCCGGGATACCCATGAACATCGGCAGACCTGCACCGGAACCGATGAAGACTGCTTCAAAACCTTCTTCATCCATCAGTTCATCAATGGTGATAGAACGTCCGATGATCACGTTTGTCTCGATCTTAACACCGAGTGCTTTTACATTTTCCACCTCAGCAGCAACAACCTTCTGTTTCGGAAGACGGAACTCCGGGATACCGTAAATCAGTACACCGCCTGCCTCATGAAGTGCCTCAAAGATTGTCACATCATAGCCAAGTTTTGCCAGATCTCCGGCACAGGTTAAACCTGCAGGGCCGGAACCGATGACTGCAACCTTATGTCCGTTTAATTTCTCTGCTTTTTTCGGTTTAATACCATTTTCTCTTGCCCAGTCGGCAACAAAACGCTCTAATTTACCGATTGCAACCGGTTCACCCTTGATTCCGCGGATACATTTTCCTTCACACTGGCTCTCCTGTGGGCAGACACGTCCGCAGACTGCCGGAAGTGCGGAAGACTGACTGATAATGTGATATGCCTCCTCAAAGTTTCCTTCCTTTACCTGTGCGATAAATGCCGGGATATTGATAGATACCGGACAGCCCTTCATACACTGCGCATTTTTACAGTTTAAGCAGCGTGCTGCCTCAGCTTTTGCCTCTTCCTCGTTATATCCTAAACATACCTCTTCAAAGTTAGCCGCACGAACCTGTGGTTCCTGCTCGCGAACCGGTACTCTATTTAATACGTCCATTCTCTCTATCTCCTTTTCAAACGCTCAACCCTACTGACAGTTGCCACAGCCGCCGTGATGTGTATCACCTTCCTGCAGCTTTAACATCGCTCTTCCCTCTTCTGTCTTGTACTGTGCCTGACGTTTCATCGCCTGGTCAAAATCAACCTGATGCCCGTCAAACTCCGGTCCGTCCACGCAGGCAAATTTTACTTTCCCGCCTACTATCAGACGACATGCACCGCACATTCCGGTTCCGTCTACCATGATCGGGTTCATGGAAACAACGGTCGGAATTCCAAGCTCTTTTGTCAGCTTACATACGAATTTCATCATGATCATCGGTCCGATCGCTACACAGTGATCATAGCGTTTTCCTGCATCCCAGAGTTCCTGTAACTGATTAGTTCCCATACCGTGGAATCCATAAGAACCATCATCGGTCGTCACATAGAGATTTGTCGCAACTTCTTTCATCTGGTCTACTAAGATCAACAGATCTTTTGTCTTAGATCCCATGATCACATCACAGTCCACACCGTGCTCATGCAGCCATTTTACCTGCGGATATACCGGTGCTGTACCAACACCTCCGGCAACGAAAAGGATCTTCTTTTTCTTTAATTCTTCAATATCTTCGTCAATCAGGTCAGACGCACATCCAAGCGGGCCTACAAAATCCTGGAATGCATCTCCTTCCTGTAAATATGCCATACGCTCTGTAGATGCTCCGACAGTCTGGAATACGATCGTGATCGTACCTGCTTCCCTGTCATAATCACAAATGGTAAGCGGAATACGCTCGCCCTCCTCATCAATCTTTACAATTACAAACTGCCCCGGCTCACAGTACTGTGCCACACGAGGTGCTTTGACATCCATAAGATAAATCTTATCTGCCAGTTTTTCTCTTCTTACGATTGGATACATGGTCTCCTCCTAACATTTTTATATACATCAACATACCCGTCAAAGTATTTATTTTCATACTTTAACATAATAAAGGAAAACACGTTAAATTTCAACGGCTTTCCTCTATTTTTTCTCAATTAGTTCTGTTTTTTCTCAAATTATTACTGCCAGATCCTGCAAAAAATCCTATTTTTCCCTTATTCTGCCTGTGAAAACAGGATCCTGTCGTTGACTAACCATCATTCCGCCTGCGAAAACAGGATCCTGTCATTGTCCAAACGCTTTCCGGCACAGACCGCAAACTGCTCTAACAGATCCTCCACCGTCATGCCCGCACGTTTTTCTCCGCTCACATCTAAGATGATATTTCCGGAATCCATCATCAGGGTACGGTTTCCAAGTTCTAATGCCTGGTGCATATTGTGGGTTACCATAAGGCAGGTGATCTTTCTCTCTGCAACGATCTGTCTGGTCAGGTCGAGCACTTTTTTTGCGGTTGCCGGATCCAATGCCGCCGTATGCTCATCTAACAGCAGGATCTTTGGTGTGACCATCGTCGCCATAAGAAGCGTCAGTGCCTGGCGCTGTCCTCCGGAAAGGAGTCCTACCGGCTGCTTCATGCGATCCTCTAACCCCATATCAAGCAGTGCAAGGTGCTCCCTGAATTTTGCTTTATCCGCCGCATTGATACGGCTGAAATATGCATTTTTTGAGGTTTTGGCGCGAAGATAGGCAAGTGCCATATTTTCCTCGATCGTCATATGCGGCGCGGTTCCCTTTAAAGGATCCTGAAACAAATGACCAATCACCTTGCTCCGCACATGTTCTTTCTGGTAAGTGATATCCTCCCCATCTAACACAATAAGTCCCCGGTCGATAAAAAATGCTCCGGTGATTGCATTAAATAATGTAGATTTACCTGCTCCATTGCTTCCGATAATTGTTGCAAAGTCGCCATCCTTCAATTCCAGATTCAGATTTTTTAATGCGCATTTTTCATTGACAGTTCCCGGATTGAAGGTCTTGCTGACATTTTTCATAATTAACATCACGATTCCTCCTTCTTCTGGTTCTGTTTCTGGATCTGTTCCATATATAACTGGTTTTCTGCCTTTGCAAGGCGGCGCTGTTTCATAAACGCTGCCTGCTTTTTCAGATAAGGCAGTGCGATCGCAAATGCAACGATAAGTGATGATACCAGTTTTAAACATTCTGCCGGAACATTTAATCTTAAAGCAATCGCTACGATAAAGCGGTACAGGCAGCTTCCTAATACCACGCCGATCACACGCTTTAACACACCGCCTTTTCCGATGATCGACTCCCCGATGATCAGACTCGCAAGTGCGATCGTTACCATTCCGGTTCCAAGATTGATATCACAGGATTTCTGATACTGTGCGAGCAGTCCGCCGGAAAGTCCGGTCATGGCATTCGCAACACAAAGTCCGATCGTGATCATAAGTCCGGTATTGATACTTGATGCCCTTACCATATCCGGGTTATCGCCGGTCGCACGGATGGAAAGTCCCAGTCTCGTATTTAAAAACCATGCCAGTATCACACCGACAATCACAACAAATACAGCTGCAACGATCAGTTTATACCAGGTTCCCCCGATATGATCTTTCGCCCATGAAAAAACTGTGTCACAGGAAAAAAGATTGATATTGGATGCAAAACCCATCACCGCAATGTTGATCGTGTATAATCCTGTATTTACGATGATTCCAGCTAAGATGGACTGAATACCCATTCTGGTCTGTAAAAATGCAGTAACGAATCCCGATACAACTCCTGCTGCCGCCGCCGCAAACAGTCCTAACACCGGATGTCCGGCAAGCGTCACCGTCGCACAGACTGCACAGCCTAATGTAAAGCAGCCGTCTGTTGACAGATCCGCGATATCTAATATGGAAAATGATACAAATAATGCAAGCGCAACCAGTGCATAGATAAATCCAAGTTCTAATGCGCTCTGTACAATGGAAAGTGTAATGATCGAACCCATAATCCCCTCCGGTTCCGTTTTTCTTCTATTCCGCTTTTATTCAAATTCTTCTGCGGTTGTAACTTCTTTTAATTCCTCACACATATCTTTAAATACGCTGTCATCAATGCCAACAGCTGCAGCTGTCTCCGTGTTGACAGTCACGATACCACTGTCTAATGTGCGGACTGCTGTTGCTGCAGGATCAGCACCATTTACAAGGATGTCTGCTGCCATATCTGCCGTTGCAGTTCCAAGCTCTGTATAATTGACGCCATATCCTAAGAATGCTCCGTTTAACGCGAAGGAATCAGCTCCTGTATAGTGCGGGATCTTTGCATCTGCAAACTTTTCAAAGATTGCAAGCTCGGCTGTCATGATTGTGTTATCGGTCGGTGTGAATACTGCATCTACCCCTTCTGCCACAAGCGCATCTGCTGCTGCAGATACCTCTGCATTGGTGGTTCCTGTCTTTTCAATATATTCAATACCGTTTTCCTCACAGTAAGCGATTGCATCTGCAACCGGCACTTTTGAGGAATCCTGGCTCTTATCATATAACAGTCCGATTTTCTTTACATCCGGGTTGGCTGCCGTGATCAGTTTCATAACAGCCGTGGTGTCAAGTGCATCGGATGTACCTGTGATATTTGCACCAGGTGCATTTAAATCTGCGACAAGTCCTGCGCTGACCGGATCTGATACTGCGGAGAATACAACCGGGATCTGATTGTCCTCTGTCGCATTCTGCATGATCATGGCTGCCGGTGTTGCGATCGGGATGATCACATCCACTTTTTCTGCAACCAGATCCGTTGCGATCTGATTTAAGGTAGAGGAATCTGCCTGACCATTATAGGTATAATCTGCATAATCGAATGTCACACCAAGTTCTGCACCTTTTGCATCAAGCTCTGCCTCGATCGCCTTCTCGATCTGGTTTAAGGAAGCATCATCTACATACTGGACGATACCAACTTTATATACCGTGCCATCTGCATTGGCGATCTCTGTCACATCCGCATTGGCATTCTCTTTTATTTCTGCGGTATTTGCATTATTCTGTGCATTTGTGTCTGTTTTCGCATTATTTTCCGTGCTGTTTCCACATCCACCAAGCACACCTGCTGTCATTGCCATCATTAATACTGCTGCCATCATTTTTCTTTTCATTTCTTTCCCCTTTCTGCGCCGTTCTCTGCGCATTACAGGTTTGTGCATAAGCACAAATCCTGTGTGCGAAAAATTCTATTTTTCGCACTTGTTCCCTCCAGATTTTAAATTTGGAAAAAGCCGTTTCGAGAGGTGGAATTCGTCATCATGCAAACTTTCGTTTACAATGTAAATGAATTTTACATTAAAAAACCGCCTCAGGTTCTTGCCTGAGACGGTAATAGTATCTATTATCGCGGTACCACTCATATTGACTGAAAAGTCCACTCACTTCATGTACAACCATACATGCCGGATGGGTAACGGGTCCGGTTCCCGGCGGCGCCTACTAAATCCTGTTCAGGCCGCCCTCAAAAGTCCATTCAGCAAATCCATCCATACTGCAATCCCACCACCTGCAGCTCTCTGTAATATCAAAAAATGCTTACTATTCTTTCTCAACGGTTTTTCTTTATGGGTATACTTTAATATATTAAAGTGATTTTGTCAACACATTTTTTATTTTCTTTTTTATTTACTTTTTTCTCACACGGATTCATGTTATAATGTTGATGTATTATCCCATATAACTCCATAAATATAATTATGGGCTGGGAAATCCATATTTTTATTCAAAAGAAAAGTGGTATTTACCACGGAATGGAGGATTTTATAATGTATAAATTTACAGACGACTATTTAATTGGAATTGACGAGATTGATAATGAGCATCGTCGGTTATTTCAGATGATAAATGAAGCGATTGACCTTTCAAAAGAAAGTTCAGATACCTCTGTTATCTCCAAGAATCTGGTTTCCGGATTGAAAAATTACGCTGCAACACATTTCGCCCATGAGGAAGCTTACATGGAGCATATTCATGATCCTGAGCTTCCGATCCAAAAAAAAGAACATGAAGCATTTACAAAAAAAATCAACACTTTTGCTCTGGATACTTCTTCCCCGGAAGCAGCAAGGCAATCCCTAAACGACCTGCTGGCTTATCTGGCTCGCTGGTTATACCGGCATATCTTAAGCAGTGATACGATGATCGGAAAAATGTTTTCTATTTCTGCTGATGAAGAAGATCCATTTGCATTTTGCGAAAAATACAAAACCGGCGTTGAGTTAATTGATACTGAGCACCGACGGCTGTTTGAGATCATTCACGATACCAACGATCTGATTCACGCAGAACTTCTGCATGACAAATATGATGAGATCATGCACCTGCTTGTAGAATTAAAAGACTATACAGAATTTCATTTCCGTGATGAAGAAAATCTCATGGAACGCATCCATTATCCGGAAATCAGTGCTCAGAAACGTGCACATACTGCCTTCGTGGAACGTCTTGTTGAGGTTGATTTAACAGATTTGGACGAAATGGATGACAATCAGCAGGAATATCTGATTGACCTGATCAATTTTTTGTCCGGCTGGCTGATCAATCATATCTTAGGTTCCGATAAAAAGATTGGTGAGTATATGCGTGAACATGGAATCAAGGAAGAATAGGCTCAAAGAAAAACAAGAACACAAAAAATAATATCTGATTACTAAAAATTTTAAAAGGACAGAAACTGGAATCTTCGGATTCCAACTTCTGTCCTTTTCCTATGCATCTATTTGTTGCTGTTCACATCTCCAAGTGTGACCAGCAGCGATTATTCTTCCCAGCCTATACATGTAGAGTATATCCGGTTTACGAGAAATATACCAGCTCATCTTCCGGTTTTTCTGCCGGTTCGATGGATACCGGATAAAGTACCGGTCCTTTTCCCTTATACTCTCTCGCAAATTCCACATGCACTTCCGCAGTGATATTGATCCAGGATTTGTGCGGGATCTTGTCCTCATCCGCATATTTACACTTAAATCCGATAAATGTCACATCCTCGATGCAGCATGTCATTGCAAAACGTCCCGGCACAAACACTCCTTTTTTAAGTTTTTCCGGATTGTATACCAGTGCCAGAAAAGATACTTTTTTGCCCTCATATTTTTTCGGATTATCCATACAGTCCATGTACCAGATCGCATAGTCTGCATCGGTGATCTCGATCACATCCGCAGAAAGATCAAACGGAAGTTCCTCCGGACGTTCATCCAAGCTGCCGTCCTCACGCTCGAAGACGAGCTGTGCCTTGCGGTTCTGTGCCTTGACATTACGACGGCATTTGCCTTTGTCCGTGCTGTCATCACAGCGGTTAAAGATCACGACATCTGCCTGAAATAACTGCTCCATTACCATGGTACGCATATTTGCAAGATACATGTCAAACGTTGTCGCATCCACAGTCGCTAACTGCTGTACGATCACCCAGTGTTTCGGGAGTTCCATATCCATCAGTGTTCCCATTCCCCAGGTACCGTTGTATTCGATAAACACCTGCTCCGGCAGATATTCCGTCTGCACTTTGTTTAAAAACTCTTCGGTAAAATCCTCTTCATTTTCTACCATGACAAGTCTGGCATTGATTTTTTTTAGCTCCTCCTCGTCATATTCGACATCTCCGTCCTCACAGCAGATCACAACACTTCTTCCACCCTCAGTGAAACCATCATCAAATAACGTCTCCTTCACCAGAGTCGTCTTGCCGCTGTCCATAAAACCGGTAAATAAATATACTGGTATTTCGTTCATATAAATCTCCATTCCTGAGTAACTTTTTCCCGCTTTTACGCGATTCCAAACAGTTCCTCTAATCTGTGTTCGTCAATATGTGTACCAATCACACAGAGTCTTCCGGTATAATCTGGCTCTCCCTCACGGATCTCGTACTCACCCGGAACCATGTCAAAGTAGATCCAGGAACCATTCACATCGGCTAACATACCTTTTGCACGAAGGATCTCGCCGTAGTCGTCTGTCTCGCAGAGTGTCTTTAACACTTCCTCAATCTGCTCTTTTGTAAACTTATGAGGCGTCTCCTTGCCCCAGCTTGTAAATACCTCATCTGCATGATGATGGTGATGATGATCATGATCATGGCAGCCGCAGGTGCAGTTCTCGTCATGCTCCTCATGATCGTGGTCGTGAACATGGTCATGGTGATGTTCATGTTCTTCGTGATCATGGTCATGATCATGGCAGCCACAGGTGCAGTTCTCGTCATGCTCCTCGTGGTCGTGGTCATGATGATGCTCATGCTCATGTTCTAAAGCTTCCTCTTTTGCATGCTGCTCTGCGAGAAGTTTTACTTCCAGAGAGTCCTGTCCCTCCACTACTTTTAAGATCTGTTCGCCTTTGATCTCATCCCATGGAGTTGTGATAACAGCAGCTTTCGGATTTAATGCCTGGATCTGTTTTACACACAGCTCTAACTGCTCTGGTGTTGCCTTCTGGCTTCTGCTTAAGACAACCGTTGTTGCATATTCGATCTGGTTGTTGAAAAATTCACCAAATGCTTTCATCTGTTTGCTTGCCTTTAATGCATTTACAACCGTGATCAGTCCGTTTAATTTGACATCCTCGTCTTTTTCCACGTCGATGACAGATTTCATAACATCGGATAATTTACCAACACCGGACGGCTCGATCAAAATACGGTCCGGATGGAACTTCTCGATGACTTCATGTAAGTTTTTACCAAAATCGCCTACTAAGGAACAGCAGATGCATCCGGAATTCATCTCTGTGATCTCAATTCCTGCATCCTTTAAAAATCCTCCGTCAATGCCGACTTCACCAAATTCGTTCTCAATCAGAACGATCTTCTCGCCCTTAAAAACTTCCTCGATCATTTTTTTAATAAATGTTGTTTTTCCGGCTCCAAGGAAACCAGATATAATATCAATTTTTGTCATTGTCTTATCTCTCCCTTCACAAACACTACTATTTTACTCTAGTTTTTCCTCTTTTGCAAATTTTTGCATGGATTTCATGAAACTTTTATATTTTACGCTATACACTTCTCTTCTACACAGCACTCTTATTTATGAAACTGCATCTGATACAGTTTTTCATACACACCGCCTTTTTCTAACAGTTCCTCATGCGTTCCTTCCTCCGCAATGCCCTCCTCCGTCAAAACCAGGATTCGCTGTGCATTTTTGATTGTGGAAAGCCGGTGTGCGATCACAAATGTTGTACGATTCTTTGCCAGTTTTTCCAGAGAATCCTGCACGACTTTCTCACTTTCATTGTCAAGTGCACTCGTCGCCTCATCAAAGATCAGGATCGGTGGATTCTTTAAAAATACCCTTGCAATGGACAAACGCTGTTTCTGCCCGCCGGAAAGTTTGATTCCCCGCTGTCCGATATCTGTTTCATACCCATTTGGCAGCGACATGATAAAATCGTGTGCATTGGCATTTTTCGCCGCTTCAATCACTTCCTCACGTGTTGCATCCGGTTTTCCATAACGGATATTATCAAAAACGGTTCCGACAAACAGATACACATCCTGCTGTACGATACCTATATGGTCGCGCAGGCTCTTTAACCTGATATCCCGGACATCGCAGCCATCAATCTTAACTGCTCCTGCCGTCACATCATAAAACCTCGGAATCAGTGAACACAGTGTACTCTTTCCGGCTCCTGACGACCCCACAAGTGCCATATAAGCCCCCGCCGGAACGTTCAGGTTAATATGATTTAACACACATTCCGTATTTTCCTCATACTGGAAAGATACATCCTCAAAGCTGATATCGCCTTTGACATTGACCAGCTCTTTTGCATCCTCTTTATCTGCAATATCCGGTTCGATCGCCATGATCTCCTGAAAACGTTCAAACCCGGTATATCCGTTCTGAAACTGTTCCGTAAAATCAATTAGTGTCCGCACCGGCTCTGTAAACACGCTGATATAAAGCAAAAATGTGACCAGATCACTGATATCCACACTTCCCTTTGCGATCAGAATGACACCCGCAAGTATGACATTTACCTGGATCAGGGTCGTAAAAGTACCAAGTCCTGCCGAGAAACTTCCCATATAATAATAACTGTTCTTTTTTGCGCGCAGAAAGCCTTCGTTTCCCTGACGGAATTTTTCTTTTTCGATATCCTCATTCGCAAATGACTTTACCACACGGATCCCGGACAAATTATCCTCGATCTGTGCATTGATATCGGCGATCCGCTCGCGGTTGCTGCGAAACGCACGTCGCATTTTTCCGTTCATGTAATAGGCAAACAGAAACATGAACGGCAGCACCGCAAACACAGCAAGTGCCAGCGCCGGTTTAATACTCATTAAAATTATAAATGCACCGATAATCTTTATCAGGGACAGAATAATATTTTCCGGTCCATGATGCATCAGCTCCGTGATATCAAAGAGATCCGTCGTAATACGGGACATCAGCTGTCCGACTTTCTGGTCATCGTAAAAGGAAAATGACAGTTTCTGAAAATGCGCAAAAATTTCTGCCCGCATATCATATTCAATCTTAGCGCCCATCACATGCCCCTGATTTGCAATAAAAAAACGGCTGTAACAGTCTACCGCCACCAGTGCGAATAACATAAGCGCAATCCAACGGATCTGTCCTAAAATCGCCTGCGGTTCCATATAGATTAATGTAGATGTCACATAACGGATCACAAGCGGGATCACAAGCGCGACCGCCGCAGATACCGTTGCAAAAAACATATCTGCCCAGAACACTCCCAGATACGGCTTATAATATGAAATCATCTTTTTCAGGTTTTTACTCATAGTATTCCTTGTATGATAATTAGGAAGTTAATTATCACATATTTCCTTTCTTTTAATATC
>ENA-ORSA01003211-ORSA01003211.1-human-gut-metagenome-genome-assembly--contig:-NODE-3211-length-10611-cov-12.631016_pt1 | contig 10611 bp, 8 predicted proteins | sample MGYA00242179_ERZ509142 | MGnify/ENA primary metagenome ERZ509142 (study PRJEB26280, sample SAMEA2338659) | human gut metagenome | biome: human gut; feature: human-associated habitat; material: faeces... | reverse complement strand
CGGCCTCCTGCAGCTTGGGCAGCAGCCACGCGTCGCCCAGCTGCATCCAGTCGTCGGGCAGCTCCACCTGCTGGCCCTCCACGATCTTCTGCTTGAAAATGCCCAGCTCATAGCAGATGGAGTAGCCCGCCGCCGGGATCTCCAGGGTGGTCATGCTGTCCAGATAGCAGGCGGCCAGACGGCCCAGACCGCCGTTGCCCAGACCGGCGTCCGGCTCCATGTCGAAGATGTCCGCCGCCTTGAAGCCCAGCTCGCCGATGGCGGCGGTCAGGGGCTCCAGCAGCGCCAGATTGAAGGCGTTTTTCATCAGGCTGCGGCCCATCAGGAACTCCAGCGACAGGTAGTGGACTTTGCGCTTTTCCTCGTGGGCCGTCTCCTCGCGGGTCTGTACGCCGTGCTCGGCCATGATGTCCCGCAGGACCATGGCGCAGGCCTTCATCATCTCGCCGTCGGTGGCCTGCTGCTCGGTGCAGCCGTAGTTGAGGCGCAGCTTCTGCACGATGGCCTCTTTCAGGGTCTCTTTGTTGTAGGTCATATCGGGTAACTCCTCCTTGGGTCAAAGGTTCTCATAAATGTGCCGGTAGGCCGCCGCACTGCGGCCCCAGCTGAAGTCCGCGGTCATGCCACGGTATCGAACGGTGTCGAAGCCTGTCCGGTCGCCCCGGTACAGGCCGGTGGCCTGACCGATGACGGAGAGCATGGCCCCGGCGTCATAGTCGCCGAACAGGTAGCCGGTGCCGTCCTCCTGCCCCACCTGGCAGGAGCGCACGGTGTCCGCCAGACCGCCGGTGCTCCGCACGATGGGCACCGCGCCGTAGCGCATGGCGATCATCTGGCTCAGGCCGCAGGGCTCGCTGCGGGAGGGCATCAGGAACAGGTCGGCGGCGGCGTATACGCGGCGGGACAGGTCCTCGGCGTACAGGATCTGCGCCGACAGGCGGCCGGGGTACTGCCCGGCTTTCCAGCGGAAGAAATCCTCATACCCCCGGTCACCGGTGCCCAGCACCACGAACTGGCAGCCGGTGGCCATAATGCCGTCCATGGCCTGCTGCACAAGATCAAGCCCCTTGTGCCCCACCAGCCGCGTCACCATGGCGATCAGCGGCGTGTCCGGCTCCTGATGAAGTCCCAGCGCCGTCTGCAGGGATGATTTGCACACGGCCTTGCCGCCCATGTCCTCCGGCGTATAGTGCGCCGGCAGCGCCGGGTCGGAGGCCGGGTCGTAGCCCACGGTGTCGATGCCGTTGACCACGCCGTGCATTTTCCAGCCGATGGCGTCCACCACGCTCTCCAGTCCCTCGGCATAGGCCGGGTCATGGAGTTGGGCGGCGTAGGTGGGGCTGACGGTGGTGACGGCGTCCGCCATGAGCATGGCACCCTTCATCAGGTTCACGTCGCCGTCCATGCGGAGCGTGCCGTCGTCGTACCAGCCACGATCCAGACCGAAGAGCTGGTCCACGCTGTCGCTGCCGTAGCGGCCCTGATACTCAATGTTGTGAATGGTGAACACCGTGCGGATATGGCGTATCTCCCACCAGCGGGTGGCCGCGTCCTTGAGATAGATGGGCACCAGCGCCGTCTGCCAGTCGTTGCAGTGGAGGATGTCCGGCATCCAGTCCAGGCTGGGCAGCAGGTCGACGACGGCCTTGCTGAAAAAGGCGAAGCGCTCGCCGTCGTCAAACTCGCCGTACAGGCGGCCGCGGCGGAAGTATTTTTCGTTGTCCACGAAGTACCAGGTCACACCCCGGTCATGGAGGGAGAACAGGCCGCAGTACTCATGCCGCCAGCCCAGGTCCACGTAGATATACCGGCGGAAGGTCATTTTCTCCCGCCACTGGGGGCCGATCTTGTCGTACAGGGGCAGGATGACGGCGGTCTCGACACCCTCCGCCGCCAGGGCGGGGGGGAGGCTGCCGGCCACATCGGCCAGGCCGCCGGTCTTGCAGAAGGGATAGGCCTCGCTGGTCACATACAGCAGCTTCATGGCAGGCTCCTTTCTCTCACACCGTCGCGCCCTTGGCGATGACGATGGGATAGCGCTCATGGCCCATCAGGGTCACATTCTCGCTGACGGTGACGTATTTGTCGGTGATCACGCCCCGCAGTATGGCACCGCGCTTGACCACCGTGTCCTTGAACAGGATACAGTTTTCCACGCTGGCACCCTTTTCAATACGCACGTTGCGGAACAGCACGCAGTTTTTTACGCTGCCCTGGATGTCGCAGCCGTCGGCGGCCAGGGAGTTGACGCAGCCGCCCTCCGGGTCGATGTAGCTGGAGGGGGAGTCGTTTTCCTTGCCGTATACCGGACGGTCCGGGCAGAACAGGGCGCTGCGGGTGGCGGTATCCAGCAGCTCCATGCTGCGGTCGTAGTAGTTCTGCAGGGTGCTGATGTGGGCGGCGTAGCCGTCGTAGACATAGCTTTGCAGATGGAGGCGGCTGCTCATGCCCTGAAGGATATCCCGCCGCAGGCTGTAACGGTTGTGGCTCAGGCACTCCGTCACCAGCTGGATGAGCAGCTCGGTCCGCAGGACAAAGATGTTCAGGCAGCGATAGCCCTCCGGCGTGTGCAGGCCGTAGGCCGTGTCGGTGATGCGGCCCCGGGCGTCCAGCCGGAAGTAGGTATCCTGCCCGTCGCCGGGGACGGCGGTGCAGACGGCGGTGATGTCCGCGCCGGTGTCGATATGGCGGCGGAGCACGTCCTCCAGGGGCGCGTTGATGACCGTGTCGCTGTCGGACAGCACCACGTAGTCCTGACGGATGCTCTTCAGGTAGTTCATCACGCTGCCCAGGGCATCCACGCGGCCGCGGAACTGGCCGTCGCCGCGGTGCTGTTCATTATAGGCGAAGGCCGGCAGCAGTGTCAGACCGCCGAAGTTGCGGCTCAGGTCCCAGCTCTTGCCGCTGCCCAGGTGGTCCAGCAGCGACTGGCACTTGCCGTGCATGATGACGCCCACGTCCGTGACGCCGGCGTTCACCATGCTGGAGAGGATGAAGTCGATGATGCGGTAGTCACCGCCGAAGGGGATGGAGCCGTGGACGCGATTTTCGATGAGCTCCCGCAGACCGTTTTCCTTGTCGTAGGAGAAGATGATCCCGTGCATTCCGTTCATGGCCGCACCTCCTTGCCGTTTTCGCCCAGCATCATTTTCGGTTCGATGACCGCGCCGTCCGCCACGGAGGTCCGGGGCCCCAGCACGGCGATGCCCCAGTCCTCAAAGGGGACGCTGCCCGGGGCGCCGCCCACCACGGCGTTTCTGCCTACGCGGCAGCCCTCGCCCACGATGGCGTAGGACACCTTCGCGCCTGCCTCGATGACGGCGCCGGGCATGACCACGGAATAGGAGACGGACGCGCCCTCGGCCACGGTGGTGCCGGTGCTGAGGACGGCGTTCTTTACCTCGCCCAGCACGGTGCAGCCCTTGGCCACGGCGCTGTTGCCCACATCGCCCGTTTTACCGATGTAGGTGGGCGGGCAGGTGGGCGTGCGGCCGTAGATGCGCCACTTCTTGTCCAGCAGGTTCAGCCCGGAGCCGGGGGAGAGCATATCCATGTTGGCGTCCCACAGGGAGTCCAGCGTGCCCACGTCCTTCCAGTAGCCCTCGAAGCGGTAGGCGGACATCCTCTCGCCGTTTCGCAGCATAGCGGGGATGATGTTTTTTCCGAAGTCGTTGTCGCTGCGGGGGTCAGTCTCATCATCGATGAGGTACTGGCGCAGCTTTTTCCAGGTGAAGATATAGATGCCCATAGAGGCCAGGTTGCTTTTCGGTTCCTTGGGCTTCTCGGCGAACTCCGTGATGTTGTCCTCACCGTCCACGGCCATGATGCCGAAGCGGCTGGCCTCCTCCCAGGGGACCTCCATGACGGAGATGGTGCAGTCGGCGCCGGTGGCCTTGTGGCGGCGCAGCATCAGGGAGTAGTCCATCTTATAGATGTGGTCGCCGGAGAGCACCAGTACGTACTCCGGGTCGTACAGATCCACGAAGCCGATGTTCTGGTAGATGGCGTTGGCGGTGCCCTTGTACCAGACGGCGCCGCCGGCGCTCTGGTAGGGCGGCAGGATATGTACGCCGCCGTTGACACGGTCCAGCTCCCAGGGCTGGCCGCTGCCGATGTAGGTGTTCAGCTCCAGCGGCCGGTACTGGGTCAGTACGCCCACGGTGTCGATGCCGGAGTTGGTACAGTTGGACAGGGGAAAGTCGATGATGCGGAATTTGCCGCCGAAGGGCACGGCGGGCTTGGCCATGCTGCCGGTGAGCACGTACAGGCGGCTGCCCTGGCCGCCGGCCAGCAGCATCGCCACACACTCTTTTTTCATCCTTGCGTACCTCCTGCGTTCTGTTTTTTCTGGGGGCGTTTTCCCTCCCGGCGCAGCAGCACCGCGCCCAGGGGCGGAATGGTCAGGGAAAGGGACGTCTCCCGCCCGTGGGAGGGGATATCGTCCACGTCGATCCGGCTGCCTGCCGGAAGGGCGCAGCCGCTGCCGCCCCAGCAGGCGTCGTCCGTGTTGAACAGTACCTCATACCGCGCCGCCGCCGGCACGCCGAAGCGGTAGTTGTCCCAGGGCACCGGCGCAAAGTTCACCGCGCAGATCAGCTCGTGGCCCCTGCGGTCCCGCCGCAGAAACACCAGCACGTTGTTGTGGTTATCATCGGCCACCAGCCATGTAAAGCCGTCCCAGTCCCGGTCATTTTCCCACAGGCACCGGTTGCGCTTATACAGCCGGTTCAGCTGCCGCAGGCACTCATGGCTGGCCCGGCAGGCGGGATCGTCCAGCAGATACCAGTCCAGCTGGCCGCGGAAGTCCCACTCGTGCCACTGGGGCAGCTCGCTGCCCATGAACAGCAGCTTTTTGCCGGGGTGGCACAGCATATAGGCCCAGAAACTCCTTACACCGGCCAGCTGCCGCCAGTCGTCGCCGGGCATCTTGCCCCGGAGAGAGCCCTTCATGTGGACCACCTCGTCGTGGGACAGGGGCAGGACGTAGTTTTCCGAGAAGGCGTAGACCATGGAGAACGTCACGTCCCGGTGGTGGAACTGGCGGAAGTAGGGGTCCATCTTCAGATAGTGGCACAGGTCGTTCATCCAGCCCATGTTCCACTTCAGGTTGAAGCCCAGACCGCCCTGCTCCGGCGGATAGGTGACCAGCGGCCACGCGGTGGACTCCTCCGCCACCATCAGCGCCGCCGGGTCGGCGGCAAAGGCTGCCCGGTTCAGCTCACGCAGGAAGTCGATGGCCTCCAGGTTCTCCCGGCCGCCGTCCTTGTTGGGACGCCACGCGCCGCCCTGCCGGTCATAGTCCAGATACAGCATGGACGCCACCGCGTCCACCCGCAGCCCGTCGATGTGGTATTCCTTCAACCAGTAGACGGCGGAGGACAGCAGGAATTCCCGGACCTCCGGCTTGCCGAAGTCGAATACACGGGTGCCCCAGCCGGCGTGCTCCCATTTCAGGGGGTCGCCGTACTCGTAGAGGCAGGTGCCGTCAAATTCGATAAGCCCGTGGCTGTCCTTACAGAAGTGGGCGGGCACCCAGTCCAGTATCACGCCCAGTCCCGCCCGGTGCAGGGCATCCACCAGGGCCATGAAGTCGTGGGGCGTGCCGTAGCGGCTGGGGGGGGCGAAGTAGCCGGTGCACTGGTAGCCCCAGCTGTCGTCCAGGGGGTATTCCGTCACCGGCAGCAGCTCTACGAAGTTGTAGCCCATGGCCTTTACATAGGAGGGCAGCTCCTTTGCCAGCTCCACATAGCTCAGGGGAGAGCCGTCCTCGTGGCGCTTCCACGAGCCCAGATGCACCTCGTAGATCAGCAGCTCGCCGTTCACCGGCGGCTTTTCCAGCCGCTGCTGCCGCCATTTCTCATCCCGCCACGAAAAGCCCGCGATGTCGTACACCTTGCTGTCCGTCCCCGGCCGCGTGGCCGCGTGGAAGGCATAGGGGTCGGCCTTCCACACCACCCGGCCGTCCGCGCCGGTGACGACGTACTTATAGGCGTCGTACACCCTGGCGTTCTCCGCCGCCGCCTCCCATACGCCGCCGTCCAGCCGCGTCATGGGGCAGGGCGCCCAGCCGTTGAAGTCACCGGCCAGCGCCACAGCGCGGGCGTTGGGCGCCCACACCCGGAAGGTATAGCCCTCGCCGGTCGGGTGTGCGCCGAAGTAGGTATAGGCGTCATGCGCCGGATGCTGCATCATGCTCTCCGCTCCTTTTTCACTGTGTCAGTATAGCACTCCTGCCGCGCCGAGAGCGGCGAAACAGGTCGATTTCGCTGCCCGGTATCGTTACCGAACATTGTACCTCTTTTTGTCCGTTCCGTCAACACGCAACCCCCGCCGTGTGTGAAAAACGCGAAAGGGAAACGCAGAGCACCTGCGTTTCCCTCCTCATTATGACTCCTTCTGCTGAACGGCGCTTCCTCCGTTCAGGCCGAAATCATCCGCTACGCTGGCGGTGTCGCGCCGCAGCATAGTCTCCATCACCCGTATATCACTGTCGATGTCCATGGCGTCCGTGCGGTACAGCTCATCCAGCTGGTGCTCGAAGCCCGCCACGATGCTGTCCATGGTCTTTTCGATCTTGGCCTTGGCCTGACTGAGATTCTCGCCGCTGACGCCGGCCTCCTCAAAGGCCGCGTAGTTCTCCAGCAGCTTCAGCGTGGTGGGCAGGTAGTAGCTCAGGAACGTACCGGCGGCCGCCCGCTTGTTCTCGTCCTCCTCGATGAGCCTGAAGATGCGTCCGGCCACCTGCTCCATGCGATCCATCTGCGCGCTGAGCCGCTCGTCGGCGATGCGGTCGTTAAGGTCGCGTATCTGCGCCAGGATCGCGGCGTAGCCCTCCGGCGCGGCCGCCGCCGGCTGCTGGGGCTGCTCCTGCTCCGCCTTGGCGCGGTGGGCGGCGTCGAAATACGCCGTGGCCGCCTCCTGAGACTTGAACAGCATCCCGCTGCCCAGATCGATGTAGGCCTCGTCGCCCCACATGCCCTTTTCCAGCATCAGGTTGACGTCCTTTTCCACCCGCTTCCGGGACACATCGGCGGCTCTTGCCAGATAATCCAGCGGCACGGCGGCCTTCTGCCCCGCCGTGCGCAGATAGGTGGCGAACCGCCGCTGGCGGCGCTTCATGGCGCCGCTGCCCAGCAGCAGCGACACGCCGCCGGCCATCATGCCCATGGGGTAGAACAGCTGCCGGGCAAAGTACCACCACTCGTTGTAGTGGTAGGCGTAGGACAGGTTGTCGCTGACGGCGCTAAGCATGGCCACGCAGCCCAGAATACCCACCACCGCGCCGATGATCTTCATGGTTTTGGCGCCCTTGTCGGAGTAGTTCGGCGTCTCCGTGACCTTGCGCACGGTGTTCTTCGCCGCAGAGGCGCGCGCCTGCGCGGGCTTCGCCTCGGCGCTGCCCGCCGCCGTCCGCTGCCATGCCTCCCGCGCCTGCTGGCGCATTTTTCTGCCGCCGCCCTCGCTGAGCTTGCTCAGCAGCAGGATCAGACCCACCGGCCACGCCACGGCGAACATCACCGCGATGAGGATCCACGAGCCAAGGTCGTTGTTATTGTTCTTTTTCGGAGGCTGCGGCTGCAGGCCGCTGCTCCCGTCGTATTCGTAGCTCATTCTTCCGGCTCACCCTTCCCCTGCAGTTTCCGCTTGTTGCCCTTTTCGTCCACGATATAGGTGTTTTCCAGCACCGCACGGGCGTTGCTCATCACCGCGTTCAGGTACTCCTGCCGCAGCACGGCGCGCTCCTCGATCTCTGCGTCCGTCAGCCCCTCGGCCTTGGCCTTCCGCGCCAGCTCGTTGATGCGGTCGATCCTGCTCTGTTCCATACGTTTCACCTCGTTTCTCAGATGTGCGTCTATATGCGTCTGATCATATCATGAATACCGCTGTATGACGATGGGGAGCCGCCCCTTCCGGGTAGGACTTCCCACGCTGCCCAGCACGCAGCGTCCCCAGCCCCGGCAGGTGATGACATCCCCCGCCGCCACCGGCTTGTCCGGCTTCAGGCAGACGGTGTGGTTCACCTGCACCGCGCCCCGCTGGATGGCCTCCGCCGCCTTGCCCCGGCTGACGCCGAAGCCTGCGGACGCCACGCCGTCCAGCCGCAGGGAGGCCACCGTGTCCCGCACCTCGGTAAATACCGGCGCCTGCGGCGCAAGGGCGGTGAGCGATGGCAGCGCCGCCACGGTCAGCCGTTCCCGTCCGGCGGAGTCCCAGCTCTGCACCAGATGCTCCGCTACGGACGGCTCCACGATCACCTGGCAGCCGCCCTCCGTCAACAGTATATCCCCTATCTTTCCTCTGGTCAATCCCAGAGCCATCAGACTTCCCAAAAAATCCCGGTGTGTCAGGCTGCTTCCGCTGCGGCACCGCGCCTGCACCGCCGCCAGCTCCTGCTCGTCCGGCGCGTCCTTCCAGTCCGGCAGGAATACCAGCCGCCGCCGCTCCGCACCCTCATAGCCGCCGGAGAAGGCGTAGCCCTCCCGCATGCCCAGCGCGTTCAGCAGCCGCTGCGCCGCCGCCTGCTCCTGGGGCGACAGGAAGTCCGTGGCCGCGGGGATGTTCCTCTGGCGGCACTGCTCCCGCTTGTCCCACACGCGGCTGAGCAGCAGCCGCTCCTCCGCGTCCTGTGCCGTCCTGTCCAGCAATTCCCGTCTGTCCATGGTCACTCTCCCAGATTCTGCGTGCGGTACAGCCGGGCGTACACGCCGTTCCTTGCCAGCAGATCCGCGTGGCTGCCCTCCTCGGCGATCACGCCGTCCTGTATCACCAGAATGCGGTGCGCCGCCCGGATGGTGGACAGCCGGTGGGCGATGATCAGCGTCGTCCGCCCCTGCGCCAGCCGGTCAAAGGCGCCCTGTATCCGCGCCTCCGTCACGCTGTCCAGCGCCGAGGTGGCCTCGTCCAGTATCAGGATGGGCGGGGATTTCAGGAACACCCGGGCGATGGCCACCCGCTGCTTCTGCCCGCCGGACAGCAGCGCGCCCCGCTCGCCCACATAGGTGTCGAACCCGTCGGGCATGGCGCAGATGTCGTCATAGATCTCCGCCTGCCGCGCCGCCTGCTCCACCTCTGCGTCGGTGGCGTCGGGACGGCCGTAGCGGATGTTCTCCCGGATGGTGTCGGCAAACAGGAACACGTCCTGCTGCACGATGCCGATGGCGCGGCGCAGGGAGCGCTGTGTCAGGGAGCGCACGTCGTGCCCGTCCACGGACACGCTGCCGCTGTCCACGTCATAGAACCGGGGCAGCAGCTGGCACAGGGTGCTCTTGCCGCCGCCGGAGGGTCCCACCAGCGCCACCGTCTCCCCGGCGGGGATGTGCAGCGTCACGTCGTGGAGCACCTCGGCCTTTTCCCCGTAGGCGAAGGACACATGCTCCACGTCCACGTCGCCCTTCACGTTCCGCAGCTCCACCGCGTCCGGCGCGTCCTGAATGGACGGGTCGGTGCCCATCAGCTCGATGAACCGGTGCAGACCGGCAAAGCCGTTGGAGAACATCTCCGCGAAGTTGGCCAGCTTGCGGATGGGGCTGACAAAGGTGGTGACATACAGGGAGAAGGTAATGAGATCCACATAGTCCATCTTCTCCTTCATAATGAGCCAGCCGCCCACGGCGATCACCGCCACCGGCAGTATGCCGGTGCAGAACTCCATCACCGCGTTGAAGCGCCCCATCTCCTTGTGGAAGCCGCGCTTGGCGGTCTTGAACACCTCGTTGGCCTCGTCGAAGCGGCGCTGCTGCGCTTCCTCGTTGGCAAAGGCTTTGGTGGTGCGGACGCCGGACAGTCCCGACTCGATGGCGGCGTTGATGGTGCCGGTCTTCTGCTTGGCGGCGCGGGACGCGGCGCTCATCTGCCGCCGGCGGCGCAGCGCCACAGCCAGCAGCACCGGCAGCAGGAGCAGCAGCACCAGCGCCAGCTCCCAGCGCAGGCAGAACATCACCGCCAGTGCGCCCAGAATGGTCACGGCGGAGATGAACAGATCCTCCGGCCCGTGGTGCGCCAGCTCCGTCAGCTCGAACAGGTCGCTGGTCAACCGGCTCATCAGCTGGCCGGTGCGGTTGCGGTCGTAGAAATCGAAGCCCAGCTCCTGAATGTGGTGGTACAGGTCGCGGCGGATGTCCGCCTCCACCCGGATGCCGAAGGTGTGACCCCAGTAGGCCACCACGAAATAAAGCCCCGACCGCAGCAGATAGGCGGCCACCACCACGGCCATAACGATGAAAAACGTCCGGAACTGCCGCTGGGGGAGCCACGAGTACATGGCGGCGCGGGACACCAGCGGGAACGCCAGGTCGATGCACGCGATCAGGAACGCACAGGTCATATCCAGCGCAAACAGCCTCCGGTGGGGCTTGAAATAGGAGAGAAATATCCGCAGAGGGCTGCGGGTACGGTAGTCTTGGGTAGTCATAGCACGCCTCGCTTCGTAATTTTGAGCATACAGTATAGCACATTTCCGCTTCTTTCGCAACGGATGTGAAAACGAAAACCACCGCAGTTTTTATCCTTTGCCGCCGGTCAGCCTTCGTGCCATAACGGAGCCGGCAGGGGAGGGGACAGCCTGTCGATAAACCTGCACGGTCACGCATATCGGAGGGAAGGATAGTGTGA
>ENA-ORSA01003207-ORSA01003207.1-human-gut-metagenome-genome-assembly--contig:-NODE-3207-length-10628-cov-2.031590_pt1 | contig 10628 bp, 9 predicted proteins | sample MGYA00242179_ERZ509142 | MGnify/ENA primary metagenome ERZ509142 (study PRJEB26280, sample SAMEA2338659) | human gut metagenome | biome: human gut; feature: human-associated habitat; material: faeces... | reverse complement strand
ATCTCCGCTGACCTCGTGTCCGACCCAGTCCGGCCGTTCAAAAGGTTCGTCTTCAGAAGCCAATTCGATTTCCGCTAAGATCAGTCCTTCGTTGTCGCCGTGGAAGACGTCGACTTCCCAGGTGTGCTTCCCGACAGGGACCAGATTGCGTACTTTGTCGATAATACCGGGTTCGCAGAGTTTCAACAGTTCTTCCGCATCCGCGGGTGGTATCTTCTGCTCGAACTCGTAGCGGCTCAACCCATTCTCGTCCGATGCACCTTTGATCGTGAGGAATCCTTCTTCCCCCCGGATGCGTATCCGTACCGTCCGTCCGGGTTGTGAGCAGATATATCCCTGCATGATACGTTCGGATTTGGAAACCTGTTTGCTGAAATCCCCTTTTACCAGAAATTTCCTTTCAATTTCAATCGCCATGATCATTTGATTGTTACCATCGTCGCCCCGAAGCCGTATTCACGGAAAGAGGCATCCTGGTAATAATATTGTTTGTATTTTGTTTTCAGTTCTTTCTCGATTGCTTTGCGCAGTACCCCGTCACCTTTACCGTGGATGAAGACGATTTTCTGTCCTTTGTTGGCGGCATATTTGGCGAGCACTTCATGGAATTTCTCCAACTGGTAATCCAGCATATCCGCATTACTCAGCCCGTTGGTGTTGTCCAGCAGTTCGGTGATATGCAGGTCCACTTCCAGAATTGAGCTGTCGGTTACTTTCTTCTTGACGATCGTTTGGGGGACACGGCGGTCTTCGTGCACCTTCTGCTGCATGGCTTGCTGGAGTTCGGCAGCAGAGATCAGTAATTCTTTTTCGGGGATGTCCTGGCGTACGATTGGGTATACCATTGCATCTTCATCGAAAAAATCATTTTCCATGAAGCAGTGTTGTTTGTAAAATTTGACCGTATCGAGATGGAGTTCTACCGAAATGGCATTCTTCAATGAATAAGGTTTGTCTTTTTTGAAAGCGATCAGTTGTACGCAAATACGTTCCAAGTCGTTCAACTCTTCTTTACCGAATTCTTCCAGGAAGATCTGTGTATTCGGCTCCACAATGCCGTTATAGCGGCTGATCCAGCTATTGTTCTGGCGATTCATATAGTTGAAAAACAGATAGTAATTGCTGTCATTGATAAAATAGGTTTCATAGCCGTTTCCCTGTATCACTTTGGCAGGCTCTATCGGGAGGTAAGCCAAATAGATGTTCAGCCGTTCGCCTTCTATGGTTTCCGTTACCTTTTCTACTTCGGGTTGAGGTTCCGGTTTCTTAGGTTGCGGGACAGCAGCCTGTGTCACGGAAGGCAGTGGTGAGCGTCGGGAGCTGTGTACCTGCATCTCGCTGTCTCCTACGACTACACATTCGCGGATCAATACCGGTACTTCGAATCCGTCTTCATCTTCCACCAAAACTTGATCTTTCCCTTTGAAACTACGAACGACACCTCCACCGGTGCTGTTCAGGAAACGCACTTTGTCTCCTACTTTTATGTTACTCATCATTCTATTTACTTTTGTTATTTGCTACAAAAGTAGTAAATCCTGAAGAGTAATACCTGTTCTTGTTGATATTTTCTGGTGAATGCACTTGCCGACTAAAAGTTTCATCTTATGAAACGGTTTGGAACTTCAAGAGCCGCTTATAAAGCAGAAAGGGTTTTTGACTATTCGTATTTATTTTTTGAGTTCTTTCGGGATATTGATCTCCATGCAATATGAAAACGGATAGTTTTTTCCCTGTTTTCTGTTCTCGGTTATTCCGTAAATGGTTTGGCATACTGGATCATGCCTTGTACGTCTTTAAGGCTTTTCGGACGCAATTCGATTGCCATGCAATATTCGTGGGGAACATCGAAAGGAAATTCGATGCCGAAGTCTATGGCTTGTTTATAGCCGAATCTCGGATAGTAGTCCTTATGTCCTAGTAAGACGACAGAACCGTATCCCAGTTCGGTGGCTCGTTTGTGTGCTTCACGGATCAAGGCTGATCCGATCCCCCGATTTTGATATTCAGGGAGAACTGAAACGGGAGCTAACCCTAAAGAGGTGACGGATTTGTTTTCTGAAACGATTTCGACTTTTGTCATCAGGATATGGCCGATAATTTCTTCGTCAACCTCGTCAACCAATGAAAGCTCTGGGATAAAAGCGTCTGTTTGACGTAGTTGATCTACTAAAAAAGGTTCGCTATGGTCGCTGTCTTCCATATCTCTGAAAGCGAGTTCTACTACTTTATGAACTGCTTCATAGTCTTTTATCTGTTCTTGTCTGATATTGAAATCCATCGGTTTATATCTTTAGGTTTATAATTTTCTGCTAAGATAAGAAGAATACGACAAAATGTCAATAAATTTGTACTTTTGCAATCCGGTTCGATTAAAAGAGCCTGTAATAGTAAAAGTCATGACAACAAAGACGCAACAGATACGCATCGAAGATTTTGATTATCCGCTGCCTGACGAGCGGATCGCCAAGTTTCCGTTACCCAAACGGGATGAATCGAAGCTCTTATTATATAAGGAAGGAAAAGTCAGCGAGAGTATATTCAAGCATATTACGGATTATTTGCCGGAGGGTTCTCTGATGGTATTCAATAATACACGGGTGATCCAGGCACGTCTTCTGTTTCAGAAAGAGACAGGGGCGAAGATCGAGATTTTCTGTCTGGAGCCGGTCGAGCCGCATGATTATGCTTTGGTTTTTCAACAGACTGAATGTTGCCGCTGGACTTGTTTGGTCGGCAATCTGAAGAAATGGAAAGAAGGACTTTTGAAGAAGGAGGTGCAGCTCGACGGTGAGACTGTTATACTGAAAGCGGAAAAATTGCAGACCTGCGGGGACAGCTACCTCATCGAGTTTACGTGGGATCATCCGACTTGTACGTTTGCTGACCTGTTAGATGCAGCGGGCGTATTGCCGATTCCTCCTTATTTGAATCGCGAAACTGAGAAAAGCGATTTGCAGACCTACCAGACGGTTTACTCCAAGATAAAAGGTTCGGTGGCCGCCCCGACAGCGGGTTTGCATTTTACACCGGAAGTTCTGGCTGCTATCGATGCTCTGGGAATCGGACGGGAAGAACTGACGCTCCATGTCGGAGCCGGGACGTTCAAACCCGTGAAAAGCGAGACGATCGAAGGGCATGAGATGCATACCGAATTTATTTCGGTGCGTCGGAGTTCGATCGAACGGATCAAGAATAACCTCGGTAAGATTATTGCGGTCGGCACGACTTCGGTCCGTACGCTTGAAAGCCTCTATTATATGGGTGTCACGTTGGCTTCGAATCCGGATGCCACAGCCGATGAACTGATCGTCAAACAATGGATGCCTTACGAAGAGACGAATAACAGGTTGACAGCTGATGAAGCTTTGCAAAATATTTTGGATTATCTGGACCGACACCAGGCGGACAAGTTGGTGACGGCTACCCGGATCATTATCGCTCCAGGCTATGAGTTCAAGATCGTACGTGGTATTGTGACCAATTTCCATCAGCCGAAAAGCACGTTGTTGTTGCTGATATCCGCTTTTGTGAAAGGAAATTGGAAAAATATTTATGATTATGCCTTAAGGCATGATTTCCGTTTTTTGAGTTACGGGGACAGCTCGCTGTTGTTGTAATGATCATACAATAAATAGTACATAATCCTGTTTATATAAAACATAGATTATAGCAAATGAGACAATTTACCCCATATTTGTTCCTGTTGTTGGCTGCGTCTTTTCTGTATTCCTGTAAATCAGCGAAGTTGAGCGATGCGGAAGAGAAGCAGCGTATCGGCGAATATTTTGAAGCGGCGGCCATTTACCGGAAAGTATATACGAAGACTCCTCCTGCCAAGCGAGACTTGCGTGGATATATCGCTTTCAGGATGGCAGAGTGTAACCGTCTGATCAACAATACACCGCGTGCGACCAGTGCTTATATGAACGCGCTCAGGTATAAGTATCCGGACAGTATCGTGAATCTCCGTCTGGGGCAGATGTACCAGAAGAGCGGACGTTATGGGGAAGCAGTCAAATATTACAACGACTACCTGCTGGCGGAACCGGGCAGCGTATTGGCCTTTAACGGCGTGACCGGTTGCGAGGAGGCCGTGAAATGGAAACAGTCGCCGACCCGCTATACGGTGAAGCGGATGGACAAGTTTAACTCCCGCCGTTCCGAATTCAGTCCGATGTTGTACGGTGAAAAGTACGATCAACTGTATTTTGCTTCTACCCGTGCCCCGAAAGGAGCCGGGAAAGATAAGGAAGAAACGAATAGTGCCATCACCGGACAGCGTAACAACGATTTATTTCTGGTAAAGCAGGACGAGAATGGAGCTTGGTTGGCTCCGGTCGAACTCGAAGACGAGGTGAATACCGAGTTTGACGAGGGAACGCCTTCTTTTTCCAAAGACGGGAATACGATGTATTACACCTATTGCGCACAGGATCCGGAAGGGCCGCGTACTTCTGAAATCTATATATCTTCCCGCAGCAGTGCCAAATGGGGAAAAGGAACCAGGGCGAATATCGTAAAAGATTCGGTGACGGCTCTCGGCCACCCTTCGATATCGCCGGACGGCAAGTATCTGTATTTTGTGTCGGATGCCGTAGGTGGTTATGGAGGCAAAGACCTGTTTCGGGCGCGTGTCGTGGGCAGTGACTTCGGATCGATGGAAAATCTGGGGCCTGATATTAATACGCCTGGTGATGAGATGTTTCCTTATGTGCGGGATTCCGTAACGCTTTATTTTGCTTCCGATGGACATCCGGGAATGGGTGGGTTGGATATTTTCAAAGCAACCTTGGACAGCACGGGCAAGTGGAATGTCGAGAATATGAAGGCGCCGATCAACTCGTCCGGCGATGATTTCGGTATCACGTTTGCCGGAAATAAAGAAAGTGGCTTTTTTAGTTCCAATCGCAATGATGCGCGTGGATATGACCATTTGTATTCTTTCGAATTGCCGGTTATCACTATCTTTATCGAAGGTATCGTGTCGGATGTGGACGAGAACCCGATAGAAGATGCTACGGTCCGTATTGTCGGAAGGGATGGTTTGAACGAAAAAGTTTTGGCAAAGAAAGACGGTAAGTACAGGGTTGAACTGGAACGTGATATCCGCTATGTGATGATGGCAAGCGCACGTGGATACTTGAATCAGAATTTTGAGTTGAAAACAGGGCCGGAGGAGAAGAACGAAACATATATCGTGGACTTTTTCCTTTCCCCGATCAGTAAACCTGTCGTGATCGAAAATATTTTCTATGATTTCGACAAGGCGACTTTGCGTCCGGAATCAAAGAAGGCGTTGGACGAAATGATCAAGATTCTGAACGATAATCCGAACGTCACGATCGAGTTAGGAGCGCATACTGACCGGAAAGGTTCGGAGCAGTACAACGAACGGTTGGCGCAGCGGCGAGCACAGTCGGTTGTCGACTATCTGATTGCCGGAGGAATTGCCCAAGACCGACTTGAGGCTAAAGGGTATGGCGAAAGTGTTCCTAAAGCAATCAATAAGAGGATGGCCAAGAATTATGATTTCCTGAATGAAGGAGATGTCCTGACCGAAGAATTCATAGAAAGAATGACTCCTGAGCAGCAAGAGATTGCAGATCAGATAAACCGTCGGACGGAATTTAAAGTCTTGCGGACGAACTATAATTTATTTTGATTTATCGATAAGGTAAAAAAATATAAGGTACCTCGAATTTTAACCTGTAGCTCGTAAGAGGTTATCTACAGAACACCGACATTTTTTTCTGAATGAGCCAGTCGGTTTTCGGATAACCTCTTACTTTTTTCCATAAGACCGTTAATTATTTGTTTCTCTGGTTTTTTAATTGCTGATAAATCATATCTTTGCGGGAATAAAAACAAGATACTATGAGGATAAGAATACTTTACCTATTATTTTTTATATTGATCTTTTGCAACTGCAACGGCCAACAGGTGGAGAAAACGGAAGCAGGAAACACGAAAGAACATACTTTTCAAATGGTTTCTGTTCCCAGTGTCAACCGGAAGAACGTGCCGCTTATTTGGTAAAACATTATTGGGATAAGTTCGATTTTACGGATACAACTCTGATTCATTTCCCGGAAATTACGGAGCAAGCGACTTCCAATTATATCGATATGATGAAATATGTCCCGGCGAAAGTGGCTGCTTCTTCTATCAAAGAGATGATGAGTAAAGCGTCGACCGATAGTTCGATGTTCGTCTATTTTTCCGGCCTGTATGAAAAATATCTTTATGATCCGAATTCTCCCATGAGGGATGAGTCTTTGTATATTTATGTATTGGATGCTGTATTGGAAGCTCCGTTTCTGGATGAAGTCAGTAAAATACGTCCGGCCCATTTGCTCGAATTAGCTCTTAAGAACAGGGTGGGAGAACCGGCTACAGATTTCACGTACACGCTGGTGGACGGTAAAAAAGGAACTTTGTATCGTACGAAAGCTGATTGTCTACTCTTGTTTTTCTATAATCCGGATTGCCATGCCTGTAAGGAAATTACGGATCAGCTCGCTGCTTCGCCGTTTGTGACGGAGTGGATCAAGAATAACAAGCTTAAAATCCTGGCTGTTTACCCGGATGAGGATTTGGAGGCCTGGAAAAAACATATTTCCTATATGCCTGCAGGCTGGATCAATTCTTATGACAGTACGGTGAGTTTGAAAAATGATGAGATTTATGATCTGAAAGCGATACCGACCCTTTATCTGTTGGACAAGGATAAAAAAGTTGTATTGAAGGATGTGACATTTAATCAGGTAGAGAATTATTTAAAACAATAACAAACGATATGAAAGTAAGGACTATTTTATTATCAATGGTTTTAGTTGCCGGAGTCAGCCTGAATGTTTCGGCTCAGTTTAAAATCGGAGGTAAATCCATCAATACTAAAAAATTAGTGAATGCAGCATCCGATGCAGCAAAAGCGGTGACTTTGTCGGATGAGGACGTGGCTGCCATGGCTCGCGGGTATATCCAGTGGATGGATACGCATAATGAGATTGCCGGACCGGAAACGGCGATGGGACAGCGTTTGGCAAATCTGACGAAAGATATCAAGGTCGAAGGTCTCGATCTGAATTTTAAGGTGTATAATGTGATCGACGTGAACGCGTTTGCTTGCGGCGACGGAAGCGTTCGTGTTTGTGGAGGCTTGATGAAGATTATGGATGATAATGAAGTGCTGGCCGTTATCGGTCATGAGATCGGTCATGTTTTACATACGGATTCGAAAGACGCCATGAAGCAGGCTTATCTGACTTCGGCCTCCAAGAATGCTGTCGGGGCTGCCAACAATACGGTTGCCAAGCTGACCGATTCGCAATTGGGGAGTTTGGCCGAAACGCTTGCCAGTGCACAGTATTCGCAAAAGCAGGAGAATGCGGCAGACGATTATGGCTTTGAGTTCAGTATCGCGAACGGTATCGATCCTTATAGTATGTATAATTCGCTTAATAAACTCTTGGAATTAAGTGTGGAAGCTCCCAAATCATCTAAGTTCCGCCAACTGTTTTCGAGTCATCCCGAAACACAAAAGCGTGTCAAAAGGATGAAAGAAAAAGCGGATGAATATACAAAGAATCAGCAATAAACTGTTAATCACCTTTAAACAGTCGATTTGCAGGCTAAAATAATGCTAAAAAATTAAATATTCTGCCGTAAAACTATGCTGAATAACATAAAATCTATATATTTGCACTGTGTTTTTCATGGTATTAGATTTAAGGTTAGCAATGAAGATTGGTTGTCGTGATGACAACCTTTTCTTTTTTTAGGCCCTTTGTATTTTTCTTTTCTTTCGAAAGTTTTTAAGATTCCGAAATAATATTACTTTTGTGTATTGACTAAAAAACTAAATAGTGTGGATACAAGAATAAAATTGCGGGTGCAAGGTTTAACGAACAGTCAGATACAGTCAGGTGCTTATGCCTTGATTCTTGCTGAAGAAGATGGGGTTCGCCGCATACCTATCATTGTTGGGACATCGGAAGCCCAGTCTATTGCGATCGCTTTGGAACGCATCACGCCTCCTCGTCCTTTGACGCATGATTTGTTTGCAACTTTTGCACAGGCATTCGGTGTTCGTTTGTGTGAGGTTTTTATCTATAAGTTTGAAGATGGTGTATTTTATTCCGAACTGCTTTTTGAGGATGGAATAAAACAGATTCGCTTGGATTCGCGTACTTCCGATGCTATCGCCATCGCTTTGCGTGTGAAATGCGATATCTATACGACACCTGAGATTGTCCGTGAATGTGGTGTCGTGCTTGAAAATTCCGCAGAGGAGAAAGACAAGGATGATGATTCCATATTGGCTCTGGAGCCGGAGGAAATACATGATGAAACAAAGCTGAAAAAATGGCTTTCCCTTTTGGATGTCGATGAATTGTCGGATCGTTTGGATGAAGCGATAGCCGATGAGAACTACGAGTATGCAAAGATGTACAAAGATGAAATCCGGCGTCGTGAAGAGGAGGGCAGGTCTAGATGATAGAACAACAACTTGGTTTTAGTCTTGAGTCTTTTTTACGTGGTATAGTAGGGATTTCTACGGTGTTGGGGGTTGCTTATCTGATGAGTTACGATCGGAAACGGGTCGATTGGAAATTGGTGGGTGGCGGATTGTTTATGCAGTTTGTCTTTGCTCTTGCCGTATTGTATGTCCCTGTAGTCGGAATTGTTCTGGAATGGGTGGGCAAGGCTTTTATTAAGTTGATGGATTTTACTCAGTCCGGGGTTGCTTTCCTTTTAGGGCCGTTGGTAACTAAAAGTGAAGGGTTTATCTTTTTGTTGAACTCACTTCCGGTGGTGATTTTTTTCTCGGCCTTGGTTTCCTTATTTTATTATTGGGGGATTATCCAGCGCGTAGTGGGAGGATTTTCTTGGCTGCTACGACGTTTCATGAATATTTCCGGAGCCGAAGGATTGGTTGCGTCTGGCAATGTGTTTTTGGGAATGACGGAATCCCCTGTTTTGATCAAGAATTATCTGCCGGCGATGAACCGGTCGGAAATATTTCTGGTTATGGTTTCCGGAATGGGGACGATAGCCGGAACAGTGATGGGAACTTATATCGGTATGTTGGCGGGAGGTGATCCTGTGTCGAGGGTTCTGTTTGCGAAACATTTGCTTTCGGCCTCGCTGATGGCTGCTCCGGGTTCTATTGTTCTGGCTAAAATCCTTTGTCCGCAAACGGAAAAGGTTGACGACCGCTTGGTGAAGATGGAGAAGGTCGGACAGCATTCCACTGTATTGGATGCGTTGGCTGCCGGTACGTCGACGGGTGTACGTCTGATGGTGAATATCGCAGCGATGTTGCTTGTATTCATAGCAATGGTCGCACTTGCCAATTATATTTTGGAGGGTGTGATCGGACGCTATACCGGATTGAATGACTGGATTGTATCCATTACAGACGGGAAGGCTCAAGGACTGACATTCCAGTTTATATTGGGAGTGATCTTATCTCCTTTTATGTGGCTGATCGGAGTTCCTTATCAGGATGTAATGTTGGTCGGTTCTTTGTTGGGACAGAAAACCATTTTAAACGAGTTTGTCGCTTATTTCCAGTTACAGGAATGGAAAGATGCCGGTTTGTTTCTGTATCAGAAATCTATTTTAATGTCTACCTATATCTTATGTGGTTTTGCTAATATCTCGTCTATTGGTATTTTGCTGGGAGGGATGGGCGTGTTGGCTCCCGAAAAGAGGGAACTGATCACTCGTTTCGGCTTTCCGGCTATGATTGCCGGTGCGTTGGTATCGGTACTTTCGGCTACGATAATAGGAATGATGTTAATTGTCAATTGACAATGGGGAAATCTTTTAATTTTTAACTTTTAATTTATTCAAGTGCAGATATTTTATACGCCGGAGATAGCTGTGAACCTAGAGCTTCCGGAAGAAGAAGCCGGGCATTGTATTCGTGTACTCAGGTTGACTGAAGGTGACGAGATTTTGTTGACGGATGGTAAAGGCTTTTTTTTTAAAGCGGCAATCAGCCGTGCCCATCCTAAGCATTGCGAAGTGAATATTCTGGAACAGTGGGAACAGCCTGCTTTATGGAACTTCAATCTTCATATAGCAGTGGCTCCGACCAAGAATATGGACCGTATGGAGTGGTTTGCGGAGAAAGCGACCGAGATCGGTATTAATGCCATTACTTGTTTGAACTGTCGTTTTTCCGAACGGAAGGAAATTAAGCCTGCCCGCTTGGAAAAGATTTTGATCAGTGCAATGAAGCAATCACAGAAAGCGACTTTGCCGGAACTAAACGGAATGACCGATTTCCGCACGTTCGTTAGTCTGCCTTTTGCCGGTCGTAAGTTTATTGCCCATTGCGAGGAAGGGGTAAAACCTCTTTTGAAACAAACGTATCATCCGGGAGAAAACGCACTTGTCCTGATCGGTCCGGAAGGCGATTTCAGTCCCGAAGAAATAGCGCTTGCCTTAAAATGTGGATTCGAACCTATTTCGTTAGGCGAAAGTCGTTTGCGTACGGAAACGGCGGCATTGGTCGCTTGCCATACGATACATGTGTTGAATCAGTAATAACAAGCAATGACCGAAAAAGAAAAATGCCGTCTCGGCCTGTTGTACGATGCTAATTATGATCCAGA
>ENA-ORSA01003195-ORSA01003195.1-human-gut-metagenome-genome-assembly--contig:-NODE-3195-length-10662-cov-2.124352_pt1 | contig 10662 bp, 9 predicted proteins | sample MGYA00242179_ERZ509142 | MGnify/ENA primary metagenome ERZ509142 (study PRJEB26280, sample SAMEA2338659) | human gut metagenome | biome: human gut; feature: human-associated habitat; material: faeces... | reverse complement strand
GACTTCATTTCCGTCCCCTTTTCCACCATTGTCATAGATTTTTGTCAGGTTCTGCACATCCAAAACGGGAGTTTTCCCCTTCTGCTCCTGTGTCATCTGCTCATCCCCCATTTCTTAAGTGTCATTTTTTCTATGGTGTGGAAAACTCCGTATTCTACTACAATTCCGATTACAATGATCACCAGAAGTGCCGCAAAAACACCGGCGATATCCACATTGGTACGCTTCATGAAAATAAACCATCCGATACCGGCTCCGGAACTGGTCGTTCCGAAGATCATCTCCGCACTGATCAGACCTCTCCACGCTCTCGCCCATCCGGTGCGGATACCGGAAAGAATATAGGAGAACGATGCCGGAATATAGATGCCGGTCACAAGTCCGAGTTTTCCAAGTCCCATATTTTCCCCGGATTCTATGTAGATCTGCGGCACCGCCCGAAATCCGTCCATAATGCTTCTGGACATTGGCCAGATGATCGAATGTACCACGATCAGGATGATCGTCCCTTCCCCGATCCCCATCCACAGGATTGCCAGCGGCAGCAGTGCCACACCAGGTATCAGGTCACACAGTGAAACGACCATATGGTAAATGGAATAAAGCGTCTTGCTGACGATGGACAGTCCGGAGAGGATAAATGCCAGCACGATTCCGATCAGCAGCCCTTTTGCGATCAGACTTAAGGAATAAAGCGTCATCGCTCCCAGCCCATCCTGCGAAAATCCTTTGATCAGCGACTGAAATATCTTTCCAAGTGACGGAAACATCAGTTCCGGAAAGGACCCCATCTGATAGACGACCTGCCATACCACCAGAACAGCAACAATAAAAACAATCTGATTTCTTAAATTTTTCATCGTTCTCATCCTTATTCTTTCTTTTCCGACAGATCTTATCTTGCCGACTCTGTTGTGATTGCTTCAAAGGATTCCGGTGCACTGTCCACGAAATCATTCTCCGCCATAAAGTTTGCCATATCCATGACGCCCGGAAGTTTCATATCATAGACACATCCCGGATCCTGTAACCATTCCTGCATCGTTTCTGCCGTGACATCCTCTTTCTTGCAGAGAATATTTGCTGCTTCTTCCTGGTTGTTGTTGATGTAATCCATCGCTTCCTGCGTTGCACCCACAACTGCCTGATAGATTTCTGGCTGATTTTTATACAGGTCATCGGATACCAGACCAACGATAAATGCATTGCCTTCCGGCCCTACCGAATCCAGGCTTTCTGCCTCTTTGATGTTGTCCTGTTCTTTTGCCTTGAAAATATAAGGTGCGGTTGTGAGCTGGCAGGCTACACTTCCAGACATCAGGGCAGTCATGCCATCCGGATGGGACATGGTCACCAGATTGTTGTCCAGTGCATGGGCATCGCCAAGCTCCTGCTTTGCGAGCATTGCCAGCAGAATATGCTGAATACTTCCGACGTTTACAACGGAAATCTTTTTATCATCTGTGATATCTTTTAACGAATGGATCGTATCCTCGTTTGTCAGCAGCTCGTTTGGCTGTGCTGCGATCGTTCCGTACATTTTGTAAGGAATCCCTGCCGTTACACCGGTAATGAACGGTGCGATCCCCATACATGCCACATCAATATCCCCGGATGCCATCCCTTCATTGATCGCCGATCCGGAATTTAAGCTGACCCACTCAACCTCGATATCTCCATCGTAGTTTTTCTCGATCAGTCCCTGTTCCTGCATGATGGTCAGCGGTGCATAAGCCAGTCCGTACTGATAAGCAATCTTTACTTTTGCTGTCTCCCCACTATCCTGCGTACTTTTCTGACTTTTTCCGCATCCGCTTACCCCTAAAACCATGGATACCGCCAGAAGCATTGCTGTTATTTTCCTCACCCTTTTTTTCATCGTCTTTTCCTTTCTTTTGAGCACCCGGTCTGCTGCCTGGTGCATTTTTCATCAGCTTATTCTATAATTGTGATATAATTATGACATTTTCATTACATACAGCACTGTTTTCGTCATTTTCTCATAAACTTCCTGGTCAGGAATCTGGACAAACCGGCATCGGAAGGCAAAAAAATCCCCCGGAAATTGCTCTCCGGAGGATTGTATGTTCTGCTTTATGCTCTGGCTGCCGCCTTTGCCTTCGCTTTCTCACCCAGGAAATCAATGGATGTCTTGCAGATTACCTTATCAAAGATAATGAACATCGCCGGCAGGATGAAGATTACGCATGCCATACTGATCAGGGCACCTCTTGATAACAGTGTACAGATTGCACCGATCATATCAACTTTGGAATACCATGCCACACCGAACGTTGCTGCGAAGAAACTGAAACCACTTGTCATGATAGACAGTGCACATGCTTTGTGTGCATTCATGACGGCTTCTTTCTTGCCAAATCCTTTTCTTCTTTCCTTCTGGTAACGGCTCGTCATAAGGATCGCATAGTCTACGGTTGCACCAAGCTGAATGGTTCCGACTACGATACTTGCAACGAATGGAAGTTCGATTCCCTGGAAAAACGGGATTGCCATGTTGACGTTGATGGCAAATTCAATAACCGCAACCAGAATGATCGGAACGGAAATGGATTTGAATACCAGCATAATGATGATAAAAATAGCTGCTACGGAGGCAACGTTTACATTTACCAGGTCGATGTCCGTTACATCCTGCAGATCTTTCATCAGCGGAGCTTCACCGATCACCATACCGTTTGAATCGTATTTCTTTACAAGATCGTTGATCGCTGCGATCTGACTGTTGGATTCGTCTGTTGCGGAGCTGTACTTTGAGCAGACAAATACCAGTTCCTGTTCATCACTTTGCAGCATATCTTTGACATCTTTCGGGATCATGGAAGCCGGCACGTTTGCACCGAATACGCTGTTCAGTCCAAATGCCCATTTCACACCGTCCACCTTTTCGATGTCTTTCATCAGCGTAGTCTTGTTTGCATTGGAAATGTTTTTATCCATCATGATGATGTGCATGGTGCTCATGTCGAAGGTATCTTCCAGTTTTTTGTTTGCCACATTTGAATCCAATGTTGACGGAAGCGATTTATCAATATTGTAGTAAATCTTGGTGTGGTTGTTTCCGTATACTGCCGGAAGCAGTCCGATGCAGAAAACGGCCAGCCAGATTTTATAATGCCTGATGATAAAACCGGACAGTCTGTTCGTATTCTTGATCAGCGGTTTATGTTTTGTCTTTTCGATCAGCGGATCAAAGATCAGGATGATCGCCGGAAGCAGGGTTACACAGCAGATAACACCGATGATAACACCTTTTGCCATTACGATACCAAGGTTTTTACCAAGTGCGAATGTCATCAGACACAGGGCTGCGAAACCGGCTACCGTTGTGATGGAACTGGATACGATAGATTTGAAGGTATTGGATATTGCATGACCCATCGCTCTGTTCTTGTCGCCAGGGAATCGTTTTTTATTCTCCTCGAAACTGTCCAGCAGGAAGATCGAGTAGTCCATCGTAACACCAAGCTGAAGGATTGCTACCAGTGCCTGTGTCAGATACGAAATCTCACCCAGGAAAATATTCGTTCCCATGTTATACAGGATCGAGATTCCGATACAGAGCAGGAACAGGATCGGCACCACAAAGGATGTTCCGGTAATCTCCAGCACGATGAAAGAAAACAGTGCTGCGATCGCCACGTAGATCGGCAGTTCCTGCAGACACAGATTCTTGATATCGGTTACGACACCGGACATACCGCTGATAAAGCACTGCTTATCTGCAATGGCACGCATGTTTGTGACAGCTTCCATCGCCTCGTCCGAAGATGTGGTGTTATCAAAAAGTACCAGCATCATTGTAGAATCGTCCGCAAAGAAGATATTCTTTAAATCTTTTGGCATCATGCTTGTCGGAACGCTGATATCAGCGATGTCATCATACCAGAGTACCTTTTTGACATGTTCGATCTCTTCGAACTTGTTTTTCAGTTTCTGCACATCTTTAAGCGGCATATCCTCGACGACGACCATCGAGAATGCACCTGTGCCGAATTCATCCACCATAACATCCTGACCTTTTACCGTTTCCAGAGATTCCGGAAGGTAACTTAAGATATCATAGTTGATTCTTGTTTTTATGGTTCCAATAACAGATGGAATGAGAAGCAAAATTCCGATCAGTACGATCAGGATACGGTGTTTTGCTATCCATTTTCCAGTCTTGACCATTGTTGTCATCTCCTATCTTTCCTTAATATTTATGATACCGGGGAGCAAAGATTTTATTCCCCTGACATCCCGTTTACGGATTCTGTGTCGGCTGATCATTCTGTGCATGGATTGCCTCCAGTGACATCAGCAGTGCATAATTTGATGCCTGCATCGCAAAGTCCAGAAAGTACTCTGCCAGCAGTATCTTATTCTCAGCTGAGAGTTCTTTTGTCGTTTCCTCCGTAAAACTAATCCCAAGCTGCTCCTGTGCAATCTGGATCACCTGGTCGACTTTGTCGTAAGCTTCTGCTATCCGTCCTACCAGTTTCGCCTTGCTGTACTTCATTTTATTGTGGAGCATTTCACGGTTTTCTCTGCATTCTCTGCGGAGTTCCTGGATATCTTTTTCTACCTGTTCCGGACAGTCCATCTCGCCCTGCTCAATGCGGCTGTGCATCTGTCCGATCGCCTTATCCAGCTCATATAGCTTTACAGAAAGTATATCATGTGTCATACGCACACCCCTTTCCTTTCTTTCTCACACCATTTTAGCAAAAATCTGCTTCGCTGATATAGACAAAATATCCGCAGTGTAAAAGAACTTTACACTGCGGATATTTTATAAATCGTTATTCTCATCTGAAACAAGGACTGCTTTGCCCATTAACAGAAGATAAATCTGATGTACTATATAACTGATGTTTTCGGTGTCCTGCTTCGTCCACTCGCGGAGCAGTCCCATAACCGCCTGACAGTGGTAATGCAGGATAAACTCCCGGTCTTTGTCTGAATAACCCTCGTACCAGTGCTGCATCTCCGTCACTTTCTCAAACAGATCATAAAAAACCTGCTCCAGCATACGTCCGATCTCGTCACCATAGTTGGACTGCATACCGCGGATTGCATAAGGCTGAAGCTGAATCGCAATCTCAAAAAAATGGCGAAGCCCCTTCTCAAGATCCTGCTGGGCAATACATTCTTCCAGGACAACTTCTGTCTCCTGATATAAAACCCAGTGAATCAGATCCGGAATATCCTCAAAATGATAGTAAAATGCCTGCCTTGTGATGTGGCACTCTTCTACAATATCCTTTACCGTCAGTTTCTTTACTTTTTTCTCAAACAGAAGGTTGCTGGCAGCTTCTGCAATTGTTTTTTTCATATCAATAGCCATTTTACCTACTCCTATTTCACTCAAAAAACCGCTTTGTTGCTTATGCTACCGTACATTTTTTCTTCTGTCAAGTAAATTAATTCTAAACTGTTCCTGAGGCTAACGATGTGCAAAATGAACAAATTCCCCAAGAAGACACTTTTACGTGCCCTTCGGGGAATTCGTTCATTTGCACATTCAGAAAATCTCCGCATCTTCCTAATAAAACTGATGTGCTCCGATCTTCACTCCGGTTCCGGATCCTGTATTAAAGTACAGTGCTCCTCCTACCGGATTCTCTCCGTTCAGTGCTGCCTGAGCTGCTTCTACGCAGTCACTCGGTACACCGCTTGCCAGTGCACTTGCCAGTGCTCCGCTGTACGCCGGTGTGAACTGTCCTGCCTGGTAAACAACCTCGGAAATGCTGTTCGGGAAGGAAGCACTTGCCACACGGTTGAGAACAACGGCACCGACTGCCACTTTACCTTCGCGGCTCTGGTTGCCTGCCTCGCAGTAGATGATCGCTGCCAGAAGGTTCAGATCACTGGAATCTGCTGTGGTAACAGTCTCTTCGCTTCCGGTTGACGCTGCAGAATCGTAAGTGTCGTCTGCGGTATCATAGGAAGCATCTGCTGTCGTATCTTCGCTGTAGCTGTTGTCGGTATAAGTATCATCTGTACTATAGCTGTCATCGCCATAGCTGCTGTCTGCATATGTATCCTCAGTATAGCTGTCATCGTTATAAGTGCTGTCTGTATCTGCCGTGCCATAGCCTGCTGCATTCCAGCCCCAGCCGTTCGGATCGTAATAGCCCTGTGCCACGCTGTCCGTTGTGTCTGTATTGGCATCTGCATCACTGACGTTGACATCCGCAGTTGAGATTGCAACGGCACGGTCTGTGATGATCGTCTCTTCGGCATCCTCTGCCGGAACGTATGCAACCGTAACGTCATCCATCTGTACCTGATACCAGTCACCATCCTCGGAAATCAGGCTGTACTCGCTTCCGTTGTCTGCACTGTCCAGAATGTCTGCTGCTGCATCCGGTGAAGAGAACAGGTTTACACCATCCCAGTTGACCTTGACGCCCTGTGTACCATAGACATTTGCCAGATATTCTGCATCTTCTCCGTATGCCAGATAATCATTCTTGATATATCCTTCCACGCCGTTTGAAATGATGTGTGACCATTTCTCGCCCTTTTCGATCAGGTCTGCAGATGCTCCCTTTGGAAGATAGCCGACGATCTCACTTTTGGTGGATGCATTTGCACGGATGTTGACCTGTGTATCTACATCTGCCACTGCACGATAAGACCACACGCTGTCTTCTATATTATTACTGTCTGTAGACGGTGCTGCAAAAACAACTGTGGAAGATAATACTGTAAATGCAAATACCGTCGCACTGCCGCAAAGTACCGTTTTCATTCTTGCTTTCATGTAAAAAAACCTCCTGAACTCCTATAACTTCACGCTTTTTTGGCATTTTTGTTATATTTGTTACAAATGTATTAACTTTTGTTACGTTTGCATCATATAACAGTTACAGTATTTTGTCAACCTTTTTTTATCTTCGTCAAGTGATGAGAAGCAAAGGATTGCACTCCCACTAAGATAGCCTCCGGCGGATTGCAGAGGCATTCTTGAATTTTAAAGTTTGAGGATATACCGCAAAAAAACATTGCTCTCATAAAGAAAGGTGAGAATCGGACTTTCTTTTATCATCGAAAGCAGCTGGCTTCCGATCTCTGTGTTGGAGCAGATCGCCACTACCAGAAAGAACAGCCAGACGATGCAGATCCCTTTTACAAATCCGAGTGCTCCTCCGCACATCCGGTTGACGCCACGCAGGATCGGCAGCCTTGTCATGATCCGCAGTGCCCGTGCAACGGCGTGCAGGGCGATACTTACCAGGTTAAAAGAAATAAAATAGGTCAGCATGTTCAGGATCATATCCGCCAGATAGGTGGAAATATATTCCGAAAAGGTCTGAACCGCCATATTTGCATACGTGTAACTGTTGTTATTATCAAGAAGCTGCGTCTGCAATTCTTTCGGGATCGGCAGTGATTTGATGATCTTGTTCTGATCTTTTCGCGGCACATCGCTCTGCTGTGCAAATTTTTGTGTTTCTTTATCCAATTTGTCCATGATCGCATCTTCCACCAGCGTCTCGCATTTGCTCTCCACAAATGAGTAGACGGGTGTCTGCGTTTTCAGAAAATCATTGACATAGGGTGTCGAATAATAGACCAGTACACCGGAAAACACGAAAAAAAGCAGAGAGGTCAGCGTCCTCGCAAAACCTCTCATATAGCCATTGATCGCAAATACCAGCAGTACCAATAAGATAATGATCGTAAGTAAATTCATAATTTCCTTTCTGCTATCCAAGCCGGATCAGATCTGCACTGTCCTCGGTGATCACCATATATTTGCGGAATCCACGGATACTCAGCACATTCTGGATTGGCTTGCGGTATTTGCCCTGGAATGTTTTCTGACCGTTTAACTTATAAATGGCAAATTCTTTTTCATTGAACAGCACGATTTTGTCTTTCTGCAGGGTAATACTGTTGTACTGCAGATCAAAATATTTCTGCATGGTATTCTTACCGCCGGTATTGTAGACCTTCATCAGATATTTATGTCCAGAGTCGCCTCCGTCAAAGACAAAGCCGATGCGGTTGCCGTCATGGAAAGTACTGATGATCTCCTGATCAAACTTCACCGTTTTCTTTTCTTTCGGAGACTGGCTGCCGGAAAATACCGTAACCCCGTCGGTGCGGACGGCAACTGCCGTGCTGTTGTCACAGAAAAAAATCTGCGGAGCCAGCACGTCGTCCACATTTAGCTCACCGACCTGATTGTTCAGCTCCATCTGACCTGCACTTCCGAAGTTATAAAACGCAATATGTGTACTGATCTTGTTTCCATTGACCCGCATATAGGACACTGCCATCTTGATCCCGTCCGGAGAAAGTGCCATATCCAGCGGATAACCAAAATCGTCGATCGTCGTGCGATTCTCGGCGATCAGTGTCCCGGATGCATCGTAAAAATTGACCCAGGTCACATCATCATCTGCTAGGATCACCGCCACAACACCCTGCGTTGCCACTCTTGCCTTCTGGATCGGCAGTTTTGTCTGGAACTGTCCTTTCAGTCCCTCTTCATCAAATACATAGACCTGCATCCCCTGCTGATCTGCGATCACAGCAGTCGTACCGCAGACATCCACGAACGGTGCCTGCATACTGTAGGTCGTACTCCATTTTGTATTCGATTTGCTGTCCACACAGGCTACCCCGTCGGAGCTGTATTTCAGGAAATAATCTCCAAACTCCAGATACTGCGTACTGCTCACGTCATTTCTCTCAATGCGGTCTGAGGTAAGATAGGTGCTTCCGGTGTGGAAGAATAAAAATGTCCCAAGCCCGAACAGCAGGATAAACAGAAGTCCCATGGTGATCGCATTGCGGTTATGTACAAACTTCTGATGTTTTTTAATCTTATCCCACAGTTCTTCTTTTGCCTGTGGATCTTCCGTCATCTCATATGTCTCGATGCGGATATCCGGATCGTTGAGCTCTTCGTTCAGATCCAAATCCAGATCATCCTCTTTTTTTCTGAATAATTCTTTTAATTTTATTTTCATCCTCATTTCGTCCTTACTGTGCCAATTCTGAAATTTTCCTGATGCTCTGCAAAAGTTCTTCTTAAGTACCCTGCAATGTTGTTATTATAGTTTAAAAGGCATGGGATAGTCAACCATGCCTTTTACGTTCCTTATTCTTTTTACGGCAGCACGATCTTCTGTCCCGGAAGAATCGTGTTTGGATCGGTAATGCCGTTCAGATCACAGATTTCCTGAAGCTTGTCCAGATTTCCGTAGTACATCCGGCAGACGATCGCCAGCGTATCGCCGTCCCGCACCGTGTATTCTGCCTGATACTTCGTCACATCCGAAGAGGATGCCGCACGGCTATTTGCAGAGGAACTGCCGGATGTGGTGCTATCCTGCCTACCGGAAGTTCCGGCACCTCCTGTTCCATCGGTTGCTGTGCTGCTTTCCGCTGTTCCTGTGCTGCCTGTTGTTCCCATATTGTCTGTGGAATCGCCTGTTGTCGTCGTATTGCTCTCTGTACTGCTCTCTTTTAAGATCCAGGTCTTTTCAGTCTCATCCTTTGCGGCACTCTCCTTTGCAATTTCTCCTTCTGCCTGTGCCGAAGCTGCCAAAGCATCCGTTTCTTTCTGTTTTTCGGTTCCTTTTGACAGGCCACTGCTCTGCCCATCACTTCCAAGTGCCATCTCCTGTAGCGTCACTTCCATATCTTTCATGCGATTATAGTTGTTGACCATCGTCGCCCCGATCACCAGGATCGTCAGCACCAGAAACATACTTGCACCATATAAAAAACGCACCATCGTCGGAGTTTTGCTTTTCTGCTCCTGCTCCACGTTCTGTGCGTCCTGTTGTTTTTTTGCGATCCGTCTGCGGAAGTTCTGGATGGCTCCATCCTGATTCTTTGATTCCGCCTCCACGGACTGCCCTTCATTTTCTTTTACCATATAGCTCTGCATCTGTTCGTTTTTTTCGTAGTAGATGTAATAGCCGCTCTGCTTTCGAATCCCGGTGTTCTCCGTCAGGAAAACGCTGGCATTTTCTTCGCTGTCATACAGAAACAGCAGCCTGTCCTCACCCGGAAACTGTTCCCGGTGCAGATCAAAGAGCTTCTCATCCGGTTCTTCTTCCGGCTCCTCCATCTTTTTCGCCCAGCCGATCACTTCTCTTCCCGGAAAATACTGTTTCATTTCCCGGTAGATTTTCTCCCACATATCATCGTTTGGTTCACCCTCTGCGATCTCTACGGCTCCGTCCGCAAACAGACACTTCATGTTTTCGTTCTGCCCGACTTCACCGAGCAGCACCGCACAGCCTGTCTTTTCCAGAAATGTGATCACATAATCTTCTATATAAACCCTTTTATCTGATCCTGCATCTCCGATCTGCCGGATATTTTTCGGCAGGCCTGTCCGTTCCTTTCCCTTTCCGTCCTTTGAGGTTCCCCTGTAAACCATTTCGATCATACTCCCAATCCTCCTTTATACTACTTCCAGCTGATGCCCCTATCGTAGCACAAAGAATCTGCAAATTTTAGCAATCCGTGGGATACTTTTCAAGAACTTTCCGACATGTTTTTCATCGGATTGATGCGAATAAACCTTCCTTTTTTCGGATACACTGTAAAAGCCTTTAACACGGCAAATTTTTAAGAGAGGGATGACAATCATGTTTTCTTCCGATACGATCTGCTATTTTAATGCAGGCT
>ENA-ORSA01003179-ORSA01003179.1-human-gut-metagenome-genome-assembly--contig:-NODE-3179-length-10708-cov-2.883319_pt1 | contig 10708 bp, 10 predicted proteins | sample MGYA00242179_ERZ509142 | MGnify/ENA primary metagenome ERZ509142 (study PRJEB26280, sample SAMEA2338659) | human gut metagenome | biome: human gut; feature: human-associated habitat; material: faeces... | reverse complement strand
TCTATGTGCTCGGCTGCCCCGCCAGAGAGGAGCGCCGCTGCGGCGGCGACTGGCGCGCGAGCCCGTTCGTGCTGTGACCGGCAGAGTGCGCAAAGTATTCGAAATTTTGATATGAATATTTTGTGAAATTGATATTGCATTTCTTGCAAAAAGATAGTATAATGCCGTCATATTCATTTGAAGGACATTTGTCCGCACGCTGCGGACAGCGCCCGGAGAAGAAATGATTGGAGGAAATACAATGAAAAAAGCGATTGCTCTGCTGCTCGCTCTGGTCATGGTGTTCGCGCTGTGCGCTTGCGGCGGCGGCGACAAGGGCACGGCCGACAACGGCGAGAAGGTCGTTAAGATCGGCGTGTTCGAGCCCGCCAGCGGCGACTCCGGCGCCGGCGGCAAGAAGGAAATGCTCGGCATGCAGTATGCCAACCAGGAGACCCCGACCGTCGAGATCGGCGGCGAGACCTACAAGGTCGAGCTCGTCTACTCCGACAACGGTTCCGATTCTGCGAAGGCTGTCTCGGCGGCTTCCAAGCTCGTCAATGAGAAGGTTTCCCTCGTGCTCGGTTCCTACGGCTCCGGCGTGTCCATCGCCGCGTCCGACACGTTCAAGCAGGCCGGCATCCCGGCCATCGGCGTGACGTGCACGAACCCGAACGTTACGGCCGGCAACAGCCACTACTTCCGCATCTGCTTCCTGGATCCGTTCCAGGGCACTGTCCTTGCCAACTATGCTTCTTCCGAGCTCAAGGCCAAGAAGGCCTACTGCCTCGGCGAGAACGGCAACGAGTATGACCAGGGCCTGGTCACCTTCTTCAAGCAGGCATTTGAGAAGGCCGGCGGCACCGTCGTCACCGACTCCTTCCCGAAGGACAACTCCGACTTCAGCTCCTACCTGAACAAGGCAAAGGATCAGGGCTGCGACGTGTTCTTTGCACCCGTGTCGATCGCGTATTCCACGCAGCTCGTTTCCCAGGCGGCTTCCCTGAACATCGGCATCCCGTTCCTCGGCTCCGATACGTGGGATGACAACATGGTCCTGCAGGCTGCCAAGGGCACCAACGTTCAGGTGTTCGTTTCCACCTTCTACGCAGAAGGCGGCAACAAGACCTTCGACGACGGCATCAAGGCCTATATCAACGGCAATGCCGACGCCAAGACCACCAACGGCGGCGACGATACCATCTCCGCAGTGACGGCCATGGGCTATGACGTTTATTATGTTGCGCTCGAGGCGCTGAAGGCTGCCGGTTCCACCGATCCGGCCAAGGTCATGGAAGCGCTGCCCGGCGTGACCTATGACGGCGTGTCCGGCCACATCGCCTTTGACGAGACCGGCGACGCGATCCGCGACACTGCTTATATCAAGACCATCGACACGGCCGCCAACGTCTGGAAGTTCGTGACGCAGCAGAAGGCTTCCTGAGCTTCTGCCTCGGTCTGAGATCCAAAAATCCGGGGGGGAGCTTCGGCTCCCCCTTTGGGATTTTGAGCCGCTGCGAAAGCTGCGGAAGCTCCGCGGTTTTCGCGGCGGCTGAATGTCCGCATTCGTAAACGATAGAGAGGGAAACAGATGGAATTTCTAGTCGCACAAATTTTATCCGGCGTCTCGCTGGGCGGCCAGTATGCCCTGATCGCCATCGGTTATACGATGGTCTACGGCATCCTGCGTCTCATTAACTTCGCCCACGGCGACGTGTTCATGTGTGCAGGCCTCATGATGGTCTTCATGTGTGCGTCCCTGCCGGTGTACGTATCCATTCCGCTCATGCTCGTGCTGACGGTCCTGCTCGGCTTCGCCATCGAGCGCGCGGCCTATAAGCCCCTGCGCAGCGCACCGCGTATGTCCGTCATGATCTCGGCCATCGGCGTGAGTTACCTGCTGCAGAACGTGGCGCTGTATGCCACCGGCGGCCAGCCGCAGACGTATCCGTCGCTGCCGTTCGTGTCCGGCACGGTCACGATCCTCGGCGCGTCCACGCACTGGGTCACGGTCATTACGCCCGTGCTCGTGATCGTGCTCGTGCTGCTGCTGCAGTGGCTCATCAACCACACGAAGATCGGCATGGCCATGCGCGCGGTTGCGAAGGACTTCGAGACCAGCCAGCTCATGGGCATCAAGATCAACAAGGTCATCTCCGTGACGTTTATCATTGGCTCGTTCCTGGCGGCCGTCGGCTCGCTGCTGTACTTCACAAACTACCCGACCGTCATTCCGACCTCCGGCGCCATGCCCGGCCTGAAGGCGTTTGTTGCGGCGGTGTTCGGCGGCATCGGTTCGATCCCCGGCGCTGTGATCGGCGCGTTCATCATCGGCATCTGCGAGACGCTCATCAAGGGCACCAGCATGACGGTGTTCTCCGATGCGTTCACGTTCGCGCTGCTGATCGTCGTCCTCGTGGTCAAGCCCACCGGCCTGTTCGGTGAAAAGGCCACGGACAAAGTCTGAGAGGGGGGATCACTGTGCTGAAAGCGAAAGACAAAGAGGCACGCCGCGGCAACCTGATCACCTTTGCCATCGTGCTCGCGCTCACGCTCGTGACGATGGTACTGGAGAATGTGATGTCTCCCGGCTCCCTGCTCTTTACGGTCATTAAAAAGGGTGCGGTGTACTCGCTCGTCGCCGTGTCCATGAACCTGCTCAACGGCTTTACCGGCCTGTTCTCGCTCGGTCAGGCGGGCTTCATGCTCCTCGGCGCGTATGCCTATGCGATCTTCATGATCCCGGACGCCGCGCGTGATGGCGTGTATTACCTCTTCGAGGGTTCGAGCATCCACTTCTCCTTCCAGGAGATGTTCCAGCACCTGTTCGGCGCCACCGGCTTCGGCGGCGGCGTGAGTCTGGTGCTCGGCGTGCTCGTGGCCATCATTTTCGCGGGCCTGATCGCCGCGTTCTTCGCGTATCTGATCGGCCTGCCGGTCCTGCGCCTCAAGAGCGACTATCTGGCCATTGCCACGCTCGGCTTTGCTGAGATCCTGCGTGCCATTTTCCAGTGGCAGACGCTCGGCAAGGTTACCAACGGCGCCAACATCCTCAAGGGCTATCCGACGTTTGCGGATTTCAACATCACGAATGCTTCTGGCAAGGTACTCTTCCGCCTGAGTGCGGTCGTGCCGATTTTGCTTGCCGGTATCTGCATTTTCCTTATTGTCCTGCTCATCAATTCGTCCTACGGCCGCGCCTTCAAGGCCATCCGCGACGATGAGATCGCGGCGGAGGCCATGGGCGTGAACCTCGCCAAGCACAAGAGCCTGTCGTTTGTCATCAGCTCGTTTTTCGCGGGCGTGTCGGGCGCGCTCTTTGCCATGTTTGCCACGACCGTGCAGGCCAAGGTGTTCACCTCGGCCATGACCTATGAGATCCTGCTCATCGTCGTCATCGGCGGCATCGGCTCCATCTCCGGCAGCTGCATCGCCTCCTTCCTGTACATCGCGTGCTCCGAGTGGTGGCTGCGCTTCCTCGATAACGAGGCGTACATCGGCTCGTTCAAGGTGCCGCTGCTGCGCAACGGCTTCCGTATGGTCGTGTTCTCGATCATCATCATGATCGTCGTGCTCTTCTTCCGCAAGGGTATCATGGGCGAGCGCGAGCTGCCGGATCTGTTCCGTAAGCGCCCGAAAAAGGCAAAGAAGAACGTAGTTGAGGAGGGCAAAGCAGATGAGTAAAGACATCCTCAGCGTGGAAAATATCACGATGCAGTTCGGCGGCGTCGTGGCAGTCAACAACCTGTCGCTGCATATCCCCGAGGGGCAGATCGTGGCGCTCATCGGCCCGAACGGCGCCGGCAAGACCACGGCCTTCAACTGCATCACCGGCGTGTATGAGCCGACGAACGGCCTCGTCAAATTCCTTGACGAGCCGATGGTCCGCAACCATCCGACCGGCAAGATGAAAAAGCTCTACAAGGGCGAAAATCCACTGCTCTACACGGCGGAGTATCATCCGGAGGATGAGACGAAAGAGCAGATGCTCGCGCGCGACCCGCTGGCCGGGACGGGCAAGATCGTCTCGCCGACGCCGGACAGGATCACGAAGCTCGGTATTGCCCGCACGTTCCAGAACATCCGCCTGTGGAAGAGCATGACGGTGTTTGAAAACGTGCTCGTAGCAAAGCATATGCGCGCCAGGCAGAACGTGTTTTCCGCGACTTTCCGCGGCAACGCCAAGGAAGAAAAGCGCATGCGCGACGAGACCATGGCTCTGCTCGTCGAGCAGGGGCTGGAGAAATACAAGGACGACATTGCGACGAGTCTGCCCTACGGCATCCAGCGCCGGCTGGAGATCGCCCGCGCGCTGGCGACGCATCCGAAGCTCCTGATGCTCGACGAGCCTGCTGCCGGCATGAACCCGCAGGAGACGAACGAGCTCACCGAGTTCATCGGCCGCATCCGCGACGAGTTCCACATGACCATCCTGCTCATCGAGCACCACATGGATCTCGTCATGGACATTTCCGACCGCATCTACGTCATTGACTTCGGTGAACTGATCGCCACCGGCACGCCGGAGGAGATCCAGAATAACCAGCGCGTCATCGACGCCTATCTGGGGGTGGAAGAGGATGCTTAAAATTCAAAACCTTCAGGTCGCCTACGGCGGCATTCAGGCGCTGCGCGGCATTGACATGGAGGTGCCCGACGGCAAGATCGTCACCCTCATCGGCGCGAACGGCGCGGGCAAATCCACCACGCTGCGTACCATCTCCGGCCTTGTCAAGGCGAAGTCCGGCTCCATCACCTACAACAACGAGCAGCTGCTCGGCAAGCCCATCAACGCCATTCTCGCCGCGGGCATCGCGCAGGTTCCCGAGGGACGGCGCGTGTTTCCGGACATGACCGTGCTCGAAAACCTCAAGATCGGCGCCTACCTGCGCAAGGATAAGGAAGAGATCGAAAAGGATATCGAGTGGGTGTATGAGCTCTTCCCCCGCCTGAAGGAGCGCAACTGGCAGCTTGCCGGCACGCTCTCCGGCGGCGAGCAGCAGATGCTGGCCGTCGGCCGCGGGCTGATGTCCCGTCCGAAGGTGCTGATGATGGACGAACCCTCCCTCGGCCTTGCGCCGCTGGTCGTGCAGGGGATCTTTGATATCATCCGCGAGATCAACCGGCAGGGCGTGACCATCCTGCTCATTGAGCAGAACGCCAACATGGCGCTCAAGATCGCCGACCTTGCCTATGTGCTCGAGACCGGCACCATCACCATGAGCGGCACAGGCGCGGAGCTGCTGGCCGATGAAAAGGTCAAGGAGGCCTATCTCGGCAAGAAGCGCGGCAAATAAGCCTTGCGAAATCTTGACACGATTCGGGAAAAAGCATACAATGACCGTCGGCAGAAATGCCGGCGGTCATTTTTTCGGAAAAGGAAATCAGAGGAAAGCGATTATGGTATACCTTGCAGTCGCGCTGAGCGCAGCGCTCGGCGGCTTTGTTCAATCCATCACGGGCTTCGGCGCGGCGGTCGTGATGATGACCATTCTGCCGTACTTTTTCACCATGGTGGTCGCGCCGTCGGTCTCGACCTCCATCTGCCTCGGGCTGACGGTCACGCTGGCGTGGAAGCTGCGCAAAAGCATCGACCTCAAGCTCACTCTGCCGCCCACGCTGCTTTACGCGGCGGCGAGCTTGACGGCCATCCGCTTCATCGGCTCGATGGACCTGCGCGTGATGACCATGGTGTTCGGCGCGTTCCTGATGCTGCTCGGCGCCTATCTGCTGCTGACGGAAAAGAAGGCCGCCATCCGCGTTACGCCGGCGGTCACCGTCGTCTGCGGCCTGCTCGCGGGCGTCTGCGGGGGGCTGTTTTCCATCGGCGGGCCGATCATGGCGATCTATTACCTTGCCGCCACGGACAGCCGCGAGAGCTATCTCGCCAACGCGCAGGCCAACTTCGCCGTGAATAATGTAACGTCCATTACCACGCGCGTTTTGAGCGGCTACTACACGCTCGCCCTCCTGCCGCTGACGCTGCTCGGCGTGGCGGGCGTGGTCTGCGGGCAGCGCTTCGGGCTGAAGCTCGGCGGAAAGCTCAACGCCGTGCAGCTCCGCCGTCTCGTCTACGCCTATATCATTCTCTCCGGCGCGGTCACCGTCGTGCAGCATCTATAAAAGAAAAGAGCGCCGAAGGCTAAGCCTTCGGCGCTCTTTGGCACGCCTGAGCGGATTCGGACCGCTGGCCTTTCGCTTAGGAGTCTCGCGATACGATTCCATCCTCGGCAAAATGTGTGTAAATCTTGCGAAAATTCCGGTTTTTACAAATTTTACGTTCCATTTTATCTGAGGCATCCATATGGAATTATATTCTCCAAATATTGGCGTTAGCGGATTGTTAGCGCCGAGTTTGAGCGAAATGCCTCCGACAAAGGAGGATCACTTATGTGCATAACCACTGGTAATAACACCTGCGATGCTATGGCTAAATTGCATCTGTGTGGAAACATTATTCCGCAAATCTGGCACAAGACTATTGTATCGGAAAAGACGGGGAAGGCTGACTTGATCGCTATCAATATATTGGCTGATATCGCCTATTGGTATCGTCCCGCCGAGGAACGAGATGAACTGACTGGCGAGACTGTTGGATACCACCCCAAGTTTGCGGCCGATATCTTGCAGCGCAGCTACGACGATCTCGCGGAACACTTTGGCATCAGCAAAGGACAGGCCAAATGCGCTGTTATCCGTCTGGAGCAGTTGGGTGTTGTCCGACGGGTGTTCCGCAAGATTTCTGTCGGCGGCATATCAATTCCCAATGTGCTCTTTTTAGCCTTGAATGTGGATCGCCTCCGTGAACTCACCTATCCTGACGGAGACACCACTGGTGGAGAAAACGCAGAGATGTCAAATCAATTGGATAAAGATGTGTCGGAAAATCGACACACCTCTGTCGAAAATGCGCCTACTCCTCCATCGAAAAATCATCAGACAAATACAGAGAATACAACAAAAATTTCCACAGCGATTTCTCCAGAGATTACTCACTCCTTCAACACCGTGGCAGATGGAGCGAGTGAGCCTATGCCCGCAGAGAATATTCAAAATTATCTGGACGCCCGTCACCAGTTATCCGCAGACTGGTCAAGCCAGCCTCAGGTCATGCGGAAAGCTATCGAAATTGCTGCCGAATGGGACTTTCGACAGGTCAATGGTTTCTCCATCACCAAGGATGAGTTGGAACACCGCCGCATGGCAACGCTGTCACTAATGGTCTCGGTTCTAACGGAAATGTGCTGTGCTGTCAAGCCATGGTTCTGCCAAGGCATGCCCGTCGACCGTACGGCGGTTATTGAGCGTGTTAACTGTGTCATGCACGCTGAGCGTGGATCCCTTGAGTCCTTTGCTGAGTATTTTATCGAAGCATTCATTGATGCTACGTCCACTACCGTCCCTAGTAACAGTAAAGCCTATATGCGCGCCCTTCTATGGGATCATCTGACACGCTATTTGGTGGAGTGGAAATGCGCCAATCCATAGAGCGCAATGTCCCTTTAAATCACATGGCACGACACCTGCCTTGAGGCAAGTATCGTGCCGAGTGATTCGTATGAGATTGCCTCTCCTCTCACAGCGTGTTCTCGGGCCATGGCTCTGCGGACAGTGCCTCAAGCGCCTCTAGGTCCACATTCGGCTCCTCTCCCGGTAGGGAGGCCGACACATTTGCGACACTGCGGCTCAGCCACGCGAAGAACTCGCGAAACTGAAGTCCGTTCAGACGGACAGGCCGCTGTCTTGGACTGACCTTCGCCAGCATCTCCATATCGGCATCGTTTCCGATCCCAACCGCTACCACAGACAGCTTGCGTGCTGTGCCGAGTTCACGGATGCGCTCCGTTGTTTCCTCCCACACCTTTCGGTCGCCATTGGGGTGTCCGTCGCTCATCACGACCAGAATAGGCTGGTAGTAGTCCACTCCTGTCGCCTTGTACTGCGCTTTGCGCTTTTCCAGCAGATAAAGGCCGAGGGACAGCCCCTCTCCCATGCAGGTCATTCCGCCGGCCTCCATCTCCGGTACCTGCAGTCTGTCAGCCGTGTCGAAGTCGGCAACGCAGTCAGCACTGTCGTCAAACGACACCACAGCCGTTTCTGCAGAGCAGCGCGTCAGGTCATCGCTCTTCATCTCTGCCATGTACTGCTGAACACCAAGGTTCAGCTCGTGGATGGGCGCACCCATCATGGAGCCACTGGTATCCAAACACAGGAGCACAGGTACGCGGGGCGTCGGGTTGTCCACCAGATCTCTCAGACCGGAGAGCATTGCATTGTAGTTCATCATAGGGGATCTCCTTTCAGATTCGTATCATCGTATCATGTAGTAGATGGGTTTCCATATAGAGATCGACTCTCCGACCGGACTATTCAGGTTGGGTCACTAGTTTTTTCGTCGGCTTTCGTCGGATTTCCTTTGGGCATTCCCAAAACAGATCCTAACGGACCGAACAGCAGTGTACCAACCGTCGATGCGGCATGGTCAATTCTTGTCGTCGAGCCATCCGATTTCTTTGGGCTCATCGTGCCCCCTTTTTTCCCTGTTTCAAAAGGCATCATGCAGTCTCCTTTCCTTTCTCATTTTGGCGAACCGCCTCCGCACCATATGCTTTTGCATATTGCCGGATCGCCCGCCTGCGTCGATTTCTGTTTCCGGTTGCGATGCCAAGGATGCTTGCCCTGTCTCTCGGTGTCATGCGGCTCCACATACCGGATCGGCCCGCGTTTTTCACTAGGAGAGCCATGCTGCAGTCATCCTGTGTTCTTTTCGCTATGATGCGTTCCATCACCGCCTCCAGCATCTCCTGCGACGTCCCACTGCTCAGCAGCTGTAAGCGCAGAAAAGGCTTGGAGATCAGCGGAGCCAGTTTTCTTTTCCCCTTGTGGTACAGCGCCGCTTCACAGCCGTCCGACATTAGGAAGAATCCCTCGATCCTCGGTTGGACACCCCGAAGCGCTCGGGAATGCATCAGGGCGTCCGGAGAGGTCACGAATGTTGTCGTGTTCGCAAATTCTCCGTTTTGCGGTGCCGAAGCGACCAAAAGCTTCCCTGATTTCCGGTAGCCAATCACGCCGTCTCCCACATGGAACAGCAGATAGGCGTCGCCGCGTACCGCCACAGCCAACAGGGTACAGGCGAGTTGGCCGCACTCCGCGTTGAGTTCCCTTGCACGCTCGCGAATCCGGTCACGGACGCCGGAGAGCAGAAAATGCCGTACTTCGGCTGAACTCTGTGCACTGAAAAGCGCGTCAAAGTTCTCGCACAGCAGCTCGCACACCGCTTGCACCGCACATTCCGCCCCCTCATGCGACAGGGCTGCCGACCCAGCACCGTCCGCTAATGCGATGGCTGTTACCCCATTTCGCTCCATCGACAGGACGCGATCCTGGCAGGGCATTCCCTGTCTTTGATGTCCGCGACCTGTTACGCGGTCAGTCTGTGTTTGCCACATTCTCTTTCCTCCTCTCAGAGTTCCATGCTGCCGGAGAAGCTCATGCTCCCCAGCTTACGGCGCAGTCTTCGGCAGGTCGGACAGCGGCGGGGCAGGAACATCCCCTTCTCCCTGTAGTAGTCCCTCTCGCTCTCCATGATGTCGAAGGCGTTGCCGCACTCGGCGCAGGTGCGGCGTTCCCACACGGTTCTCGCCGCAGGATCCGTGACCTTCCAGCGTGTGGGGAAGATCTCGGCCGATTCCGGATCCTGAAGCTTGCCCTCCTGCAGCAAGCGGAGGTAATACCGGAAGGCCGTAAGCCACTGCTGGGTCGTGCGCCTTGTCTGTTCTGTGCTGTACGCGCCGCCGTTCTGGAAGGTACCGTAGAAGTACTCCTTGAGGTAGCGCGGCAGATGGCTCCACAGGAAACGCCATGCCCCCTCGGGCGTTTTGTCGCTGTGGTTGTCTCCGCAGGGGTAGGGGAAGTCCATCGCGAGGATCGCTTCGCTCAGGTCGCCGCCGCCCTCTTGGGCATAGGGGGATTTGCCGGGCAGCATGAGCATGAACAGGAGCGTTGCGACAGCAAACGCCTCATTTCCCTCTGTACGCAGGAAGTCCGCGAAGTTCCGCTTCTGGATCTCGGGAGCCGTGAAGCGGACCGTGCCGACGGGGCAGGGATAGCCTCCGATCTGGTAGCTGTCGCAGTCCACGAACCACACCTCCGTTGGGGACACCACAAGGATGTTCAGCGGGTTGATGTCGCCGAGGATGATCCCGCGCCCGTGCAGAGCGCAGATCTTCTCGAGGATCGTGATGCACAGCTGCACCATGTCAGCCTTCTTCCAGTTGGGGAAGTGCGCCTCCAGCGCAGGCCGCGTGAACAGCGCGCGCTGAAGCTCCGTGCCGCGGGCGCGCTCCATGCGGTAGCCCACGAAGTTTCCCTCCGCGTCGCGCAGCAGCTCCTTCGGCCAGCACACGCCCTCACAGCACACTGGCTCCGCCGTCATGCGCTCGAGCTTTTCCCTGCGTCCCACCGTCAGCTTGCCGCGGTGGTAGATCTTGGCGACCGTCCCGTCGCTAAGATCGTAGATGCTGCCCTCTCCGCCGGTGGCGAGCTTCTCGCCAAGGCAGAGCGCCGTGCTGCCGAACACGGCCTCGCCACTTGCGGGAACGTGCGACACCGGAATCTGCGTTTGGTCCTCTGGGATCAGCGCCGCCACGGAGCGCGACTCCCAGCCGCTGCGGGAGCTGCTGCCCGCGAAGCGCTGCTCCTGCGTGAGGTAGCGCGACAGGTAGCC
>ENA-ORSA01003177-ORSA01003177.1-human-gut-metagenome-genome-assembly--contig:-NODE-3177-length-10712-cov-6.783710_pt1 | contig 10712 bp, 9 predicted proteins | sample MGYA00242179_ERZ509142 | MGnify/ENA primary metagenome ERZ509142 (study PRJEB26280, sample SAMEA2338659) | human gut metagenome | biome: human gut; feature: human-associated habitat; material: faeces... | reverse complement strand
AAAGAGCACACAAGATGGTGGCAAAGATATAGAGGACACCTGCAAGGTCTATTGTGTCGGTTAATTTTGAACAGCTACTTATTAATGTCTTTAATGTCTGTGCTTGCGGCCATAGGAGCCGGGGCACAGGGTGAAACGTTCAGGAACCCGGTGGTGTGGGCCGATGTGCCCGACCCCGATGTGATACGTGTTGGCGACGATTTCTATCTCGTCAGCACCACCATGCACCTGATGCCGGGCGGCCCGGTGATGCGGTCGAAAGACCTTGTCGGTTGGGAAACGGTGTCTTATCTTTTCGACACGCTCAACGATACACCGAAGTATGATATGGTTGGGGGCACTGTCTACGGGCGCGGGCAGTGGGCAACGTCGCTCCGCTACCACAACGGCACTTTCTATGCGTTGTTCTCGCCCAACGATGAGCCCTACCGCTCGTATGTCTACAAGACCGACGACCCAGCAAAGGGCTGGACGCTAAACTCGCGTCTGCCCCACTTCCACGACTCGTCGCTCTTCTTCGACGACGACGGCAGGGTTTACGTGTTCAGCGGACAGGGGCGGCTCAATGAGCTCACGCCCGACTTGAAGGGCCTTAGGCAGGGCGGTACAGACACCACCGTGATTCAGCGCGACGCCGAAGAGAACGGCCTGTTGGAGGGCAGCCGCGTGATAAAGCACGCCGGGAAGTATTATCTGCTGATGATTTCGTGGCCCAAGGACAAGCCCCGCCGGCAGCTGTGCTACCGTGCCGACAAGATAACGGGGCCGTATGAGAAGAAGGTGATACTGGAAGACAACTTTGCAGGCTTCCCTTATGTGGGCCAGGGCACCATCGTCGACGATGCCCGTGGCAACTGGTACGGCTTCATCTTCCAAGACCGCGGGGCCATAGGGCGTGTGCCCACGCTGATGCCCTGCCGCTGGGTTGACGGCTGGCCCATGCTGGGCGATGCCGACGGCCGTGTGCCGCTATGCATGGCCAGGCCTGTGCAGGGGTATCCTGATGTTCCGCTGGTGGTGAGCGACGGCTTCGACAGCGGCAGGTTGAAGATAAACTGGCAGTGGAATCACAACCCGGTTGCCGGGGCATGGTCGTTGACGGAAAGGCCGGGATGGCTCAGACTGAAGACGAGCCGTGTGGCCGGCAGCATCTATACTGCGCCAAACACGGTATCGCAGCGCATGGAAGGGCCCATGTGCAGCGCATACATCGAGATGGACATATCGAACATGAAAGATGGCGACAGGGCCGGGCTGGCGGCCTTCAACGGCCATTCCGGGCTGATAGGCGTTGAGCGCGAAGGCAAGGCGGCGTGGCTTACGGTGAGGCACACGCTGGTGAACATGACCAGCAAGGAGCACAAGGTGACGGGCGTCGACGACCAAGAGGTGGCCCGCGTGAGGCTGAAGGGCAAAAGGGTGTTTCTGCGCATAGACGGCGACTTCAACCTCGGGCGCGACAAGGCTGTGTTCTATTATAGCACCGACGGCAGGCGCTGGACTTCCGTTGGCGGAGAGTTTACCATGAGGTTTGACTTCACCCGCCTGTTCATGGGCACCCGCTACGCCATATTCAACTATGCAACGAAGGCCGCGGGCGGATATGTTGACATAAACAAGTTTGTTTACCACAAGGCTGAAAACGACGGGGCGACCGACTTTGACTGTTGGCGCAGGGCGATGTCGGGCATGTGGTAATCGGGTGGTAAGCCACGGGTGGCATCGAGGTATGGGCCTGCCCGGCCTTTGGTTGAATGTGGCCACGGCGGCGTATGCCACCACCTTGTTCTCTATTTATTGCATTCTACGCAGGTGACAGGAGACAGAGCGCGATGCAGTCGGGCTGTTTCTTGTCACTTTTCTTTTGCTTATTGTGCAATGGCTGCGTTTGTTGTAAATGTCCGTGTGCTTTATCCCTGTCAGTGCACAGAGCCACACGACGTTTCCTTCCCGTTGTCGTGCCGGTTGGCATACTGCCTGGCCATGGGCTTTACGGGCTGGGTTGGAACGCTGCGCCAGGCAGCGCGCCGGCACAAAGAGGGCACCATCTGTTTGGATAAGCGCCGATGGCGGAGCATGCATTTGGCAGGATGCCCACCGTTTTGGCATTATGCCGTAAAGGCCTGTATGGGCTGGCAGGCCGCTCCGGCCGTGCTTTCACTGTTGTTTGCCTGCACCTTGGTTAACAGCCTGTGTCATAGCGGATTGCAAACGGGCTGTCCGGGCCTTCCAAACGGCCCGTATTGCAGCCTGAAACGGCCCGTATCGCGATGCAATGCGGCCTGTGTTGAAATGCCAAGCGGCCTATGTGCCGGCGGGGTGGGGCCGTGGCGGTTTTTCATTGTCGGCATCCGGCTACTGTTTGGTGCGGTTGTTTGTGCCAAGCTCAGCTTCACCCGCCGTGCCACGTGCGCAGGCTTGCGGGCCAGCCTTTGTCCGGGGCTTTATGCCGGGGGCTGTGAAGCCGGCCGGCACGATGAGCCGCGAAAACCCGAAACAGCCTCGTGGCTTGATGCCCAGCCTTGGTTAAATTCTTTGTCTTGGCCGCTACAAATGTGAATTCTGTAATGAATTTATTGCAAAAATGGCTAACTTTGCATTCAGCTTTGCCTGGCAACGGATTGGGCAGACTTAACCTTAGGCTGCAGCATGGCGCTCGCGGCGCTGCAAGTCAGGGCGCGGCCGGCATGGGGCGGCATGGTGGCATGGGGCACCCCTCTGCCTGTTGGCTTATTGGCGTGCCGGCCGTGCAGTTCGGTGATGGCCGGAAGCGTATGGCAAAATGATAAATGCAACATACGGTATAGGCATGGTGGTGTGTTGGCTTTTGGCCGGGTGCTGTGGCAAGTCGGCCCCGGCTGTGGCCCGTGCCCTTGCCGCAGGCTTGCCTGTGGCAAGGGCCTGTGGCGTAACATGGGGCGGGGCCGGTTGCGGCCCATGCCGCCTGATGATGGTCAGATAAACGTAAGACTGTAAACAATGGAACAATCAGCAAAACAGAATTCTCGTATCGAGATGGTTGACGCGCTGCGTGGGTTTGCCGTCATGGCCATAATCATGGTTCATAATCTCGAGCATTTCATCTTTCCCGTATATCCCGAGAGTGGCCCCGCTTGGCTCGATGCTCTCGATAGCGGGGTGTTCAGTGTGGTGTTTTCGCTTTTTGCGGGCAAGGCCTATGCCATTTTCGCCCTCCTGTTCGGTTTCACCTTCTATCTGCAAAGCAGCAATGCAAGGAGGCGGGGGCTCGACTTTGGCTACCGCTTCCTGTGGCGCCTGGTGCTGTTGGCCGGTTTCGCCACGCTCAACGCCGCCTTCTTCCCGGCCGGCGATGTGCTCCTGCTCTTTGCCGTTGTGCGCAACTGGAGCGACCGCGGCGTGCTCGTGGCAGCGGTGTTCTTCCTGCTTCAGCCAGTGGAGTGGGGGCATTATGTGGCTTGGCTCATCGATTCGGCCCACCGTCTGCCCGACCTCGGGGTCGACGCCATGTATGCCGCGGTGGCAGAGGTGACCAAGACCGGCGACTTTGCCAGTTTCATTGCCACCAACATCGGGCTTGGCCAGAAAGCCAGTCTGCTGTGGGCTGTCAATGCGGGGCGCTTCAGCCAGACCGCAGGTTTGTTCCTGCTGGGCTTCTACTTTGGCCGCAAGCAGATGTTTGCGGCCACCGACACCAACCTGAGGCGCTGGGTCGGGCTGCTCGTGGTGTCGGCGCTGGCCTTCGCCCCGCTGTATTCGTTGCGCGACTTGGCCATGGGCGGTGAGCCGATGGTGCGGCAAACCGTGGGCACGGCGTTCGACATGTGGCAGAAACTGGCTTTCGCCTTTGTGCTTGTGGCTTCGTTTGCCATACTCTTCCGCAACCGTGGGTTTGCCAGGGCCGTTGGCGGCCTGCGTTATTACGGCCGGATGAGCCTCACCAACTATATCAGCCAGTCGGTTGTAGGGGCAGCCCTTTACTTCCCTTTCGGACTTTATCTGGCCCCCCATTGCGGCTATGCGTTGAGCCTTCTTGTGGGCATCGTGGTGTTTGTGGCCCAGGTGTGGGTGTGCAAGTGGTGGCTGTCGGCCCATAGGCAGGGGCCTCTTGAGGGCTTGTGGCACAAGTGGACGTGGCTCTGCGGCGACGACGGGCGCAGTCTGGCGCGTTAGGCAGCCTCCGCGGCAGGTGGTTATGCAAAGCAAAAGGCGGACAGGTCAGCCTGTCCGCCTTTTGCTTTGTGTGTTGAGTTTGGTTGCCTACTCCTTGTCGGCAATGGCCTGCATGATGAGGCCTTCAAGCTCTTCGCATAGCTCGGGGTTGTCTTTGAGCAGTGCCTTTGTGGCATCGCGGCCCTGGGCCAGCTTGGATCCGTTGTAAGAAAACCAGCTGCCGCTCTTCTGTATGATGCCGTACTCAACGCCAAGGTCTACTATCTCGCCAATCTTTGATATGCCCTCGCCGAACGTAATCTCAAATTCTGCCTTGCGGAACGGGGGCGCCACTTTGTTCTTCACCACCTTTACGCGCACCTGGTTGCCTATGATGGTGTCGCCGTCCTTTATGCTTGTCACCTTGCGGATGTCGAGACGCACACTCGCGTAGAACTTCAGGGCATTGCCGCCGGTGGTGGTCTCGGGGTTGCCGAACATCACGCCGATTTTCTCTCTCAGCTGGTTGATGAAGATGCACGTAGTGTTGGTCTTGCTGATGGTGCTTGTCAGCTTGCGCAGGGCCTGGCTCATGAGCCTGGCCTGGAGCCCCACCACGTTGTCGCCCATGTCGCCTTCAATCTCTTTCTTTGGCGTCAGGGCGGCCACAGAGTCGACCACGAGTATGTCGACGGCCGACGAGCGTATCAGCTGGTCGGCAATCTCGAGCGCCTGCTCGCCGTTGTCGGGCTGCGATATCCACAGGTTGTTGACGTCAACTCCGAGCTTTTCGGCGTAGAAACGGTCGAAGGCGTGCTCTGCATCGATGAAGGCGGCTATGCCGCCAGCCTTCTGGGCCTCGGCGATGGCGTGGATGGCCAGTGTGGTTTTGCCCGACGACTCGGGGCCGTATATCTCTATTATCCTTCCGCGGGGATATCCGCCAACGCCGAGGGCGGCGTTGAGGCCTATGCTGCCTGTGGGTATCACCTCCACATTGTCTATCTGTTCATCGCCAAGCTTCATTATCGAGCCTTTGCCGAAGTCTTTCTCTATCTTTGCCATTGCGGCCTGGAGGGCTTTCAGCTTGTCCTCGATGGCCGACTGGTTGGATGTTGGTTCTTTTTCTTTTGCCATTATAATTATGACTTATTGTGTTGTTGTTAACTGTATGTAACGTTGTGATTGCGCGGTGGATTGCCTTGCCGCTGGTTGCAGCCATGCCATGCCCGTTCCGCATGCCCGTAGTCATGCGGCTGGCGTTTGGCGCGCGTGCAGTCCCGGGCCGCATGCCGGCCACCGCCCGGAGTCACAGCTCGAGGTCGCCGCCGAACACTTCGTGCCACGGCAGGCCCTGCTTGCCCAGCTGCTCCATGAACGGATCTGGGTCGAACTCCTCGACGTTCCACACGCCGGGCTTGCGCCACAGGCCCTTGAGGAACATCATTGCGCCAATCATTGCCGGCACGCCGGTGGTGTAGCTCACGCCCTGCATGCCCGTCTCGTTGTAGGCTTCCTGGTGCTTGCAGTTGTTGTATATATAATAGGTGAGTTCCTTTCCGTCTTTCATTCCGCGTATGCGGCAGCCTATGCTCGTCTCGCCGTCGTAGTTGGCGCCGAGGTCCTGCGGGTTGGGCAGCACTGCCTTGAGGAACTGCAGCGGCACGATGTTCACCTTTACCGTCTTGCCCGAGCCGTCGGCCAGCGGTGCTTCGTATTCCACTTCGTCTATGCGCGACATGCCAATGTTCTGTATCACGTCGAGATATGTGAGGTATTGCTGCCCGAAGGTCATCCAGAAGCGGGCCTGCTTTATGGTCGGGTAGTTCTTTACAAGGCTCTCCAGCTCCTCGTGATGCAGCAGGTAGCTCTCGCGCGGGCCAATGTTCGGGTAGGTCAGCGGCTTGTGTACGGCCAGCGGTTCGGTCTCGATCCATTGCCCGTCTTTGTAGTACAGGCCCTTCTGTGTTATCTCGCGGATGTTTATCTCGGGGTTGAAGTTGGTGGCGAATGCCTTGTGGTGGTTGCCGGCATTGCAGTCGACGATGTCCAGATACTGTATCTCGTCGAAGTGGTGCTTGGCTGCGTATGCCGTGAATATGCCGCTCACGCCCGGGTCGAAGCCGCATCCGAGTATGGCGGTGAGGCCAGCCTGCTCGAAGCGCTCCTTGTAAGCCCACTGCCATGAATACTCGAAGTGGGCCTTGTCGCGCGGCTCGTAGTTGGCCGTGTCGAGGTAGTTGCATCCGCAGGCGAGGCATGCCTCCATGATGGTCAGGTCTTGGTAGGGCAGTGCAAGGTTGACCACGATGTCGGGTTTGTAGCTGTTCATGAGCGCCTTGAGCTGCTCCACGTCGTCGGCATCCACCTGTGCCGTCTTGATGGCGGGGTTGCCGATGGCCTCGACAATCCTGTCACACTTTTCTTTCCTCCGGCTTGCAATCATGAAGTCGGTAAACACATCGGCATTCTGTGCTATCTTGAATGCCGCAACGGTGGCGACGCCGCCGGCGCCAATCATTAATACTTTTCCCATAGTTGTTGTTATGATTGTTTTCTTGTTGTCTTTCGTTTGTGTTCAGCAGTTGTTCAGTTCGTCGGCCCTTATGCCCAGGGCGTTCATGAGCGAGTATCCGAGTATCTCTTGGCGGAAGTTTCCGCCGGCCATGGGCTCCATGGCGAACACCGTGATGCGCTTCTCGTCGTCGGCATGGCGCAGGGCGTTGCGCACGCTGTCGTAGTATTCCTCGGCGTTGGGGATAAGCATGACGCGCCTGACGCCGCCCGCCGTGGCCAGTATGCCGGCCGATTCTGCAAACAGGTCGGCCACTTTTTCAGGGCCGTCGGCCTCTACCGAGCTTATGAGAAACTCGCCCAGGTGGTCGCCGAAGGCCTTGCCGTCGAGCTCGGAGGCATAGTTGCCCGGGGTGAAGTTGTCCATCGCGGCCTTCGCGCGGTCGTGGACAAACACCACCTGAACGCTGTTGGCTCCTTCGCGCAGCCCTCCGTCGAGGGCTATGCAGTCTATCCACCGGGCCGTATCGGCCTTGGGAATGCGGCGTCCTATCATCCGCTCGAAATTGACAATGAGGTTGAAGGCCACCTTGTCGGCGTAGTCGCCGTCGACAAGTATAACGTTCTCGCTCCAGCTTGGTTGGTTTGTGTCGAAGTTCATAGTGCAAATTTACTATATTTCTGCATATTGGCCAAACAAATCTTTTCCTGTTTTTGTGTAATTATGAATATGGTGCACATGTAATAAGGCAAAAGCAGGAAAAGCAAAGCCTTGCTGATGTGGGGTAGGGCGTTGTGTATGGCGTTTCCGGCATGGTGTGATTGGTTGTTGGGGCTGCCGTCGGCGATGTGTGCCGAGGCTGTGGCGGCCTATGCCCCGTTGCGGTATTGCTTTGGCGTCAGGCCGGTGTGGCGCTTGAAGAACTTTGTGAACACAGCCTGTTCGGAGAACGACATTGCCGCCACTATGTCTTTCATGGACAGCGACGAGTCTGCCAACAGGTACTTGATTTCGGCAACCACGGCTGAGCTTACGGTGGCCGAGGCCGGCTTGCCGGTCAGTTCGAACACCACGCGGCGAGGTATTGGGGCGTGATGCAAAGCTTTGAGGCATAGAACTCCACGCTGTGGTGGCAGCGGGCGCTGCTCTTCAGCAGTTCCATGAGCGACTTGAAGATGTGCAGCTTGCGGCTCGACACGCATGCCTGCCACTGCCCCGGGCACACCAGGCGGGCAAAGTGGTTGGATATTTCCATGAACAGTGCTGCCGACCTGCATGTTATCAGCGCGTCGCGGTGTATGTTGTCACAGTCGTAAATGGTGCGCTCAAGGCTGCCGAAGGCGTCGGCCAACATCATGGCCGCACGGGCTTCAATCAGTGTAACGTGGTTGCTGCGTTGGTATTCGAGGTATTCCGGCTCGAACGGGAACCTGTTTCGGAACACGTGCTTGACAAACCTTTCGGTGGTGATGAGCACATATCCGTCGGCGTCGGCACTGGCGTCAACCATCTCAACGCTGTCGAGGCACCCCACAGTGTCTACGTAGCAGTGAGGCGTCACCACGTGGTTGCGGTCGCCAATGCGCATGGTCACCATGCTGCGCGTCATCAACATCACGAAGTGTATGTCCACTTTGCGTTGCCCGGCCGCCCTTATCGACTCCATGGTGTGGTGCCACATCAGTGCCCCGAGGTCGGTGTGGCATTCGGCTTTGAATGTCTTTGCAAATTCGTTGAGCGTCATATGGGTTGTTTTTGTGCGCTCCGGCGATGCGGTTTTGGCCGCGTCGGGCCCGGTGCGGTTGTTTCCTTGGCAAAGGTATGCAATGTTTCAGAATTGTCAAACATTGTCCAGTTAAATACAAAGAACTAATCTTTTGATTATAAAACGGCAATTTTTGTTTCATTTTGGATATAGACGAAGAGCTTCACTTTCCATATCTTTGCCTCCGATTAATGTTTTATAGCTTTTCTGATTATGTTTAAGAAACTACCTAGACTGCCATTGCCGGCATGCGTTTGCGCCTGTTTCCTGTTGCTGGTGCAGTCGTGCAAGGAGAAAAACATGAGACATCTTCGGGCGGTTACAAGACCCTTGTGGTAAGCCCCGGGCGTTGTGTGATGGAAAAAGAGTACAGTGCCACGCTCAAGGGCGTGCAGAGCGTTGAGGTGCGCCCGCAGGTTAGCGGTACGATAACCGAGATACGGGTGGGCGAGGGCGAGCGCGTCAGGCGTGGCGAGGTGATGTTTGTCATCGACCAGGCGCCATATCGAGCCGCCCTTCAGACCGCCGAGGCTGCCGTGGCCAGTGCCGTCGCAGCCGAGGCCAATGCCCGCCTGACGCTCAAGAGCAAGGAGCAGCTGCACGCCGAGGGCGTGGTGAGCGACTTCGACGTGGCCCAGGCCCGCAACGACCTTGCCTCGGCCTAGGCTGCCCGCGACGAAGCCAAGGCCGCGCTTGCATCGGCCCGCAACGACTTGTCGTACACAGAGGTGAAGAGTCCTGTCGACGGTGTTGCCGGGATGATGCCTTATCGTGTCGGGGCGCTTGTCAGTTTGTCGGTAGAAGAGCCGCTCACGGTGGTGTCGGACAACAGCCGCGGGTATGCCTACTTCTCTGTGACAGAGGCCGAGATGCAGCGCCTCATAGCCGACCACGGCTCGCTCGAGCGGGCCATGTCCACGCTGCCCAAGGTCGGTCTGCGCATGAGCGACGGCACGGAATATGAAGGGCAGGGCACCGTCGATGCCATCAGCGGCAACGTGGACTCTGAGAAGGGGTCGGTGACGCTGCGTGCCACGTTCCGGAATCCGTCGACCCTGCTGCGCAACGGCGGCAGCGGCACGCTGGTGGTGCCGTTCGAGCGTGACAGCGCTATAGTCATACCGCAGGAGGCAACCTACGAGATACAGGACAAGAAGTTTGTATACCGCGTTGTCGACGGCAAGGCCAAGTCGACCGAGGTGGCCGTCGAGCCCACGCTCGAGTCGCTGTTGCAGCAGGCCTCCGAGCTTGAAACCTCGCTGTCGGCTCTGGTCGGGCGAGCCCCGGGGCCCATAGCCCGGAGCGACATCGACTCGCAGCGCCTGCCCGATGCGCTGGCCGGAGGTGTCGACATTGCCACGCTGGCCGCCAGGCCCGACGTGAGGCAGGCCGAGGCCCGGCTGAAACAGGCTTTCTATTCTACCAACAAGGCGCGCGCTGACTTCTATCCCACTGTGACGCTCAGCGGCAGTGCGGGCTGGACCAACAGCGGCGGGGCGGCCATTGCCAACCCCGGAGCGTGGCTGCTGCAGGCTGTTGGCTCGCTGGTTCAGCCGCTGTTCAGCCAGGGCCGGCTCAAGGCCGGCCTGCAGGTGGCCAAGGCCCAGCAGGAGGAAGCTGTCGTTGCGTTTCGCCAGAGCCTGCTCGACGCGGGCACCGAGGTGAACAATGCCATGGCGGCCTGGCAGACGCTGAACCGCAAGGTTGAGCTGCAGGAGCGGCAGATTGGCGCCTTGCGCCAGGCCGTGAGCGACACCGAGGCCACCATGAGGCACGGTTCGGCCAACTACCTGCAGGTGGTCGTGGCGCGGCAGTCGCTGCTCCAGGCCCAGCTCGACGCCCTGGCCGACCGCTACTCGCGCATGGAGAGCGTGGTGACGCTGTACAAGGCTCTTGGCGGCGGCTGCCGGTAGGGGCGCGTGTGGCAGGCGTATGGCGGCCCATTTACCGCGAAACAGGCCGATGCCTTTCTTTTCCTTGAATGATCGATGCCGTGGAACTCTTTTCATTTATTTTCATAACCAGCTCCCTGCACCGTGGTTGGCGAACCGCCGGTGCAGGGTTTTTGGTTGCCGGGCGGCGGCGTTGATTGCCGCCGGGCCGCGCTCCGGCCGGGCGTGGGGTGGTGTGGCTGCCCGTCGGGGCCGGTGATTATGGCAGCCTGTCACTGTGGCTTCGGCTCCGCCGACAGCGCCCTCTGCCAGTCAGCCGTGCTTGTCTGCGCGGCCATGGCTTGCCGGCATAGCCCGGGGGGTGGCCGCCGGCATTTTCCAAAACCTGCCGTATTGGCTTGCCAAACGG
>ENA-ORSA01003172-ORSA01003172.1-human-gut-metagenome-genome-assembly--contig:-NODE-3172-length-10727-cov-2.792260_pt1 | contig 10727 bp, 7 predicted proteins | sample MGYA00242179_ERZ509142 | MGnify/ENA primary metagenome ERZ509142 (study PRJEB26280, sample SAMEA2338659) | human gut metagenome | biome: human gut; feature: human-associated habitat; material: faeces... | reverse complement strand
CGCTGGGGATGCCGAGGGCTTTCTCGATTGCCTCCACAAGATCGCGGCTGCTCATGGTGTCGTCGCACTCAATGTAGGCGACCCGGGGGAGCTTCGCGTACTGCCGGAGGGAGTAGGTCTTGCCGTAGCCGCTGCGGGCGACCACGATGCCGAGGCCGATGTACTCTTGACAGCTTTGACACACGCCGAGCACCTTGAGAGCGTCCCGGCTCTCATAGAAGACGGGCTTCCGTCCGGTCTTGCGTCCCGGCTCCGGGAGCTCCACGGCCTCGCCGGTGTGCTGGGCCAGCCAGTCCGCGAGGAGCTTCTCGATGGTGGAGATGTCCCCCTCGTACTTGCCGGAGAGATAGCGGGAGATCGTCGGGCGGGAATAGCCCGGGATCTCGCTCGCCAGGGTGGCGATGCTGGTCTTCGAGGCCGCGAGGTAGTCGTTGATCTGCTCGGCAAGGGTCTTGCCGGTGGTGTAGGTTGTGGCCTGGGCCGCTGCTGCTGTGATTTCCATGTTGTTCCTCCTATTCGTTCATAGCCCTCAAGCGAGCGAGGGCGTCGTCTGCCTTCTTCCCGAGGAACTCGTCCCCGGATGCCTTCTTCCCGGTTTTCCGGCCCGCCGCCATCTCCGCCCGGAACTCCTTGTCGTTCGGGAGGGAGATGAGCTTCGAGGGCCGTTCCGCCTTGATGGTCAAGTCGATCATACCGACCGCCTCGGAGGGCCGTCCGCCCTCCTGGATGCGGGCCTCGTAGGGCCGCGTCATGCTGTCCAGGATCTCCCGCATTTCCTTCTCCTGCCGTTTCTGGTCGCGGAGGTGGCGCTCGAGCGCCGCTTGCGAACAGTGAGGCCCGAAGGCCAGCAGCTCGGCGGAGACGGCTTCGCATATCTTTCGGCCCTCCTGGTCGAAGACGTAGAGCTTCGTGACGTCGCTGAACAGCAGGCTGATGCCCATGCAGGCCTTGTTCTGCCGCAGGGTGGTCAGCAGGGCGTTCCAGTCCTCGGAAAAGCCGGACTGCGTGCGCACGTTTGCGTCGTTCCAGTCGCGGAAGAGGATGATGACGGACGAGCCGTACTGGAACACGCCGTAGTTTGCCAGCGGGCAGTGGGCGCGGAGCTGATTGGAGATGTGTGAGACTTTGAACAGGGTCGAGCTCTCGCACTGCACGAGGCCGATGCGGAACGTGCCCTGATAGGGAATGTTCAGCTGCGCGCAGCGGTCGTGGAAATATTCCGGCGAGTTCTGCTTCGGCCGGATCAGATCGTCGAGCAGCTGCTGCTGTTTGCCGAGCATGCCGGCGTCAAAAATGCCGTTGACTTTATAGTAATTTTCCAGCTCCTGCGTCAGGCAGGTGTAGAGCGAGATGTCGCGCTGCGTCGGCGGCACATCGAGAAAATAGCAGCCGATGAAGCAGTAGGCCGCGCCGTGATTCTTGTAGGAGCGGACGAGAAACGGGTACCCGCAGATGGTCTTTTCCGCCGGGTAGAGCACCGGCTGGACGCACTTGCGCTCGTCCTCATAGTAGCCCCAGCTTGCGATCTGGTTCATATCCTCGCGGCTGTAATAGCCGCGCTGGAGCAGGTCGCGGAAATAGGGGATGTCATCGACGGAGCTGCGCGTGGAGCACACGATGTTGTATGCCGAGTCCGTGACGACGATCAGACAGTGCGGGAACGCCTTTTTGGCGATCTCAAAAAACGGCTCGTAGCCGCGCCGTTCGAGAGAGGCCTCCTTGATGGCAAACTCAAAGGCGTGAAACTGTGTAAAGAGAGTAATGAGCCGGTTGACGACCTCGTTGAGGTCGGTGTTTTCGTCAAGCAGGATGCCGTGCAGCGCATGATGGCACTGCAGCTGGGACGGCTTGGCCTTGAAAACGAAGCAGTGGTTTTCAAAAAGCTGCTTTTTCAGCTTTGGGAGCACTTTCGGTGTGCAGACATACAGCGTGTCCGGCTCCAGAATATCCGTGGGAGAGGTCAGAATCTGTACGCCGGTGAAGGCGAAATCGCCGTCGGTCTCTATCAGTTGTGCGCCGTATTCCGTCAGGGTTTCAGGATCAGTTGCAAAGACAATTTCATTCAGAATCCACCACACTTCCATTTTTCTGTCCCCGGGACGGGGGCTGATTGCTGATTTGCAAAAAGGGGTGCCGTCCGGCACCCCTTTGGCCGGTCATCCGGCAGTGATCTGCTTACTTGCTGAATTCCGCGAACAGCGCGTCGTTGTCCGCGCCGATGGATTTGCTCTGCGCGAAGTAGTTCTGCACGCCGACGCTCTCCATGTAGATCGGGATCTGCGGCTGATAGTAGTGCTTGCCGCTCTCGTAGGTGCCCTCGCCGAGGTAGCCGTTGGACAGGCACTGGTCGAGCTGCTCCTGCTCTTTGTACTTGTCGCCGATGCCGCGCAGCACGGTGCAGGGCACGTTGCCGGCCTGGAGCACGCTCATGATCTCGTCGGCGGTCTTTTTCTTTGCTTCCTCGATGCAGCGCGCCACGATGATGGCACAGTTGCCGTTGACGTTCAGCGCCGGGCGCGTGTTCACACGCTCGTCGTCGAGCATGTCCTCGATGTTGAAGGCTTTGCAGAAGACGGGGAAGTAGCGCTCGTACTCATTGACGAAGATCTGCACGAACTTGCCGTCCTTCGTCTCGAACGCCTGGCCCATGGGGCTCTGCGTGAAGCGGGAGCGCGGCCAGGGGTTGAAGTACTGCGTGCCGGAGTTGATCGCGGATGTGACCCAGTTGCCGGTGCCGTAGAGAGAGGGGGACACATAATCGCCCTTGCCGGTACGCTCGCGGGCAAACAGCGCCGTCATGATCGCGCCGAACAGCGGCATGCCGGTCGTCAGGTCGCCCATGCCGGTCGGCGGGCAGATCGGGGAGTCGTCCGGATTCAGGCGCAGGTCGGAGATCAGGCCGTTCATGGCGAAGAATGCCACGGCGTCCAGGCCGGGGGCAGCGGACAGCGGGCCGTCCTTGCAGCCGTAGCCGGTGGCGTGCGCCATGACCAGGCGCGGGTATTTCTCTTTCAGGGTGTCATAGTCCAGGTTGTGCTTTTTCAGACCGCCGAGACGCATGCTCGTCAGGAACACGTCCGCCTTGGCGAGCATGTTGTGCAGCACGCGCTCGTGCTCGGGATCGTTGAGATCCATGTGCATGAATTCCTTGCCGCCGTTGAAGAGGTCGAACGAGGGGTTCTCGTTCGCTTCGATCGGCATGCCGCAGGTGCGGCCCCAGTAGCGAACCGAGTCGCCCGCTTTGCCGGTCTCGATCTTGACGACTCTGGCGCCGAGGCAGCGCAGAAACTCACCTGCGGAGGGGGCGGCCCAATAGGTCGTCAGCTCCACGACGAAAAGACCTTCGAGTGGTTTATTCATATTGTATCAACCTCCTGTATTTTTCAGTCCATCCTCATCGCACGCACGAAAGACAACAAAAATGCGCGAAAGTGACGAATGACTGTTTTTTAACAATTCCAATTATACAGGGGCCGACTGCAAACGAAAAGGGCAGGAGTTACGAAAAAAGTGTGCGTATTTGCACAAAACCTGTGCAGAAACGACGATTGCATATCCCCGGGAACGCTTGAAATTCCAACAAAAAGCGCGACTGTGCAATCGCTCCGAAAACGCCGCCGTGAAAGTGACGATTCATGTGCAAAAACAACGACGGTCGTTTCTGGCGGAATGACGGTGTGCGTTTTTTTCAAGCACGTTAAAATATAAACGTTAAATCCGAAACGCGCAAGTAGGTTCTTTCCATTTTGGCCGTTTCGGGAGATAATTCATAATTTTATAAAGAATAGAACCATGAAAAAGAGGATCGGAGGGATCACCCATGCGGGAAATTGCTCAGAAGCTTTCACGGTGCAGCAGCTTTGGCGCGCTCATGGATGATGCGTTCGCGCGCTGCCCGGAGCGCGAGGCCATTGTATACGAGGACTGGCGGCTGACCTATGGCGACCTGGAGCGCTACATCCACCAGACGGCGCACTATCTGCGGCACCTCGGCGTGCGCAAGGGCAGCCGGGTCGCGATCCTGTCGCGCAACTGCCCGGAGTGGATCATTGCCGAGTTTGCGCTCTATCAGCTCGGCGCCATTGTGGTCAAGATCAACTGGCGGCTCACGCCGCCGGAGCAGGCGCGCATGCTCGCGCGCAATCAGGTGTCGGTCGCCTTTCTCAAGGCGGAGAAGCCGGAGTGGGGCGCGGAGCTCGAGCGACTGTGCGCGGACAGCGTACGCCTGATCCGGCTGGAGCCGGTCGACGGCCGCTCGGCGCTGTGCGCGCTCGTCAGCGGCGAGCCGGACACGCCGCCGGACGTGCCGGTCTCGCGTGACGATGTCGCCTGCCGCCTGCACACGAGTGGCACGACGGGGGAGCCGAAGTGCGTCGTCTACACGCACGGCGGCATGCTCCGCGAGATCGTGAGCATGCTGCAGGTCTATCCCTACCCGGACGGGCAGCGGTATCAGTTCATTGCGCAGCTGTTCCACTCGGCCGCCATCGGTGCGCACCTGTCGCTTGCGACCGGCGGCACGATGGTGCTCAAGGATCATTTCGCGCTTGAGGATTACATGCACACGCTCGTGTCCGAGCGCATCGAGTCCATCAGTGTCGTGCCGACGGTGCTCAAGTGGATCCTCGACGAGACGGACAACGGGGACTATGATCTCTCGCACCTCAAGACCGTCAACTATTCCACCTGCCCGATCCCGAAGGCGCTGCTGCAGCGCGCGATCGAGAAGCTGCACTGCAGCTTCTATCAGTCCTACGGCATGACGGAAATGGGCAGCACCGTCACAGCGCTGCTGCCGGAAGACCACCTGCGCGACGGCGGTAAGTACCTCTCGTCCGTCGGCCGGCCGATCCCCGGCGCGGCCGTGCGCATCGTCGCGCCGGACGGCAGCGATTGCCCGGCAGGCACCGCGGGTGAGATCTATGTGCGCGGCCCGGGCCGGATGCTGGAATATCTGGATGCGCCCGAGACGACGCACGCGGCGCTGGTCGGCGGCTGGTACCGCACGAAAGACATGGGCATGCTCGACGCGCAGGGGTACCTGTTCCTGAGCGGCCGTGCCGACGATCTCATTATTTCCGGCGGCGAGAACATCTATCCCGGAGAGGTCACCAATGTCATCATGCAGCTTTGCGACGACGTGGCCGAGGTCGCGGTCTACGGCGTGCCGGACGAGACCTGGGGCGAGCACGTGAAAGCGAGCGTTGTGCTCATGCCGGGCAGCCGGCTCACGGCGGAGGCGCTGCGCCAGTATTGCCGCGCGCATATGCCGACGTTCCGCGCGCCGAAGGAGATCGAGATCGTGCCGGAGCTGCCCAAGGGCGCGACCGGAAAAGTGCTCACGGCCGTGCTGCGCGCGCGCAGTGTCCAGGCGAGCTGACGCGCGCATCTTGTAGGCCGTGCCCATCCGGCGCACGGCGGCAACTGCTGTTTTTTGGAGAAATCAGCGTTGTGAAGCGACTGACGGTTTGCTATTGTGAAATCACAAACAACCAGACGCCGCACAGCGGCACACGTGAATATTTCAGGAGGTAATACCTATGATCCGTACCAAACTTACCGAAATGCTGGGGATCGAATACCCCATCGTGCAGGGCTGCATGCAGTGGATTTCCCGCGCACCGCTGGTCGCCGCCGTGTCGGAGGCCGGCGGCCTGGGGCTGCTGTCGTCGAGCACGTTTTCCTCGGCCGATGAGCTGCAGGCGGAGATCCGCAAGATCAAGTCCATGACGAGCAAGCCCTTTGCCGTCAACCTCACGCTCATGCCGTCGCTCGTCGTGCCGGACTATGCGGGCTACATCCGCGTCTGCGCCGAAGAGGGCGTCAAGGTCATGGAGACCGCCGGCCGCCCGCCGAAGGACGACATGGTGCGCGCCATCAAGGACGCCGGCATGGTGCTCATCCACAAGTGCACCACCGTCAAGCACGCGCTCAAGGCGCAGTCGCTCGGCGCGGACATGGTCGTCGCCGACGGCTTTGAGTGCGCCGGCCACCCGGGCGAGAACGATCTCGGCACCATGGTGCTCACGCCGCGCTGTGTGGAGGCGCTTGACATTCCGGTCATCTGCGCCGGCGGCGTTTCGACCGGCCGCCAGATGGCAGCCGCGCTCATGCTCGGCGCCGAAGGCGTGTACATGGGCACCCGCTTCCTGCTGTCCGAGGAGTGCCCCGTGCTCCCGGCCGTGAAAAACTACCTCGTCGAGCACGCCAACGAGATGGAGACGATCCTGCTTCTGCGCTCGTTCCAGAACTCCACGCGCATGTATAAGAGCGAAGTCGCCAAGCGCGTCTTTGCCAAGGAGCAGGCCGGCTGCGAATTCAAGGATGTGGCCGAGGATATGGCCGGCAAGACGGCCTGCAAGATGTTCTTCGAGAACGCGGACGTGGAAAACTGCGGCGTCATCTGCTGCGGCCAGACGTCCGGCCTGATCCACGATGTGCTGCCCGTGCAGACCATCATCGGCCAGATGATGCACGAGTGCGAGGCGACCATCGCAAAGTTCGCCTGACTTTGGTAATCCCCCCATTCCCTTCTTTTTTCTTTGGAGCGGCTCGGCCCCCGGGCCGGGTCGCTCCCCCCTTATTATCAGAAATGGAGATCCGATCATGTTCTATTCGTTTCATGGAAAATGCCCGCGCGTCGATCCCACGGCGTTTGTCAGCACCAGCGCCGAGCTCATCGGCGATGTGACGGTTGGCCCGCGGTGCTATATCGGTCCCGGCGCCGTGATCCGCGGCGATGCCGCCGAGATCATTCTCGAGGAGGAGGTCGCGGTGGAAGACGGCGTCATCATCCATGCCGGCGGGGCGGACAAGCGCTGCCTGCTGTCCCGGCGTGTGACCATCGGTCACGGGGCGATCGTCCATGCGCGCTATCTCGGCCCGGAGGCCAGCATCGGCATGGGCGCGGTGCTCAGCCTTGGGTGTGCGATCGGTGCCGGCAGCGTCGTGGCGGAGTCCGCGCTCGTGCCGCAGGGCAAGTCCGTTCCGCCGGAGACGCTCGTTGCCGGCATCCCGGCCAAGCCTCTGCGCCCGCTCACGCAGGCGGACCGCGAGAGCTGGCAGGCCACGAAGGACTGGTATGTCCGGCTCACGGCGGCGTACCTGGATCCGAATCATTTCTTTCCCGTTGCACCGCGGGAGGCGTGAGCACGATGGATTGGCGTGAGATCTATGCGCGCAGGCTCTGCACGCCGGAGCAGGCGGCGGCGCTGATCGCGCCCGGCGACCGCATCTTTGCCGGCGGCGCCGGTAGCTTCCCGGCCGTGCTGATCGACGCGGTGAGCGACCGCGCGGAGCTGCGCGGCATCCCGGTCGTGACCGTCGTCAACGGCACGGAGAGCCGCGCCCTGTCCGACCCGGTCTGCTTTGCGCGCACGCCGTATCACTCCCTGTTTCTCGGCCGCGCCGACCGCAAGTTTCAGCAGCGCGGCGGCCTGCACGAAAACTCCGTGCAGTTTCACCAGACCGTGCGCGCAGCGCGCGAGGTCTACCGTGTCAATACGCTGATGCTCGAGGTGTCCGAGCCGGATGCGGACGGGTATCTGTATTACGGCCCGCGCGGCACGGCCTGGAGTTCGCTCGATACACAGGTCGAAAAGCGCATCTATCAGGTCAACGCCTTTCAGCAGCGCACCCGCGGCGAGCACCATCGCATCCATGTCTCGGAGGTTACGGCGCTCTGCCGCGCGGATCATCCGCTCAATACCTATCATTATAAAGCGCCCGATGCACTCGATGCGCGCATTGCCGCGCACATCCTGCCGCTCGTCCGGGACGGCGATACGCTGCAGGTCGGCATCGGCGGCATTCCCAACGCCGTCGCCTACGGGCTGCATGGACGCAAACGGCTCGGGATTTACACGGAGGTGCTCACACAGGCGCAGCTGCGCCTGATGGCCAGCGGCGCGGTCGATCTCGATCGGGTCGAGGCGTCCATCGTGCTCGACGCGGCGGGGCATCTGGATGATTTTGCGCTCGCGCACATCCGCATGATCCCGGTGGACGTGCTCAACGATCCGTTCCGTGCCGCGCAGCAGCCGGGGCTTATCTCGGTCAACGGCTGCCTGATGGCCGATCTGACCGGGCAGGTCTGCGCCGAGGCCATTGACGGCCGGCAGTATTCCGGCGTCGGCGGTCAGCTCGATTTTGTCCGCGCCGCGGCGCGTTCTGTCGGCGGACGGAGTTTTCTGTGCCTGCATTCCACGCACGAAGCGCCCGACGGGACGCTCACGTCCAACATTCGCGCGCATCTTCCGTCCGGTGCAGTCGTCACGACGCCGCGCAGCGATGTCATGTACATCGTCACGGAGTGGGGCGCGGCCGATCTGCACAATCAACCGCTGGAGACGCGCATCTGCGCCATGATCCGCATCGCGCATCCGCGCTTTCGCTGCGCGCTCGCACAGGAGGCAGTCGCCTGGGGACAACTGTCACCGGAGTGCGCCGCGCAATTTGATACACAACCCGAACCAGAGGAGGAAACCACATGAACCTCGCATACGAACCGCTGTTTACACCGTTTTCGATCCGCAATACGCGCATTAAAAACCGCTACTTCATGGCCGCCATGGGCACCGTCACGCACAACGATGAGGACGGTGCTTACCTGCCGGACGCCGTGGACTATTTCGTCCGCCGCGCCGCCGGCGGCGTCGGCCTGATCATCACGGGCGCCAACTGGGTGGACAACAACATTGAGGTCCACAGCCCCGGTTCTTTCCCGTGCCCGACGATCTGCCCCGGGAAATACATCAAGGCCGCGCGCGAGCTGACCGACCGCGTGCACGCCTTTGACACCAAGATCTTCGTGCAGCTCACGGCCGGCCTTGGCCGCAGCGCCATGCCCGCCATGATCCATGACCGCAAGTTTGTCGCGCCGAGTACGATCAGCAACCGCTGGAACCCGCGCATCGAGTGCCGCGAGCTGACGACGGAGGAGGTCGAGCGGCTCGTGGAGCAGTTCGGTGTGTCGGCTGCTATCGCCAAAAAGTGCGGATATGACGGCGTTGAGGTGCATGCCGTGCACGAGGGCTATCTGCTCGACTGCTTTGCCATGTCGCTGTTCAACAAGCGCACGGACAAGTACGGCGGCGATCTCAACGGCCGCCTGTGCTTCGCCATCGAGATCGTGCAGAAGATCAAGCAGTACTGCGGCGAGGATTTCCCGGTCATCCTGCGCTTTTCGCTCAAGAGCTATATCAAGGATCTGCGTCAGGGCGCGGTGCCGGGTGAGACGTTCACCGAGCTCGGCCGCGATACGGACGAGGGCCTGCAGGCGGCCAGGATCCTGGTCGATGCGGGCTACGACGCGCTCGATGTCGATGCCGGCACCTACGATAGCTGGTACTGGGCGCATCCGCCGATGTACTTTGACAAGGGCGTCTATCTGCCGTTTGCCGAGCAGGTCAAGCAGGTCGTGGACGTGCCGGTGCTGGCTGCCGGACGCATGGACGATCCGGATCTGGCGGCGCAGGCGCTGCGAGACGGCCGCTGCGACATGATCGGTCTGGCGCGTCCGCTCCTGGCCGAGCCTGACTACGTCCGCAAGGTGCGCAACGACGAGCTCGCGCTCATCCGTCCGTGCCTGTGCTGCCACGAGGGCTGCTTCGGCCGCGCGTTTGACGGCGCGGTCGGCTCCTGCGCGGTCAACCCCGAGTGCGCGCGCGAGCGGCTCGTCGGCATCACGCCCGTAGCGGAGAAAAAGCGCGTGGTCGTTGTCGGCGGCGGGCCTGCCGGCCTGGAGGCGGCGCGCGTGAGCGCGCTGCGCGGCCATGATGTCACGCTGCTCGAAGCGAGCGATGCCCTCGGCGGCGCGCTCAAGCCGGCCGGTGTGCCGCACTTCAAGCAGGCGGATCGTGATCTTGTTGCCTGGTATGCCGCCACGCTTGCGCATCTGGGCGTGGACGTGCGCCTGAATACACGCGCGGATAAGGCGCTGCTCGATTCCCTCAAGCCGCAGACGGTGTTCGTCGCCGAGGGCAGCACGCCCAGAACGCTGGCATTGCCCGGTGCGGACGGAGACAATGTGGTCAGCGCGCTCGACGTGCTCGAGGGCAAGGCGAAAGCCGGCAAGTCGGTCGTCATCATCGGCGCGGGACTCGTCGCCTGCGAACTGGCGCTGCACCTGGTGCAAAACGGCCACACCGTCACGCTGCTCGCCCGGCGCAAGCTCCTGCGCTCGGCCAAGCTGCCGGCCATGAATGAGCTCATGCTGCGCGACCTGCTCGTGTTCCACGGCGTGCACATCGTCGAGGGCGCGGCGCTGGAATCCGTCGATGCCAAGGGCGTTTATTACGAGGTCGAGGGCGTGCCCGCGCTGGCGGAGGGTGACACGGTCATCACAGCGGTCGGCATGGAGGCCAACCATGCGCTCTTTGACGCGATCCGCGATGACTATGAGACCGTGCTCGCGCTCGGCGACGGCCGCCGTGTGCGCAACATCTTCGGCGCCATCTGGGATGGCTACGAGGCGGCACGCAGTCTGTAATTGCGATCCAAATACGTTTGCCCGGGCAGGTTCCACCTGCCCGGGCGTTGTGCTTGCATCCGGCGGCTGTGCATGATAAAATCATACATCTTTTATTTGAATGGAGAGACCATTATGCTCTATACCTTTGGCGGGAAAGCCCCGCAGGTCGACCCGACAGCGTTCGTCAGTGCGAGCGCGGAGCTCATCGGCGATGTGATTGTCGGCCCGCGCTGCTATATCGGCCCTTATGCCGTCA
>ENA-ORSA01003170-ORSA01003170.1-human-gut-metagenome-genome-assembly--contig:-NODE-3170-length-10728-cov-2.934227_pt1 | contig 10728 bp, 7 predicted proteins | sample MGYA00242179_ERZ509142 | MGnify/ENA primary metagenome ERZ509142 (study PRJEB26280, sample SAMEA2338659) | human gut metagenome | biome: human gut; feature: human-associated habitat; material: faeces... | reverse complement strand
GCCGGACTTCATCGGGCCGTTCCCTCCGTCACTCTTGATAAGGCTATTTGGTTGTATCCCTATTATATGTACTTTTTTCAAAATGTCAACCGTTTTTCCGTCTGTTTTTCACGTGTTTTGTCCATACTTTGTACATTGTACAGAACTTGTGCATTGTTCATACTTTGTCTGTAGATTTCTTTCCTGTTTTCATGTATTATGAAATATCATGCGTAATTGTTTCAAGCAAAAGGTAGGTTGACATATGAAAGAGCTCCGTAAAAAATTTGAACGCTTCTGTCTGAAAAACCGCGATCGCGGCATTCCGAACCTGATGCTCGTCATCGCCATCGGAAACCTGATTGCCTATGCGCTGTCGGTCATTGACCCGAGCCGCGTGGTCTACCGTTTTCTCTGCTTCTCCCCGTCCAAAATTCTGCACGGGCAGATCTGGCGGCTGTTTACTTACATCTTCACATACCTGCTCGACGTTCCGAGCTATTATCTGTTTTTGGCGGTCGTCAGTCTGTTCTGCTATTACCAGTTCGGAAAAATGCTCGAAAATTACTGGGGTGTCTGCCGCTTTAACCTCTACTATCTCACTGGCGTCCTGCTGTGCGACCTTGCCGGTCTGCTTCTCGGCTACAACGTCAATTCGACCGACCTGAACCTCAGCCTGTTTCTCGCCGTTGCAACCCTCGCGCCCGAGACAAGAATGCTTCTGATGATGTTTATCCCCATCAAGATCAAATATCTTGCCTGGGTGGACCTTGCCTTCACGGCGGTGAACGTTGTCTTCCTGCTTCTGGCGGGACCTTTGTCGTTCTACTGGCTCATGCCTCTGGTTCCGCTTGCGAACTACTTCCTGTTTTTCGGCTCCCGTGTTCAGAATCTCTTCCCTAACTCCTGGCGCTATCGCCGCCCGAAGCAGCACAACCCCGGTCCCTATGCCGCGGGCGCCAAGCCCAACCCCAATTGGGCAAAGGGTTACCAGTCGAAAACCGGCGAGCGCCCCTACCGCCACAAATGCACCGTCTGCGGCAGAACCGACACCGACTATCCGAACCTTGAGTTCCGCTACTGCTCGAAGTGCAACGGCTACTACTGCTACTGCATGGACCACATCAACAACCACGTCCACATCCAGTAACTCAGCAAAAGCCCCGCAGGCAGCCGCCTGCGGGGCTTTGTATTACTTCAGAAGCTGCTCGATTTCTTCCTTCGGGCGGTAGCCGACAGACGTCGCCTTGATCTCGCCGTTCTGGAACACCATCACCGTCGGGATGCTGCTCACGCCATATTCCAGCGCCAGCTCCCGCTCGTCGTCAACGTTCACCTTGCCGACCTTGACTTTCCCCGCGTACTCGTTTGCGATTTCCTCGATCACAGGCGCGAGCATCCGGCACGGGCCGCACCACGTCGCCCAGAAATCCACCAGCACCGGCTCCTTGGCCAGCAACACTTCCTGTTCAAAATTTTGCTGTGTAATGGTCAGTTCTGCCATTGCGATCATCCTTTCTTCTCGCGTGATTTATAGTACAGCATGCAGTGGCAGAAGCCCTCAAAGTCGGGATCATCGATCTGCTCGCGGAACTCCCTGCACATGCACTTGTTGTCCTCCGTCCGTTCGAGTCTGCACGGACAGTAGCCTCCGGTCTTCTTAAGACCTTCCCGCACCGCCCGCACGACCTCCTTGTCCGGATTGAGCGTCACCGCCATCTCGCCGCCTCCTTTGTATTTCATCTTATAGTTGTATTATACCATACTCCGCAAAAAATAGCCACCCCCGACAAAAAACGCACGAAGAGTCCCCTCCCCGTGCGTTTCCTTTTTTACTCCTCGTACCCCTGGCTCACGCCGCCGCCTCCGACGTCGCTCCCAAGATCGCAGGTGTACATCCACTCGATCACGTCGCCTGCCTGCACAGCGTACCGGCTGCACCCGTAGTTCGGGAACCAGCCGTTGACTCGATACATCCAGCCCGAGAGCGCGCCGCAGTCAAACTCATACAGATTTCCGATGCCCTCGATATACGCCGTCTCATACATCGGCGTGTTCTGATACTCCATATGAATCGCGTTGGCCTTCACCGTCGCCAGCAAAACGTCAAACACGTTCTGTCCTGCCGTAAACTCGACTGTCACCGGCGCAAGGATCCACCCATCCTCCGGCACAAGCTCGACCTTCTCCGGGTCCAGCTCGTCCAGATGATCAAGAATCGTCGCGCAGCTGATGCTGATCGTGCACGTAAGCGGCGCATCCGTCACCGCAGGCGCTTTCTGCTCCGGCAGCTCGTCGATCGGCGCGCGCACCTCGGGTTCCTGCGCAGTCGCTTCGTTCGTTTCGGGTTCAACCGTCTCCGGCTGCTCGTCAATCGCCGCATCAGCCGCCTCATTCTTCGTGGTCTCCTCCGCAGCCGGCGCTTCCTCCGGCTTCACAGCGTCCTGTGCAGGCTCAGCCGCAATTTCCGATGCAGCCGTCTCTTCCTGCACCATTTCCGTTTTCGCGCTGCAAGCGCACAGTCCCAGCAGCAGCACCGCAAGGACCAGCGCCAGCGCGCGCCGTCCAAATTCCTTCATTTATACCTCCCCGGCTGCCGCCAGCAGATTCCAGACCATCTGCGCCACCTCGCAGCGGCAAATGGCCTCGCCCGGCCTGAGCTCCGTCCGATCCGATTCCAGAATATTATGTTCCGCGCAGAACGCCAGCGCGTCCTTTGCGTAGCTTGATGCCTTCGCCGCATCCGGATACGCTTTCAGCGCCGAATCCGCATCCTTGGCCGCGCCGGAAAGCCCCAGCGTTTTAGACGCTCTCGCCAGCATCGTGGCCGCCTGTTCGCGTGTGATCGCGCCCTGCGGGTCAAACTTCCCGTTTCCAACGCCGTTGACAATTCCGGCCTTGCTTGCCGCGCCGACAAAGCCGCAGAACCAGTCCATCTGCAAAACGTCCGTAAACTCCGCCGTTTTCTCCTGCGAAAGTCCCAGCGCCCGCACAACGATCGCACAGAACTGCGCCCGCGTAAGCCCGGCGTCCGGCGCGAACGTATTTGCCGTCATGCCGTTGATCACGCCCTTCTCGGCCAAAGCCTCAATCGCCTTTTGGTTCTTGTGCCCGACCACGTCGCGGAACGTCCCGCTCTGTGTGTCCGCCTTGGGCGCGTCCATCTTATAAAGGGACTTGCCGCTCTCCGCGAGCTTCACGGCCGCCAGGGCATAGAGCGCCTGCTCAGTCGCCATCTCGTTTGCATCGCCGTCCATGGTGTGCCGGAAGCTGCCGTCCGCATTCGCGTAGGTCAAAAGCGCGTCCAGCGCCGTGTTTCCGTTCTTCACGAACCGGCTGTCATCCAGTGAAATTCCAAGCTCCGCCAGCGCCACGAGCACCTGCGCGTTCGATTCGCACGTAGCTGCCCCGCCGGTCGAAAATCCGCCGTCTGCTCCCTGCAATTTGGAGAGCGCTGCAACGCCCTTCTCGACCGCCGCCTTCACGGAAGCCTGCGCCGTATACCCGGCCAGCGCCTGCAAAGCCATCGCCGTCAGATCTGCATCCGCCGCCGTGCCCGCAATGTTCCAGCCGCCGTCTGAAAGCTGGGAATCCAGAATCTTCTGCACATAGAGTTCTCTCGTTGCCTGCGTCTTTGCATCGGCATTCACAGACACCTCATACTGCCCCGCATCCAGCGCCAGCAGCGCAAAAATCGCGCCGTTCACGCCCTGATAGACCGTCTTTTCATAGTCTCCCAGCGGCAGAAGCAGATCATACCCCGCGACATCGCGCGCATCCTTCCCGATCGCCGTCACCGCAAGGGCGACTCTCGAGTACTCCGTGTACTTCCGCTTGTGCAGCACGCCCTCGCAGGATTTTACGTAGCTCTCCAGTCTCTCGTAATATCCCTCAAAATATCCGCTCTTTACGCCATAGCCGCCTCTGGCAAGACCGAGCACCGCCCAGTCTCCGCCAATCGAGCCAAACCCGGGGCTTGCGACCGTCTTCGCCACATACCCCGCTGTCTTTTCATACTGCGCCCCTATGATATCCTCTGCCATTGCCGGAACTGTCAAGCCTATGCAAAGCACCAGCACCAGCACAAACACCAGGATCCGTTTCGTCTGCGTCATTTGCCGCATCCTCCTTTTGTCTGCAAATCCGCCAAGGCCGGGCCCTGCATCCCAGAGCCCGGTCTTCGCGTCAGGGTGTTCGATACCCAATGTTACCCGTTTTTCAATTATTTTGCAACATTTTCTGCAAACCGGTGCAGAATTGCCGCAACCTCCGCGCGCGTCGCCGAGCCCTGCGGAGAAAGCGCCGTTTTGCTTCTGCCGCTGACAAGCCCTTCCGCGTTCGCCCAGCCAAGGGCCTCGGCGGCGTAGCCAGAGATTTGCTCGTAGTCGGCAAAGCCCGTCAGATTGGCCGTCCTGCCTGTGTCATAGCGCTTGTCCCTTGCATACCGGTACAAAATCGCCGCCAGCTGCTCGCGCGTCACTCGACTGTCAGGTGCAAAGCATCCATCGCTCACACCGCTCACGATGCCGCTCTCCGCTGCCCACGCGACTGCGTCCGCATAATACTTACCCGCCGCCACATCGGCAAAGCCGCTATTCTCTGCGGCCTTCGGACTTCCCGCCAGCCGGTACAGAACCGTCACCAGCATCCCGCGCGTCATCGGCGCGTTTGGGGAGAACAGATCCTGCGTCGTTCCGTGGAACAGCCCATGCTCGACCACATAGCGCACATCGCTGTAGAACCAGTCCTCGCGCCGCACATCCAAGAAGAGCATCGCGCCCGTAAACGTCGCCACGATCCGGCTGTTTAACGTCAGGTTCTTGTAGGTATAGCTCTCCGGCGTTCCAATGGACTTGCCATCCACTGTCACCTCCAGCAGCTGCTGGTTCGTATCCGGCTCGAAGGTAAACGTCACATCCGCGCCGAGCTGCGAGAAGCCAAGACTCGGCTCCACCGTGCCGCCGCCGATCACCTGCACGATCCGCGCCAGCTTCTGCTTCGCGTACTCCTCCGGCGAAATATCCGCCGCCTTGAGCCACGTCTCCGCATCTGCCTCGGTCGTGTAGTCGTCGACATAGTGCCAGATGACCTTGTCGCCCGCCTCGAGCGTGAAATCATTCAGCGCCTGATCCGGATGCTTGCCGTTCACGGTGTACATCCAGCCGGAGTTCGCGCCGTTGTCCATCTCGCTCAGCCAGTAGCCGCCCAGCGCCTCGGGCGCCAGAATCGAGCTGACATAGCCGTCGTCCGCGCCGGTCTCCTGAAGCCCAGTCTCGTTCAGCGCCTTTTCCAGCAAATCCTTCACCGTCGCTCCGGCGCTGAGAGAATAGGTCTTCGTCTGAATCCATGTCACATAGTCCTTGTGCTCGTCCCCCTGTTCCTCGTGCAAAAAGTCTCCGATCAGCCGGAACGAGACCTTCATCGTATGCAGTGCATTTTCCATATCGGTCTTTGCTTTGGCGAGAATGTCTCCGATCTCTCCCGTGTGCGCCGCGTCCCGGATATCCTTCTCCGCCTGCGCCATCACCTTGCGCACCTCTTCGAGCGCCGCCTCGGTCAGAAGCGAGGGATCTTCCTTTCTTGCCGCGTCAATGACCGCGTCATAGACCTTGGAAAGTGAAACCGTCCGCGCCGTCTGCTTCTTCTCCGCGAGAATCTCATCGAACGCACTCTGCTTTTCTTCAAGCGCGTCCTGCGCGGTCTTTTTGTCCTCGTCCTTCAGATAGCGGATTTTCTGCCGGATGGTCTCGAGCTTGACATAGGTCTCCCGGCTCGCGTCGGTGATCTCGCCCAGCGCTTCGATCTCGCGCAGAACGTCCTCTAGCGCCGCGTCGTCGAGCTTCTTCGCATCGTCCATGTCATAAAGCCCGTGCGCATTGCCGCTTGCGAGCCTTGCGTAAGCTGCCAGCGCGTAATACGCCTGCTCGCTTGCCATCTGGTTGTAGCCCGAGGCGCTCGCCGCGTGATAGAACCCGCCGCCATCCAAATAATATTGCAGCAGTCCGTCAAGTACGTTCTTTCCGTCCTTGCTGAATTGCGCATCCGTCGCCGCGTCAATCCCCAGCGTGCTCAGCGCAACGAGCGCCTGCGCCGTCGTCTCCGCCGTGGTTCCGATTGCGCCGCTTGCAAGCTGCTGTCCCTTGAGATAGGAAAGGCCCAGCGTGATCGCGTCCGCAGCGTCCCGGTTGTCCTGCCGATAGGCTGCCAGCGCTGTGAGCGCCATCGCCGTGGTGTCAAGGTCGCTGTTTCTCGTCGTATTTGCCCAGCCGCCGTCCGGATTCTGCTTGTCAACAAGGCTCTTGACCAGCGTTTCCGCCGCGTGCTGCAGCGCTTCATCGCCCGCAAGATACGCCGTCTTCGCATTCATCGCCAGAAGCGCAAACGCAGACGCGTTGTTGCCCTGTTTCGTGACCCACGCGGTATTTTTCAGCGCCGCGAGCAGATCATAGCCCGCAAAGCTCCTTGCGTCATAGCCGAGCGCCGACACCGCCAGCGCCACACGCGCATTTTCTGTGGGTCTCGCATCACCGTTTCGTTTGATCTGGCCATTAGAGTTGATATTGCCTTTGACAAACGACTCGAGCGCCTTGATATAGTCCTCCACGTCGCCGCCATAGAGCCGCTCGCTTCTGGCAAGGCCGAGCATCATCCACTCTCCGCCGACCGAGCCCGTCGTCCACTTGCCCTGCAGCACCAAGTCGAGCAGCTTTGTTCCCGTCTCGCGGTAGGCTGTTTTCCAGTCGACGCTGGAAGAAAGGTTCCGGAACGCCTCTTCCGCGCGCTCGAGCGTCTAGTAGTTCGTGACCTGCGCCTTTTCTTCATCGGTCAAGCTGTCATACGCGCTTCTCGCCGCGTCGATGGCGGGCCCGCTCAGCCTTGTCACCTCGCCGATCGCATCGATCAGTTCGACCACATCCGCCGGCGTGTAGACCATGCCGTCTTCTTGCACGTAGTCGTCCGTATAGTGGAGCACGATTTTGTCTCCGTCCCCAACGACCTGCTCGTTTACCGCCTTGTTGGTATGAACGCCATTGAACGTGTACATCCAACCGGAGTTTGTGCCGTTGCTTCCCTCGGCAAGCGTCGTCGTGGTGCCGCCCTTGACCGATCTCGTCACCGAGCGGATATACCCCGGGTCGCCCTTCCAGCTATACGTCGGGTCCTCCTGCGCAACGAACGCTGTTTCGATCACATCCAGCACCGTCGCGCCCGCCGGAACCGTCACGCTGGCCTTTTCGATCCACGTCGTTAAGTTGCCGCCCTTGAGCGTGTGCGCCGTTTCGCCTGCGCCGTGCGCTTCATCGCCCAGCAGCGAGAATGTCACGGTGACCTCTTCGCCCGGCGCCTGTCCGTCCGAAACGCTGATGGTGCAGACCGCCGGGACGATCGTTCCCTCTTCATTCGCGGCAACCAGATAATACTCTCCCGCCTGCGAGAACGTCACGGTATAATATCCGTTTCCCGTTTCCGCGACCGTATAGAGATTCTTTTCCAATGCCTCGCCCGTCGCGCCGTCCGTGGCGCGATAGGCCGTGATCTGTGCGCCCTCGCAGCCGCCGAAGACCGGGTTATATGAGGCGTCATAGCCGGTCACTGTTTCCAGTGAGATTGAAACCGCCGCGTTTGCGGACGCAGTGTAAGAAAATTTCCCGAACTTCGCGTAGCTTTCCGTCTCCGGATAAGACTTGACATACGCCATCGCGACAAAGTGGTCGCCGTCCGAGACCTCCTCGCCAAGTCCCATGCACATCCGGCCGCCATTCCAGTAGCCGGTGTTGCCGGTATCCTTACCCCAGAACCTCGTGATATATGCGCCGTATTCGCTATCCGCCGCTTGATAGCCGCTCACACCGTCCGGGCAGTATTTCGCATGCACCGCGCGGAGCACGTCGTCGTTCGTAATTTTGCCGTCCCCGTTCCGGTCGTCCACAGAAAGCTTCTTCTGCGCCACAGCGACGCTTCCCTGATCCGTGATCGTCACATAGACGCTCCGCAGGCCGTCATAGTTTCCGTCCGGCGTAAGAACGAAGGTATACGTCGTCTGCGTCACGCCATCTTCCGCCGTCGCGGTGACACGGATGATATTCGTGCCCGTTATACCACTTCGGAAGTAGACGCGGTCGGTATAATCACCCGAACCGTCATAGCGCGCCGCCGGGTCGTCGCACGTACCAAGCGTTACGCGCAGCGTGCCGCCTTGCGGCGGCTGGAACCAGACGCGCGGTTTCTTCGCCCCCAGCTCCGCATAGTTGAGCACAACTGTTGTTTCACTGACCGAAGCCGCCGTCGGTGCGCCTGTCGGTTCCTCGTTGCCGTCGGTCACAATATAGGAAATCGTCGTGTCCGCGCTGAGCGCCTTGACCGTGATGGCCGCCGTGTGCGACACATCCCACGCCGTCTTCCCGTTCAGGGTAGACGTCACCTTGCAGCGGTAATAGGTTACCTGCTCGCCCTCGATTTTCGCCGGAATTTCCGGGACATAGCTGCTCGTCGTCGCACGGTCGATGGCCGTCCAGCTTTTTTCATCTGAAGACTTCTCCCACTGATGGCTGAGCGCCGCATTGTCTGCCGCCACTGCCTCCACCGTAAGGGCCTGTGCCGTCTTTCCGGGCGCATATGCCGCGCTCTGCGGATGCCGGGTAAACTTGACCGCCGGAGCCTGCGTTTTCGCGACCGCGAACAGATAGCCGGAGTCGTTTTTGTAATAAATGGTGCCGTCGTCTCCGCAGACCGGGCTTGCCGCGCAGTACTCCGGATAATCCGCCGCGTCAAAGATCGTAAAGACGTCCGACGCGGTCGTGCTCTCCGGGCGATTCGCGTTCACCCGGATGCAGATAAGCCCGCCCGGCTTATAGTTTGCGCATTCATAGAAATAGAGATACCCCTCCGCCTCCCGCGCTGTGCTCAGAAGGGGCGAGCCCTGCGTGCTGCCGGGCATCGTGAGCTCCCTTTGGAGCGTCAGATCACCCGTCTGCGCGTTCTCCTTCACAATGGCAAACCCACCGCTCGGCCCCGGACCCGTGCCGGTTCCGACATAGACATAGCCCTTATAATAGACTGGCGTGCTCGTACTTCCCATGCCGAGAAGGCAGGTCCTGAGCTCCGTGAGCGTACCGGTCGTACCGTCCACCTTCGCCGAGCAGAGATAGCCGCCCTTCGTCGTAAAATAAATCCGCCCGGTCTGTTCGGAATACGCGAGCGAGCTTCTCTGGTCGCCAAGGTCTTGCAGCTCGAGCACCTGCGGAACGGGATTTTGGCGCGTCTCGTCCTTGCGGAAGCTCAAAATGCGCGAGGTTCCGTTCACACCGCTCTTCGCGCCATCGTCCGTGCCGACAAAAATATAGTCCCCGACCGCGACCGCGCCGGCCCAGTAAAAGCCGCCCGCGTTTTCATAGCTCCAGACGTGCTTTCCCGCCGTCGTCAGGCAGACATAGTTCTGTGTGCCGGTCTCCGAATCATAAAATCCCGTGTAGACCCGGCCTTCGGACACCAGAACCGGGCAGCTGTTCTGTCCTCCGGCGGAAAGCCCGCCAAGCGTCCATTTCTTCGCGAGCGTATCCTTGTTGAATGCCTCGACCATGCCGCCGTCCAGCGCCACATAGATCGTGTCCCCGGCGATCGTCGGCGGGATCGTGCCGAAACGGTCCTTCCCGTCCATCACCTGCTGCACGGCCACGCTTCCGTCCAGCGCCTTGATCTTATAAAGCGTCCGCCCCGCCGTCGCATAGACAAACTCACCCTCCACGACCGGCTGCCCGGCATAGACGGTGCTTGTCGTCATGCCCTCCGCCGACGTGCCGATTTTAGCCGCCCATTGGAGCTTTGCATAGTCAGGCGCGGGCGTCTGCACGTCTGTAATGCCCATGTTGCTTCCGTTTCCCCGGAAGCTGGGCCACGCAGCCATCACCGATCCCGGCAGCAGCCCGAGCACCAGAACCAGCGCCAGCACCAGCGAGACAATTCTCTTCTTCATACCTTCCTCCATGTTCCCGGCGTATTTCGCCTGTCTTCCCGGAAACCAAGCCTCTGCCTTCGAAGCCTTCCGCAAACAAAAAAGCTGCCGCACCCAATCGGTGCAGCAGCCGTTTTTCTGCGCAAACTGTATGCCCGCCGCCTTTTCCCGCAGCGCCGCACACAACCACCTTGCAGGTCTCCTGACTCACACGTCCGGGGCTTCCCCCGCGTCCTTGCGCAGCCTTCTCGGTTTCCCAATGACCGGCTTTCGCCTATGCGTTCAGACTCGTGCATACAGTGCCGGGCGGCGTCTTTCTTACTTCCCGTTTCCTCTGTCCGCGTACCCGAAGGCCCCCGCGTCCAGACACAAGATGGCGGTATCCTATTATCAGATCCATTATACCGTCCGCCCGGATATTTGTAAAGTATTATCTTGCGGTCAGGCTTGCATTTTCTTACAACATCTTGCGTCCCTCGCGCGTGACAAGGCAGTATCCGCCCTCTCCGAGGCGCACCTTCCCGGGCAGCAGGGAGGCAATGCCGCCGCCCATCAGGACCTCGCCCGGAGCGTTCAGCTCCCATATCTTGCGCGATTTGTTGCAGCACACGCAGAGCGTCTGCTCCTTCGTCCTCCGCAAAAACATCAGCCGCCCGTTTCCGGCCTCCACAACCGTCACATCGCCGGTTTTAAGCGCCGGGAGCGTCCTTTTAAGCTTCGAAAGCGTCCGGTAAAACGCGACGAGGCTCTCGTCCTCCTCGCCCCACGGATAGAACCGCCGGTTGGAGGGGTCGCGG
>ENA-ORSA01003167-ORSA01003167.1-human-gut-metagenome-genome-assembly--contig:-NODE-3167-length-10738-cov-3.031826_pt1 | contig 10738 bp, 11 predicted proteins | sample MGYA00242179_ERZ509142 | MGnify/ENA primary metagenome ERZ509142 (study PRJEB26280, sample SAMEA2338659) | human gut metagenome | biome: human gut; feature: human-associated habitat; material: faeces... | reverse complement strand
CCCGCTCATACGCTTCTTTATCCAGCGCGCTTTTGGGGCGCACATAATGTGTCACGTCCGCAATATGCACATACAGCGTATACCCGGCCTCCGTTTCTTCCAGCGAAATCGCGTCGTCAAAGTCCCGCGCGTCCGCCCCGTCGATGGTCACGGTTAGCAAGGGCCTAAAATCCTCCCGGCTCTCCGCTTCCTCCGCCGATACCGCCTGCGGCACCTTCGCCGCCGCTTCCAGCGTCTTGGTGTCAAATCTTTCCTTCAGCCCATAATGGCGGATGATGGCCAACAGATCCGCGTCTGCCGAGCCTGCCTGGCCCAAAACCTCCGTCACTTCGCCTTCCGCGTTGCGGTTTGCCTGTTGGTAAGCCGTAATTTTCGCCACCACCAGCTGCCCGTGCTGCGCGCCGCCGGTGCGGCCTTTGGGAATAAACAGATCCGGCAGCCGCCTGTCCTCCGGAATGACAAAAGAAGCGTAGTGCCCCTTTTCCAGCGTACCCACAATTGTTTCCCGCGCCCGCTGCAAAATTTTCAACACTTCGCCCTCGCGCTGCATTCCCTTGCCGCGTTTGCTCGGCGCAAAGGTGCGCACCAGCGCCCGGTCGCCGTGCATGGCGCCCGATAGTACCCCCTGCGGCAAAAAAACGTCCTCTCCGCCATCCTCCGGCAGCAAAAAAGCAAACCCTTTGCGTGTGCCTTGAATCCGTCCGCGCACACAGCCCAAAAGCCGCGGCAGCGCCACTTTGCCCCGCTTGGTTTGCAGCACTTCTCCCTCTTCTGCCAAACGGCATACCAGCGCTTCTGCCTGCTCTTGCGGTATTGCCAGCGCACATCTCAGTTCCGCCAAAGAAACCGGCGCACTCTGCTCCGCCAAATATTCCAATAAATCTCGCCTAATGGCCTCTTCCAACGTTTTTTCCTCCTGTTGCCGCCCACAGGGCCGGCCCAAATACGCCTCCGCCTTTTCCGCGTTTTGTTTTTCTCTGTCTCCCCGGCGTTGTGCGCTCTTGTTAACTCTATCTTTTTACAAACCGCGCTTATGCCCGGCTGCTGTTTTTCTATCCTTGCAATCCTTTTATTCCGCTTAGCTTCCCCGCTTTGCCGCTGTCCATGGATTTGTGTCCTTTTCTCCTATAAGCGATTCGCAATGCCATTTTCTGCGGCCTTTTCCCGCCTGTGGCGTTTGCTGCGTTTTCTTTTTCAGCATCTCTTGGCACACCGCCCCGCGCAGCGGCCCGTTCGTTTACACGTTTTGCTCCTATATCGCTTAACTTCGCTTGCCTTTTGCAAAACGCTCCTTTGCCGCCGGGAATCCTCGCACCCGCAGCGCTCCCTGCGCCGCTTTTCCCCGGCACAGATTGCCCGGTGCTTTGCAGAAGACCCGCCCTTTGAAAACCCTTTCTCTTTTGGGCTACCCTCACTTGCCCGGTGCTTCCCTGTGGTATTTTCTTGTTCGCGTCGCCGGCGCCGTTTCCCTTTTGTCGTATTTCTTATTGCAGCAAACCGGCTCATGCCGATGCCATCTCCGTCAACGTCGCTTCTCCCGGCCCCGGTTGGCTTATCCGCTTTCTACCCGGCTTTGTCAACGCCGCTTGTCCGGTTTCCGTTTCCCTATCAACAAGCGTTTCCTCTTTCGCTTGCCCCGGCACGGGTTACTCAGCCGCCTTTCGGGCAATCCGCCCTTTCAAAGCCTTTCATTCACAAAAAAAGCGCCCTTTCAACAAGAGCGCCTTCTGTCACATTCCTTTATCCAAAGATCAAAGCATGCTTTGCATCAAAACCAACGCAAAGGACAACACGCCTACCGCAATGCCGCCGATTTTGGTCATGTTGTTCAGCTTACCTTCCACAGTTCTGGACTTCATCTTGTTTGCATAGGAATCTATGTTTCCCTGCCCAAAGGCCGCGCCCGGGTTGTCGTCCGCCGGTTTTTGCGCCGCAACCACGGCAATTACCAGCACGCAGAGAATACAAAGCAATATTTTACCAATGAGAATGACGGTTGTCACTGGGAAACCCCTCCACTTATTTGTGTATCAGATGGATTATACCATCCCTTTGCGGCAAATGCAAGGGCAATCTTCGGCTCTGCGCCTTTCTCCCACGGAGGTAGTATGCCCCCTTGTGCGCGCCGTCTATCCCGTCAAATTGCCTGTTTGGATTGCTGTCTTATTTTTTCAAATCCAGATAGTTGATGTCAAACACCTTGTTTGTAATAAACAGACATTCCACATCCTCGTCCTTGCCGCCGTGCGTCATCTTGCAGCCCTCTTTAAACCATACAAAGCTGCCCGGCTCAAAATCGCCCTGGTCGGTATGCAGCGTGCCGGAGAGCACATACATCCCATGTGCGCAGTGGTGGTCGTGCAGCGGCGTAATGGCCCCTTTGGGATAACGAATCAGCTTTACCATCATCCCCGTATCTTCGTCGTTCACCAGCGGCCGTTCATAGGTCACATTGCCGGAGTTTTTGCTCACATGCTTATAATCGTCCAAATGCATGTCCTTGCCGTGAATCTCAATCCGATCCTCTTTCATCGTTTCATGCCCCTCTTTCTTTGCCGGCTCTCGCCGTGTTTTTCCTTATTGTATCACGTTTGCGCCAAACGGCCTCCCCTTTTTCTCCTTTTCCGTTGTTTTTCCATCGTTTCGCCCGCCGCTCGCGCCCCGCGTCCGTGTTTGCTTTTTTCCTATGCCCTTTGCCTTTTTTATCTTCGCGTTTGTTCGCTTTGTGCCCCCTTGTTTTTTCTGCCTCCCGTTTTCTTTCCCCGCATCACCCCCGCTTGCATTCTCCTTCCCTCCTGTCTTCTCTTGTCTCCTCCCTCTTTTTTCGGCGCCGCGTATCCCTTTTCTATCTATCCACGCCCTTTTATCTCTCTTGTTCTTTTTCTTCTATCCTACTCCTTTTTCTCCTCCGCCTTCGTCTAAATTGCCCCCTCTTTTCCGCTGGCATATTTATTTCTGTTTTCAATGCTCAATTCCAAACGCACACATCCCTCTATCCCCTATCCGTTGAAATCGTCCCTTCCCAATTCAAATGCCCCCGTTCATTTTTCATGGTCGAAGCAATGGCAAACACCATCCTCCTATGCGCTCCGGCTCATGCCCGTTTGCCTCATGCCCGCCTTGCCCTTTTCGCAAATTCACTATTGTTTGCTTTTTTCTAAATCCGCGCTTACAAACTCCATATCCCGCAATCTCCCTCCCGCAAATTCTCTTCCCTTACATCAATTCTTGACAAACCTTCCGATCTATCAAATCTCCATGATTCACTTTTAATAAATCCCGTTCCCTTCTCCTTGTAAAACAAACGCTCACCCAACCCCTCCCTTCTCTTCCTGTACCTCATTGCCGTATTATTTGTTTTTCCCCGTTCTGTTCGCTTTTTGCGTACCCCGCTCAAAGCCTCCCCCTATCTGCCTTGAACCGGTTCTATCGTTCTCCTTTCTGCACTAGCCGCGATGCCCCTTTTCTTTCCTCTCCCGGCTCCGCCCCCACGCCTTTTTCGTCTTTCCCTTTTCCTTTCGTCATCTTTCTTTTCTCTCCCTTTCTTTTCCTGCCCGCGCTTTCTCTTTATAACCGTCCTTTCCTCCTCACAAACTCCATACCATCATCCCCCCGCTTTCCTCTCTTATCTCTTTTCTGCCAAACCCATTCACCTCTTTTATACGTCTCCGGCGCCAAGCCTTGCGCTTTTTCTGTCTCCCCTCAGGTTCCCCCTCTTTTCTCTCTGTCGTTACTCCGGCGCGCTCACCGAACACGGTTTCCGCCCGTTTCCCCTTCACTTCCGCATATGCCCCCTTTTCATTTCCCGTCATTTCCCATCGCTAATCCCTTTTCTTCTTTCATTTTCTCCCCACGCCTCTCTTTTTTGCCATAGCCAAACACTTTTTGCAAAAACAATATATTATCGCATAATGATATTTATATTTTAAATAGGGTTTACAATCCATTAAACAACACTATATTTCATTAAAATCCCTATATTCCATTCTATATTTTCTTCCCTTGTCAACCGTTTCTCCTTTTTGTATAATCAAACTATCCCAAGCATTGAAAGGAGTTTTCCAATGTTGGAATACAGGTTTGATACACAGCTGCTCATCGAGGGTGACAATCTGTCCGAAGATGCCATTCATGATTACATCACGCAAAACATCAAGGGCGACTGCCTTTTGGCCGTCGGCGATGAACACCTCATCAAAATTCACTACCACACCAACGAGCCCTGGCAGGTTTTGGAATATTGCGCCGGCCAAGGCGATATCTACGATATTGTCGTAGAAAATATGGAACGCCAGGAACAAGGCCTGCACGGCTGATCTCCCCCGGCCCGCGCAGTGGCTCTTTGCCAATGCTGTGGGCGTCCGGCTGTTCGGCTGCCTTGCGCAATGCACCACGAAAGCGTTACTCTTTAGGGCAAGCCGGCCAAACGGCCCGCTCTCTGCGGTCTTTTCTCATTCGCAACGTTTGCGCCGGTTTTCCGCCTATCCTATTTCTGCCCATTGGCCCGCACATCGGCGGGCCTTTTTCTTTTGCCTGCTTTTGCGTTTTGCATGGCTTCCTGCCGCGGTTTTCTTCCCTTTTTCATAAGCCGTCGTCGCGATTTTATCGGCTCAAGACCATTCTTTGTCTATCTCCCCCGCCAAACAAACCCTCTCCGTTTTCATCTTTCCCTTTATCTTAACTACGCCGCCCCTTCTCCTCACATTCTGTGAACTCCTCTCCTGCCGATCCGACCCTTTTCCCTCTCTCCATCCCCTCATCCGTCTCCGCATTCCGTCCTTTTTCATTATCGCCATAGCTCCTCTTTTCCTCCATCCCCTTCCCAACGCCTGCTTTCATACAATCTTTCCCGCCTCATTTTCGCTGTCAAATACGCTTTCGCCGCCCGCTTGCCTCATTTCTCGCTGTTTTTCCTTTCTCCCCGCCTTTTCTCAAGCGCCATTTCCCCGTTTATCTTCGTCATCAACCGCGCCCTTTTTCTTTCCCTTGTCCTTTCTCTCGCCGGCAGACAGCGCTTTCTTCTCCTTTCTCTCTTATCTCCACCGTTCTTTTCCCGCACTTTTCCCTATACAAAAAGCCCTCCGCATGAAAAATCTCCATGCAGAGGGCTCTTTTCTTTCTCTTCGCTTAAACCCGGCGTCTCTTTCTCCCGGCTTTCAACCGATCTGCTTTCGCATTCAGCCTTCCGGCCGCCGCCAATCTTAAATTTTTTCTTAGGCCGCCTGTTTTTTCCGTTCGTTTTCCCGGAATATCCCTTTCGCCTGTCTATTTCTCCGTCCGGTCAAAAGGGAATTTTTACGGATTCAGATAAAATCCACCATTTCTTCCAACGGTTTTCTCTTTTCGTGGTTGTGTCCGGGCTGCCCTGCCGGATAGCCAATCGGGAAAATCCCTACGATTTCATACCCTTCCATCTCCGGAAATTCCGAAATCAACACCGCCGGGTCTATCCGGCCCACCCAGGTGGTGCCCAGGCCCTGCTCGCAAACGGAAAGCAGGATATGCGCGCCCACAATGCCGCCGTCCACATCCGCAAAATTATGCCCGTCGTCCGCCCGCGTCCAGGCCTGCTCCGGCTTTACGCCCAGCACCAACGCCGCCGGTGCGCCAAAGCCGTAGGGCGTCGCTTTGTTGATGCGCGCCATCCCCTCTTCCGTCGTCACCACCCAAATGTGAAACGGCTGCGCATTGGTCGCTGTAGGCGCGCTGTTTGCCACTTTCACAATGGCCTCCAGCTTCTCTTTTTCCACCGGCGTCTTTTCAAACGCCCGCACAGAATACCTCTGTTTTGCCATTTGTTCAAACGTCATGTTCTTTCCCTCCAACAATTTTATTTCGTTTTATCCGCTTCCCGGGGCACAATGCTGTCTTTCCTATATGTCTGCCCCCAGCGATACATCTCCTCCAAAACCGGGGCCAGCGTTTTCCCGTATTCCGTAATACTGTATTCCGTTTTCGGCGGCACCACCGGATACACCGTTCTGCGCACCGCGCCATCCTCTTCCAATTCCCGCAGCTGCTGGGTCAGCATTTTCGGCGTCGCCTGCGGCACAAGGCGCGCAAGCTCGTGATACCGCAGCGTTTTCTTCAAAAGATTATGCAAAATAATCGCCTTGTATTTCCCGCCGATAATGCCCAACGCCGCGTCGATCGGGCAATAATAGGTCGTTCTTCTCGCCTGTTTTGCCATGCTGCTTCCCTCCGGTTTTTTACGCTTTCAGTATAAAATACATCTTTCTGTTTCGCAAGTATGCACTTTTTAGTATAATACTATCTTAAAAGATAGTATGGATTCTTCCGGGCTTTTTCCGCGTTTTAATCCTCTCTCTCGCCCTTTTGCAATTTCCTCCCTGTCTTTCTTCCCGGTTTCTCGCATTCCTCCCTGCCGCTCCCTTCTTTTCTCCCGTTTTCCCTGTCCTCGTTCCCCCTCATACCTCCGGCATGCCGTCTGTTTTTTCAATACAATCCCGACATCCAAAGCAGCGTCTGCCCGCGCAGTTTTCTCTTCTTGCTTCGCTTTCTGCCAAAACATCTCCGTTGTTTTCGCACAACGCCTTTAGACGCCCCCTTTCCCGCAAATGGCTTTGTAATAGGCACCCTTTCCCTTTATCGGTTTCTCCTTTGCTTTCTTTTTTGCTAAACACACCCCTTGAAACGCCGGGCTGTCCCTTTTATGAAACAGAGCCCTGCCAGGATCGCCTCTGCCTTTGAAAAGCTTACTCTTTTCAAAAACGCAATCCGGATCATCCTATCTTCATTTCCCCCTCTCCGCTCTTTTTCTCGGCTCCAATCCTCCGGAAAACAAATAAATGCAGAGACCCTATCCCCTTACGCTTGCCCTGCTGTTTTCCATATGAAAATCCTTCGTTTTGCCTTTTCTGCATTGGTCAGCTTTGCCCGTCATCGCCACAACCTCGCTTTTTATACCATATATAAAATAAAAAAACCTTGAGATAAGAGCCATTCACTCCTATCCCAAGGTTTCCTTTTTCTGTTTTGCCGTGTTAAACGAGCAGGCTCTTGCCTGTCATTTCCGCCGGCTGCGGCAGGTTCATCAGCGCCAGCATCGTGGGGGCCAAATCGCACAGCGCGCCGCCGTCTGCCAGTTTGCGTTCCGGATGGGCCGGGTCCGCCAACAGCAACGGCACAGGGCTGGTGGAATGGGCGGTCATCGGGCCGCCGTTTTCGTCGATCATCTTCTCTGCGTTGCCATGGTCCGCCGTGAGCAATACACAGCCGCCCGTGGCCAGCACAGCGTCGATCACCTTGCCCGCGCATTCGTCCACAGCTTCCACTGCTTTAATCGCCGCTTCCATCACGCCGGTATGGCCTACCATATCGGGGTTGGCAAAGTTTAAGATCATCACGTCATACTTGCCGGATTCAATGCGTTTCACCGCTTCCTCCGCCACTTCATACGCGCTCATCTCGGGCTTCAAGTCATACGTTGCCACCTTCGGAGAGGGGATCAGCGCCCTGTCTTCGCCCGGGTTTTCCTTTTCTACCCCGCCGTTAAAGAAGAACGTTACATGCGCATATTTTTCCGTTTCGGCAATGCGCAGCTGCGTCTTATGTTGGCTGGCCAGGTATTCGCCCAGCGTGTTTTTCAGCGTTTCCGGTTTAAACGCCACTTCCAATTTATCCGCAAACGTCGCGTCATACTGCGTCATGCTGACATATTGGAGCGGGAAATATCCGTTCTTTCTTTCAAAGCCGTCAAAGTCTTCAAAGATCAGCGAACGGGTAATTTCTCTGGCCCGGTCCGGACGGAAGTTTGCAAAGATCACGCTGTCTCCCGCCTGAATCGTCGCCACAGGCGCATCGTTTTCCGTAATCACGATGGGTTTGATGAATTCATCCGTATCCCCGTTGTCATAGCTTTTCTGCACCATCGCCACCGGGTCCGTCCCGCGGTTTCCTTCGCCCAGCACCATGGCGTTATAAGCCTGTTCCACGCGCTCCCAACGGTTGTCGCGGTCCATGGCATAGTAACGGCCGATGATGGTAGCGATCTTGCCAACGCCCAGCTCTGCCAGTTTTTTCTGCACCTGCTCAATAAAGCCTTTGCCGCTTGTCGGCGGCACGTCGCGGCCGTCCATAAAGCAATGCAGATACACCTTTTGCAGGCCCTGCTGTTTGGCCATCTCCACCAGCGCCAGGAAATGGTTGATGTGGCTGTGCACGCCGCCATCGGAGCACAGCGCAAACAAATGCAGCGCCTTATCGTTGTCCTTTGCGGCTTTCATCGCGTCCAAAAACGCCGGATTTTTGAAGAAATCCCCGTCTTGAATCGCTTTTGTAATTCGGGTCAGCTCCTGATACACCACGCGTCCCGCGCCGATGTTCAGGTGCCCCACTTCGGAATTGCCCATCTGCCCTTCCGGCAGCCCCACGGCCAGGCCGCTGGCGTTCAGGCTGGTGTTCGGATATTTGGCAAACAGCGCATCCAGATGAGGCGTCTTGGCCTGGGCAATGGCATTGCCCTCGGTTTGAGGGTTTTTGCCAAAGCCGTCCAAGATAATCAATGCGGTCATGGGTTTTGCCATTGTGCTACCTCTTATTGGTTGTTAACCAATTTGGAGAAGTCTACCGGTTTCAAAGCCGCGCCGCCGATCAGGCCGCCGTCGATTTCCGGCTGTGCCATCAAATCTGCCACGTTGCCGGCGTTCATGCTGCCGCCGTACTGAATGCGGATGTTTTCGCCCACTTCAGCGCCGAATTCTTTGGCAATCGCCGCACGGATCACGCCGCAAACGCGGTTTGCTTCGTCCGCCGTAGCGGTTTTGCCGGTGCCGATGGCCCATACCGGTTCATAAGCGATCACGATGGTAGAGAAATCTTTCACGCCCTGCAGGGCCGCGATGGTCTGGTCGGAAACCAGCTTATCCGTTACGCCCGCTTCACGCTGTTCCAGCGTTTCGCCTACGCAGATGATGGGTTTCAGGTTGTGAGCCAGCGCACTCAGCACTTTTTTGTTTACCGTTTCGTCGGTTTCTGCAAAATACTGACGGCGTTCGCTGTGGCCCAGGATTACATATTCAACTTCCAGTTCGTTGAGCATAACCGGGCTGGTTTCGCCGGTGAAGGCGCCTTTTTCTTCCCAGTGCATGTTCTGTGCGCCCAGGTGAATGTTGGAGCCTTTGATGTATTCTTTCACAGCCGGGATCGTGATGGCCGGCGGGCAAACAACCACTTCGGTCGTGGTGTTGTCTTTCACCAGCGGCAAAATGCCTTCGATCAGGGTCTTCGCCTCAGAGGGCGTCATGTTCATTTTCCAGTTGCCAGCAATAATGGGTTTACGCATAGGATAGTTCCTCCTTCATATTGTCATGCGCCGGAAAGTCCGGCGCATTGTGTCAAAAACAGATTCTTATTTGTTCGGAATGCAGGCAATGCCCGGCAGTTCCAAGCCCTGCAGGAATTCCAAAGAAGCGCCGCCGCCGGTGGAGATGTGCGTCATCTTGTCGCCATAGCCCAGCTGTTTTACAGCCGCTGCGCTGTCGCCGCCGCCGATGATGGTAGTAGCGTCCGCTTCCGCCATCGCTTCTGCGATCGCTTTGGTGCCGTTTGCAAAGGCTTCAAATTCGAATACGCCCATCGGTCCGTTCCAAACAACGGTCTTGGCGCTCTTGATGGCTTCTGCAAACAAAGCGCGGGTTTCCGGTCCGATATCCAGGCCCTGCCAGCCGTCCGGAATCTCGTTGGCTTTTACCACTTTGTTTTCCGCGTCTGCGGCAAACTCTTTGGCCACCACAGTGTCCACCGGGATCAGCAGTTTTACGCCTTTGGCTTCCGCTTTTTCCATCAGTTCTTTGGCAAAGCCGATGTTCTCTTCATCCAGCAAAGAATCGCCGATGCCGTAGCCTTTGGCTTTCAGGAAGGTAAACGCCATGCCGCCGCCGATGATCAGGGTATCCACTTTTTCCAGCAGGTTTGTGATCACGCCGATCTTGTCTTTTACCTTCGCGCCGCCCAAAATCGCCACGAACGGACGATCCGGGTCTTCCAGGGCTTTGCCCATCACGGCCACTTCTTTTTCAATCAGGTAGCCGCAGTATGCCGGCAGATAATCCGCCACGCCCGCCGTGGAGGCATGGGCACGGTGCGCCGTACCAAACGCGTCGTTTACATATACATCCGCCAGGCTTGCCAGCGCTTTGGAAAATTCCGGATCGTTTTTGGTTTCTTCGTTGTGGAAACGCACGTTTTCCAGCACAACGATTTCGCCGTCTTTCATTTCCGCTACGCATTTTTTCGCGTCATCGCCAACCACATCTTTGGCCATGATCACTTTGGTGTCTACCAATTCGCCCAGGCGTTTTGCCACCGGCGCCAGGGAGAATTTCATGTTAAATTCGCCTTTCGGGCGGCCCAGATGGGAGCAGAGGATCACCTTTGCGCCATGCTCGTACAAATACTTGATGGACGGCAGTGCCCCCATGATACGGGTTTCGTCGGTAATTTCACCGGTTTCCTTGTCCATCGGGACGTTGAAATCCACACGCATCAATACGCGCTTGCCCTTGAGATCCTGAATGTCTTCAATGCTACGTTTATTCATGGATACACACTCCTTTAAAAGATTTCCAAATGATAAAAAACGGGCAGGAAAAACGCAATTTTCCCCATTAACCATTGTATCCTACGGGCGCAAAAAATCAAGATATATTTGTGAAAAAACTGCACAAGCGCCCCAGTTTCTTTTTCCCGCCTCCGCTTTGCCGCAAAAACAATCCCC
>ENA-ORSA01003164-ORSA01003164.1-human-gut-metagenome-genome-assembly--contig:-NODE-3164-length-10747-cov-19.364010_pt1 | contig 10747 bp, 10 predicted proteins | sample MGYA00242179_ERZ509142 | MGnify/ENA primary metagenome ERZ509142 (study PRJEB26280, sample SAMEA2338659) | human gut metagenome | biome: human gut; feature: human-associated habitat; material: faeces... | reverse complement strand
ACAACTACGAGTTCCATGTGGTGTCCCACATGATCAACGACTTCTGCGTGGTGGATCTCAGCTCCTTCTACTTCGATATCCTCAAGGATCGCCTGTACTGCGACGAGGCGGAGGGCCTGTCCCGCCGCAGCGCCCAGACCGCGCTGTTCCTGATCCTGGACGCCATGACCCGCCTGTTTGCGCCCATTCTGGCCTTCACCTGCGACGAGATCTGGCTGGCCATGCCCCACCGCTCCTGCGATGACGGGCGCAACGTGCTGTTCAACGAGATGGTGCTGCCCTACAACGGCTACGCCCTCAGCGAAGGCGAGATGGCGCAGTGGACGCGTATCGCCGCCCTCCGCACCGCCGTCAACGGCGCGCTGGAGACGGCGCGTGCCGACAAGACCATCGGCAAGAGCCTGGAGGCCGAGGTGGATCTCACCGTCACCGCCGAGGATGCGTTCCTGGCGGACATGGACGCCGCGGCGTTGGCCGATCTGTTCATCGTGTCTCAGGTGCGCGTGGACGTGGGCGACGAGCTGAAGGTGGCTGTCCGTCCCGCCAGCGGCGCCAAGTGCGCCCGCTGCTGGAAGGTGCTTCCCACCGTGGGCAGCGACGCCGCGCACCCCGACCTGTGCCCCCGCTGCGCCGCCGTGGTCAGCAAGCTGCCGGTCATCGAGTAAACAAGCGCATAAAAATATCCCCCGGCGAAGCCGGGGGATATTTTTTTTATTTTACGATCATATAGCTTCCGCTGGCGGCGGCCTCTGCTGTGGTGAGCACCACCCGTGTCTCCGGGTCATAGCCCTCCGGCAGCGCCGCCTTCACCGCGGCGGCATCGCTCTCCGCCGGTACATACAGCCGGTCGAACAGCTCCGCAATCTGCGCGATGCTCAGGCTCTCCGTGCCCCGCACTGTCACCGACAGCGCCACGCCCTCCGGCAGCGCCGCCCGCAGCCTTTCGGCGAAGTCCGTCAGCACCTGCGCTCTGTCCGCAGGGAGGTTGCTGACGCCCTCCGCGTTCTCCGGATAGCAGAACTGATCCAGCACGACCTCCTTGAAGCCCAGCTCGCCGCACTCCTTCACCAGCGCGGTGATGTATTGCAGCACCTGCGGGTTGGTGGGGTCAAGCCATGCCTGCCCGCCGTTGTCGTACCACAGGCTGCCGTCCTCCCGCACCAGCGCCGTCTCCGGCACGGAGCGGCTGTAGGCGCTGTCGCGGAAGCACACCACGCTGCCCACGGTATACCGCCCGCTGGCCAGCAGAGTCTTCAGACAGTCGATGGGACGTCCCGTCTCCACCACTACGCCCGACGGCGTCTCCACGGACGTGCCGTAGGTGATGCCGCCGGTGGTGCGCTTCACCGCCAGCACCATGTCCTCCGGCGCCAGCGTGTTCATGATGTAGTCCGCGCCCCACCACAGGCAGTCGTCCGGCAGCCGCACGCCGTGCAGCGCCGCCACCTTCACATGGGGATGCTCCGGCTCCACGGTGTCCACGATGTCGTCCCGGTCGCCGGTGGAGGGCGTGTCGTCCGGCTCCTCCTTGTCCTTGCGGTGGAGGAACGGCAGCTCAAGCCTGGCGTTGCCCGCCTCGTCGTATACCACATAATTTTGCAGCGTCAGATACGCCACTGCGCCCACCAGCACCAGCACCAGCGCGACGATCAGCGCGATCTTTCCGCCGGACATGCGCCCGTGGTAGCTGTTGTACCCTTTCGTTGCCATAGGCATTTACCTCACTGGAAAAATGTGTGTCCTCACTGGATGGCGTCCAGCAGAGCCACGCGCCGGGCGTGGCGTCCGCCCTCGAACTCAGTGTTCAGGAAGATCTCCACCATCCGCTTGGCCAGGTTGCCGCCGGTGATGCCGGCGCCCAGCGCCATCATGTTGGCGTCGTTGTGGCGGCGGGTCATCTCCGCCTGCAGACTGTCGGTACACAGGGCGCAGCGGATGCCCTTCACCTTGTTGGCGGCGATGCTGACGCCGATGCCGGTGGTGCAGATCACGATGCCCTTGTCACAGGCGCCGTCGGCCACGGCGCGGGCGGCCTTTTCCGCGAACACGGGATAGTCCACGCTCTCGGTGGAATAGCAGCCGAAGTCCTCGTAGTCGATGCCGTGCTCCTCCAGCCAGATGAGGATGTCCTGCTTCAGCAGGTAGCCGCCGTGGTCACAGGCGATGGCAATTTTCATGGTGGTATTCTCCTTTTTGTACGTTTACAGCTTCCGGAACCGGGGCTTGCCTCCCTCGAACGTGGTGAAATAGCGGAATCCGCACTGCCGCAGCAGTTCCTGCCGCTCCCGGATGCAGCAGCCCACATACTCTGCCGAGTGCGCGTCCGAGCCAAGGGTGATGATCTCGCCGCCCTGCTCCCGGTAGAGCTTCAGCAGCGGCGCGTCCGGCAGGGGCTGATGCCCCCGGTTGGTGTTGCACTCGATGCCGCAGCCGCTTTCGATCAGCGCCCGGAATATCTCCCGGCACTGGTCGAAGTGCCCGTCAAAGGTCAACTCCTCGCCCAGATTCTCGTTGATATACCGCAGAGGCAGCGTCAGGTGCCCCAGCACGCTGAACTTACCCCACCGCGCCAGGCGCAGCACGTCCTCCAGATAGCTGTCTATAACGCTATGATAATACGTTTCGTCCTTTTTTTCAATGTAGTACAGGTCGAAATGATGGAATTTTTCTCCAGACATGTGTACAGAACCGATGACAAAGTCCAATCCGGGCGATTCTTCGAGCAATCTCTCTGCCCGGTCGAAGCCCATGGGCGCTTCACCCAGCTCCGCGCCCAGCCGGATGGTCAGCCGCCCGGCGTACTGCTCCCGCGCCTGCGGCACCTGCGCCAGCAGACCCGACCAGTCAAAATGCTCCCGGGGCGCGTGACTGCCCCACAGCACCGTGTCCACGTGGTCGGTGACGCATATCTCGTCCAGCCCGGCGCGCACCGCCGCCTCCGCCAGCTGGTTCACTGTCAGCGAGCCGTCCGGCGACGCGGCGGAATGGGTGTGATAATCCGCCAGATACATGGTTCACCTGCTCATTTCTTCTTGAAAAAGCTCTTGCGCTTCTCGTAGTTGCTCTCGCCCAGCATGTCGCTGAACGTCCGCAGCGCTTCCTTCTGTTCCCGCGTCAGGTTGCGGGGCGTCTCCACGTTGACGGTGACGTACTGGTCGCCCCGTCCCCGGCCGTTGAGCACCGGGATGCCCTTGCCCCGCAGGCGGAATACGCTGCCCGTCTGGGTGCCCTCCGGCAGATCGTATTTCACCTTTCCGTCGATGGTGGGGATCTCCAGCGTGGCGCCCAGCGTGGCCTGTGCAAAGGTGATGGGCGCTTCGCAGAACACGTCCACACCCTCCCGGCGGAACACCTCGTCCGGCTGCACCATCACGGTGATCAGCAGATCGCCGGCGCTGCCGCCGTTCTTGCCGGCGTTGCCCTGTCCCCGCAGGGAGATGGTCTGGCCGTGGTCGATACCGGCGGGAATGGTGACCTTGATGGTCTTGCGCTTGCGCACGCGCCCCTGCCCGCCGCAGTCGGTGCAGGGCTGGTGGATGATGCGGCCGGTGCCCCGGCACTTCTGGCAGGGGCGGCTGCTGGCGAACACGCCCATGGGCGTCCGCTGCTGCACCTGCACCTGTCCGCTGCCGTGGCAGTCGGGGCATATCTCCGGCGTGGTGCCCGGCTGACAGCCGCTGCCCTTGCAGGTGGCGCACTGCTCGCTGCGCTCCACGGTCACGTCCTTTTCACAGCCGAAGGCCGCCTCCTTGAACGTGACGGACACGCTGGCGCGGATGCTCTCGCCCCGCTGGGGCGCGTTGGGGTTCCGCCGCTGCTGGCCGCCGAATCCGCCGCCGAAGAAGCTGCCGAAGATGTCGCCCAGATCGCCGAAGTCGAAGCCGCCCGCGCCGCCGTATGCGCCGCCTGCGCCGCCTGCGCCCGCCCCGTAGCTGGGGTCAACGCCCGCGAAGCCAAACTGGTCGTACCGCGCCTTCTTCTCCGGATCGCTGAGCACCTCGTTGGCCTCGTTGACCTCCTTGAACTTCTCCTCGGCCTCCTTGTCGCCGGGGTTCATGTCCGGGTGGTACTTCCGCGCCAGCTTTTTGTATGCTTTTTTGATCTCGTCCTCCGATGCGCCCTTGCTGACGCCGAGAACCTCATAATAATCTCGCTTTTCCTGTGCCATGGGCGTTATCTCCTAAACACCACAACAAGGGACAGGTACTTCCTGCCCCTTATTGCGGGATATATTTGCCTTACTTGTTCTGATCGTCGTCATCGACTACCTTGTAGTCGGCGTCGTAGTACTGCTGGCCGCCGTTGGGGTCGCCGCCGGGCTGCTGACCGCCCATGTTGGGGTCGCCCTGGGGCGCCTGTTGCTGATACAGCTTCTCGCTCATCTTGTAGAACAGCTGGGTCAGCTCCTCGGTGGCCGCCTTGATCGCGTCGGTGTCCTCACCCTTCAGCGTCTCCTTCAGCTTCTCCACGCCGGCGCGGATGGGCTCCTTCTCGCTTTCGGGTACCTTGTCGCCCACCTCGTTCAGGGTCTTTTCCGCCTGATAGACCATCTGGTCGGCCTGATTGCGGATCTCCACCTTCTCCTTGATCTTGGCGTCCTCGGCGGCATACTGCTCTGCGTCCTTCACGGCCTTCTCAATGTCCTCCTTGCTCATGTTGGAGGAGGACGTGATGGTGATGTGCTGGGCGTTGCCGGTGCCCAGATCCTTGGCGCTGACGTTGACGATGCCGTTGGCATCGATGTCGAACGTCACCTCGATCTGAGGTACGCCGCGGCGTGCCGGAGCGATGCCGTCCAGATGGAAGCGACCCAGGCTCTTGTTGGCAGCGGCCATCTCACGCTCGCCCTGCAGCACGTTGACCTCCACGGAGGTCTGGTTGTCGGCGGCGGTGGAGAAGATCTGGCTCTTCTTGACGGGGATGGTGGTGTTGCGCTCGATCAGACGGGTGCACACGCCGCCCATAGTCTCGATGCCCAGGGACAGGGGGGTCACGTCCAGCAGCAGCAGACCCTTCACGTCGCCGGTGAGAACGCCCGCCTGCAAAGCGGCGCCCATGGCCACGCACTCATCGGGGTTGATGCCCTTGAAGGGCTCGCTGCCGGTGAAGTTCTTCACGGCCTCCACCACGGCGGGGATACGGCTGGAGCCGCCTACCATCAGCACCTTGGCCAGATCGCTGGGCTTCAGACCGGCGTCGCTCATGGCCTGACGCACGGGGCCCATGGTGGCCTCCACCAGATGACCGGTCAGCTCGTTGAACTTGGCGCGGGTCAGGGTGACGTCCAGGTGCTTGGGGCCGGTGGCGTCGGCGGTGATATAGGGCAGGTTGATGTTGCTGGTGGTCACGCCGGACAGCTCGATCTTGGCCTTCTCTGCGGCCTCCTTCAGGCGCTGCATGGCCACCTTGTCGCCGCTGAGGTCGATGCCGTCGCTCTTCTTGAACTCGGACACCAGATACTTCATGATGCACTGGTCGAAGTCATCGCCGCCCAGACGGTTGTTGCCGGCGGTGGCCAGAACCTCGATCACGCCGTCGTCGATCTCCAGGATGGACACATCGAAGGTGCCGCCGCCCAGGTCGTAGACCATGATCTTCTGCGCCTGCTCCTTGTCCACGCCGTAGGCCAGAGCCGCGGCGGTAGGCTCGTTAATGATACGCTTCACGTCCAGACCGGCGATCTTGCCGGCGTCCTTGGTGGCCTGACGCTGGGAGTCGGTGAAGTAGGCGGGCACGGTGATGACCGCCTCGGTGACGGGCTGACCCAGATAGGCCTCGGCGTCGCTCTTCAGCTTCTGCAGGATCATGGCGCTGATCTCCTGCGGGGTGTAGCTCTTGCCGTCGATGGTCACGCGGTGGTCGGTGCCCATCTCACGCTTGATGGAGGAGATGGTGCGCTCGGGGTTGGTGATGGCCTGACGCTTTGCCACCTGACCCACCATGCGCTCGCCGGTTTTGCTGAAGGCCACCACGGACGGGGTGGTGCGGTTGCCCTCCGCGTTGGGGATAACGACTGCCTCGCCGCCTTCCATAACGGCTACGCAGGAATTGGTCGTACCAAGATCGATACCGATAACTTTAGACATAATGATTGCCTCCTGTATATAGATAAATGTTATTTACTATTTGTATTAGAAAATCCTGTTTAATAAGGTCTGTCGGGCATGACCAGCGCCGCGATGATATACGCCAGCAGGCCGCTGCCGCCCAGCGCGCAGAACACCACCCAGCCCAGACGCACCAGCGTGGAGTCGATGTTGAAATACTCCGCGATGCCGCCGCATACACCGGCGATCTTCTTGTCCGTGCTGCTCTTGTACAGCTTCTTACCTTCCATAATAGCTTCCTCCCTCTCAGTTGGCTACCTTCACCATGGCGAACCGCAGAACCTTGTCGCCCAGTGTGTAGCCCTTCTGGAACACCTCCACCACGGTGTTTTCCTCCGCAGTGTCGTCCTCTGTGTGCATGACGGCGTTGTGCTTCTCCGGGTCGAATTTCTCGCCCAGCGCCGGTATCTCGGTGACGCCCAGCTTGGTCAGCACCTCGCTGAACTGCTTGCAGATCAGCTCCATGCCCTGCCGGTGTCCGTCGCCCTCCTCGAACTGGCTCACGCCCCGCTCCAGGTTGTCCAGCACCGCCAGAAACGGCTTGATGGTGTCGATCTTGGCGTCGCCGTACAGATGCTCCTTCTCCCGCGCCGTCCGCTTGCGGTAGTTGTCGTACTCCGCCGCCAGCCGCAGATACTTGTCATTGGCATCCGCCAGCGTCTTGGCCAGCTCCTCCATCTGCTGCATCTGCTCCTTTGTGACGGTGTACGTCTCCGGCGCGGCTTCGGCGGCTGCCTCCGGCGTTTCGTTCACCGGCTGCTCCGCCGCGGCGTTTTCCTCCGGGGTCTGCTTGCTCTTTTTATCCTTTTCGCTCATTCCGTTGTATCCTCCGGTAGCTGTTTTTTACCAAACATGCGGCTCAAGCTCTCGGCAAAGTAGCTCAGCCGCGCCGCGACTGCGGCATAATCCATTCTCGTGGGGCCCACAACGCCCACCAGCCCGCGCATGTTGTCGCCGATGTCGTAGCTGGCGATCACCACGCTGCTCTCCTTCAAAGCGTCGTTGACGTTTTCCGGGCCGATGAGTATCTGCATGCGCGCGTCTCCGGCGGGCACAGGCAGCTCCTGCTTGTTGTCCACCATGAAGCTCATCAGGTCGTGAGCCTTGTCGATGTCCCGGAACTCCGGGAATTTCAGCAGCTGGCTGGCGCCGCTGGTGTACACCTGCTGGTGGCTGGATTCCTCCAGCAGCGATCCGGCGTATTCCGTCACCTGATTCAGGATCAGGAACCACTGCCCGGACACCTGCTCGCTCAGGTGCATCAGCGTGGCGTTCATCTCCTCAGCGGAAACGCCGGTGAAATGGGTGTTCAGCAGGTGGCTCAGCTGGGGCAGCATCTCTGCCTCCACCGGCAGCGATGTGCGCATCAGCTGGCTTTTCACCCGGTTATCCGACAGCATCACCACAGCGATGAAGCTGCCTGTGTCCACGGCGATCAGCTCGAACCGCTGCACTGTGGCCGCCGTCCGGTGATCCGCCACGGTGTAGGTGGGGTAGCCCACGAAGCTGGACACCATCTGCCCCGCCCGGTCGATGACCTGCTCCACCTGCTGCAGCGGCTTGGCCAGCGCCGTGTTGATGCTGGCCTCCTCTTCTGCCGACAGGGGCTTGCGATCCATCAGCTCGTTGACATACAGCCGGTAGCCCTTGGCGGACGGGATACGACCCGCCGAGGTGTGGGGCTGCTCCAGATAGCCCATGTCCGACAGGTCGGCTAGATCCTTCCGCACGGTGGCGGAGCTGACCTTCTCCGGCAGCTGATCCGCGATGGCCTTGGAGCCCACCGGCTCGGCGGTGTTGATGTAGCTGTCCACCACGATCTTCATTATTTGCTTTTTTCGTCTGCTCAGTGCCATAATATCTTCCTCGTTTAGCACTCCGCATCTTCGAGTGCTAAACGAAGTGTACCACCCGGCGTCCCGGTTGTCAATAGCCGGGGTTTTAATTATTTGTGAACATGTGAAAAGCCGCCCGAAAGGGCGGCTCAGCTTGTCAAAAAAGTCCGAACGGACTTTTTTGACAAGCTGAGGCAAAATCGCAAAATAAAAAACAGTATTTTATTTTGCGATTTTGGTCGCTGCGGCGGGTGATTGAACGCGAAAGGGAACCCTGACGGTTCCCTTTCACACTATCCTTCCCTCCGATACTTGTAACCGGGCAGGCTCTTTTGACAGACTGAAGCCGCCCGGAGGGGCGGCTTCAGATGACACATTATTCCTCCGGCGGCGTTCTGACCGGCTTGTCGGAGCGGATGAAGTCCTGCACCAGCGCGTACACCACCGAGCATACCGGCACGCCCAGCAGCATGCCCAGCACGCCGAAGGCGCCGCCGCCGACGGTCACGGCTGCCAGCACCCACAGACCCGGCAGGCCAACGGATTTGCCCACCACCTTGGGGTAGATCAGGTTGCCCTCCACCTGCTGCAAAATCAGCAGGAAGATCAGGAACGTCAGCGCCTTGATGGGGCTCTGGAACACGATAAGGAACGCGCCGGTGGCCGCGCCGATCCACGCGCCGAAAATGGGGATCAGCGACAGGGATGCGATGATCACCGACACCGGCAGCGCATAGGGCAGCCGCAGGATCAGCATACCGATGCAGCACAGCGTGCCCAGAATGAACGCCTCCGTCACCTGCCCGGTGACGAAGCTGGAAAAGGCGTTGTTGGCCAGGCTCAGCAGGTGCATGAGCCGGTCGGCGGCCTTTTGAGGCAGGATGCGCCGCAGCAGACGGCGGGACTGCGCCAGCAGCGTCTCCTTCTGCGCCAGCAGATACAGGGAGAACACCAGTGCCAGCAGGAAATTCACCAGCGCGCCCACGATGGACGTGGTGATGTTCAGGGTGGTGTTCACCACGCTGTCGCCCTTCTCCTGCAAAAAGCCGGTGATCGTCTCCTTCACCTGATCGGCGCTGAGGGACAGCTCCGGCAGCGTCACGCCGTGCTCGGCGGCGAAACCGCTGAGGTTTTCCCACCAGCTCTGGATCTGGCTGACGTAGGTGGGGATGTTGGCCACCATGGTGGTGGCGGCCTCCTCCAGCCGGGGGATGAGGATGAAGAAGATGGCGAAGATGATGCCTACAAAGAGAACCATGGTCAGCGTCAGGCACACCGGGCGCTTCAGCTTGCCGCGCCACGGGCTGCTCCACTTGGCCAGCGCCCGATCCCACAGCCGCTCCAGCGCCGCCATCATCAGGTTCAGCACAAAGGCGATGCATATACCGATCAGCAGCGGCGACAGCAGGTTCAATAGCCCGCTCAGAATGCCGCTCAGCCACGACAGGTTGTTCAGTCCCCAGTACAGCAGTGCCGCGAACGCGATCAGCAGCATGATGCGCTTGATGTTTCTCTTGTTCAGCTCCAAATCCATCCCGCCTCTCGGTAATAGTACCTACTATATTACCATGATTCCCGCCAAGATGCCATCCGAAAAGCGGCGGAAAGGGAAAATTTTCTGTGAACAGGGGGACGGGCGGGGCGTTTCTCACCGACGGTGCGCCTTTTCCAGCGCCAGCAGCGCCGTTTTCATGTCCAGCCCGCCGCCGTAGCCGACGAGAGCGCCGCCCGCGCCGATGACGCGGTGGCAGGGCACGGCGATGCATATCGGGTTCGCATGGTTGGCCATGCCCACCGCGCGGAACGCCTTCGGGTGGCCGATGGCCTCCGCAATGTCCTTGTAGCTTCGCGTCTCGCCGTAGGGAATGTCCCGCAGGGCAGCCCAGACCTTTTCCTGAAAGGGCGTTCCGTGCAGCCGGTGCGGGAAATCGAAGTGCCTGCGCGTCCCGGCGAAATACTCGTCCAGCTGCCGGAACACCAGCTCCGTCAGCCCGTTGGGCGCGCCAGCCTCCTTTACGTCCGCGCCGGCGCGCTTCAGCGCTGTTATCGCGCCGTCCTCCCAGTCCACCTGCAGGTCGCCCACAGGCGCGTGATAGATGACCGTTCCCTTCATGGCGATGTGCTCCCTTCACGTTTTGCCGCCATTATAGCACATTTTCCGGCAGAATGCACGGCGGACAGACCGGCTATCTGATCGGCGGCTCCGCGCGGGAAGCGGTCTGGCTTTTTTACAGCTCCAGGGGCGCCGGCACGGCGTCCGGCGGGATGGGGCAGGTGTACCCGCCCGCCGTCCGCTGCCGGAACTCGGCCTTGGCGGCCTCCAGCAGCGCGGGCTGCTCCAGCAGGTCGATGGCGGCGGCGCACAGCACCTTGCCGGCGTGGACGGTGGCCTTGTGCGCCATGGGCGTCTTGTTGCAGGACACCACCTGCCAGCTGTGGCAGGGGACGTGGTTGGGCCACAGCGCCACATGGATCTGCGCCGTAGGGCACTGATAGCTGACATCGCCCACGTCGGTGGAGCCGGCGTTGAAGGCGGGACCCTGATACAGCGGCATCAGGAAGTCGTTGAAGTGGCCGGTCTGCATGGCCTTCACCTTTTCGGCGAAGGCGGGATCGTTCTCCGCGCCCACGCCGCCGGGGACGTCACGCCCCTCGTAGGTGGCGGACAGGGTCTCCATGAAAGCGTGCTCCTCCGTCGTGCAGGGCGGTACGCCCAGCTGGGAGAAGTTGTCGTACAGCACCTTCTCCAGCGCGTGGTTGCACACGGTGTCGGACAGGCCGTCCACGAAGCGGCGCTCGATGGTG
>ENA-ORSA01003163-ORSA01003163.1-human-gut-metagenome-genome-assembly--contig:-NODE-3163-length-10761-cov-4.083785_pt1 | contig 10761 bp, 7 predicted proteins | sample MGYA00242179_ERZ509142 | MGnify/ENA primary metagenome ERZ509142 (study PRJEB26280, sample SAMEA2338659) | human gut metagenome | biome: human gut; feature: human-associated habitat; material: faeces... | reverse complement strand
CGCCCGCTGCCCGCGTCACAGTGCTGGAGCGCAACCCCAAGGTGGGCAAAAAGCTGCTGGCTACCGGCAACGGCCGCTGCAATCTGGACAACACCGCCATTGCGCCGGAAAAATACTTCACCGCCGACCCCGCCGCGCTGCGGCCTTTGCTGGCGGCGGTGGATGCCGCCGCGCCGCTGGCGTGGTTTGAGCAGCTGGGGCTGTACACCCGCACCGATGAAGCCGGGCGGGTGTACCCCTATTCCAATCAGGCGGCAGATGTGCTGGCGCTGCTGGAGCTGCATTTGCAGCGGCACACCGTACAGCTGCGCACCGGCTGCACGGTAAGCACCCTGCGCCAGAGCAAGGGCGGCTACGCCGTGCAGTTTACGAACGCCGAGGGCGGCACCGAAACCCTGCGGGCAGATGCCGTTATCTGCGCCATGGGCGGCGCTGCCGGGCCGCAGTTCGGCACGGACGGCTTCGGCACCCGCTTTGCCGCCGACTGCGGCGGGCAGATGCTCCCCCTTTACCCCTGCCTGACCGCCCTGCAATGCGCAAAGCCGAACAAGAGCCTTGCGGGCATCCGCGCCAAGGCCGCTGCCCGCCTGCTGGACGGCGACCGGATGCTGGCAGAAGAGATGGGCGAGGTGCAGTTTACCGACTACGGGCTTTCCGGCATCTGCATCATGCAGCTGTCCGGCCTGCTTGCCCCCGGGCGCAGCCCGAAGCACCCGGCGGTGGAGCTGGACCTCTTCCCCGCTGTGCCGGAGGCAGAGCTTGCCGCCCTGTTTGCGGCGCGTGCACCGCTGCTTGCCGAGGACACGGCGGCGGCGTTCTGGCTGGGGCTTTTACACGGTAAGCTTGGCCGCGCCCTCTGGGCTGCCGCCGCCCTGCCGGATACCGCCCCCCACGCCCTGCCCGCAGGCAGCTGGCAGAAGCTTGCCCGCACCGCCAAGCACTGGCGGTTCGAGGGGCTTACCCCCTGCGGCTGGCGGCAGGCGCAGACCACCGGCGGCGGGCTTGCCCTGACCGAGGTGGAACCGACCTTCCAGTTCAAGGGCTGTCCGGGGCTGTATTTCGTGGGGGAAACGTTGGACTGCGCCGGAAGCTGCGGCGGCTTCAACCTGCACTGGGCGTTCGGCAGCGGCCTTGCCGCCGGGCGGGACGCCGCAAAGCACCTTTGCAGCCGAAAACGGTAACAAAAAAAGGGCTTCTGAAGCGCCAGCTGGCGCTTCAGGAGCCCTTTTTATTTTTACTCGCCCTTGGAAAGCAGCTTTGCTCGCTCCAGTGCGGGGCGCAGTGCCAGATACAGCACCACGGCGCAGGCAGTGGAAGCCACACTGTTCACAAAGGTGACGCCGCCGGCGATCTTGGTCAGCGCCTGTGCCACGGTGTACTCCTGCCCAAAGATGTACACGTTGCGGAAGTAGCCAAGGAAGGGGTCGGTGAACACGTTCAGCAGCAGACCGGAACCCGCAGAGACGATCACCTTGACCAGATACCCGGCGCTGTGACGATCCTGATCCCGCAGCTTGAACACCTTATGTGCCACGGCACCGCAGGTGATGCCGATGATGAACTTGAGCACGAAGGTGGTAATGGCGTAGCCCGGGTCACCGGCAAGGATATCTGCCAGCGCCAGACCGATGGCACCCGCCAGACCTCCGGATACACCGTCCAGCAGCAGCGCCGTCAGGGCAGTAAAGGTGTTGCCCAGATGGAACGAAGAACCGCCGTAGAACGGGATGCGGAAGAACAGGTAAGCCACAAGGCTCAGCGCAGCCATCACGCCGGTAAGCGCCAGCTCGTGCACCGTAAAGCGGCGCTTGTACAGCACACTGAAAAACAGGATCAGGATAACGACGACTGCCAGCAGCAGCCACATTGCAGTAGTAGACATGATACTTTCCCTCCAATCGCGCCGATAACCCCACAAAACTACTTGACATTTGGGTGTCCGGCGGGTATGCTCCTATTATACGCAGAACTGACCCTATGAAAATACCCAGAACAAAGTTTTTTTATAGGGTCAGTTTGACGCAATGCCCAGATGGGAGGGACATTCTATGGTACATCTGACCACGGCGCTGGACCCGGCTTCGGCGGTGCCGCTGTACGAGCAGCTCTACCGCAGCCTTGCCGCCGAGATGCGGGCGGGTACCCTGACGGCGGGCACCCGGATGCCCGGCAAGCGGCGGCTGGCGGCGGAGCTGTCGATCTCGGTGAACACGGTGGATACCGCCTATCAGATGCTGGCGGCAGAGGGCTACCTGACCGCCCGGGAGCGCAGCGGCTTCACCGTGCAGGAGTATCTTGCCCTGCCGCAGGGGACGCAGCTGCCTGCTGCCCCTCCTGCGCCGGCGGCAGAGCACCCCGCCGAAACCGCCCCGCCGGTGCAGTTCGATTTATCCACCCGAGGCGTGGACCCGGGGCTGTTCCCCTTCCGCACATGGGCGCGGCTGCAAAAGGAACTGCTCTATTCCGCGCCGGAGCTGCTCACCCCCGGGGATGCCCGGGGCGATGCCGCGCTGCGGCAGGCGCTGGCAGGGTATCTGGCCGAGTATCGGGGCGTGCAGTGCGACCCGGAGCAGCTGGTAGTGGGTGCAGGGCTGGAATATCTTCTGGGACTGCTGGCACCGCTGCTGCCCGGCCCCGCCGCCGTGGAGACCCCCGGCTACCCCCGCGCTTTGCAGGTGCTGGAAAACACCGGCATGCGCTGCTGCTGCCTGCCCGTGGACGAGGGCGGCCTTTCGCTGGATGCACTGGACCGCTCCGGGGCCGCCGTGTGTTACGTTACCCCCAGCCACCAGTTCCCCACCGGGGTCACCATGCCGGCCGGCCGCCGGGCCGAGCTGCTGCACTGGGCCGCCCGCCGCCCCGGCCAGCGCTACATCATCGAGGACGACTACGACTCCGAGTTCCGCTTTGACACCCGCCCCCTGCCCAGCCTGCAGGGCATGGCCGGGGCCGACGGCCCGGTGGTGTACCTGTCCACCTGCTCCCGCAGCCTTGCCCCGGGCATCCGCATCGCCTACATGGTACTGCCCCGGCCGCTGCTGGGCGCGTGGCAGGAAAAATACCGGCTCTACTCCGGCACGGTAGGGCGGTTTGAGCAGCAGACGCTGGCGCGCTTCATCACCGGGGGGTATTTCACCCGGCACTTAGCGCGGGAGCGCACCGCCTACAAAGCCCGCCGGGATGCACTGGTGGCGGCGCTGCGCACCTCCTTTGCGCCGGAGGAGCTGACCCTTGCGGGGCTGCACACCGGCCTGCACCTGCTGGCACAGCTGAAAGACCCGCCGCCGGACGCCGCCCTGCGGGCTGCTGCCCGGCAGTACGGGGTGCGCTGTTCCCTGCTGAGCGACTACGACCTGACCGGCACGGCGCATTCTGCCGCTGGGACGCTGGTGCTGGGTTATGGCTCACTGCCGGACGCGGACTGCGCCGCCGCCGGGGAGAGGTTGAAAAAGCTCTGCACCGCCGCCCGGGAGGTATCAGACACCGTATAGTGCCCGCCCGCCCAGTCCCCGGGCAGAGCGTCGGCGGTGATATCCACCGGCTCGGCGCTGGTGGCTAAAAATTCCAACGTGCGTTCCAGTGTAGCAAGGTCTACGGCGGTCAAGCTGGTCAGCAGACTGCTGCTCACCTCCCGCAGACCCTGCGGCAGGGTGGTGGGCAGCAGCTCCAGCGCCTGCCGGAAAAACGCATCCCACACCGCTGCCCGGGCGGCGGCGCTGCGCCGGGGCGAAAGAGAAGTGTCGGCATCCAGCGCCGCTAAAAAGCTGTGAGCATCGGCGGCGGAGATACCCTGCACCCCGGTGCCTTTGCCGTACCGCGCCAGCTGCTCCGGGGTGAGCGCCCCGGTAAAGCCCACCCGCACTGCGCCGTACCGCGCCGCCAGTTTTGTCAGCACCGCCGGGGCGATGGCAAGATAGTCGGTATCCCCCGGTAGGGCAAACACCTCGCCCAGCGCCTCCCGGCAGCGGGCGGGGCCTGCGGCAGTGTAGCAGTCCGCAAGGGGGACATTTTTGCCCCCGAAGGGCACTTCCAGCGCGGCGGGCACCGCCAGCAGATGGATGCAGTTCTGCCCGGCGTTCAGGTAGGCCAGCACAAAGCCCGGGGTCTCGTCTGCCACGCACAGCAGCACGGTGCACCGGTCTGTGGCTTTGGGCAGACGGATGGGCACCCCGCTCTGGCTTTTTGCGGCCTGCCGCAGGCTGCTGCGCAGCTGGGCGCGGCTGAGCAGCACTGTGCCGCCCACCAGCGGCAGCAGCACCAGCAGGGCGGCGCACAGCGCGGCCCAGAAGGGACGCCAGCCGCTGCGTTTTGCGTGTTTCATGGCTCTGCCTCCTTTTTGTGCATAAAGCATAGCCCACCGGGCGACCCTTTATGCAGAAAGGCAGGGATGCTGTATGGCTAAAACAGAAAGCCCCAACGAAAAAGACCGCGAGGAACAGGAGGACTTCTGGCTGACGCTGGAACCCCTTCCCGCACCCGGCCCCGATAAATCTCCGTTGCCCGCACCGCATGAGGAACAATGGCGCTGCATAGGATGCAGTAAAAAAGGGGGGATGGGATGCCAGAGCAGTTCATGCGGGGAGTCGAGGCCGTGAACGGCATCGTGTGGGGGCCGATGGGGCTGGGGCTGCTCTTCGGCACCGGGCTGCTGCTGACGCTGCGCACCGGGGGCTTCCAGCTGCGGCGGTGGGGCTACTGGATGCGGCACACCCTCGGCGCTATCCTGACCGACCGGAGCGTCACCGCCCATACCGCCCGCGAGGAACAGGCCATCAGCCAGTTCCAGAGCCTGTGCACCGCGCTGGCGTCCACCATCGGCACCGGCAACCTTGTGGGGGTGGCCACCGCCATCCTTTCCGGCGGGGCGGGGGCGGTGTTCTGGTGGGTCATGGCCCTGCTGGGCATGATGACCAGCTACGCCGAGAACGTGCTGGGTATCTACTACCGCCGCAAAGACCCGGCGGGCGGCTGGCGCGGCGGGCCGATGTACTACCTGCGGGACGGCCTTGGCGGCAAACCGGGGCGGGTGCTGGCGGTGCTGTTTGCCGCGTTCTGCGCGCTGGCAAGCTTTGGCATCGGCAACCTGAGCCAGCTCAATTCCATCGCGGGCAATCTGCGGGCGGCTTTCGGCGTGCCGGAGACCGTTACCGGCGCGGTGCTGGCGGCAGTATCGGCGGTAATTTTGCTTGGCGGGCTCAAGCGTGTGGCTGCGGTGGCGGAAAGGCTTGTCCCCGCCATGGCGCTGCTGTACATCGTGGGCGCGCTCACCGTGGTGGGGGTGCACATCACTGCCGTCCCGGCGGCGCTTGCCGCCATCGTAAAGGGCGCGTTCGGGCTGCGCGCCGCCGGTGGGGGCATCGTAGGCTACGGGCTGTCCCGGGCGGTCACATGGGGCTTCAAGCGGGGTGCTTTTTCCAACGAGGCCGGGCTTGGCTCCTCGGTGATGGTGCACGCGGCTTCCAACGTAAAAGAGCCGGTACAGCAGGGCATGTGGGGCATTTTTGAGGTGTTTGCGGACACCATGGTGGTGTGCACCCTGACGGCGCTGGTGGTGCTGACCTCCGGCTTTGTGGAGCCGGACACCGGGCGCATCGCCGCCGGGGCGGCGGGCAGTGCACTGGTGGGGCAGGCCTTTGACGCCGTGTTCGGCGCGCTGGGGTCAAAGCTCATTGCAGTGTGCATTCTGCTGTTCGCCTACTCCACCACCCTTGGCTGGAGCTGCTACGGCTGCAAGGCCGTGGAGTATCTTTTCGGCGCAGGCGCGGGGGCGGGCTACCGGGTACTGTTCGTAGCGCTGATGCCGGTGGGCGCGGTGATGCAGCTGGACCTTGCATGGACGCTTTCCGACACCTTCAACGGCCTGATGATGCTGCCAAACCTCATCGGCGTAATTGCGCTGTCCGGCACGGTGGTGCGCATCACACAGAACTACCTTGCCCGCAAGCTGCACGGCAGCCCCGCGCCGCCGCTGTTGTCGGCTGGGCTGCCGATTTAAAATCGTCAGCCCAGCCCCCTTGTCCCGGGGCGGGGTTTGTGCTATGCTAAGGGGTACAAGCGATTTTTTGCGCTGAGAGGAGGAACCCCATGGCCGCCGTAAAAACACGGAATACCGCTACCCTTATGACCGAGGGCAGCATTGTAAAAAGCCTGCTGCTGTTTGCCCTGCCGCTGATCTTCGGCAACCTGCTGCAGCAGATGTACAACACCGCTGACAGTATCATCGTGGGCAATTTTGTGGGCAGTAATGCCCTTGCCGCCGTGGGCTCCAGTGGTTCGCCCATCTATCTGCTCATCGGCTTCAGTCAGGGACTGGCCGTAGGTGCGGGGGTGGTGGTGTCGCAGTATCTGGGCGCGGGCGACCACAAGGAGACCCGCGAGGCGGTGCACACCTCCCTTGCCATTGCAGTGGTCATGGGGCTTTTGCTGACCGTGGGCGGCGTTGCCTGCGGGCGCGCTTTGCTGGTAGCCATGAACACCCCCGCCGAGGTGCTGGCCGACGCCGTGACCTATATCCGCATCTACTTTGGCGGCGTGCTGTTCAGCGTGGTGTATAACATGACCGCCGGCATCCTGAACGCCGCCGGCAACTCCCGGCGCTCGCTGGTGTATCTGGCATGGGCATCGGTGACCAACATCGTGCTGGATCTTTTGTTCATCGTGGGGCTGCGGATGGGGGTGGCAGGCGCTGCCATCGCCACCGATTTAAGCCAGCTGGTGTCCTGCGTGCTGAGCCTGCGCTTTCTGATGAAAAGCGAGGACGCCTGCCGGGTGGAGCTTTCCGCCATCCGGCTGCACCGCAAAATGGCAGGCCGCATCATCCGGGTGGGTCTGCCCACCGGCATCCAGAACATGGTCATCTCCTTTTCCAACGTGCTGGTGCAGGCCAGCGTGAACAGCTACGGTGCCGCCGCCATGGCGGGCTTTGCAGCCTACATGAAGATCGACGGCTTCAACATTCTGCCGGTCAGCAGCATCAGCATGGCTGCTACCACCTTTGTGGGGCAGAACTACGGCGCGGGGCGTCTGGACCGGGTAAAGCGCTCGGTGTGGGTCACCCTTGCCATCGGGGTCATCTACACCCTTTGCACCGGCGCTGCCCTGCTGGCCGGGCAGGATGCCATTCTGCACCTGTTCACCGCCGACGAGGCCGTGGTCACCTACGGCAAGCTGGCCATGCAGTGGTTCTGCCCGTTCTACTTCCTGCTCAGCATCCTGCACGGCCTTGCCGGTGCCGTGCGCGGCACGGGTGCCAGCATCCCGCCCATGGTGGTGCTGCTGGTCTCGCTGTGCCTGTTCCGTGTGGTATGGATCCAGTTTCTGCTGCCCTTCTTCTCCGGCATCGAGGGCGTGTTCATCCTCTACCCCGTCAGCTGGGGTCTGGGCGCATTGCTCATGATCCTGTACGCATGGAAGGGCAAATGGATGGAGTATCATACATAACCATTTTTATAAACAACGACCCGCCGCACTGAAGGAGGTGCGGCGGGTCATTGTTTTTTCAGGAACTTCTGTCAGGACAGCTTACCATGCAAAGCCCACGGAGTCCATGTCGATCTTCTTTTCCATCAGCCCCAGACGGCTCTCGATGAAGTTGACAGCCATATCCGGCCACTGGGCGATCTGGGTGTAGTAATCCACATAGCCCTTGGTGCCAGTGCCCAAGCCCACACCGTGGGGCGCATCGGGTGCCAGATAGAAGCTGAAATCCTTGAAGATATCCGCGCACTCCGGCAGAGAGGGCAGCATCATCGCACTCAGGCCATCTTTCTGACCCACAACACCAAAGACCGGAGGCAGGTTGGGGTTCTTCGTGAAGTTCAGACCAGTGACGAACAGGCCGTAGATGGGGATTGCCACGTTCAGGTCAGCGCTCTCATAGTCCACAGCATCGCAGACGTAGCTGGGATAGACCTTATCCGGGGTATTCGTAGTGCCGAACTGGTTGGCCACCACCTGCATCACATTCATGCCGCCGGCAGAGAAGCCCACAGCGATCATGATATCGGTCTTGCCGATGTGTTTTTCAGAGGCGTTGTGGCGGATGTAGCGGATAGCGCGTGCCAGATCCAGCTGCTGATCCACAGCGGCATAAGGGTTGACGCGGCGCTGCAGCACAAAGGCGTTGTAGCCGTTCTTGTTGAAGAACTCGGCCACAGGGTAGCCTTCCACCACGTTGTTGCGGTGGGTGCTGCCGCCGCCTGCAATAATGATCACGTTGCCCTTCACCTTGCCCTGATCTCGCAGCAGGTACGGGTTCAGGAAGGGACGGAAGCCCTCGTTATCGTAGCAATTTTCCCAGTTGGTGGGCAGCGGAGATTCCACGGCCATCTGATCTCCCCAAATTTCCCAAACGGTGCTCTTGGGGTCCTTGATCTGGCGCAGCGCCTTGCGGGCATTGGTCAGGGCAACACACATATCGTAGTGAGAAGCGTTGATGCCGGGCACAGCTGCACCGTCCACCTTCTCGTACTGAGCACGGGACAGCTTGTGGAACAGCACATAGAACTTGTCAAAATCGCCCCGGAAAGCAGCCGGATAAAAGGCTACCTCGCGGGAGAGGCGGAGTTCCTCTGCCACCATGGCCTGCACCTCAGCATCGGTGTGCACGCCAGCGTTTTCAGCAAAGGATGCGGGCGCCATGCCAGCCACTGCGCCCATGGTCACAGCAGAAGCGGCGGAAAGCTTCATAAAGTCTCTTCTGTTCATCATCATTTCTCCTTTTAAATGCAGACGGCTCATTTGTACAGAGCAAAGCCGCCCAAAGCTGTGCAGCAAACGCCCTGCTGCCGGGCCCGATAGACATTCCAGTGTATCATGCCATCGAAATCCGCACAAATCGTACCACAATACAATGCGCTTGTAAATAGATTTTGTTGTTTTTGTGCGAAATTGATATATTAGTATGCCAGTTCTTGTGAAAATCAACAAGCATGAGAATGGGCACAAAAAAGGACTGCCGTGCAGAGTGCACGGCAGTCCTTTTTTATCTTATTACAGCTTTTCAAACACCAGAAAGCGGAAGGCGATGGTGGTGGTGAGCTGCGGCAGAGCCGCAAGGCGGGCAGCACCGTCGCGGGGCGTTTTCCAGTAGTAGGGGGTCATGGCAAACAGGGCTTCCAGCTGGGCGGCGGGCACGGTGATGGTTCCCTGCACCTCCCGCTCGTCGATGGCACGGAAACCCGGGTACTCCACCTGCTGCACCGGGTTCTTATAGGGCTTTTCATAGAGCACGGCCTTCATCTGGTACAGATGCTCTGCCCCCGGCACAACGTAGATCATGCGCCCGCCCGGGCGCAGCACCCGGCTGAACTCCTCCTGCGCAAAGGGCGAAAAGCAGTTCAGCAGCACATCTGCCCAGCCGGTGCGCACCGGCTGGCTGAAGCTGGACGCCACTGCGTACTGCGCTGTGGGCAGCGCCTTTGCGGCCAAGCGCACGGCGGGCTTTGCGATATCGAACCCCGCCAGCTGCAGCGGTTTTTCCGCCGCCGTGAACTGCTGCGCGATGCAGCGGTCGTACCAGCCCTCGCCGCAGCCTGCGTCCAGCAGATGCAGCGGGGCGTCCTTCGCGGCGGGCACGCCGTGGGCAAGGCACAGCTCCCCCAGCGCCTGCCCGAAAATGCCGTAGTATCCGGCGTTCAGGAAGGCGCGGCGGGCAGCAACCATCTCCTTGCTGTCCCCGGGGGCTTTGGTGCGCATACTCTGCACCGGCAAAAGATGCCAGTAGCCCTCCCGGGCGCGGTCAAAGCAGTGGCCTTTTTCACATTTCAGGTCGGTTTCCCCTTGCAGTACGCCGCCGCACAGGGGGCACTGCCACGGGGCAAAGGCTTCGTTCCGGCTCATACTTCTTCGCTGTGGTCCTCAATGGGTGCGGTGGCACCGCCGTGGGCGTCCATATACTCCTCGAAGCTGGTGTACTTCTGCTGGGGCGGGCGGCGGCTGATGAGCATCAGCCCCGGGTCCTCGTCCCGGGCGGCAGCATTGCGGCCACGGCGGGCAGGCTCGGCCTTGGGAGCGCGGGGTGCGCTGCCGGTGCGGTTCTGATTGCCTGCGCTGCCGCGCTCGTTACGGGCAGGGCGGGCGTTGTTGCTCTGGGCAGCGCGCTGCTCGCTGCGGTCATTGCGGCGGCTGCCGCTGCGGTTTGCGTTCTGATTATTCTGGGGCTCCTGTGCGCTGCGGATAACAGGTGCTGCCGGTGCAGCAGGAGTCTTGCGTGCCGGGCGCAGCGGAGTAGCCTCCGGGGCGCTGACAAAATGGGGGTCAAATTTGGGCTGGGCGTTGCTGCCCCGGGCAGGGGCGGCATTCTCGCGGCGGGCGCGGGGCGCTGCCGCCTCCTTGGGGGCGTTTGCGCCCCGGTTGTTGGCGCGGCGGTCGTTGCGTGCCCCGCGCTTTGCGTTGCTGTCTTGCATCAGTGTTTCCTCTTTTTTCGGTTTTGCAGGCACCGCGTTCTTTGCGGCCTTCGGCTCCTGCTTTGGCGCGGGCGCAGCTGCCTTTGCAGCTTTTGCGGGCGCAGTTTCGGCCTGTTTTTTCGGCGCTTCGGCCGGTTTTTCCGCTTCGGGGCGGGGCTTTTTGCCGCGCACGGGCAGCACGGGGCGCACCGGGGCGGGCACGCCGTCCCACGGGTGGCCGGATACCACCGGGATCTTGCGGCGGTTCAGCTTTTCAATGCCTGCCAGATACTCCTGCTCCTCCGGGGCGCAGAAGCTGACGGCGGTGCCGTCCGCACCGGCGCGGGCAGTGCGCCCGATGCGGTGCACATAGGGC
>ENA-ORSA01003161-ORSA01003161.1-human-gut-metagenome-genome-assembly--contig:-NODE-3161-length-10766-cov-2.211465_pt1 | contig 10766 bp, 7 predicted proteins | sample MGYA00242179_ERZ509142 | MGnify/ENA primary metagenome ERZ509142 (study PRJEB26280, sample SAMEA2338659) | human gut metagenome | biome: human gut; feature: human-associated habitat; material: faeces... | reverse complement strand
TCGGCAAATATAGCCTTCCGGTTGTTGAACCTGAACACAGCTTTCGAAACGTATGCGTCAAACTGCCCTATGATTTCTATCCATTTGCCTATGTTATCCAAGTATGTACGTTGCCATTTCAAAAATCGGCGCACAATAAAGAAATCGTTAAGAAACAATATGTTAAAAACAATCATTGCAAGCCAGTTTCCTCTTCTGTCCAAGCTGTCGGATATGCCGGATAGCTCGTTGAATGCCTTTAACGCGCTGGTATCGTCCTTGAATAAGGAAGAATACAAGTTATCCAGTTCCTTGCATTCAAAATGCGCCGAATGGATATGACGTATCAAGCCGGCAAAGTTCCTCATCTGCACATGCAATTTGCCCACTACCTTATAGGCGTTGTACAACGGTCGCCCCGTAACCAATAATATCAAGGATAGCAGCAGCAAGCCGTAATCGAAAGGCACAAAACCCGGAAGCGACATAAACGCTGAACAAAACAACATAACATAAAAGACCGACATCAGGAGAAATGCCACGACCAACGCTGCCTTACCCATAAAGAAACGAGGAAAGCGGATTGCCGACACTTCGCGAACTACGTTTAAAATATCATCCGAATTGATTTTCGTTTTTTCCGAATTGCTTTCAGCCACACTCCCCATGCCGCATACTATAAAATCCGTGCGCCAGGCCTCCATACGCGACATCTCGTCCACGGCCTGCCGGCGAAGCTCCACATCCATGCTGCTTTCGGGCAATTCCCTTAACGACGCGGCCAAGGCATTGCTACCGCATGTTGTAACAGTGCGATCCATACGGTTGAACAAGGAATCGCGCCCGAACACATCCATGTCCAAAGTATAAGGATGTGACATGTCAACATACCGGTCGCCTTTATCAAAAACCGAAAAGTCCCTGCGCAAATAACAGAGTTCTCTATTATATACGATACACTTTTTTGTCAGCCACTCTATTCGCCTGTCGTTTTTGACATCATAATGCCTTACTACCAAATACGTGCAAAATGAAACCAATGCTGCCAACAAGACCAAAGGAGAGACGCTTTCAACAATATAAAAAACAACAAACGCAACAGCTGCTACAAACGATACTATTTCCAATGTCATGAATGTGCGCCCGCGGCGCTTAAGCAATGTTTTTTCACCCGAATACCGCTCAAATTCCTTGGCATAGAAATCCTTTATGCTATCCATACTCCTGTATATAGTGTAATACAACAAAATTACCGGCAAAGGTAACATTATTGCTTCAATACACACACAATTCGGAAAATTTCGCTCTTCGGCTATTTGACGTTTCGGCAAGTACAGTCAATATTTTGCCCGCCGGTTTAACATTTTGAACAAAACCCAAACACAGCCGCGAAAGCTGCTTTTCATGCGGACTAAAATATGTCAGACATATTTTGAAATAGGTCGGACATATTTTAAAATTCAAGGCACATATTTTTGCGGAAGTCCTACCCCCGCATTCAGAAGCCGCAACACATCTTCAAAATTCCATTAACATATGTAAACCGGCTGCGACAGGACACAAAATAAACAGGCAACAACAAAAATTAAGTGTATTACTATATATGATATGTCTTATTTTTGTAATTTTGCTTTGCGTGCGGGTTGGGAAACAGTCAAAAACCGCACCGATTAAGCGTTTATGAATCACGCTTTTAAGCCTACGCGCCAAAACAGACAAACAACAAACAAAATCAAAACATATCGCATTATGACTATCGACACATGTAAATTTTCAGGACAAAGAGTAATCGTCCGCGTTGACTTCAACGTACCATTGGACGAGAACGGAAACATAACCGACGACACCCGTATACGCGGTGCGCTGCCTACCCTGAAAAAAATTCACGAAGACGGAGGCAAACTCATCATCATGTCGCACATGGGACGCCCCAAGAAAAATCCCGACCCCAAATTTTCTCTGCGCCAGATTGTTGGCCGTGTAAGCGAACTGCTCGGCGCAAAGGTGGATTTCTGCGACGACTGTCAGAAAGCAAAACCACAGGTTGACGCAATGAAAGACGGTGATGTACTGTTGCTTGAAAACCTCCGCTTCTATGAAGAAGAAACCGGAAAGCCACGCGGCGAATTTGCAAACGACGACGAAAAGGCTGCCGCAAAAAAAGCCCTCAAACCACGTCAGCAGGAATTCACCAAAACTTTGGCTTCATACGCCGACATCTATGTAAACGACGCATTCGGAACTGCACACCGCAAACATGCTTCGACAGCTATCATAGCCGACTACTTCGACGCCGACCATAAAATGTTCGGCTACCTGATGGAAAAGGAAATAAATGCCGTTAACAAGGTGCTGAACGACATACAACGCCCGTTCGTAGCAATAATGGGCGGTTCGAAAGTATCTTCGAAAATCGAGATTATCGAAAACCTCCTTACCAAAGTCGACACCCTCATTCTCGGCGGCGGCATGACCTACACTTTCATGAAAGCAAAAGGCGGCAAAATCGGAAAATCTATCGTTGAGAACGACTTCCTCGACCTTGCAAACAACCTCGTAAAAGAAGCTGAAGAGAAAGGCGTTAAATTGCTGCTGGCCGAAGACTCGAAAGCCGGCGACGATTTCTCGAACGACTGCAACACGCAAATATGCCCGTCGGACAACATACCCGAAGGATGGGAAGGCATGGACATAGGTCCAAAAACCATGGAAAAATTCGCCGACGCAATAAGGAACGCGAAAACTATCCTTTGGAACGGGCCGGCAGGAGTATTCGAGTTCGACAACTTTACCGCAGGCTCACGCGCTATCGCCGACGCTATCGTTGAAGCTACCGCAAACGGAGCATACTCGCTCATAGGCGGAGGCGACTCGGTTGCATGTATTAACAAATTCGGCATGGCCGACAAAGTTTCTTACGTATCAACCGGCGGAGGCGCACTGCTCGAAGCAATAGAAGGTAAAACACTTCCCGGTATCGCAGCCATAACCGGCGATAAATAACACAGCTCCCTCTACGTAGAATGGATTTTTCATTCTGCCAAAGGAAGCATATAACTAAATAGCCAACAAATACGAGAAAAGGCAACCGCGCCACGCCGTCAAGGCAAAGCAAAGTTGCTTTTTCTTTTATAAGAATAATTGTGGGAACTAAAATACTATACGCGCTGCTTGCCATAACCATATTCATGTCGTGCTCAACAAAGAAAAGCAACGACAAGCCGATACACGCAGGAAAGGATACCGTTAATCTTAAAATAGCAGTACTGCCTACAACTGACTGCCTGCCATTCTATGTGGCAGAAGACATGAATATCTATAAGAAACTCGGATTAAACGTAGAATTCATAAACTACAAGTCAATACTAAAGTGTAACGACGCATTAGAGAAAGGCTTAATTGACGGTACGTTTACTACTCTGCCGGCAGCCATGTATTTGAAATCCACAAAAGGGTTCGACCTTAAACTTGTCATGAGAACCGAAGGCGATGTGGATGTTATTGCCAATCGTACAAAAAGAATAAAAAAGCTCAGCAACATGCGCGAACGGCTCGTAGCCATTACAAGGCACAGCACCTCTGACTACCTGGCCGATGAAATTTGCAGTATCACTAAAATGCCTACTTTTGAAATACTGCGCCCACAAATTAACGACATAATAATCCGTCGCCAAATGCTCGCAAGCAATCAGGTTGACGCCGTAATAATACCGCGCCCGCATTCAGAATATTTGCTGCAAACGGGAAACGTAAAAGTATTTTCCACACAGAATTCAGGAATAAAGTTTGGATGCCTTGCCATAGCCGACACTGTTATTAAGAAGAAGTCAAAACAAATAGAACTGCTTATAAAAGGATACGAACAGGCAGCCGAACAAATAAACAGAAACAGGAAATGCGCAGATACAACCTTGATAAGACAATACGTAATTCCGGCAGCAATGCTCGACAGCCTTTCCATACCCCAATACCCAAAAGCGCAAAGCATTAAGAAAAGCGATTACGATAAATCCCTGCAATGGTGCATAAGCCGTAAATACGTAAAATCGCCTATTCCGGAAAAAGATTTAATTACATCTAAATATATCACAAAATGAGCGGGAAACCTACTTTCTGGCAATTATATAAAAGAACCATAAACAAACTTGACGAAAGGCATTTGGGAGAAGCCTTGGAACTTCTACAAGAACTTGCAAATGTACTTGGCGACTGGAAACTGCTTGACGAAGTTGCCGATGTTAATTCGGCTTATGGTTTGCTGCTCTACTATATGGAACAAGGAAATAACGACCCTGCGCGTGAACAGCAGCATACAAACTTCATAGCAGCATGCTATAACATCGCCGAAAAGGCAGCGCAAACAGAGCGTGCTTTAGTTACAGGAACATCGGCCCGCATGAGGTCAATAAGCGAAATCCTTAAAGACATGGAGAACCTCGAGTTGAAAAACATAACCTCCGAGCCATGTGAAGAAGACGCCAACAAACATGTAGAACTTTACACCGAGTTGTTCAACGCCTCGTATGATTCTTTCTTATGGAATGACGAAGCCGCGGCGCAGGCACAAGAAGTAATCGACTCTGCGCTTATTGCGGAAAACGACAAAGTTTTAATGGCCAGCGGCTTGTTTATTAACTGTCTGCAAGCATTCGACGCACGCAAAATAATCTTTTTTCCGAAAATTATTCTCCAGCCACAAGCAGTATGCTGCGCATAAGAATGCTGGTAGCAGTGGCATTCACGCTTTACACATACAGAAACAGACTTTTCGCCTACCCTGTTATCACAAGCAAGCTAAAGGATTTGTGCAACAATCCTCGTTTTACGACCGACATGCAAAATCTTCAGAAGCTCATAATTGAAAGCCTTTCCACACACGAAGTGGACAGAAGAAATTATACCGGCCATGCTAAAGAGTCACAATTTCAACCCTGAAAAATTCGGCATCAACTCATTAGAGGAAATAAGCGAGTCTAATCCCGAATGGAAAAACTTTGAGCAGCAAGTAGGAAAACTAGCTGAATTGGAAGCCGCCGGTGCGGATATATATTACAGTACATTTTCAACGTTGAAGCGATACCCGTTTTTCAATAACGCAGCAAATTGGCTGTATCCTTTCGAGGAAAACCACCCCGGCATTCCTAAACAAATCCGTAAAACAGGATTGAAAGGCATAGCAAACGCTTTGTTAAAGAGTGACGTGCTTTGCGACTCCGACAAGTATTCTTTCTGCATGCTTACCACCCAAATGACAGACGGGCAAGTAAACATGATTATCTCACAACTTCCGGAAATGGGCGGGTATGACACGGCCATAGCACAAACATCCGAATCGACCTGCCGCAACTACCTGCGCAACCTGTTCCGTTTCTTCTACCTGTACAGCGGGAAATCAAAACCGGCTAACCCTTTCGAAACAGATATGTCCTTGCTTGATTGTAACGAACTGGCAGAAGCATTCAAGGACAAAACAGAAATAAATAAAATAAGTGCCTATGCCATAAAGAAAGGAAAGTACGACATGGCTATTTCTTTCCTACTGCTAAGCGAAACAAAAGGATTTGCCGACTCCGAAGTATATCAGGAATTAGGATTCTGCTACCAGAAAAAGAAATCGTACTTCGACGCAATAGCCGCCTATGAAAAAGCAAACGCCTTGAGCGGAGATTCAAAATGGACCTTGCAACACCTGGCACAGACAAACCGTATTGTAGGTAACTACAAAGACGCCTTAAACTACTACCGTCTTTTAGAAACGGCCAAGGGGGAAGACGCGAAGATAGCCTTCCGTTGCGGTGAATGCCTTGTACATTTGGAATCGTATGACGACGCCATGCACGAGTTCTTTAAGGCAGAATACCTGAATCCGGACATGACGGCAGCAACGCGCGCTATAGCCTGGTGCTCGATACTTACGGATGACATAAAGCAAGCCCGCAAATATTACGACAAACTCCTTTTGAAAGAAGAACAAGGCGAAGACCTTCTAAACGCCGGACACGCGGCATGGATTGACGGTGACACAAAAGCAGCTGTGGAACTGTACAGCCGTGCATATGCAGAACTGAAAAGAGAAGAGTTCCTAAAAAGAATGCAATCAGACAAAGAAATCCTCAAGACTCATGGCATTTCAAACTACGACATCACATTCATGTCAGACATTGTAATCCGGAAAAAAGAATAACAAACCGGATTCTGTGGTCTTTTTTGTCTGCCTTTTCTTGAGCAGGCTCACAGGAAGCAAAAAATATGTCTGAGATATTTTAAAATACAAGGCACATATTTTAAAATATGTGCCTTGTATTTTTTCTTTTCTCCTATGTATTTATAACAAGCTGAAAATCAGATATCGTTTTCGGGTACTAAAAAGCTCGTTTTCCTTACTCATTTTTTGCTGACTTAAATGTCTGCATTCCTTACAAAGTACACCTACCGCAAAAAAACTTTTTTGCTCTGCTTTCATTTGGTGCGTGTCACCGTGTGCAGCACTTTGCCATGCTTGTCTATCATACGAAGTTCCAACGAAGAAGGGCTTGCCGAAAGTATCGAGAACCCCGGCTCGCTACTGCAAAAAACAGTGCCATTTACAGGATTTACCTTACGGCTGAGCGAGCCGGCCGAATTGGTGATATAATCTATATTGCTGCCATTAACACGTATGTGCTGGAAATTATGAATATGTCCGTTGATATACATATCCACATGGTGGCGGCGCAGAATAGTATCAACACGCTGCTGCATGTTAATGCGCTCTATGTCATCCTTTGAAGTTTCGGCATAAATGGGATGATGTCCTACCACAACCACCCAATCTTCTTTTGCTGCGGCAAGTGTGGCATCCAGCCATTCGAGTTGTGTCGCGATATTTTGTCTTCCGGCGTCAGGGTATTTGTCACTTTCTTCACGATACTTGTCTATAAGGGGAGTTGTATCAATCCACACCACGCGCACGGTAGTCCCTTCTTCATTAAAAGCCTTGGTATAATAGCGTGCAGGCATATTCCAGCGGCGGCTTATCCGGCTATAATCCAGCACGGCTTGCGTGTTGCCGCGGTATTCGTGATTGCCGCACACGGGAAACCAGTCAATCATGAGCTCAGGGTGACTGTAAATAAGTTCATAATTAGTCATCCACAAAGGGTCTTGCGTTGACTGCACGCCTTCGAAGTGGTGTACATCGCCGGTAGCTATCACACATTCGGGGCCTACCTCTTCGGCCATAACTCCCATTAGTTCTGCTATAGGCTTTTGGTCGTAATAACCGTTACGTCCAAGGTCATTGGCTATATAAAAATTGCACTTGTCGTCGTAAACACTATAATCTATACTGTCTTGCGCCGTACACAATACTGCAAAAAGAAGCAAGGCAGGCAGAAGCATAAGTCTTTTAATTTCCATATTCATTATTATTGTTTTGTACATTGGTTTTATATGCAAAGGTATCAAAATACGAGATTTCTCTGAAAGAAAGTATGAAGCCTCACCGTTTGTATAACAAGCAAGGCTTCACAATTTAACTAAAAGCTCACTTTTATTCCGGCATTAAAGCGCGCACCGTAGTATTCCACCTGTGCAGTGCGGTCCTTCGTGCCTTGGTAATAGCGCAACGGCTGATTCAAAAGGTTCGTCACATCAGCATATATGGTAGTCTTGAAACGTTTGCCGAATGTGTACGAAGCGTTCAAATCCAAATAATTCACTTTATCATAATAACGGTCCAATTGAGCAACCTCGCCCATTTCATCCACAAAAGCTGAAGCAAAGTTATAGGAAAGACGGAGATTAAAGCCCCACTTCTCGAAAAAGAGAGAAGCATTTGCGGTATGCTCGGGCGAACCAATCATATCGACATCCTCACCATCCTCCAGAACGCGGTGTTCAAAATGATGATTCTTGGTCTTGTTTGCCGTATAAGTATAGTTTCCGTAAAAACCGAGGCACTTGAGAGCCGGAGTTATGAAACCGAAATCACGCTGGTAAGCAACTTCTACGCCAAATAGGTCTGCGTCGTAAGCATTTATGGGCTTTGAAATTTCGTAATCATACGTACCGGTAATTGGTAACTGCGAGTCCATTCCTTTCCATACTTCATCAACTATTACGTTGTTTATACTTTTGTAGAACAAGCCGACGCTTACCAAACCAACTGACTTAAAGTAATATTCTGCACTCAAATCAAAGTTATACGACGTGGTGGGCTTCAAGTTTGGGTTTCCGATGGTTGCTTCCTCGTCTGCGCGGTTATAGTTAACACTTGGTATCAATGCAGAGTACTTGGGACGTGAAAGCGTTTCTGTAAATGAAGCACGCAATTTAAGGTCGTCGTTCACGTCGTACTTTAACAACACGCTCGGAAGCCAGTTCGTATAGCTGTTTTTGCGATTGCCGGTTGATTCCAAACTTTCATTCTCGTCCTCATCAACAACCCAGTTCAAACCACGGTAGTTCAACGCTGTGTGCTCCATGCGCAGACCGAGCATAAGGTCCAACTTTTGTCCAAGCTTTTGGTCGAAGCGCAAGTAAGCACTGGTGATTTCTTCTTTTGCGTGATAATTGCCCGACATTTCTTCATAGTCGGGTTCTCCTTGCATTGAATTGAAATTAATGCTGCCGAGATATTTCTTGCTTACGAAATGCGTTCCTTCGGGATAGTTGTCGCCAACCATAAATCCTTTGCGAATTTGCGACGAACCGTGTTCGCGCCAAGCACCTCCGTCGTTAAAGATGGGATTGTCGTTTACATCTTCGCCGTCGTACTTATACATGGTTGTTTCCCTGTCTTTTTCTTTGTTTGTATACTTACCGCCAAAACGCAATGTGTTTCCGTAAAGTCCTTTCATCAGAGGCAACTCAAAATTAAGGCGGAACTTCCATTCATTTTCATAAATACTTTGATTGCTGTTTGTAAGCTCGTCCAATTCCCAACCTTCATTATCCAATCCAGGGATAGCAATAGTAGAATAAGGTGCACGACCACCAATACCACGGAAAGTATTAATAAGGTTTTCACCTGTATTGTTGCCCATTTTCAAACCGAAATAGCGTTCGTTTGGCCGGTCTTCGCTGGCACGTGAGAAAGAAGCAGCCCAATCCATAAGCAAACGGCCGCCGAGATTGTGTTCGCCGTCTAAAGTAAAGTCCATTGTTTGCTGGCGTTCCAAACGCGCATTCCTTGTATCGTCAGCTCCGCCCTTGGTTTGCAATTCTATGGATTGTTCTGAAGGATCACTCTCGTCCAAATCCTTATAAACCACGCGGTATCTGTTTTCCCAGTCATTGCGACGGTTATAAATACCTTTAAACGAAATCTTATGGTCGGGGTTGAACTCATAATCCAAGGCCAAAGAATAGCTCTGGCGTTCGCGGGTTACGTAATACTGTCGCACTTGTGCTTCTTTCATTACAACACTTCCGTCATCGACATCATATTCAAACTCTGCATTGTCAGAGCCGCCGGGTGCATTTTGGTATGAGCCGGAAAACATCAGCCCGAGTTTGTCGTTGAAGAAACGGTCGCCGTATGTCAACCCTAAATTGAGTTGCGCTTTTTTGCTAACGGCATTATACCCGCTTCCGGCCGTTGCATTGAACATACGTTTGTTGGGCGTGTTTTTCGTAACGAGATTTATGCTTCCGCCTATCGCATCTGCGTCCATGTCGGCCGTCACAACCTTGTTCACCTCTATTGTCTGCACCATATCAGCCGGAATAAGGTCGAGCTGCACGTTACGCGTGTCGCCTTCTGCCGACGGAATACGGTTTCCGTTGATTGTAACCGAACTGAGGTCGGCACTCGTTCCGCGTACCTGCCCAAAACGGGCTTCTCCCTGGTCGTATTGCACATTTATTCCTGATATGCGCTTCAGTGCGTCGCCTATATTCGAATCGGGAAACTTTCCAACCTGGTCGGCAGACACTACGTTCACGATTCCCATTGCATTCTTTTGTGAAGACAAAGCGCGGCGTTGCCCGTTGAATGCACCGCCTACCACTACTTCGCGCAGTTTTACGCCGTCGTTCAGCATTACATCGCTTTCTACCGTTTTACCTTCAGGAACCGTTATTGTCATTTCTACCGGTGAATAGCCTACATACGACACCTTAACCTTATACGTACCCGGTGCTATATTCGTGAGTGTATAAAAGCCATTAATATCACTCACCACTCCTGTGTGCAGCGAATCTATATAGATTGTAGCTCCGGGAAGTGTCTGGTTGGAAGTATCCAATATACGGCCTTTGATTGTACCGTGTTTTAATTCGTTAACGTTTACATTTGCCAATACTTGCAGTCCTGCCGATAAAAGAATAAGCAGCGACAAAAGCACTTTTTCAATTTGTTTCATACTTTAAAATCTATTTTGAATTTCGCTGCAAAAGTATTATGGCTTTGTTACGCTATTTTTACAGAGATTTTAAGATTATGAAACAATTGGATTACAAGAACGTTAAATGTAAAATCCAATACCAGAGAGCACAAAACAAAGATATACAACTATAAATCAAGCTATTTCACATAAGACACAAACACAACAACAAATCTATGTCACCTATGAGCCAATACGAAAACGAATGTGCCGCCTATTTCTTAAATGAAAAACGTACACCGGTCTTTCACCAATCGCACAACATCGGAAACGGTCTAACCAAGCAACCTTTTCCGGTGGAAGTGCCTTTATAAAAATAAGTGCTCCGAAAAAAAAGTCTTTTTTGTCTGTCATTCCTTGAGCCTGCTCACAGGAAGCAAAAAATATGTCTGAGATATTTTAAAATACAAGGCACATATT
>ENA-ORSA01003160-ORSA01003160.1-human-gut-metagenome-genome-assembly--contig:-NODE-3160-length-10767-cov-3.306945_pt1 | contig 10767 bp, 10 predicted proteins | sample MGYA00242179_ERZ509142 | MGnify/ENA primary metagenome ERZ509142 (study PRJEB26280, sample SAMEA2338659) | human gut metagenome | biome: human gut; feature: human-associated habitat; material: faeces... | reverse complement strand
CGGCTGATGGTCAGACGCAGGTTGAGGTCAACGTTCTGCAGGGCGAGCGTGAATTTGCACGCGATAACAAACAGCTGGGTCTGTTTAAGCTCGACGGCATCGCTCCGGCTCCGCGCGGCATCCCCCAGATTGAAGTTACATTTGACATCGACGCAAACGGCATCGTAAATGTTTCCGCTAAGGATCTCGGCACCGGTAAGGAACAGCACATCACGATTTCTTCTTCCTCCAACATGAGCAAGGAGGACATTGATAAGGCTGTTAAGGCGGCTGAGCAGTTCGCAGAGGAAGACAAGAAGCGCCGTGAAGAGGTTGAGACGAAGAACAACGCAGAGAACCTCTGCTACCAGGCGGAGAAGCTCGTAAACGAGAGCGGCGACAAGCTGGAAGAGGCGGACAAGACCGAAGTGAACAACAAGGTTGCAGCCCTGAAGACCACCATGCAGAACGGCACGGTCGAGGAGATCAAGTCCGGCATGGATGAGCTGCAGAAGGCGATTTACGCGGTCAGTGAGAAGCTGTATAAGGCAAATGCACCGCAGCAGGGCGAGCAGGCAGCCCCGGGCGCAAACCCGCAGCAGGGCGGCCAGAACCCGAACGGTGACGTCTACGACGCAGACTACAAGGACGTCGATTAAGTTTTATAAATGACACGTTCAAAAGTGCAAGGGGAGCCGAAAGGCGTCCCTTGCCTTTTGGAGTTTGTGAGGAGATGACAGCGGATGGCGGACAACAAAAGAGATTATTATGAAGTGCTTGGGGTCGATAAGAGCGCATCAGACGATGTGATTAAAAAGGCGTACCGCAAGCTTGCAAAGCAATACCACCCGGACTTGAATCCCGGAGATAAAAATGCGGAAGCGAAGTTTAAGGAAGTCAACGAAGCGTATGAGGTGCTTTCTGATAAAGACAAGAAGGCGCGCTACGACCAGTTCGGCTTTGCGGGCGTAGACCCGAACTTCGGCGGCGGCGCGGGCGGCGGAAATCCGTATGCCGGCGGCGCAGGCGGTTTTGATTTTACCGATATTTTCGACAGCTTCTTCGGCGGCGGTTTCGGGGGCGGCGGACGCCGTGCGAACCCGAATGCACCGCGCCGCGGCAGTGACGTAGAGGCAAGCGTCACCCTTTCGTTTGAGGAAGCGGCAAAGGGCTGCAAGAAAAATGTGACCTACCACCAGATCGAAAATTGCCCGGATTGCAACGGTTCCGGCGCGGCCAAGGGCACAAGCCCCAAGACCTGCCCGAACTGCGGCGGCTCCGGCCAGGTGCGCATCAACCAGCGCACACCGTTCGGCGTGGTGCAGTCCACAAGCACGTGCGACCGCTGCCACGGCAGAGGCCAGATTGTCGATACCCCGTGCAAAACGTGCGACGGCAAGGGTAAGATCCGCCGCCAGAAGACGATCGAGATTTCCGTTCCGGCGGGTATCGATGACGATCAGATTCTGAATGTCGGCGGCAAGGGCAATGCCGGCTCCAACGGCGGTCCGAACGGCGACCTGCATGTATACATTACAGTTCGTCCGCATGCCATTTTCACGCGCCGCGGCAACGACGTTTGGTGCGATATGCCAATCACGTTCACGCAGGCTGCACTCGGCGCGGAAGTCACGGTGCCGACGCTCGACGGTAAGGTGAGCTACACCGTACACGAGGGCACGCAGCCGGGCGACGTGTTCAAGCTCAAGGGCAAGGGTATTCAGAGCATCAACGGCAGAGGGCGCGGTGACCAGTACGTGCGCGTGACCGTTGAAGTGCCGAAAAACCTGAGCAAGCGCCAAAAAGAGCTTTTGCAGGAATTTGAACAGAATGCCGACGAAAAGAACTATCAGAAGCGTAAAAGCTTCTTCGGCAAGATCAAAGACCTGTTTGAAGACTAAACACATGAAAGTTTAAAGTATCCTCCGTTCTGTACAGAGCGGGGGATATTTTGCTATATAAGCTCTTTACATTTTCAACTTTGCACTCGTTGTGTAGCTTGGTATCGGCATTTTGGTGCCGCCCGACAATTTTCGTGCATTTTTTGTTGCAATCCGGTGTGCTTTGGACTATAATAAATAGCAGAAATCAACAAATGGAGGTTGATAAAATTGAAAAAGAGAATATTTGCGTTGTGCAGCGCCTTGCTGCTCAGCCTGACTGTGTTCGCGGGTTGCGGATCAAAACCGACGGAGGAGAGCGCCGCAAGCGAGCCGGAAGCGACTGCCACGGCTGCTCCGACGGCAGAGGCGGAATCTTCCGCAGCAGAGAGCACCGCAGAACCCACGGAAGCACCTTCCACGGAACCGGCGAATGTGAACCTGCTCACCGGCCTGCCGACCTTGACGGATGGCGCCATCGGCAAACGTCCTGTCGCCGTAATGGTGAATAACGTAGACGCCGCCCTGCCGCAATATGGCATCTCCGCCGCAGACCTTATTTTTGAGTTACCGGTGGAATACGACCTGACCCGTTTGATGGCGGTGTACGGCGACTACACGCAGGTACCGGACGTGTGTTCGGTGCGCAGCTGCCGATACTATTATCCAATTTTGGCGGTCGGGTTTGATGCGGTTTACGTGCATTGGGGAATCAATCCTACTGTTGCTGTGGATACAATTAATAGCATGGAAATTGATCATTTTGATGGCGATTCTTACGGATCTGGTAAGTACTTTGGGCGTGATAAAGATCGTCTCAGTGCTGGCTATGCGCTGGAACATACCGGCGTCTTCTACGGCACAAAAGTGCCGCAAATGCTGGAAGATAGCAATGTTCGTACCGATTTGAAGGAAGATAAGATGGGCACAGCGTTTAAGTTCGTTGAGATGGACAAAAATACTGCTCCGAGCGGAGAGGATGCAAAAAATATCCGTGTTGACTTTGGCGCGAATTACAGTACATTCAGCTATGATGCGGACAAGCATGTGTACATGAAAAACTACCAGAATAAGCCGCATATGGACAGTAAAACGAATGAGCAGCTTCAGTTTGAGAATCTTATTATCTTGGAAACAAAAATTACACCATATCCAACAGATAGCGTCTTGAAGTATGTGGATTGGGAAGGCGGCGAAAATGCAAAAGGCTATTATATTTCCGAGGGCAAAATGGTGCCGATTACTTGGTCTAAGGCCGGTATGTATGACCCGTTGAAGTTCTTTGACGCGAACGGCAACGAGTTGCAGCTCAATCGCGGTAAGTCCTACATTGCGTTCACCTATGCGGGAAACTGCAAGGTTGAAGGGTAAAAGTTAAGAAAACAGACAAAAAGAGCTATCTGACTTCTCTAACAGAAATCAGATAGCTCTTTATTCTTGGATAATCTAAAATGTTGTCATTTTATTGTCACGGGGCAGTTCCCGGGCGCAAAAGTCCGGCATTTTCAAGGCTTTTTGGCCTTTCTGGGATCATTCCCACTCGACGAGGACTAAACAATTCTGTTTATGCAATTTTGCTTTTCGTTAGTCTCTCTATTTTGATTTTACGATGTATCTGTATTATCCTTTGCTAAAATGCCCTTGTTATCATTTTGTTATCGTGGTTGATAACAAGAATAATTTCACCGTGGATAATATGGAAGTGGTATGTGTGTATTATAGCGTACTTGACCTCAAATTGCAATATGTTTTTCAAAATTTACACGCAATATTTACAAAAAGCGTGCAAACCTCTTGCGATTTAGGGAACAATCTATTATAATATAAACACGCATAATGAGAATACTGCGTGCAGAAAGTTGGTGGCAGTTTGAGTAAGCGCGATATCGTAAACGAAGTATTTAATACAGTCGGTGAAGTTGCAAAGAAATCTGATTTCATTTCTGCCGGACTGAAAGAACAAGATGTTTATACGCTTTTTAAGCAGGGATATATTGAACGTGTCAAGCACGGTTATTATAAGCTGTCTGTTGGGGATGAACTCAAAGAAGAAGTTCTCCTTTCCAAATTGATGACACAAGGCATCATTTGTGTTGACTCGGCGCTGTTTTATTACGGTTACAGCGATTTTGCGCCCCGTGAATGGACGATTGCCGTTCCCCGTTCCTATTCCAGAACCGTAAAAGCCATACAGGAAGAAGTGCCGGTAAAGGCGTATTATGTTCAGAACGATATGTACCACCTCGGTGAAACAACAGGTACTTTTAACGGTGTCACGCTTCCCGTATATGACCGTGAACGCACTATCTGTGACTGTTTCAAATACCGCACGAAACTGGATAATGAGATATTTAATAAAGCAATCAACGCCTACGTAGCAGATGAAAAGAAAAACCTTGCCACTCTTTCCAAATATGCAAAGGAAATGGGCGTGTATAAAAAAATGATGAATGTAATGGAGGTACTGCTTAATGGCTGATATTGCTGCATCTGTGCTTGCACGACTGAAAAATAAGGCTGCCGAAAGCGGAAGAAGTTATCAGCTTTGTCTGCAACTCTTTTGCCAAGAGGAATTTCTGCGCCGTTTGGAAAAATCCAAATATGCAGAAAATCTTGTGCTGAAAGGCGGCTTGTTTATCTATTCCCTTACCGACTTTGACAGCCGAGTAACAGTTGATGTTGACTTCTTGCTCCGCCAAATGCCAAATACGCCAGAGCAGTTGAAAACCGTGGGCATAGCTTTACTGTTGAACAGTTTGAGCAGGTAATGGGCTTTGACAGCGACGGCGCAATGCAGAAAAAGTGGAAAGCCTTTGTTCGCAAAATTGATACAAAAACGGATGATTACGGCACCGTGCTGAAAACAATAAAGACGTTTTTAACAAAACCGTTTGTGGCAGCGGTAGAAGGCAATGCGTTCACAGGTAATTGGACTGCTCCGAACAGTGAGTGAATGTAATAGAAGGAAGTTATGAGTATAAACAATAATCCATATGATTTTTTGAATACTCCTGCACTTGACGCTATGCGAAAATTGCAGGAAACCGGTGCCTTGACTGCTGCACTTAAAATGGAAACAACAGGTGCGTTTGCTGCAGTAAGAGAACTACAAAGTACGCTCAATGCCGTAAAATCATCTATGGGCGGTGCCACTGCGGCACTCGAAGAATATAGAAGGACCGTTGCTCCAATCTCAGAGTCTATTAAGGCGATGAATTTTGCCTATGCTCCGATTTTTGAGCAGACAAAAGCCTTTGACACCTTGAATATCAAAGGTATTATATCGGGATTACAGACAAGTGCATCCGCTATGAGTGCTATATCGGGATTAAATCTTTCAGGGATTGCGAGTATTATTGACGCTCTCCCCAAATACGACTTTTTATCAGATATGGTTACGGATGATTTTTCTGTAGATGCTGCCGAAAAGTTATATGAAAGCGGCGAAATCACGCAGGACGATATCAATGAGGAAATCACAGAGATTGTCAACAAAAAGCAGTTTTCGCCTAAAGCTGAATGGGACAAGATTAAAAAGAGCATGTGGTTTATAGCTATTAAAATTTTGATAATTATAACTACATTTGTGTGTAACCCTGTTACGGAATATGCTACCGATAAGGCGCTTGACAAGTTGGGCATTAACGAGTTTTGGGAGGATTCCGGCGTATACGATTTAATAGATTCAATCTTTGGAGAAAGCGAAGATAGCACAGTGTCTGAGACAGAAGCCAAGGAAACTGTTGATAAAACTAAAACGGGTAACGTATCAAAACAGAGGCGAGAAGGTTTACTTGCTAAAATTAAAGATATTCGCACCTTTATATCATCTGCACCGCAGGACGAGAATACAGCCAATCTACTCTCATATCTTTCCGATTTGGAAAAAGATGTGAACGGCAAGAAATATGGACTGGTTTTTGAGGAACATCGTGAGGAAATTGACGAGGTACTTGCCACCCACACACCCGTTCTGACCGAACAGAGCGACCTTTATATCGACAACGGCGGTGAAATGAACTTTCTCATTGAGGGCGACAACCTTGCTTCGTTGCAGTTACTTGAAAAAACACACAAGGGCAAAATTGACCTTATCTACATAGATCCGCCATATAACACAATGAGCACCGGTTTTACATATTCAGATGCTTTGGTTGATAACGGGGATAATTACCGACATTCAAAATGGACTTCCTTTATGAAGCATCGTTTGGAACTTGCCCGAACTCTGCTATCTCCTACAGGATGTATTTTCATCTCTATTGACGATAATGAGTTTGCCGCTCTTAAATTAATCTGCGATGAAGTATTTGGTTGGCAAAACTTTGTTACAACTTGTATGTGGCAAAAAATTCATAGCATAAAAAATGATGCTAAATACATATCCGTAAATCATGATTTTATCTTTGTATATGCCAAAAATATTGATCTGCTTAAATTTAATCTTCTTGACAGAACGGACGAAATGAACAGCCGCTATAAAAATCCCGATAACGATCCAAGAGGACCTTGGCAATCAGGAGATTTAGTTGCAAACGAAGTACGTACAAATGGTAATTATGATGTAATAGGACCAACAGGCAAAATTTTCAATGTTCCTGAGGGTAAACATTGGGTGTACTCCGAAGATAATATGCGTACTTTAATTGCAGAAAACAGAATTTGGTTTGGTAAGAACGGAACTTCTTTTCCTCGCAAGAAACGTTATTTGTCAGAAGTTCAACAAGGTCGTACACCTGACTCTTGGTGGACGAGTGCTGAAGTCGGGCATAACCAAGAAGGTGCACGTGAACTAAAATCTATTTTCGACGGCAAAGTGGTGTTTACTAATCCAAAACCCACACGTCTTATTGAACGAATTATTAAGATGGGTTCAAAAGATAACAGTATAATTCTCGATTTCTTTGCTGGTAGCGGGACACTTGGTCACGCTGTACTAAAATACAATGCAAGTAACGAACATAGTAACCGTCGCTTTATTCTCTGCACCAACAACGAAAACAATATTTGCCGTGATGTTACATATGAACGCATAAAGCGAGTAATTGATAAAGAAAATTACGAGGCAAGTCTTAAATATTACAAGGTAGACTATGTTCCTATAAATGAGCGCATGTATTACGAATATGCGGACGATCTCTTAAAGCATATCCGTGAACTCGTTGAGCTTGAAAACGGCGTGAACTTTACGGGAAATGATGAAATCGGTATTGTGCTGACCGAAGAAGAACTTGACGAATTCATCGCAAATACCGATGCTTTTACAAAGTGCCGCAAACTGTATATGGGACACGACCTTTTGCCAAGTGTTGAGCAGGAACAGATTTTAAGCACTCGTGGCATTGAAATCAGCATTATTCCCGATTATTACTATAGGGATTTACAGGAGGGAAAAGAATGAATGACTTTTTACAGACACTACTTATAGCATGTATTCCTGCCGTTGTTACGGGAATAGTATCCTATTTGGTTGCACATAAAAACGCGTCTTCTCAAGTTAAAATAGTTCAAGAACAAAATGAACACGATATCAAAAAGTTAATGGAACAACACAAAGTTGATATTGATTCATTAAAAGAAAAATATCGTCTTGAAGCAGAAGAAAAAGATAGAGAACATGTTCGCAAATTGGAGTTAATGCAAAAGGAATATGAATTAAAACTCAAGCAACAAGAAAGCGAAGCTGAGAATACCGCTAAATACGGAGCAGTGAAAGATATTTTCAGCGGACTTATGGGTGGCATGGTTTCTTCTGCTATAAATACTCCTGAAGTGCAACAGCAAATGTCAAAAGCATTTACAGATGCTTTCAAGGCAAAGGATGGTGAGAAATAAGTATGGAGCTAAAAGAATTTCAGCTTGCAGCAGTAAAATCGCTGTTTGAGGCTATGGACAAGCCTGCCCGTGATATTATCCTCAAAAGCCCTACGGGTAGTGGTAAAACCATTATTCTGACCTATTTTATGCACCAATACATACAATCTTTTCCGAAGACTGTCTTTGTGTGGCTCACGCCGGGTAAGGGCAACCTTGAGGAACAGAGCAAGGCGAAAATGGATAAGTATATCCACGCTTCACAGACCAAACTGCTCTCCGATGTTATGACATCAGGTTTTGAGGAAAACGACAGTTGCTTTATAAATTGGGAGAAGCTCACCAAGAAAGGTAATAACGCCCTTAAAGACAGCGAACGAACCAATTTTATAGAGCATATTCAGCACGCCCTCAATGACGGTATTCGTTTTATTATTATCGTTGACGAGAGCCACCAAAACAACACAATAAAAGCTGATGAAATCATACAGTATTTTCACACGGACAAGATTATCCGCTGTTCTGCTACCCCGAAAGGCATAGCAAAGGCGGAAATCATCGAAATACCCGAAGAAGATGTAATTGCGGCGGGACTTATCAAGAAAATGCTTGTTATCAACCAAGATTTTCCGCAAACGATAGAAACGGACGATCAAACGGCGTTTCTTCTTGAAAAGGCACTCCTAAAGCAGAGAGAACTCCGTGCAGCATTTTTACAAAACGATACTGATATTAACCCGCTTATCGTGATTCAGATTCCGAATAAATCAGAAACCTTACAGGACGGCGTGGAACGCTACCTTGAAACACAAGGATTGACTTACGAAAACGGACAACTTGCGGTATGGCTCTCCGACCAACACGAAAACTTGGAGGGGATTGACAAACCTAATGCCGTATCTTCTGCCGTTATCATAAAGCAAGCGGTTGCTACAGGTTGGGATTGTCCGAGAGCACATATTCTCGTAAAGCTCCGTGATAATATGGACGAAACCTTTGAAATACAAACCATAGGACGTATTCGCCGTATGCCCGAAGCAAAGCATTATCAAAGTGATCTGCTTGATAGTTGCTATCTTTACACTCTCGACGAAAAATTTACCGCAGGTGTAAAACTGGCTCTCGATAAGGGTGCGTTAAATGCTTGTACTCTTTTCCTCAAAAACGAGCATAAAGATGTAATGCTCATTAGTGAGCAGAGAACAATGATTACAAGTACCCGTAATCCGCAAAAGGCACTACAAGCTGTTGTATCCTATGCTCAAAAAGAACTCGGAGTTGGTACGGACAAGACGGAAAATCACACCCGTTTGCAAACCGCAGGATATGAACTGAGTGAAAATATCGTGAAGCATACCCTGTCAGGCGAAACTGCTACTCTTGATTTTGCGGCAGCAGATATGAACACTATTGCAGTTACAGAAAAACTAAACACCCATAAGCACGGACGAGATTACCACCACGAAATCGGTAAAATCGGCATGGAAATTGGTATGGAATACTCCTATATGAATACCATTATCCGTAAACTATTTGATAAGAATTTCAAGTATAGTCGCAAGATCCTTGCTTTAGAGCCGAGAGAAGTTTACGCATTTGTACTAAACAATGCCGACCGACTACGCCATTTAGTTCGTGAAGCTATGGCTTATGAGTTAGCACAATTGCAGTTGGAAATTAAGCAGAAATCTTATTATGAGTTCCGCATTCCGCAGTCTTGTTTGTTTACCTATAACGGTGATGCAAAAACACAGCTCATTATGAAAAAGAACGTGTATCAGAATTATCTTTCCTCTGCTGCACCACGCTCTGTGCCGGAGGTTAAATTTGAAAAATTCTGTGAGCGTTCCGACAGTGTTGAATGGTGGTATAAGAACGGGGACAAGGGCAACGAGTATTTTTCTATCGTCTATGTGGACAATTCCAATAGACAAAAACTGTTCTACCCCGACTATATTATTTCCGTAAACGGTGAGTTGTGGATTATCGAAACCAAAGGCGGATTTGACCGTAGCGGTAATAGTCAAGATATTGACCTTTATACACCGAAGAAATTTGGTGTGTTGAAAGCATATCTTGATGAGCACGGCTTAAAGGGTGGTATCGTGCGTAACGATGCAACTACCGATGAACTGTGTATCTGTATGTATCACTATTCCGATGATATAGGCAGTAATGATTGGCAAGTGCTTGAAAGCGTATTGCCGTGATGGGGGTGTTGGAATATGACTATTGATTCATTTGAAGTAGTATTCTACACCTGCATATTCCTTCTTCCTGGTTTTATTATCAAAAGCATTATGGATACATTGGTTCCGCCTATTAAACATAACGATACAAAGTATTTTTTCTCTTGTTTGTTGTATAGCATTGTTAATTGTGCAGTTTGGAGTTGGGCGTATCTATTGCTCAATAAAATTTCTGAAGAACATCCCACAATTTATTGGATTTCGCTGCTTGCAATAACTGTAGTAGGAGCAACTCTACTTGCTATTTTTATCGGGGTTGTAAAGCAAAAGGGATTCATCGAGTGGTTATTTGCAAAAATGAGGGTCAACAAGATTCATCCCGTTCCAACTGCATGGGATTATTACTTTTCAAAACAAGAAGAAGCGTGGATCATTGTAACTTTGAAGAATGGTAAAACCATATATGGAAAATTCTCCGAGCATTCTTTTGCATCTTCTGACGCTGAAGAACGAGATCTTTATATTGAAAAAACTTACAATATTAAAGAAGATATGACTTGGGTAGAAGATGACAAAAGCAATGGAATACTTGTTGCAAAAGATGAAGTTGAAACTATAGAATTTCTAATTTAAAGGAAGTGAAAAAATGAGCGACACAAAGAAGCCTAATCCTAATACAAATTTTGGCTATCAGCCTAACAGTGAGCAACGTGGATATCAACCCAAGAAAGGAATAAATGAAGGGTATCAACCTACAAAGTCTATATCTACTCAACCACCTAATAAAGGCTCAAATGTTCAGCCGGCAAAAAATGATAAGTAAAAAAACGGGGTAGCATAGTACAATCACGGTAGTGTAAATTATTCTGTGTAAACCTCTCAGATTGATGATAAAATCATAGGTT
>ENA-ORSA01003159-ORSA01003159.1-human-gut-metagenome-genome-assembly--contig:-NODE-3159-length-10769-cov-2.622457_pt1 | contig 10769 bp, 8 predicted proteins | sample MGYA00242179_ERZ509142 | MGnify/ENA primary metagenome ERZ509142 (study PRJEB26280, sample SAMEA2338659) | human gut metagenome | biome: human gut; feature: human-associated habitat; material: faeces... | reverse complement strand
GTTACCAGCAGCGTCCCGGATACGATCCCAATGCTAAGTATAGCATGAAGAAGCGTATCGAGTACAAGGAAGAGCACATCGATCCCAACGAGCCTATCCGTCTGAACAAATATCTGGCCAATGCCGGCATCTGCTCACGCCGCGAGGCTGATGAGTTCATCCAGGCCGGTGTGGTGACTGTCAACGGCAATGTGGTGACCGAGCTGGGTACGAAGGTCCTCCGCTCCGATGAGGTGAAATTCCACGACCAGCCTGTATCACTGGAGAAGAAAGTGTACGTGCTGCTCAATAAACCCAAGGACACCGTGACCACCAGTGACGATCCCCAGCAGCGCAAGACGGTGATGGATCTCGTGAAGGACGCTTGCCCCGAGCGCATCTACCCCGTGGGACGTCTCGACCGTAACACCACCGGTGTGCTCCTGCTCACCAACGACGGTGACCTCGCTTCCAAGCTCACCCATCCGAAGTTCCTTAAGAAGAAGGTTTATCATGTGACCCTCGACAAGAACGTGGCCGCAACCGACCTTCAGAAGATCGCCGACGGCATCACACTCGAGGACGGAGAGGTGCATGCTGACGCCATCGAATATGCCGACGATCAGGACAAGCGACAGGTGGGCATTGAGATCCACAGCGGCAAGAACCGTATCGTACGCCGTATCTTCGAGAGCCTCGGCTACCGTGTGGTACGCCTCGACCGTGTACAGTTCGCCGGTCTGACGAAGAAGAATCTCCGCCGCGGTGACTGGCGCTTCCTCACAGAGAAGGAAGTGGACATGCTCCGCATGGGCGCTTTCGAGTAATTCATATACCGGCAGGGAGTTGAAAGACTTCCTGCCTTGCTTCGTTAGGAACACTGTTGCACACTATCATTCCCATAAGTCAATAAAACAATGAAAAGAACTAAGGTAGCAGATGCGCTGAAGTCGACCGACTTCGGCAAAGACATCTGTGTGAAAGGCTGGGTGCGTACCCACCGCAGCAGCAAGGCTGTGGACTTCATCGCCGTCAATGACGGTTCTACCATTAACAATATCCAGGTAGTGATCGATCCTACGAAGACCGACGCTAACCTTCTGAAACAGATCACCACCGGTGCCTGCATCTGCGCCGAGGGCAAGCTCGTGGAGAGCCAGGGCAAAGGCCAGACCGTGGAGATCCAGGGTGAGAACATCATCCTCTACGGCCCCTGTGGCAACGACTATCCCATGCAGAAGAAGGGCCAGAGCTTCGAGTACATGCGTCAGTACGCTCATCTGCGTCTGCGTACGAACACCTTCGGAGCCGTGATGCGTATCCGCCACAACATGGCCATCGCCATCCACAAATATTTCCACGATCACGGATTCTACTACTTCAATACCCCGCTGATCACCGCCAGCGATGCTGAGGGTGCCGGCGAGATGTTCCAGGTGACTACCCTCGACCTCGACCGCACGGCCAAGGAGGGCAAGGTGGACTACTCGAAGGACTTCTTCGGACGCAAGGCCAACCTTACTGTAAGCGGACAGCTGGAGGGTGAGCTGGGAGCCACGGCTCTCGGTGCCATCTATACGTTCGGTCCTACCTTCCGTGCCGAGAACTCCAATACTCCGCGCCACCTGGCCGAGTTCTGGATGATCGAGCCTGAGGTAGCCTTCATGAACCAGGAAGAGCTGATGGACTTCGAGGAAGACTTCATCAAGTATTGTGTGAGATGGGCACTCGACAACTGCATCGACGACCTTAACTTCCTGAACAAGATGATCGACAAGACCCTCATCCAGACACTGCAGAGCGTGCTGAAGGAGGACTTCGTGCGTCTGCCCTACACCGAGGGTATCAAGATCCTCGAAGAGGCCGCACGCAACGGTCACAAGTTCGAATTCCCCATCACCGGCTGGGGCATGGACCTCAACTCCGAGCACGAGCGCTTCCTCGTGGAGGAGCACTTCAAGCGTCCTGTCATCATGACCGACTATCCGAAGGAGATCAAGGCCTTCTACATGAAGAAGAACGACGACAACAAGACCATGCAGGGCACCGACGTCCTCTTCCCCCGCATCGGCGAGATCATCGGAGGCTCCGTACGTGAGGAGAGCTACGACAAACTCGTCGCAGAGATGGAAGAGCGCCATATGGACATATCGCTCTACAACTGGTACCTCGACACACGCCGCTACGGTTCCTGCCCCCATGCAGGCTTCGGCCTGGGCTTCGAGCGTCTCATCCTCTTCGTCACCGGCATGCAGAACATCCGTGATGTCATCCCCTTCCCGCGCACACCGAAGAGTGCTGAGTTCTAAACAGAAACAGATAACGATAAATATTAGAAAATCTCCCTCGGGCAGTCATACTCCCAAGGGAGATTTTTTATATAATGTAGATTTTCCACCTTATCATCTGTCTGTTTCTCAATTATTATCGCTAACTTTGCCCTTATAAACCATAAAAGATTATGAACAGCATTGCACAATACTTTCCTATCACCGACCCCACGCTGATCTTCTTCGTGGTGCTGCTCATCATCCTCTTTGCGCCTATCATCATGGGTAAGCTGCGCATTCCCCATATCATCGGAATGGTGCTTGCCGGTATTCTTGTCGGGCAATACGGATTCAACATTCTCGCACGCGACGCATCTTTCGAGCTGTTCGGCCGCGTAGGACTCTACTATATCATGTTTCTGGCCTCGCTGGAGCTGGACATGGAAGGACTCAGACGCCACCTTAACTCGACCGGCATTTTCGGAGCCATATCATTCGCCCTACCTTTTGTCCTCACCTTCGCAGGCTGTCTCATGCTGCTGCATTATACGATGTCGGCCTCACTGCTCCTGGCCTGCATCATGGCCTCCAACACCCTTGTGGCCTATCCCATCGTGCCCCGTTTCGGCCTGCAACGCAAGCTGAGCGTGACACTAAGCGTCGGGGGAACGATGGTGTCGCTCCTGCTCTCACTCATCGTCCTTGCCATTCTCGTGCAAGGGCACGGTGATAATGGCGGAGCGCTCTACTGGCTGTTCTTCGCATTCAAGTTCATCGTCTACTGCGCCGGTCTGCTATGGGCAGTCCCTCACCTGGCCCGCTGGTTCCTGCGCCGCTACAGTGATAGCGTGATGCAGTTCATCTTTGTCCTGGCCATACTCTTCCTATGTGCCGCACTGGCAGAGGTAGTAGGACTGGAGGGCATCTTCGGAGCCTTCTTCTCCGGACTGATACTCAACCGGTATATTCCTCACGTGTCACCGCTGATGAACCGCATCGAGTTTATCGGCAATGCCCTGTTCATCCCCTACTTCCTTATCGGCGTGGGAATGCTCATCAACGTCCGTCTGCTCTTTGAAGGCGGCACCATCTGGGCTGTCGCCGGCGTGCTCGTCATCCTCGGCACACTAGGAAAAGCACTCGCCGCCTATGCCTGCTGTATCTGGCAGCGCCTGCCCCTCTCATCAGGACACATGATGGTGGGCCTTACCTCCGCTCACGCCGCAGCCGCCATCGCCATCAGCATGGTGGGCATGGGACTGATCGATGCCGACGGAAAGCCTGTCATCACCGAAGGGATGCTCAACGGTGTAGTGGTGATGATACTCTTCTCCTGCATCTTCTCTTCTATCCTCACACAATATTCGGCCCAGCGCATTGTCCTGCGTGACAGTGAGGTGGCCGACGAGCACGACCTGCCTGAAGACGATGAAAAGATCCTTGTGCCTATACGCTATCCCGAATATTCCAAACGTCTGGTCGATCTGGCGATGCTCATGCGCAACACCAAGCTGCACCGCCGGCTGGTAGCGATCAACGTCGTCTATGATGACGAGAACGTACGGAAAAACCAGCAACGGGGGCAACAGCTCCTCGAAGATGCCGTCCACCATGCCGCAGGCAGCGACGTGCCCATGGAGACACAGGTACGCATCGCCGCCAACATCGCCAACGGCATCAAACATGCCTTCAAAGAATTCCAGGCATCGGAAATCATCATCGGCATGCACTCGCACAAAGAGATCTCGACAAAATTCTGGGGACAATTCCACCAGAGCCTCTTCAACGGTCTGAACCGCCAGATCATCATGGCACGTCTCAACCAACCGCTCTCCACACTGCGCCGTATCATCGTCGCCGTACCCTCCCGTGCACAATACGAGCAGGGATTCTACCGTTGGATTAACCGGTTGGCACGCCTGGCCGGCAATCTAGACTGCCGCATCGTCTTCCACGGCCGGCAGGACACGCTACAACACATTCACGAATATATCCACAATCATTTCGACAATGTAAGGGCAGAATATCAGATCATGGAGCACTGGCTGTCAATACCCGAACTGGCGGCCACCATCGACAAAGATCACCTCTTCGTTGTCGTCACCGCACGAAAAGGTACTGTCTCCTACAAGACAGCACAGGACAGGCTGCCCCAGGAGCTGACACGCTACTTCTCAGGCAAGAACCTGATGATCATCTTCCCCGACCAATTCGGTCCGGACAAGACCGATACCATGACGTTTGCCGAGTCACAACACTATGAAGAGAAATCGGCTTACGAACCTCTCCGTGTATGGCTCGAAAAACATTTCGGTAAAAAAAGTAAGAAACAGACATCACAAAATAAGAATTAAAATAAAAGAAACAACATGATAGATATCAAAGGTGTCACCAAATCATTCGGCAAGTTGCAGGTGCTTCGCGGCATCGACTTGCATATCGACAAAGGCGAGGTGGTATCGATCGTCGGTCCTTCGGGCGCCGGCAAGACAACACTCCTTCAGATCATAGGCACACTCGACAAGCCCGACAGCGGATCGATCACCGTAGACGGCATCAGCGTCAACGGTCTCTCATCGAAGAAGCTGGCCGACTTCCGCAACCAGCATATCGGCTTCGTCTTCCAATTCCACCAACTCCTGCCGGAATTCACCGCCTTGGAGAACGTCATGATACCTGCCTTCATAGCCGGCACAAACCGCAGCGCCGCCAAGAAACGCGCTGAGGAGCTGCTCAGCTTCATGGGCCTCAGCGACCGGGCCAGCCACAAGCCCAATGAGCTATCCGGAGGAGAGAAGCAGCGTGTGGCAGTGGCACGTGCCCTGATCAACAATCCAGCCGTCATCCTTGCCGACGAGCCATCGGGATCGCTTGACTCGAAAAACAAGGCAGAGTTGCATCAGCTCTTCTTCGATCTGCGTGACAAATACGGTCAGACCTTCGTGATCGTCACCCACGATGAGAGTCTCGCCTCCATCACTGACCGCACTATCCACATGAAAGACGGACTGCTTGAAAAAGAGGAAGCATCCAAGGAGACGGTCAACGACGTACAAAACGAAGAACAGCCCGCTGACGAAGCACCGGCAATGGCAGGAGATGACCTGACAAAAGACGAAAACATCATCTAACAGACTGGCCTGCCACACGACGAACGGCAACAGCCACCCACCAAATGGGATTTACCCTACTTCCGACAAAAAGTAAAAACATCAACTCAATCGCCCGCCCCGACACGAGCGGCATAAAACAGATAAAAGACATGAACAACGACCTGTTAATCAAATTGGGTGACTACAACGATCTCACCGTCACGCGTATGGCTACGCGTGAAGACTCGCATGCCTTCAACGGCAAAGAGACCTTCGGTGTCTTCCTCGACGGCGGACGGGAGGGAGAGATTCTGATGCCCGCGAAATATGTACCGGAAGGTACAAAAACGGGCGACACCATCCGCTGTCTCGTCTATCTCGACCAGGAGGAACGTCTCGTGGCCACCACCGAACAGGCACTCGCTGTTGTCGGACAGTTTGCCTGGCTGCAATGCACATGGGTGAACAAATATGGAGCCTTCCTCAACTGGGGCGTGATGAAAGACGTGTTCTGTCCTTTCAGCGAGCAGAAACGTAAGATGGAGATTGACCATTACTATCTCGTCTTCCTCTATATCGATCCAGAGACCTACCGTATCACGGCTTCAGCCAAGGTAGACAAATTTCTTTCTGACAAGCGTCCCACCTACCAACCTGGAGAGGAAGTCGACCTGATCGTATGGCAGAAGTCGCCACTAGGATTCAAAGTCATCATCGACAATCTGTTCCAAGGACTGATCTACGACAGTCAGATCTTCCGTCCCGTTCACAGCGGTGACCGCATGAAGGGCTATATCAAGCAAGTACGGCCCGACGGCAAGATAGACCTCACGCTCCAACCAACCGGACGACGAGGCACCGACGACTTTGCCGAGACTCTCCTGCACTGGCTCGAGAGCCACGGCGGCTATTGCGCCCTGGGAGACAAGAGCGAGCCGGAAGACATCAAAAGAGCCTTTCAGGTGAGCAAGAAGGTGTACAAGCGTGCCGTTGGAGAACTATACAAGCAGCGACTGATCACCATCAGCGATGACGGTATCCGATTGACTGACACAGAATAAAATGGAAAGGACACCCCAAAATATCCCCTTGGGTGACAGAGCTCTTCACCCATCCGCCCTAATTGCAAAAAATTCCCTCATTTTGTAGTGATATTAATTCAAAATATCGTAATTTTGCAGTCAAGGAAAAGATATTCAAAAATATAAAGAAAGAATCATGAGAGTAGCTATTGTAGGTGCCAGCGGTGCCGTAGGACAGGAACTCCTGCGCATCCTCGACGAGCGTAATTTTCCGGTAGACGACCTTCTGCTCTTTGGCAGTGAGCGCAGTGCAGGCCGGAAGTATTCGTTCCGCGGTAAAGATATCGAGGTGAAACTCCTTCAGGACAACGATGACTTTAAGGGTGTGGACATAGCTTTCACCTCTGCCGGCGCCGGCACTAGTCAGAAATTCGCTGACACCATCACTCGTTATGGTGCGACGATGATCGACAACTCGAGTGCCTTCCGTATGGACGAGGATGTGCCATTGGTCGTTCCCGAGGTTAACGGAGACGATGCTTTCAACGCCCCCCGTCATATCATTGCCAACCCCAACTGCACAACCATCATGATGGTTGTTGTACTGGAGCCCATCGAGAAGCTCTCTCACATCAAGAAGATCCATATCGCCAGCTATCAGAGCGCATCCGGTGCCGGTGCCTCAGCCATGAAAGAGCTGGAGCAGCAGTACAAGGAGCTCATTGAGGAGGGCGAGGTAAAGACGATCAATAAGTTCCCCCATCAGTTGGCATATAACGTGATCCCCCAGATCGACAAGATGATGCCGAACGACTACACCAAGGAAGAGATGAAGATGTACAACGAGACTCGCAAGATCATGCACTCCGATGTACGTACTTCCGCTACCTGCGTACGTGTCAGCTCACTGCGCTCCCACTCTGAGAGCGTATGGTTCGAGACAGAGAAGCCGCTGAGCGTGGATGAGATCCGCAAGGCTCTCACAGCCGCTCCCGGTGTGACAGTCGTCGACGATCCGCAGAACTATGTCTACCCCATGCCGCTTGAAAGCGCCGGTAAGGACGATGTGTATGTAGGCCGCATCCGTAAGGATCTTGCCGATGACAACTCAACGACGCTGTGGCTCACCGGCGACCAGATCCGCAAGGGCGCCGCACTCAACGCCGTACAGATAGCCGAGTATATGCTCGCACACAAGAAATAAGACCGACAAGCTATCCTTAAGGGTAGCCATTCTAAGGAAATAAGACTTCCTTTCAACTTAGGAAGTCCCCCCTGTTAATATCGCGATGGCCTGTCCTGTATTTCGCTCCGGCGGATGCGGACAGGCTTTTATCTTTCTTATAAACACCTGCGACCATTGCAGGACACATTCCTATCATAAACGACTATGAAACAAATACTCTTTATCATCGGATCCTTGCGTAAGCAATCCTTCAACCGCCAAGTGGCCAACTACGTCAACGACCTGCTCAAAGACAAGGCACAAGTGAAATGGCTTGACTTTGACGACCTGCCATTTGTCAATGAAGACATAGAATTCCCTGCTCCGGCTGCCGTTGCCCGTGTACGTGAGCAGGTGAAAGAGGCTGACGGCCTGTGGATCTTCACACCAGAATATAACTACAGCTACCCTGCCCAAGTGAAGAACCTCCTCGACTGGCTCTCCCGACCGTTGAAAGCCAACGATCCCGACCGCCATACTTCCATTGAGAACAAGTCCGTCGCCATCACCGGCATGGGCGGCCGCAACCAGACAAAAGACTGCCGTGAGAAACTGACCGCCCTGCTCGACTTTCTCCGCGCCCGCACATTACCTACGCAAGTAGGACTGTCTGCCAATCCTAAGGCATGGAGCGACAATAAAGTAATCCTCTCCAAGGAACAAAAACAGGAACTACGAAAGCAGACAGACGACTTCCTCACATTCCTCGCCTGACACTCCTTCCTACAATCCTCTCAGCATAACAACCCCAAAAGGCTGACATTGGCTCACAGGAATGCTTACTCACTGAATGAATCATGTCTTCGGTTGAATTATTTTTCCTATCCGCACACAAATCTTTAATTTTGTCCATTATGGGGGATCTTGTACCTAATGGAAATAGCCACCGCCATCCCACAGCTTTCATGGCGATAAAGGCACAACATCCTCTAACCAACAGAACGGCTCATGAAACGAAGGCTTCATATTAGCAGGGAGATCTGCATCTATCTAGGACTGTGGGCGGTTGTCTTTCTGATACCCGTTCTCAGCTTCTATGTGCTTACACGCAGTCATTCCGAGGTCCCCTTCTATTGGGACACCATTTTTCATATATGGAAGAGTTTCGCCATCTTCTTCATCGCCTTCCTCATCCACAATCACCTGCTAGCACCGTTGATCGTCTATCACCGGCGTAGCGGACTCTACCTTGCCTCCGTATTCTGTCTCACAGTGATCTTCGCCTTGGTACGCTATGAATACATTGCCATTCATGAGCCTTTTCCTCCCCGTCAACATATCAGTCAGAAAAATTACTGCGAGTCCCAACGACAAGGTGACACGACAATGGCAGATACACTTTATAACGACCATTCCACAAAAGTACCATCCACTTTCAACCATCACCGTCCAGGGCCTCCCATGCCTTTCCAACCTGACATCATCAGTATCCTGATGCTCCTCAGCCTCTTCGGATTCAACATAGGAGTAAAGATATTCTTCAAGACCGAGAAGGACCGAATGCTGTTGCAGCAACTGGAAAGCAAGAATATGGAGCAGCAACTGGAGTATCTGAAATATCAGATCAGCCCACATTTCTTCATGAACACGCTCAACAATATCCATGCCCTCATCGACATCAATCCGGAAAAAGCAAAAGACACACTTGTCGAGCTCTCCAAGATGATGCGCTATCTGCTCTATGAGGCTGATAAGCCACTCGTGCCCCTGCAACGTGAGGACCAGTTTATATACAGCTATATCAAACTGATGCGTCTGCGCTTCACTGAAAAAGTCGAGATCAGCATTGAACGGCAGCAACAGATACCCAATGCCATGGTGCCTCCCCTACTCACGATCAACTTTGTGGAAAACGCCTTCAAGCATGGCATCAGCTATCAGCACGCCAGCTTTATCCATATCAAGATGCACTTCGACAAGGATAAATTCTATTTTGAATGCGTGAATAGCAAGCATCCTGAAAGCATGGAACGGAAAGGTGGCGTGGGACTAAAAAATACCCGCAAACGTCTTGACCTCCTCTTCGGTGATGACTATCAACTCGATATCCAAGACCAAGACGACACCTACAACGTGAGACTCCAATTTCCCATCCAACCCATTAACACAGCAAACGCATGATCAACGTATTAGCCATCGATGACGAGCCACTGGCCCTACAGCAACTAGCTGTCTATATCAGCAAGGTGCCCTTTCTCCATCTCGTAGCCTCCTGCCAGAATGCCGTGGAGGCCCGAGGCTTTCTCAACAGCAACACAATAAATGCCATCTTCTGTGACATTAACATGCCTGACCTCAACGGCATGGACTTTATCGGAAGCCTGGCAGCCCCGCCACTCGTCGTCTTTACCACAGCCTACGCCGAATACGCCGTAGAAGGTTATAAGGTCGACGCCGTAGACTACCTACTCAAGCCCTTCAGTCTCGACGAGTTCCGAAGAGCAGCTAATAAACTGCAAAAACGAATCTTGCTAATGCGTCAGGCAAGTGAAGGCAAGACCTCTAATATTATCGAAGATCAGACAGACGCCAACAGTAACAACGTATCCACACAAAACAGTTACAACGAGGATAGCCAGACAAGAAATGACAATGATTCCCTCTTCGTAAAAAGCGACGGCCGCATCTTGAAAATAGCCATCCACGACATCATCTATGTAGAAGGGATGAGCGAATATCTCAAGATCCATCTCGCTACCCTCGATGCCAACGGACGACGTATAAAGCCTGTCGTTATCCTCTTCTCCATGAAGAAACTGGAAGAACGACTACCCAACTACTTCATGCGCATCCACCGCTCGTTCATCATCAACCTACTGAAAATACAAGAGGTAAACAAGAACCGCGTGATCATCGACAACGACACATACCTGCCCATCGGTGATCTTTATCGCGAGACCTTCAACGCTTATCTGAACAAGAACTTCCTTGGAAAATGAAAGAGGTGCCCCTTACACAATGAGGGCACCTCTTTTACTTGATGACTACTTCACGACCGGTCGTATCTGACGCATCCATTTCCCACGCGCAATGCGTATAAGGAAAATAATGCCACGAAAAGTCAATTCCGCCGCCATGGCGATCCATACGCCCCGAAGACCATACGACCGCGACAGCCAAGCAGCCAACGTGAGACGTACACCCCACATTGAACAGAGATTCATCAAAGCTGGTCGTAATG
>ENA-ORSA01003158-ORSA01003158.1-human-gut-metagenome-genome-assembly--contig:-NODE-3158-length-10769-cov-4.480306_pt1 | contig 10769 bp, 8 predicted proteins | sample MGYA00242179_ERZ509142 | MGnify/ENA primary metagenome ERZ509142 (study PRJEB26280, sample SAMEA2338659) | human gut metagenome | biome: human gut; feature: human-associated habitat; material: faeces... | reverse complement strand
ATCTATGGTATAGGTCGAAGTAGTTCAGCAAAGATATTGGACAAGGCAGGCGTAAGCCGTGACCTGAAGGTCAGCGAGTGGACTGACGACCAGGCAGCCAAAATCCGTGAGATTATCGGAGCTGAATACAAGGTAGAAGGTGATCTCCGTTCAGAGGTACAGATGAACATCAAGCGCCTTATGGACATTGGTTGCTATCGTGGAATACGTCATCGTAACGGTCTTCCGGTTCGCGGTCAGAGTACGAAGAATAACGCACGTACCCGCAAGGGTAAGAAGAAGACTGTTGCTAACAAGAAAAAGGCTACTAAATAATAATTAGTTATGGCAAAGAAAACAGCAACATCTAAGAAAAGGAATGTAAAGGTTGACGCTATGGGCCAGCTTCATGTTCATAGCTCTTTCAACAATATCATCGTGTCTTTGGCCAACAGTGAGGGTCAGGTAATATCTTGGTCTTCTGCCGGAAAGATGGGTTTCCGCGGTTCAAAGAAGAACACTCCTTATGCCGCACAGATGGCGGCGGAGGACTGCGCAAAGGTTGCTTACGACCTTGGTTTGCGTAAGGTAAAGGCCTATGTTAAAGGACCGGGTAACGGACGTGAGTCGGCTATCCGTGCCGTGCATGGCGCAGGCATCGAGGTTACAGAGATTGTAGACGTTACTCCGTTACCGCACAACGGATGCCGTCCTCCGAAGAGGAGAAGAGTTTAATCCAAGTACACAAATCAATATTTTCTCCATATACATTTTATCGGTTATTGGAGAATAGAAAAGCAAATAAGATATTATGGCTAGATATACAGGACCGAAATCAAAAATCGCGCGCCGTTTTGGTGAACCTATTTTCGGCGCGGACAAAGTTTTGTCCAGGAGAAACTTCCCTCCTGGACAGCATGGCAACAACCGTCGCAAGAAGACGTCAGAGTATGGTGTCATGTTGGCAGAGAAGCAAAAGGCTAAATACACATACGGTGTACTTGAGCGTCAGTTCCGTAATATGTTTGAAAAGGCAGCCAAGGCTGACGGTATTACCGGTGAGGTTCTTCTGCAGAATCTTGAGTGCCGTCTCGACAACGTAGTGTTCCGCCTTGGCATCGCCCCCACCCGTGCGGCTGCGCGCCAGTTGGTGAGCCACAGGCACATCGTGGTAGACGGCCAGGTAGTGAACATCCCCTCTTATTCGGTAAAGCCCGGACAAGTGGTAGGTGTTCGTGAGAAGGCAAAGTCACTCGAGGTAATCGAGGCTGCGCTTGCAGGTTTCAACCACAGCAAGTATCCTTGGATAGAGTGGGACGAGAATACAAAGAGCGGCAAGCTCCTCCACAAGCCCGAGCGTGCTGACATTCCCGAGAACATAAAGGAACAGTTAATCGTTGAGTTGTATTCTAAATAAATCATTAAGTTAATGGCGATATTAGCATTTCAAAAACCTGATAAAGTTGTAATGTTGGAGGCCAATGACAAATTCGGCAAGTTCGAGTTCCGTCCTCTTGAGCCTGGCTTCGGCGTTACCATCGGCAACGCCTTGCGCCGCATTCTCCTTTCATCGCTTGAGGGTTATGCTATCAACACCATACGCATTGCTGGTGTTGAGCATGAGTTTTCCTCTGTACCTGGCGTAAAAGAGGATGTCACCAACATTATCTTGAACCTGAAGCAAGTAAGGTTCAAGCAAGTAGTAGAAGAATTCGAGAACGAAAAAGTTAGTGTCACCGTGGAGAATTCTACCGAGTTCAAAGCAGGCGACATCGGTAAGTATCTGACTGGATTTGAAGTGTTAAACCCTGACTTGGTGATTTGTCATTTAGATGCCAAAGCTTCAATGCAGATAGACCTTACCATCAACAAGGGCCGCGGCTACGTCCCTGCCGACGAGAACCGCGAGTTCTGCACTGATGTCAACGTAATTCCTATCGATTCTATTTACACTCCGATACGCAACGTAAAATATTCGGTTGAGCCGTACCGTGTCGAGCAGAAGACCGACTACGACAAACTGGTTATTGAAGTTACGACGGACGGTTCCATACACCCGAAAGACGCGCTGAAAGAGGCTGCCAAAATCTTGATTTACCACTTCATGCTGTTCTCTGACGAGAAGATTACTCTCGAGAACAACGACGTGGACGGCAACCAGGAGTTTGACGAGGAAGTTCTCCACATGCGCCAGCTGCTCAAGACCAAGCTCGTAGACATGAACCTATCTGTTCGTGCCTTGAACTGCTTGAAGGCGGCCGACGTAGAGACGCTCGGCGACTTGGTACAGTACAACAAGACCGACCTCTTGAAGTTCCGCAACTTCGGTAAGAAATCGCTTTCAGAGCTTGATGATTTGCTCGAGAGTCTGAATCTGTCGTTTGGAACTGACATTTCAAAGTACAAATTGGACAAAGAATAATCATGCCGCCACAGGCCGGCTGCGACAGGGCGGCCGGCCGTAGCAGGCAGTTTGTCCCCAAAAGAATTAACAAAAATGAGACATAATAAGAAATTCAACCATCTGAGCCGTACTGCATCTCACCGTAAGGCTATGCTCGCAAACATGGCAATTTCGCTGATAATGCACAAAAGAATCACTACGACTCTCGCAAAGGCCAAGGCCCTCAAGATGTATGTGGAGCCTTTGATTACTCGCTCGAAGACTGACACAACGACTTCTCGCCGTGTTGTATTCCGTTACTTGCAGAACAAGTACGCAGTGACCGAGCTTTTCAAGGAAGTGGCTCCGAAGATAGCAGACCGTCCCGGAGGCTACACACGCATCATCAAGCTAGGCACACGCCAGGGCGACGCTGCTGACGTTTGCTTCATCGAGCTTGTAGACTTCGACGAGAACATGGCTAAGACTCCGAAGGCTGCCAAGAAAACCCGTCGTAGCCGCCGCTCGAAGGGTGCCGAGACCGCTCCTGCCGCAGAGGCAGCTGCAACCGAAGCAACAGAAGCTCCGGCAACAGAGGAAGCCAAGGCTGAAGCTCCTGCTGACGAAGCAGCAAAGGCTGAATAATCAAGTTAAGAAGTATATCTCTATTATAACGGGGCGCGCCGTAGAGGCGTGCCCCGTTTTGTGTTATACGGCTGATAATGTGATTATTTGTTCCCTTTTGCGCGGTTGTGAGTGCGGCACAACAGTTGGCAGTTGCTGATGTCAGTCGCTCCTCCCTTGCTCCATGCCCCTACGTGGTCTGCGTCCATTTCTTTGAGTGCCCATATTTTTGTCCTGTTTGCTTCGTGCCCTATGGCGCAAAGAGGACAGTTTGACACTCCTTTTTCTTTCGCTTCTGTTGTCTGTCTGGTATAAACGTTTCGTTTTGTCGCTTCATCGAACACGCGGACGTCGAGCAGTTTGGTGTCTGAACATCCTCCTAATACATATTCGAATATCCCCTTATGGTTCTTCACGTACGGGTCGTTGAAGAGTTTGTTTACTTGTTTTTCCACTTCAGTAGGGTTGTAGGGTTGCTTGTGATATCGCTCGTAAAGTGCGCCCCATTCAAGGCCGCGCATTTCGCTGTACACTTCGTTGAAGACAGACGAAACCCAGTCAATTACACTGTTGAAGTATGTTTTTACTTCGTTGATGTCAGTATCGCGCCTGTGCTGGCTCATGTATGTGTCTATTTCGCCCCGGCTTACCCATTTAAGCGCGCATTGCATGAACTCCTGGCGGTTGGCTGAGCCGCTGATGTATGCGCTCCATTTCTGTATGTTTGAGTTCTGGCTGTTGCTAAATTCCTCCTTGCATCGCGTGACGAATGGGCCGGAGTATGCGGCGTTGCGCTTCTCCTGTTCGTTCAACGGAACGCCTATGATGTTAATTGTTTCAAACCAGTTCTTTATTTCTGTCTCTGTGCCTTCGCAGATGTAGATTAGCAGGGTGGTGTTTAATATCAACCGCTCTAGGTCTTTGTCGCGACTTAGGCTGCTAAAGTTATGGTTGCGCCCGTTGTATGTTATTTCAAGCTTGTTCGTAAGGAAGCGGCCAATGCTTGTTATGCGCTGTTGCCCGTCAAGCACTTCATAATGGTTGTCGTCAACCTTGTTGAAATATATTATGCCTAAGGGGTATTCTTGCAATAGCGATTGTATTACGGCTACATCTTTCTTTCCGTCGGCATAGATGTAGTTACGCTGATATTCGGGCTGGATAACGAGCCTGCCACCCCAGCCGAACAGGCCTTTGCCTTCGGTTTCGTTGTAGACAAAGCCTTCGCAAATGTCTTTCACGGTTATGTCCGTGCGTAATGTCGTTTTCATGTTATTATTGTTTTTATATTAATTACATTGTTGTAGCTTATTCGCAATCTTAGGGATAACGGACCGGGGAAATGAATACGGTATAAAGACCAAAGAATTCACCGCTGCCGATACTCCGCTTTATGGAGATTTGAACAGAAGAGGTGCTATATTGATGGATGGCGAACTGAAATCAACGTATGCCCGATTATTGATACGGAGAATACAGCAATAACGATTTTAATTATCCATAGATTTTAACCGTTGAATAAGAACACGAGCGTAAACTTGGATGTAAATCTTATCATCAACTTTGTAATAAGTTGTTACTTTAGGTGGAGTATTCAGTTCAATTACAGCACCGTCATTCAATTTTGTCACATTGGTCTCGTTCCCGTTTTTATCAACTTGTATCTGTGGCGGATAAAGCTTTTTAGCAGCTCCAAACCATGTTTTGGTTATCCCTAAGATTGCGAATTGGAGACTGCAATGTCTGTTTAGGAAAGAAATGGGGACACCCATTACTCCGTCATAGTCGGAGGGTATGGCATCTGTGTATGGCACTTCTATTGCATCGTAGTTGTCGTAATGCAGGTAGCCGTGTTCGCGTATCTCCTTGTGCTTGCTGAATTTGATGTTGTCAGCCATAGTCATAAGTGATAACGGTTGATGCCGTCTTCCAAGGTCAATGTTGGTAAACCAACAACAATTACGGAACTTTACCAGTCCCGTGGTTTCGTCATATACGCCTGACGCGTATTCTCTATTCGCAATCGGAATGGAAAAGAATGCGTTGCCCGATTGAAAGCCGTTGCCCAGCCATATCTTATTATCTTTAATCAGCGGAAACACCTCTTTGTAAGTTATGGCGTTCATGTTCCCGATTATAGCGAACTGCTTGTCTGCTTCCATTATCCATGCAAGGAACTCGCGGAATAGTGAGAACGGCGGGTTGGTGATGATTATGTCTGCCTCGTCGCGCAGAGCGGTTACCTCCGCGCTGCGGAAGTCGCCGTCGCCTTCAAGATAGCTCCATTTTAGGTCGTCAACGTCAACGCGCCCGTCGCCCGTCACGTCGCGGTCGAGTATGAATATCTTGCCGTGCGTCAGGCTCTTGTTGCTGTCAAACGCAGGGCTTTGCGTCTCAAAAAGAGTGGGTTGGTAACCATATTTATACTTTTTGCTTTCTACCGCGTAGCTTGTGCTGATGAGTTTTTTCAAACCAAATGCCTCGAAGTTCAGGGCGAAGTATTGCGTAAAGTTACTCCACTCCGGGTCATCGCATGGCAGCAGTATGGTTTTTCCTTTGAATACGTCTGGGTTGTATTCAAGGTAAGCATTCATTTCTTTGCTAATATCGTTAAGTTGAGTGTAGAACTCATCGTTCTTTGCGTTTTTCGCGTTAGATAGGTTTTTGTTTGCCATAAATATAATATTAACATGTGAATAAAGAGGTGCAGCCGAGAGGAAAGGATGCTTGTTGTCAATTCACCGGATGCAGCTTGCGCTATGCAAAGATAATACAAGTAGTGCGCAATGCAAAATAAAAGGGAGAGAAACGGTCTTTTGTTTTCATTGCCTAGACGCAGTTTGTCTTATATAAAGAAACGTTGTTTCTGACATAGACGGAAGGTGAAGAGGCGATTTCATGCCTATGACAATGTGGTAGATATAGAACGCTTTTCCCAAATGCCGCCTTTTACATTGTAATTGACGGCCTTTTGGCGTGTAAAAGGCGGCCTTTTGCAATGCGAAAGACGGCATTTTGGAAAACGTTGTGAATTGGGGCTGCGGGCGAAGGAAATGCGGAGGGATGCTTGCCCGTTATGCGATTAATTAGTATATTTGCACTGTTAATGTTTTAACGCTATAAAAAACACGTATCAATGAGAGTATTTTGTTATTTTGGAGCGGCCTTGCTGGCTGTTGTGCTGTGCCTGCCTGCGGCGGCGCAGACGGTGGAGCGTACGGCGCAAGGCGTGCGTCTCGACGTTCAGGACGGCAAGTTCAGGTGCGAGGTGATGTTTTATTCGCCGTCGATTGTCCGCGTGGTGAAATGGCCGCAGGCGTCGTTGCCCGCAGAGAAGAGCCTCGCCGTTGTGATGACTCCGGTCAAGACAAAGCTGAAGGTGGCCGAGACGGACGGCGCGGTGACGCTGAAAAGCAGTGAGATTAGCGTGACGCTGGATAAGAAGGATGGGTTGGCGTGCTTCGCCGACGCCGACGGCAACAGTCTGTTGAAGGAGCAGGGCGCGCCCGTGTTCACGCCAATCGAGAGCGGGGCAGACAAGGGCTATTACCGCGTAAGCCAGGCTTTCCGCCTTGACAAGGACGAGGCCATTTACGGACTGGGCCAGCTCCAGACGGGCAAGATGAGTCAGCGCGACCAGCAGAAATACCTTATACAGAGCAACCTGGAGGACAGCAGCCCTTTCTTCCAGTCAATAAAGGGCTACGGCCTGTACCTTGACAACTATTCGCCCGTGACGTTCACCGACAATGCCGACGGCACGCGCTTCGACTTCGAGGTGGGCTCGTGCGTGGATTACTACTTCATGTACGGCGGCACGGCCGACGGCGTGGTGGCCCGCGTGCGCGAGCTGACGGGGCAGGTGCCCATGTTCCCGCTGTGGACTTACGGCTTCTGGCAGAGCAAGGAGCGGTACAAGAGCCAGGACGAGACGGTGGGCGTGGTGCGCAAGTACCGCGAGCTGGGCGTGCCTCTCGACGGAATAATACAAGACTGGCAGTATTGGGGCAACAACTACTTGTGGAACGCCATGGAGTTTCTTAACGCCGAGTTTCCCAATCCGCAGAAGATGCTCGACGACGTACACTCGATGAACGCCCACATGGCTATCTCCATCTGGCAGTCGTTCGGCCCTAATACAAAGCCTTACCGCGAACTCGCGGCCAAGGGCCTGCTCTATGACTTCAAGACGTGGCCCCCGTCGGGCACCGAGGGGTGGCCTCCCAACGCTGATTATCCCTCGGGCGTGAAGGTGTATGACGCTTATTCGCCCGAAGCCCGAGACATTTACTGGAAGTATCTCGACACCGGAATATTCAAGTATGGCATGGACGCGTGGTGGATGGACTCGACAGACCCCGACCATCTCGACGCCGTTCCGTCAGACCTCGACCAGAAAACCAGCCTCGGCTCGTTCCGCAAGGTGCGCAACGCTTATCCCCTGATGTGCGTCGGCGGTGTGTACGAGCACCAGCGCGAGGCCACTTCGGCCAAGCGCGTGTTCATTCTTACGCGTTCAGGTTTTCTCGGACAGCAACGCTACGGGGCAAACGTGTGGACGGGCGATGTGGCCTCCTCATGGGAGAACCTGCGCAAGCAAGTGCCCGCCGGGCTAAATTTCTCGCTCTGCGGAATGCCCCACTGGAACTGCGACATAGGCGGTTTTTTCGCCGGGCAGTACAATCTCAGCGACGGCACGGCCACAAAGAACCCGCTGTATCAGGAGCTGTTCGTGCGCTGGATGCAGTTCGGCGCTTTCACGCCGATGATGCGCTCGCACGGTGCCGACACTCCGCGCGAAATATATCTGTTCGGCAAGAAGGGCGAGCCCGTGTATGACGCAATCGAGAAGATGATACGCCTGCGCTACTCGTTGCTGCCCTACATATATTCAACATCATGGGAAGTAACCAGCCGCCAGTCTACCTTCATGCGTGCGTTGGCTATGGATTTCCCCCGTGACAGCCGCGTGCTCGACATGGCCGACGAGTATATGTTTGGCCGCGCGCTGCTCGTTGCGCCCGTGCTCAACGCCCAGTACACCACCGAAAAGACCGTCAAGATGGACGCGCTGACTGGCTGGAACAGCAGTAACAAGGGCACGGCCGGAAGCGCGGCTGCGTCGGTTGACTTCACGCAAGAGAAGCAGGCTACGGTCTATCTGCCCGAAGGCGCGTCGTGGTACGACTTTTTTACCGGCGAGCGGCACGATGGCGGGCAGGACATCAAGCGCACGGTGACCCTGGCCGACATCCCCCTTTACGTCCGCGCGGGCAGCATAGTGCCGCTCGGCCCCGATGTTCAGTACGCCACGGAGGAGCCTTGGGATGCGCTGACGCTGTGCGTATATCCCGGTGCCGACGGCAGTTTCGTGCTCTATGAGGACGAGTTTGACAACTATAACTACGAGCGCGGCGCATACAGCGAAATCCCGATTACGTGGGACGAGGCTTCGCGCCGCCTCACAATAGGCGCCCGCCGCGGCTCTTATGCGGGTATGCTTGCCTGCCGCACGTTCACCGTGCGCACGCCGGATGGCAAGGAGAAGACCGTAGCCTACACAGGGAAGAAGGTGACGTTGAAGCTGTAACGTGTGCCTGCGTTACGCGGATGCTCAACACATTGAAAATCAACAGTTTGGCAAACGGCGGCATTTCGCATTGCAAAATGCCGCCGTTTGCACGCTAAAAAGCCGTCTTTGGCAAGCCGGTTTGTGGCCTTTCAGGGGGGCATACGCAGTTTGTTTGGACAGCATAACTTTGTTTTTTTATCAAACGCAAGCTGAATACACCCATTGTAGGGGCATAATTTATTATGCCCGTACGTTTCACAAGAAACGTATTTTTCTGATATTCAGAATTTTAAACGCACTTTCAGAGCGTGCGGACATAATGAATTATGTCCCTACAAGGGCGGCGTTTAGCTTTGTTCATTATGTATCTTTTATTTTATTCTCATCCAAACAGACTGCGGATTGGCCGCCTTTCATATTGCGCCTGCATTCATTCCGCTGCGGCGCGTGTGCCTTGCGGCTGTTGGATACATGCCAATACGCCCGGCAAGGAGCAAAGAAAAAGCCCCGATGGAACGGTGTTCCATCGGGGCTTCGGTTGTCTTTGTAGCGGGGGTGGGACCCGAACCCACGACCTCCGGATTATGAATCCGACGCTCTAACCAGCTGAGCTATCCCGCCAAAGAATTGCCTTTTTGCGGGTGCAAAGGTAATACAATTTATTTACATACCAAAAAATATCGTGCTTTTTTGTTGTTTTCTTGCGTAAAATTATTATTTTTGTGGCATAATACTCTCATGCCATGACTTATGGAATCGAATAAAATCAGTATAGAGAGGGAGTTGCGCTCCAAGTCGGCCAATATTATATGGGCACTGATGAGCACTCCCGAGGGCCTTGCGAAGTGGCTTGCCGACGAGGTGACGCGCGACGGCGACACGCTGACCTTCACTTGGGGCAACACCTGGAGCCACCATGAGACGAGGACCGCCGCCGTAATAGACAGGAAAGACTACGAGTACATACGCCTGAGGTGGAGCGAGGATGAATACCGCGACACGTACCTTGAGCTACGTATGGAAAAGAGCGACATTACGGGTGACTACATCCTGGTGATAACCGACTATGCGCCCGACGGCGACACGGCCACGCTTGAGGATATCTGGGACGCTAACATGGATGCCCTGCACCGCTCTACGGGACTCTGACGTAAGGGTAAAAAGGTAAAAAGTAAAAGGTAAAAGAACTGAGTTGGGTGGCAGGCGCGTGTGCGTACCCGTAAGACTTTACGGGTTAGAGCTTATCCGTCTTTGAGTTTTTATCCTTTTACCGTTTTACCTTTTTACCCTTATATATTGTTTTCTGATATTTTTATGCTAATTTTGCACGCTGGTAAGGCTGTGCCGAAACCACATCGTTAAGAAAACAATGCTTCGGATAAAGAAATTAGACAAGTTCATAGCCAAGCAGTTCGGGCTGCTCTTCGTCGGCACGTTCTTCATCTGCCAGTTCATACTTATGATGCAGTTCCTCTGGAAGTACATCGACGAGCTGATAGGTAAGGGCCTGTCGATGGACGTGTTGGCGCAGTTCTTCTGGTACATGAGCCTCATGCTCGTGCCGCAGGCACTGCCGCTTGCCATACTGCTGTCGTCGCTCATCGCGTTCGGCAACCTTGGCGAGAGCAGCGAGCTTACCGCAATCAAGGCCGCCGGCATATCGTTGATGCAGGCGTTCAGGCCGTTGATAGTCATTGTGGTGTTCATCTCGTTCGGTTCGTTTTACTTTCAGAACGTCATAGGGCCTAATGCCAACATGTCGTTTTCGCGTCTGCTGCTCTCGATGAAGCAAAAAAGCCCGGAGCTGGAAATACCCGAAGGCGTGTTCTACGACGGCATACCGGGGTGCAACCTGTACGTACAACAGAAAGACCTGAACACAGGCCGGCTGTACGGCGTGATGATATACAAGATGACCGACAGCTACGAGGACGCCGCCATAATACTGGCCGACTCGGGAATGCTGCAGTCTACGGCCGAGAAGAAGCACTTGCTGCTTACGCTTTACAGTGGCGAATGGTTTGAGAACATGAAGTCGCAACAGGTGATACGCGGCGCGGGCGTGCCTTACCGCAGGGAGACTTTTGTAAAGAAAACCATACTGCTCGACACCAAAATCATTGAGTATAAGGAAAACGGCAAGGTCATCGTCGAACCCGTGGAGGAAATGAAGCAGGACGACGGCTGGACGATCGGTTCGCTCGACGCCGT
>ENA-ORSA01003154-ORSA01003154.1-human-gut-metagenome-genome-assembly--contig:-NODE-3154-length-10778-cov-51.150704_pt1 | contig 10778 bp, 10 predicted proteins | sample MGYA00242179_ERZ509142 | MGnify/ENA primary metagenome ERZ509142 (study PRJEB26280, sample SAMEA2338659) | human gut metagenome | biome: human gut; feature: human-associated habitat; material: faeces... | reverse complement strand
TTAGCGTGTTGTCTCTCTTCTTTTTGCAGTGTTGCACTTCAAATTATAATCTGCCTATCTCCCTTCTGTGCCAGAGCGCAGAGATATTCATTGCTCGGCTTGCTCATCGTCCTTCTCCCGTGATGCGGCGTTATCAAAGGTGGATTGGAAAAGACCTGTCAACGCCTCGCCGAGCGTATTCAGGGCATCTGGATCAACACAGTCCATACCGACTACGCTGCCTATAATCAGATCAGATACTTGCTTCGGTGTAACGGTCAGGTTTTCCATATCCTGACCCTTCGTAATCTCTGAAAACATTTTTTCAGCTTCTTCGGCTGTCATCGCCCGAATTGCAGCAAAGTCATTGCCGATTTCTTTTTTCACTTCTTTGACTACCATCATGAATTGTTTTTCTATGGTGGCGAGATCAGCTTGATAGACGGGCGTTTTCAGACGATTGATTTCATTTGCAGCTTGTGCAGCGGCTTTCGTTTTTGCCGATTTTCGCGTCAAACTGCTGCGTGTGGCATATAGCTGGTTCTGCGCGGCGTATCCGGCAGCAACTGTGTCGTTGAAATACTGCTCCAATATGTAGGTCAGCTCAAGAAAGCGCGGGCTTTCCAGCAGATAATTAACGACCTGCGCATTTGCTTTTCCGGTATAGAGGTTTCTCGCCGCCTGCGCCGATAAACCCAATTCGTCGATTTCATAATTCTTTCTGTCCGGGACAGTGGTTACACCCAATAGAAAGTCAGTAGATACGTTAAAGGCTCTTGCAATGCGGATGATATTTTCATCTCCGAGCTTGTCTGTTTTTTTACTCAAAAAACGGCTGAGGAGGCTGTCATTGCAGCCAATCTTACGGGCTAGTTCCGTCTGAGAGACATTATTGTGCTTCATCAAATCCAAAAGTCTTTGTCGGATATTTCCGGGAAGAAATACAGTATCCATCCGTTATGCGCCTCCTTCCGCCGCTCTTTCTTTGATATATTTCCCACTCTTGATTCTGGCATCGGCGGGCTTCCCTGCATCTTCCGGGATGATCCAACGGCTTCCTGCCCGCTGTGCGCCGGAGATACGCCCCTGATTGCAGAGAATGCTTACACGCCGGTGGAAGATACCCCATTTCTCCGCTGTTTCAAAGGTCGATAAAAACTTCATACTGAGCCTGTCCTTTCTGCCAATATCTAATCTTATTATATTCAATAAGTGGAATAATATCAAGACGCATATTGTGAACAAATGCCGCTCTGCGTTTTTGCATTTTTGCAAAAATTCAGGGCGGCATTTTCTTTTTTTGCACGAATGCCGGATTTCCCGGTTGACGCCGATTTTCTCCGTATATTGAGGTGACAAGAGGAAATTGTCAAATAAATTACGGAGGTATGTGTATGAATTTATTTGAAAGTGTAAAGGCGGCAGTCACGGTGAGACAAGCTGTCGAGCACTACGGTCTGGAAGTAAACCGTGGCAACATGGTCTGCTGTCCCTTCCACAATGACCGCACACCCAGCATGAAGCTGAATGAGGATTACTTCTACTGCTTCGGTTGTGGGGCAACTGGTGACGTGATCGACCTTGTGGCAGGACTATTCAACATGAGTAGTTATGACGCGGCGAAGAAGCTGGCGTATGATTTCGGGATTGATCCGGACAAGCCCCCGACTGCGGCAGCGCTGCGGAAGCCGCAATATCCGCTGGCAAAGGCGTTTCAGAAAGAGACGCTGCATTGCCAGCGGGTATTGTGCGATTATCTGCATCTTTTGGAGCGCTGGAAGGTGCAGTACGCACCCAAAATGCCGGAGGATACCATTGATGACCGCTTTGTGGAAGCCTGTCAGATGCTCGATTATATCGAGGATCTGGCAGATATTTTAACCTTTGCGGAGTTGGAGGTTCGTGTGAAAACTGTGGATATGCTTCAAAAGGACGGCATGATCGACCGGCTGGAAGAACGTCTGAAACGGACGGAAAAGGAGGTGGATGCCTGTGACGAAACGGAAATCAGCTAATTTAGACGCGCCCATCTGGTTTGACGGCACAAATATCAATGAGGCGCTGTTCTGTGATGAATTTCTGAGCAGCCGGAAAATCATCTTTGCCGATGGTGCTTTCTTTACACCGGACGGCAGAGTGACCGACGATCTGCCGCTCCGGGGCGAAATCTATGAGGAACTGAAATGCTGCGCCGTGAACAATATCCCTCGCAAGATCACGAACATTCTGGAAGTGATGAAACTGGCGGCTCATGTAGAGGACTTTGCGCCGGAGGCAGATAGAATCCATCTGGCAAACGGCACCTTGAAGCTGGACGGCAGCTTTACTGAGGGCAGACCGAACATTGTGCGGAGCAGACTGCCGGTGGCATACCGCCCTGACGCACCGGCTCCCGTTCGGTGGCTTTCCTTTCTGGATGGGCTTCTTTACGCGGAGGACATTCCCACCTTGCAGGAGTTTATCGGTTATTGCCTGATCCCAAGCAACAAGGGGCAACGCATGATGGTGATTAAGGGAAACGGCGGCGAAGGGAAATCGCAGATCGGTGCCGTGCTGGGTGCGCTTCTCGGCAGCAATATGAAGGATGGCAGCATCGGGAAGATTTCCGAAAACCGTTTTGCCCGCGCGGATCTGGAACACATTCTGCTGTGCGTCGATGATGATATGCGGATGGAAGCACTGCGGCAGACCAACTACGTCAAGTCCATCGTGACCGCCCAAGGCAAAATGGATTTGGAGCGCAAGGGTAAGCAGAGCTACCAGGGGTGGATGTTTGCCCGCCTGCTGGCTTTCTCCAACGGCGATCTGCAAGCGCTCTATGACCGGAGCGACGGCTTTTACCGCCGACAGCTTGTGCTGACCACCAGGGAAAAGCCTGCGGGACTGGTAGATGATCCTGACCTTGCGGAGAAAATGAAAGCCGAAGCCGAGGGGATTTTCCTCTGGGCGTTTGAGGGCTTGCAGCGGCTGGTTGCCAACAACTTCAAGTTCACGGAGAGCCAGCGCACGCGGGATAATCGGGAGGCAGTGAAGCGAGATAATAACAATGTCTTTGATTTTCTGGAATCCGAGGGCTATATCCGGCTGAAAGCAGACTGTACCATCAGCTCCAAAGACTTGTACGAAATTTATCGGATGTGGTGCGAGGAAAACAATCTGACGCCGCTAAAGCGCCGCAGCTTCAGCGACAGCGTGATTGCCAGTCAGAGCAAGTACAATCTGGAATACTGCAACAAGATCACCAACGCTGCCGGACGGCGTGTATGGGGCTTCTTCGGTATTGAAGCGATTGCCAGACCTAATATAAATATAAATGGGATATAAATGGGTTTTCCGACATTTCAGAGCATACGTACGTACCGGAGGACTGGCGGTGATTTTTCTGCGACTGCGCCGTGTACGTATGTACGCAGCGTTTTTCCCAAAACGCTGCTATATGAAAAACTCTGACTGGCAGAGCCTATATTTTGGGCACGAAATCAAGCTAAGTGAAATCCGTAAATTATTTGCCTGATGGCAGAAATGCTTTCACGAAATCGCACTTCTCGGAACAGCAACATGGGTGCGTGGAAACGCGGGAAATCATACGCTTTAGAGCGAAGTCACACGGAACAGAAAAGTCGATAGGTGTCACCTGTGGACAGGACATCATGACGGCGATTTTGAGCGGATTTGAGAGTAAGGCTTTTTTCACGATGCAGCGAAGCGGATGCGCCGAATGGCGTACCGGCTTCGCTTTTTCATTATCTGAATTTTGGAGGGGATTTGAATATGAGTGTACGCAATGAGATCAAGGCGCAGATCATTCGCGCCGGTTTTACCATGCAGGAGGTTGTTGACCTGTTACATGATGAATACGGCTGGTCGGACAGCGTTTCCAATTTGTCCGCCAAGTTGCAGCGGGAGAGCATCCGCTATAAAGAGGTTGTAGAGCTTGCCGACGCGCTGGGTTATGACCTGATTTGGCAGAAACGGAGGGAGAAATAAATGAGTAAGCCGCAGTTTGCGATTCTCCGCTTTGCAAAGTACAAAGGACCGGAAATTTCTAATATTGAGGCGCACAATGAGCGCACAAAAGAGGACTACGCCAGCAATCCCGACATTGACAAGAGCCGCAGCCACCTGAATTTTCATCTGCTCGAACCGGAACGTAAATATCGGGCGGAAGCAGAGCGGCAGATCAAAGATGCCGGTTGCCGCACCCGGTCAGACAGTGTTCGGCTGGTGGAGGCACTTGTGACTGCAACACCGGATTTCTTCAAGGGCAAGAAAAAAGCCGAAATCAAAGCCTATTTCCAGGAGGCGTTGGACTTTATCCGGGAGCATCAAGACCCGAAAACCATTATATCCGCTGTGGTGCATATGGACGAGAAAACGCCCCATATGCACCTTTCTTTCGTCCCACTGACGGAGGACGGGCGGCTCTGTGCAAAAGAAATCGTAGGCAACAAGAAAAAGCTGACGCAGTGGCAGGACAGGTTTTGGGAGCATATGGTCAAAAAATACCCCGATCTGGAGCGCGGCGAGAGTGCCAGCGAAACCGGACGCGACCATATCCCACCGCGGGTATTCAGGGAAATGACTCGCCTGACCAAGCAGAAGGCCAAGCTGGAAGAATTGCTTTCAGGCGTCAATGCGTTCAATGCCAAAGGAAAAGCAGCAGAAATCGGCACTTTTTTGGACAAGTATATTCCTGCTGTGGAGCAGATGCACACGACACTGAAAAAGTACAATACGGCGTTCACGGTCACGACTGCCGAAAATAAAAAGCTGAAAAAGAAAACGGAGCAGTTGGAGCAGTCGCTGGACAAAGCCACGCAGGGAAGCACCTTGAAAAAGCTGGCTGACGCCAAGCTGCACCGGGATTATGAGGATGCCGTCGCCGTACTGGATCGTATTCCGCAGGAAGTGCTGGCGGCATATACACACAGAACGGAGAAAGAGAGGGAGACTGCCTATGGTAGATGAATGGAGCGGCTTCGCCGCTTTGCTGGCAAATTTGATTGAAAAGTATGCCGTGGTTCTGAATCTTGATGCGCTGCCCGATCTCGTCATAGAGGAAGCCGTGTCTGAAAAAGATGATGCTGATAAGAATATTCACGAAAACGATATTGAACCCGTGAAAGCAGCATGATATAATTGTCATGAAATAAGTGTCCAAACCGCCATTGCAGGAGCAAAAGCTCCTGCAATGGCAGAAAACGAGGTGAAGTAACCATGGAACGCTGGGAGAATGAGCAGAACAATTCTGAAATGATGATTTATACCACAGAGGATGGCTTGACAAAGATCGAAACGACCTTCGACGGCGATACGGTTTGGCTGTCCATTGACCAGATGGCGGAGCTGTTTCAGCGTGACAAATCTACTATTTCCAGACATATCAAGAACATTTTCACTGAGGGCGAATTGAAGCGAGAAGCAGTTGTTGCAAATTTTGCAACAACTGCCGCTGACGGTAAGACTTATCAGGTGGATTACTATAATCTTGATGTCATCATTTCTGTCGGCTACCGTGTGAAGTCTCAGCGCGGCGTGCAGTTCCGCATCTGGGCAACGGGAATTTTGAAGGAGTATATGCGAAAAGGCTTCGCGCTGGATGATGAGCGCCTGAAAAATCTGGGCGGCGGCGGATACTTCAAGGAGCTGCTGGAGCGTATCCGCGATATCCGCGCTTCCGAAAAGGTGTTTTATCGACAGGTGCTTGAAATCTACGCCACCAGTATTGACTATGACCCAAGAGCGGAAATCTCCATTCAGTTTTTCAAGAAAGTCCAAAATAAAATTCATTATGCCATTCATGGGCAAACAGCGGCGGAGGTCATCTACACACGCGCCGATGCGGAGAAAGAATTTATGGGTCTGACTACTTTTTCTGGCAGTCAGCCCACGCTGAAAGAGGCGGTCGTTGCCAAGAACTATCTGAACGAGAAAGAGCTTCGTGCTATGGGGCAGCTTGTGTCCGGCTATCTGGATTTTGCGGAACGTCAGGCGGAGCGAGAGCAGGCAATGACCATGCAGGACTGGTCGGAGCACCTTGATCGGATTCTGACCATGAGTGGAGAGCAACTGCTGATTGGCAACGGAAGTGTCAGCCATAAGCAGGCTATCGACAAGGCAACCAGCGAGTACAGAAAATACAAGGCCCGTACCCTCAGCGAAGTTGAGCGCGATTATCTGGATTCCATCAAGTTGTTGGAGCAGAAAACAGATAAAAAGTAAGCTGGGGTGGAAAAGATGCGATGAAAAAAGAAAAGATAAAAGTCTATATCTATACTCGCGTGTCTACCGCCATGCAGATTGACGGATACTCTCTGGATGCACAGAAATCCAGAATGAAAGCCTATGCCGAGTTCAATGACTATGAGAGCGTGGGCGAATACGAGGATGCCGGTAAATCCGGAAAGTCCATTGAAGGGCGTGTAGAATTTAACCGCATGATGGAGGATATCAAGTCCGGTAAAGATGGCGTGTCCTATGTACTGGTGTTCAAGCTCTCGCGCTTCGGCAGAAATGCGGCAGACGTTCTTTCTACCTTACAGGTCATGCAGGACTTTGGCGTTAACCTAATCTGTGTGGAGGATGGGATCGATTCCTCCAAGGATGCGGGAAAGCTGATGATTTCTGTTTTGTCAGCGGTTGCAGAGATTGAGCGTGAGAATATCCGTGTGCAGACGATGGAGGGCAGAATCCAGAAAGCCCGTGAAGGGAAATGGAATGGCGGTTTTGCACCTTATGGCTACAGGCTGGAAAAAGGACAGCTTTTCATCAATGAGGAAGAAGCAGCGGCAATCCGCGTGATTTTTGACCAGTATGTGCATACGGATACCGGCGCAAACGGTCTTGCTAAGTATCTTGCGACCCACGGGATTCACAAAGTCCAAAGGCAAAACGGGAAAAACCCCTTATTCGATGCGGCACTGATCCGCAGGATTCTGAAAAATCCGGTATACTGCGGGAAAATCGCCTATGGCAGACGTCGGACGGAGAAGGTACATGGTACCCGAAATGATTACCGGCTGGTGGAGCAGGACGATTATCTGCTGGTGGACGGCCTGCATGAGGGAATCGTGTCGAAAGAACTCTGGCATGAGGCGCAGGTCAAGCTGCTGGCGCAAGCGGAAAAATACGAACGCGTCAACAGGGGCAAGGATACAAAAATACATCTGTTGTCCGGTATTGTGAAATGCCCGGTTTGCGGCGTAGGAATGTATGGAAACAAAAGCATCAAGCATAAAGCAGATGGTACAAAATACAAGGACTTCTTTTATTACGGCTGCAAGCACCGCACGATGACGCACGGACATAAATGCGACTTCAAGAAACAGATCAATGAAGAATTGCTGGACAGCGCCGTTGCTGAGGTTATCGTAAAGCTGGTAAGCAATCCGAAGTTCGCCGCCATGATGCAGGAAAAGATCAGCATGAAGGTGGATACCTCTGCCATTGAGCAGGAGATCGCGGCGCATGAAAAGCAGCTTCGCCAGAGTTATTCCGTAAAGGTACGGCTGATGGAAGAAATTGATTCTCTCGACCCGGACGATAAGCACTACATCAAACGCAAAGCAGACCTTGATGAACGGCTCTACAAGATGTATGATAAGATCGAGAATACGGAAAATCAGCTCATTGCCGCCAGAGCCAAGAAGATGGCGATTGAGGCGGAAAAGCTGACGGGCGACAACATCTACAAGGTGCTGATTTTCTTTGATAAGCTCTATTCCGTCATGGACGATCAGGAAAAGCGACAGCTCATGGAGTCCCTCATTTCTGAAATCCGGATTTACGAGGAACGGCAGCCCAACGGACAGTGGCTCAAGTCCATCAAATTCAAACTCCCGATTATTGAGGAGGATATGAGTTTGAGTTTGGACAATGATGCGCATATCGAGACGGTATGCTTGTTGTCTCGAGCGATATGAATTTTCGGCGACTTCGTGAGAAGCGTTGGTGAGATATCCGGCTTACCTATATGAAAGAGGAAAAATGATAGCATGGAAATCAAATTATACGAAGACAGATACAGGGACGATATGATTTTCATGGTTTTGCAGGCCAAGGACGCGCTCGGAAGAATACCGAGTATCAACGAAGATCTGCTCGATATCAAAAAGAATTACTTTGACCGTGGGGATATGTTCTGGATCGCGGCGGATGATAACGACAGGGTGATCGGCTGCGGCGGGTATTCGAGGATCGAAGGAACGAATGAAGCGTTTATTCATCGGCTGTATATAAAGACATCGGAAAAGCGCAAGGGCATCGGTTCGGCTCTGCTTGAAACTATTGAGGCGGGAATGCGCGGCAACGGCATTACGGCAGCGCGGGTGCATCTCGGCGATCCGCCGGAGCAGTGGTTTGAGTCCTATTCATTCTATCCGAAGCACGGTTATGCCGAATACGAGCCGCGGTATATGAGAAAGAAATTATAAAGACAAATCGCAAGGCGGCGGACATAGTAAGCGACAAAGCGAGACGGCAAGGGGATAACGAGAGTGCCGACGCTATGAATATTAATAAAGAGACTCTTCGCAGATTGCTTTTTGCGGAGAGTCTCTTTGCTAAAAAACATTTTTACCTTCTGTACTTAATGCCGTTTTTCGGCTGCCAAATAAAGAATACGGGGCTGCCGCGAAGACAGCCCCTTTGAGTTTTAACGGATTAGTACCATATCCACCCGAACAGGAGGTAGGTAATCAAAATCTGAGCAAATGAGAGTCTGACATTAACCGTGCAGGTATCTTCTACCGTATTACCGTACTGGTCGGTTACGATACATTTGATCGTTGCACTGCCGGAGCCGCGCTTCATTGCCGTGACGTTGCCGTTTTCGTCAACGGTTGCGATCTTCGGGTCGGATGATTCGTACCTGACCGTGTAAGTAACGTCATCATCAACCTCGATCTTCGGCGTGATTTTGGCGGTTTCTCTGTAGTTGATTTTAATATCGCTGATTTCAACGCTGTGAACCTTGCCCTTCGGAAGCTTAGAAATGGACTCTGTTCTGATTGCCGCACCGCAGACCGAGCAGTAAAGAGTTCTTTCTCCGTCCTCGTCAACGGTGGGTTGCTTCGTAACCATCCACTCGCCCTCCGTATGACCTGTTGCGTCAACATAGCTGTCAACATAGCTGTCACCGCAGGAGCAGGTGTGGGTCGTGTAACCTTTTTCCGTGCAGGTCGGAGGCGTTACCACAGCGGTGTAGACGTGTTCGGTTTTATCTGTCTCTCTTGTCTCGGTTGCGTCGCAGCGAGAGCAGTGTCTTGTTTCAATACCCTTCTCCGTGCAGGTTGCGGGCTTGGTTACCGTCCACTCGCCGAAATCGTGACCGAGAGCGTCAACATAGCTGTCAACATAGCTGTCACCGCAGGAGCAGGTGTGGGTCGTGTAACCTTTTTCCGTGCAGGTCGGAGGCGTTACCACAGCGGTGTAGACGTGTTCGGTTTTATCTGTCTCTCTTGTCTCGGTTGCGTCGCAGCGAGAGCAGTGTCTTGTTTCAATACCCTTCTCCGTGCAGGTTGCGGGCTTGGTTACCGTCCACTCGCCGAAGTCGTGACCGAGAGCGTCAATCGACTCCTGATACGTGTCGCCGCATTCGCAAGTGAAGGTTCTGATACCTGCTTCTGTGCAGGTTGCGTTCTTTGTAACCGTAGAGGTGTAGTTGTGCTCATGCACCTTTTCCGTTACGTTCACGACAAACATCGTCGTTGAGCCGGCATAAGTAACTGTTACTATCTGCTCGCCGATTTCCGTGAAGTTATCGGGGGTGCAGGTGAAGCCTGTTGTGAATTCCTTGGATGTGCCGTTGTTGTAGTATTCCGTGATTACAAGCCCTGTTGTGTCGAGGCTGTCGCCGACCTGATACTCAAGCTTTGTCGGTTCGCTTGTCATAGCCCAGCTTACGCGGACAACATCCGTCACCTGAACCTCATAGCTTACCTTAAAGCCCTGATAATCGACTACAACCGTTGTTACGGCAGAGCTGTCGAGAGTGGTGGATGTTGTGAAGCCCTTGTCGACCGTGGCGGTTGTTCCGTTGTCGTAGGTTACCTTTAGGGTAAGACCCGCGAGGTCGATCGCATCGCCCGCAAAATAGGTTTTCTTTGTAGGCTCGGTTTCGATTTCAACATTTTTAATATTTACCGCATTTACATAAACCTTAAAGACTCCGTTCGCACCGTAGTAATACACACGGACTATCTGCTCGCCGGACTTTGTGAAGGTCGATACATTTGTCGTATAGTCGGACATCTTGACAGCGGTCGTTCCGTCGGAATAAGAAACCCTGAAGGTAAGACCCGAGCAATTGAGGGTGTCGCCGACAAAGTATGTTGTTTTAGCGGGAGCCGACGTAATCATAATCGCGCTGACGCCGATTACGTTGACCTTGAACGAGGCCTCTTTTCCGTTGTAAGAAACAGTGACCGTTTTCTCGCCCGCTGCGTCGAATTTATCGCCCGATACTGTGTAGCCGGAAGTGACGTCGTATGACGTTCCGTCGGCTGTGGTTGCGGTCAGTACAAGGCCTGTTGTGTTAAGCGCGTTGCCGACATACTGTCTTGCCGTCGGAGCCTGTTTTACTGCGATTGAAGCGATTTCGCCATAGGCGACAAACGGAATATTCCTCTCTGTGCAGTAAGTGTTTGTGTAAGAATCCTTGACACCGAACACGGTGAGGTTCGGGCAGCCCGCCATAGCGCTGTTGCCGATTGAGGTTATTTTTTCCGTGGTTGTTAACGATGTTAATCCCGAGCAATTATAGAAAGCTCGATCTTCTATGCTCGTCACGGTATCGGGTA
>ENA-ORSA01003140-ORSA01003140.1-human-gut-metagenome-genome-assembly--contig:-NODE-3140-length-10830-cov-4.750162_pt1 | contig 10830 bp, 9 predicted proteins | sample MGYA00242179_ERZ509142 | MGnify/ENA primary metagenome ERZ509142 (study PRJEB26280, sample SAMEA2338659) | human gut metagenome | biome: human gut; feature: human-associated habitat; material: faeces... | reverse complement strand
TATACTATTTGCATTGTGCAGATATGCACACTCCTGCGCTTTCATCTCGGTAATTAAATTGCCGAGGATTCCCGCTTATTGTCCTAAAAAAGAAGACTTCCCAACATTTTATAATCGTCCAGCTTTCTTCTACTTTTTTCTATTTCTTCATATACTTTTCTAACATACCCTCCCCGGAGATCTGCTATGCGAAGATTTCATCCTTTGATTACCGGAACCCTGCTCCTGACGGCAGTCGGATTTTTCTGCCGGATTCTCGGCTTTTTCTACCGCATCTTTCTATCCCGGACGATCGGCGCCGAAGGTCTGGGTTTATATCAGATGATTTTTCCCATACATGGCATCGCATTTGCTCTCTGCGCCGGTCCAATCCAGACTTCACTCTCCCGCCTGACCGCCGCCTCCCCGGAAAAGGGACGCGCCTTTTTGCGGGCCAGCCTCGCACTCTCACTATCGATCGCCCTGCCGCTGACCTCTTTGATCTACACCTTCGCCGATTTTCTCGCCGCGCGCGTCCTTCTTGCGCCCGAATGTGCACCGCTTCTGCCCGCACTCGCCCTCTCGATCCCCTTCTGCGCGATCCATGCCTGCTGCTGCGGGTATTATTATGGGCTCAAAAAAACGGCAGTCCCGGCATTTTCACAGGTGATCGAGCAGTGCATCCGCATTTTCTCCGTCCTGCTGATCGTCCATGTCTGCCACACGAACAGGATTCCGATCACGGTGCTGCTGGCTGTCTGGGGGCTGTTGATCGGGGAAGCGGCTTCGGCTATATTCTGCCTGCTGGTATATGGAAGTTCAAAGCCGGTTTCCAGGAGGCCTGTCACGGACAAATCCAATCCGAATCTTTCCCGTCAGATGGAACCGTCCTCTCCATCTTCTGAAGCTGCCATGCCCCGTATCAACGCCGCCCCTCTGCTTTCTCCGCTTCTTGCCCTGACACTCCCCCTCATGGCGAATCGCCTCACGCTCAGCTTTCTCCAAAGCCTCGAAGCCATCTTTGTACCGAACCAGCTTCTCCTCTCCGGGCTCTCGCGGGTTGAATCGGTCAGTATTTACGGAGTTCTCACAGGCATGGCACTCCCCTTTGTCCTCTTTCCATCCGCCATCACCAACTCCCTCGCCGTCGTCCTGCTCCCGGCAGTCTCGGAGGCGCAGGCGCAGAATCAGCCGGACAAAATCGAACACACCATCTCCATGGCGCTCCGCTACAGCCTGTACATGGGGATTCTCTGCGTCGGGCTCTTCACCCGCTTCGGTCCGGCGCTCGGCGAAACCTTTTACCACAATGCCGATGCCGGACGTTTCATCCAGATTTTATCCTGGCTCTGCCCGTTTCTCTACCTCTCCACCACCATGGGAAGTATTTTAAACGGGCTTGGAAAAACGGGAACCGTCTTCGTCCACCATACGGTTTCCATGCTTCTCACCCTGTCGCTCGTCCTTTTCGCCATCCCGCGATGGGGAATTTTCGCCTATCTGGCGGCGCTTCTCATCAGCGAACTGGTGCTCGCCTTTCTCCACATCCACGCCCTCGCCTGCGAAGTCCCGATCCGGCTGCCGCTTGGCCAAGGGATCGTAAAGCCCGTCTTCTGCCTCCTGACAGCGCTTGGAATCCTGCAGGGTCTTGAGAGGTCAAATCACCTTTTACACACTCTTTTTACGTTTGAAACACTCCCGCACCTGTTTCCGTCGGTGCTTTTCCAGGCTGGGGGCCTCTGTCTTTTGTATGCGGGCGGACTGCTTTTATTACATAAAAAAATATAAAAAATGGCATCGAACTGATTCCAATGCCATTCTCGTTTTAATCCTAACCTGTTTACTGCTTTTATAAAATTATATTTGATAATACAGCTTCCCTCTTAACCGTCTTCTATGCTATCATAAGTCTATCATAAATACTAAGTTCAGCCATTTCGTTCGGCTCTGCTTCAATATCACTGCTGCCAAGTCAATCCGCAGCATCAGATATCACACAAATCATTTACTACACATACGGAGGTTCCTAATCATGCTTACAATTGGATGTCATCTTTCCTCTTCCCGCGGCTATCTCGCCATGGGAAAGGAAGCGGTCAAAATAAATGCCAATACGTTTCAGTTTTTTACCCGGAATCCGCGCGGTGCCAAAGCCAAAGACATCGATCCAGAAGATGTTGCTAATTTTTTTTCATTTGCAAAAGAACATGGGATTAAAAAAATTCTCGCCCATGCTCCTTACACCTTGAATGCCTGCTCTGCCGATGAGGGAATCCGTGACTTTGCCCGCCGCACCATGGCGGATGACCTGGCGCGCATGGAATACACACCGGGAAACTGCTATAATTTCCATCCGGGAAGCCATGTAAAGCAGGGCGTTGAAACCGGCATTGCCTTCATTGCCGAAATGTTAAATTCCATTTTGAAACCGGAACAGACTACAACCGTTCTTCTGGAAACCATGTCAGGAAAAGGAAGTGAAGTCGGCAGCCGCTTTGAAGAGCTTCGGGAAATCATCGACCGCATTGAACTCTCCGACCATCTCGGTGTCTGCCTGGATACCTGCCATATCTGGGATGGCGGCTATGACATCGTCAATCGCCTGGATGAGGTTCTCACCGAATTTGACCGCGTCATCGGTCTTTCCCGTCTGCGCGCCATCCACTTGAATGACAGCCTGAATCCGCTTGGCGCTCACAAAGACCGCCATGCACGCATCGGCGAAGGTTACATCGGAGCCGAAGCCCTGATCCGCGTCGTACAGCATCCCGCGTTAAAGCATCTTCCCTTCTATCTAGAAACGCCGAACGATCCGGATGGATATGCGGCGGAAATCGCGCTGATGCGGGAACATACCCGGTAATTTAGATGGAACGCATATAAGACTTGCGCGCGTAATCTAGAAGAGTGGATTTCCTATTTCTGCTCTTCCTGATTTTCTTTCTCCCACTCCCCAAATTCCGGAAGTCTCCTTATAAATCCACTGAACTCTGGTACCGTAAAATCCAATTCTTTATAGCGGACTGCATAAATAATCCCTTTATTGATCAGCTGCGCTCTCGACGTAGAAATGGCACTGACCGTCTTATGCATAACCTGCGCAATATTTGAAATCGTACATGGCAGTTTATCACATGAGACCATTGCAAAAATAAACTTCTTATCCGCTTCCGAACATCTCTCGTAGCGCACCTTAAAAAATCCATTATCTAAGTTATGGAAAAATTCTAGAATGCAGGATTCCACATGTTTCTCATCGATCCGCTTTCCATCTGTGTTCTGAAAGACAATCTGGCATAATTGCTGGATAAAAAATGGATAGCCCTTCGTAATATCAATGATTTCTCCAACCGCCTCGTCCGTATAGGAAACATTTAATTTTTCTGCTGGTTTCCGGATTGCCTCGATCGACTGATCGCGATCCAGAGAATCTATCTCTTTATAAATAAACAGCCGTTCCGAATATGATTTTGCTTCCGACAGCATGGCATAAATTTTAGGCAGTCCAGCTCCAATCAGCATAAGAGGATAGCCAAGCTGATTGGTCCGATGAAGTGCCGCAATTAAAGCTCCCAGCTCTTCCGGTTTCATATACTGAATTTCATCAATAAAAAAACAAAGCGGCGATTCCGTCTTATACGCCGTTTCCCCTAACGCCGTAAATACATCTGTCAGACTCTGTGTCAGGTTACTTGTACGATACAGCTCCCGCTCCTGCAGCGACAGCGAAAATGTATTTCCATCTGGATCAAATGAAACAATCAAAGATTTAATTGCATCCAATGGCTTCTGTATCAGTGATTTAAATTTTTCTGCAGTACTGATCTGACGCAAAAAAGCCTGCGAACAGCTTGCAATCTGAGAAATAAAATCTTTTCGTTCTTCCACCTCAATGTGTTTACAAAAAATTCCTTTTTCTTCGGCAATTTCCTGAAGCTTATTGATAAGAACGGTCTTTCCCACTCCTCTTAAACCGCTGAAAATAACCGACTGGGTCGGAATCCCCAATTTCAGGGCATCAAGCAAATCCCGGATCGCATCCATATCGGCATCTCTTCCAGCCAGATACGTCGGCATCAAGCCCGCGCCGGGTCTGTATGGATTAATTTTAAACATACCAATCACCTCTGCGTTCATTATCCCATTTTCATACGTACAAGTCAATGGAAATCCGCTTTTAAGTATCAAAAAGTATCGTTTTTATTCTATAACTTTTAGAAAAGGCTGTCGCCCCAGGCACTCAATCTGCTTCCAATCCATAGAACCAAATTTAAATTTGCCTGATGTGACAGCCTTTTTCTCTTTTTATTCCTGCTCGTCCTCCTTCAGCACGTACGGCGTCATCTGGTATACATAGTAATTCAGCCAGTTCGTGTACAGCGTGTTGGACATATTTCTCCATTTCAGCACCGGCATGGAAAATGGATCGTTGTCCGGGTAATAGTTGCACGGTACCTGCGGATTTAAGCCTTTTTTTAGATCGCGGTGGTACTCGTTGTTTAACGTCATGCGATCATACTCTGGATGCCCCTGAACGAAAATCTGGCTTCCATCCTGGTTCATCACCAGAAATACGCCAGCCTCATCCGATTTCGCCAGAATCTGCAATTCCGGATGTTTCAGAATATCCTCTTCCCGGTCTTCCGTGTAACGGGAATGCGGGCAGTAAAAATAATCATCGAGACTACGGACCAGCGGGATCTTCCGGTTCAAAAGACGATGTCTGTAAATGCCGGAAAGCTTTGTCTTTCTCTGATGTTTCTGAATTCCATAATGATAATAGAGTCCCGCCTGCATACCCCAGCAGATATGAAACGTCGAGGTCACATGCGTCTTGCTCCACTCCATGATCTTCGTCAGCTCGTCCCAGTAGTTGATCTCCTCAAACTCCATATTCTCCACCGGCGCGCCGGTAATAATCATACCATCAAAGCGCTTGCGGCGGATCTCGTCAAACGTCACATAAAACTTATTCAGATGCGTCTGTGATGTATTTTTCGAAACGTGCGTTTCCAGCATCAGGAATGAACAGTCCACCTGCAGCGGCGTATTCGAAAGTGCCCGCAGAAGCTGCGTCTCCGTATCCTCCTTGATCGGCATCAGGTTCAGAATCAAAATCTCAAGCGGACGAATATCCTGGCTCATCGCCCGATCCTCATCCATCACAAATATATTCTCCGATTCCAAAATTGCCCTAGCAGGAAGATCCTTTTGTATTTTAATTGGCATGGTTATATATCCCCTTTTTATATAAAATTCGTTTGAATTTTAGGATTCTATTATATACCGATATGATTCATTTCTACTTACAACAAAAACTATATCAGCATTCCTAATCATAACACAAGCTGCAAAAAAAAGCCAGCTAAACACTGTCTGGCGTTCGGCTTTTTCACCTCTCTTATAGCTTCAAAAACTCCTCCTCCGAAAGAATCGGCACCCCCAATTCCCGCGCCTTCTTATTCTTCGAGGACGACGACGCCACATCATTATTGATCAGATAATTCGTCTTGGACGTCACGCTTCCGGTCACCTTGCCGCCGCGGCGCTCAATCAGCTCCTGCAGCTCTTTCCGGTTTTTGAAATGTTCCAGCGAACCGGTAATGACGAAATTCATCCCGGCGAATGCCTCATCTGCACCCTCGCTGCTTTCTTCGTCTCCTGCCTCAAAGGTCAGCTCCGCCAGCAGATGATCGACGATCGCATTATTCTTTCCATCCGAAAAGAATGCCGTCCACGCCTGCGCCAGAACTTCCCCGATTCCATCAATCTCGACCAGCTCTTCCACGGTGGCATGGCGCATCGCCTCAAAATCATTTTTAAAATGACGGCAAATCATCTTGGCATTTGCCAGACCGATGCCTGCAACGCCCAGACCGTACACCATTCTCGGCAGGGTCGTGTGGGACGCTTTCTCAGCCGCCGCAATCAGATTGTCATACGATTTCTGTCCGAATCCGTCCATCTCGACTATCTCTTCCTGATGGCGGTCCAGATGGAAAATGTCCGCATACTCATGAATCATGCCGACGCCGATAAATTTCTCCAGCGTCGCCTCTGAAAGTCCCGCAATATTTAACGCATCGCGACTTGTAAAAAGAGTAAAACTCTTGATCTTCTTCGCCTGGCAGTCCGGGTTCGTGCAATAAAGCGATTTTACATCATTGATCTGGCGCACCTCTGTCTGACCACCGCACACCGGACATGCCTCCGGAATATCCCGGACGCCGCTGCGCGTCAGGTTATCCGCGATCTGCGGAATGATCATATTTGCCTTATAAACCGTAATCCGGTCGCCTGCCCCCAGCTCCAGCGCCTCCATGATGCTGATGTTGTGGACACTGGCGCGACTGACCGTCGTTCCCTCCAGCTCAACCGGTTCAAATACTGCCACCGGGTTAATCAGCCCCGTTCTCGACGCGCTCCATTCAATATAGAGAAGCTTCGTCTCCTGAATCTCATCCGCCCACTTGAATGCGATCGAATCGCGCGGGAATTTTGCCGTCCGCCCCAGCGACTGGCCGTAGGCAATATCATCATACAAAAGCACCAGTCCATCCGACGGCGTATCATTTTCCGCAATCGCCTCAGAATACATTTTGACCGTCTCCGGCAGCGTCTCTTTTGTCACCTCATGGTACTCTACGACCTCAAACCCCTGTGTTTTCAGCCATTCAAACTGCTCTTTCCGCGAATTTTTGAAATCAATGCCATCCGCCTTTACAAGGCTGAACGCATAAAAATGGACCTGTCTCTGCGCTGTGATTTCGCTGTTTAACTGACGCACCGAACCGCTGCATAAGTTTCGCGGATTCTTATATTTCGCATCGACATCCTCGATCTGCTCATTGATCTTCTCAAAATCCGAATACCGGATGATCGCCTCGCCGCGCAGGATAAGCTCACCCTGGTAGGAAATATTTAACGGCACATTGACGAACGCCTTTGCATTTGCCGTGATAACCTCGCCGATCTCACCATTTCCACGCGTAACCGCCTTGACAAGTGTTCCATTCTGATAGGTCAGGACGATCGTCAGACCGTCCATCTTCCAGGATAAAAGCCCGGTCTGCCCGCCGAGCCAGTCTGCCAGCTCTTCCACGCTCTTCGTCTTATTTAACGAAAGCATCGGTTTCTCATGGCGCTCCTTCGGAAGCGCACTGACTACCTCATATCCTACATTCTGCGTCGGGCTGTTCGCAAACACAATTCCCGTCTCTTTCTCCAATGAAACCAGTTCATCATAAAGCTTATCATACTCAAAGTTGCTCATGATCTCCCGGCTCTCCTGATAATAGGCGCGCCCTGCTGCCCGCAGCGTCCCAATCAGCTCCCGTATCCGTTTTGTCTTGTCCTCTGCCATCTATCTGACTCCACCTTTCCCATCGCTCTCTCCACTGCCTCTGAATGCGTTTTCAAGCATTTCTATGCAACCTCATATGTGAACCTGCACTGACTGCCAGACAACATTGTCTCAGCCATTCTTCTTTCCGTTCAAAATATCTTCTAATTTCTGTCTCTCTGCCGCTGTCACTTCCCGGTACTCGCCTGTTTTCAGCCCATCCAGCGTAATGTTCAGCATCCGGACGCGTTTTAACGTCTGCACCTGGTACCCCAGCGCCTCGCACATCCGGCGGATCTGGCGGTTGAGTCCCTGGGTCAGGATGATCCGGAAACTCGTCTTCCCGGTCTTTTCCACCTCACAAGGACGGGTAACCGTATCTAAAATCTTCACTCCTGCGCTCATCTTCCGGACAAACTCACTATCAATGGGTTTATCCACCGTTACCAGATATTCCTTTTCATGTCCGTAACGAGCCCTTAGAATCCGATTGACCAGCTCGCCCTCATTCGTCATGAGAAGCAGCCCTTCTGAATCCTTGTCCAGACGCCCGATCGGGTAAATCCGGACCGGATAATCTAAAAATTCTACGATATTTTCTGCCCGATCTTTATCAGAAGTCGTGCAGACAATCCCCCGCGGCTTATTGACCGCTAAAAGTACCGGCGCATCCTTGCCGGACACCGCTACGCCATCACACGCCACGCGCTGTCCCGGCATCAGCTTCTGCCCGACCTCTGCCACGCGCCCATCGATCGTCACACGCCCGTCCGCGATCCGCCGATCCGCCTCCCGCCGGGAGCAGATGCCCGCCTCGCTCAAAAAGCGATTTAAACGAACGCCTTCCGCTGGAATCCGGGATTCCTGCTTTTCACTTGGCTGTGCTCTCTTGTATGATTTATCATTTTGATTTTTTTGCATTTTATTCATCTCATTTCGATTTATTGTGCCGTAAGATTCCGGCAACCAAAGTATAAAAATTATAACATTTTCGTCCATGGGGTTCAAACAGTTTTCGAAAGAATAAAGAATGTTTCATAGGGTACACTTTAGGTCAGTTTACAAGGAACTACACGCAGACCACGAAACAGGGGCTGCTGACAACAAATAAAGGCTGAGTATCAAGCACTGGGAAAGTGCGAGATATTCAGCCTGTTTTGTTGTCCGGGGTTTCCAAAGGGGCTTGCCCCTTGGCACACGACTTTGCTTGCAAAGTGTAGTGTGTTATACGCTCTGTCGGCGTTGCTGCGAAAATGAGGTTGCCGCCGGGGAGGGCAAGGGCATTTGAAGCAGCAGGAAAACAGGGCTGTGATTGCGTGGCGTGGAGCCGCAAGCGCAGGACTGGTTTCATCAGCAGACAGGGCGTATATGAAAGCCCCCGTCCCTCGTTCCACGCTGGACTTCGTGACAAAGTGTCCCGAACTTGTGGACTTACTCCCGTAAAAATTGAAATAGGCGGGAAAGCCATTTTTGGGCTTTCCCGCCTTGATTGCCCATCAGCAAAGACGGGCGAGGCTGTCAACGGCGGCACATTTATGCGCCGTTCATCTTGACCGTTGACTGGCTCGGCTGGCTTTGCTATTTTTTCAACAGGTAGATTTAGATAATTAGCAAATTGACACTAATACGGCTCTTTCTTGCTCTGCCATTTTTTCATAAAACTTTTTCAAATTTTCAAATGAATTTCTTAAATCATCTTTAATTAAATCTGCTTCATCTTCATATCCCCAAATATCGGGGTAAATATCATTTTGAGAAAACGCACTCATATCAAATTTATCAATATATGTTTCAAAATTAAGTTCCTGCAACGCTTTTGCAATTTCTTTTACTCTATCAGTTTTCGTTCCAGATATAAATTCTTGAATTTCTTCCCCAGAAATATTAAACTGTCCTACAATCGCTTCACTGATTAAATTATCTTCAATCGGTTCGCTGGCAGATTTTCCTGTCAGCAAAAAATGAAGTGCGTCCCACATTTTATCTATATCACAAATTTCCAAGTTCTCATTTTCCTGCGCTTCTTCCACATCATCAAGGCACATAAATTTTTCTAATTCAGTGTCAGTAGTTGACTGATAATTTGCAATCATTCCCATTTGTTTTTCCTCCATATTTTACTGTATTGTTCTCTACTTCCGTCCCCGCTGTGGGTTTGGATTTTTGAGAAAGTTGAACGCTAACATCCAAAGGGGTTCCGTCCAAGGATGTGATTTGAGCCAGTTCTGTTTCGGTCAAGTTTTTCAAAAATATGCAGTATTCATTTGGGTATCCGCCCACAAATTCCATTTTGGGCATTTCAATTTGCTGCGGGTCGGTAATCCACAAGCAAGGCTCTCCTGTTGCCCAAAACTGTGTCAAGACAAGAAGTTGTCCATTGTAAATAACTTTTTGCTCCATGCTCCCTCTCCTTCATTTTCTTCAAAACCTTCACAGTCCGCTTAAGTTTCGTCCATATATGTTTTTACCTCGATGTATTTATGGTTTTTTGCATAGGCAAGAACATCTGATTTTCTGATATAGTCAAATATATTTCCGTTCAAATCCTCGTCCCATGTTGCTTCACTGAAAATTTTATTTTCAGCGGTTGGCTCATACAAGATGTCCACATGGATTTGATAAAACTCTTCATCATCATTTGAAAACTGTCGTACTAATGAAATTTGAAAAAACGGTTCTTTTGAAAAATCAGTAAATGTTCCGGTTTCAAATAAAACCATATCTTCTTCAAGAGGTGTGCTGCACATCTGCTCAAACACATCAACAATTCCTTCCACCGGCATTTTATCAGTTATCTTTTCTTCCAAAAATTTAATTAAATTTTCCATTGATTTTCCTCCTGTAAATTCTTATTTATTGTTCTCTACTTCCGTCCCCGCTGTGGATTTGGATTTTTCAGCAAATCTGACTTATCAGTTCTTAGAAATGGGCGGGAAGCCGTTTTAGGGCTTTCCCGCCTTGATTGCCCATCAGCAAAGGCGGGCGGGGCTGTCAATGGCGGCGCATTTGTGCGCCGTTCATCTTGACCGTTGACTGGCTCGGCTGGATTTGCTATCTCCCTCGATAAATGGGAATGTTAAGTAGCCGTTAGGCTTTCGTTATAAATTCCTGTATTCCATATTTCGTCAAATTTACCTTTAGAAATAATAGTTGCATAAAAGCCCTCTCCCCAAACCTTTTCGTTTAATTCATCAACGGTTGGAATTGGACACACTTCTACAACATCACAATATAGGTCATTATAAAACTTTACTGTCCTGTCTACAAAAATTTCTATCGCTCTTAGGGCAAAACGGTCATCATTCACATCGACTTCATAAAAATATACCATCGGCATATCATCAGATTCGTATTCCATAAATAGCTGTATATACTCAATATTCCTTTCCATGATAATTACCTCATAGCAACTCCCGATTTGTCGCTCTCTTACTTTCTCCCCCGCTGTGGGTTTGGATTTTTCAGCAAGTCCGACTTCTGTGCAATCTTTTTCAGCCACTTCTTTTCTT
>ENA-ORSA01003135-ORSA01003135.1-human-gut-metagenome-genome-assembly--contig:-NODE-3135-length-10845-cov-3.859592_pt1 | contig 10845 bp, 10 predicted proteins | sample MGYA00242179_ERZ509142 | MGnify/ENA primary metagenome ERZ509142 (study PRJEB26280, sample SAMEA2338659) | human gut metagenome | biome: human gut; feature: human-associated habitat; material: faeces... | reverse complement strand
TTTCTTGCAGATGTTGACGGTGATGTCCTCGCTCCGGGGGCTGACGCCGATCACCATACCGCCGTACACCGGCACGCCGGGCCCGATGAACAGGGTGCCCCGCTCCTGGGCGTTGAACAGGCCGTAGGTCACTGCCTCGCCGGTCTCGAAAGCCACCAGGGAGCCGGTGTTCCGGCGCTGGATCTCCCCCTTCATGGGGGCGTAGCTGTCAAAGACGGAGGCCATGATGCCCTCGCCCTTCGTATCGGTCAGAAATTCGTTGCGGTAGCCGAACAGGCCGCGCGCCGGCACGAGAAACTCCAGACGCGTGCGCTTGCCGATGGGCTCCATCTGCTGCAGTTCACCCTTGCGGGCGCTGAGCTTTTCGATCACGGCGCCGACGGCATCGGCCGGGACGTCGGCGACAAGGCGCTCGATCGGCTCGCACTTCTGGCCGTTGATCGTCTGGTAGAGCACGCGCGGGGGCGAGACCTGGAACTCATACCCCTCGCGGCGCATGGTCTCGATGAGGATGGACAGCGACATTTCGCCGCGGCCGGCGACGTTGAACGAATCCGTCGCGCCCTCGAGATCGCTCACGCGCAGGGACACGTCCTTGAGCGTCTCGCGGTAGAGCCGCTCGCGGATCTGGCGGCTGGTGACGAACTTGCCCTCGCGGCCGGCAAACGGGCCGTCGTTGACGGAGAAGGTCATCTCCATCGTGGGCGCGGAAATCTTCACGAACTCGATCGGCTCGACGCAGCTCGGCGCGCAGATCGTGTCGCCGATGGTAATGTCGCCGATGCCGGACATGGCGATGATGCTGCCGGCCTCCGCCTCCGTGACGGGCACGCGCTGCAGGCCCTCAAACTCATACATGGACACGGCCTTGGCCTTCTTGGCCGGGGCGTCCGGTTCGTGGTAGTTGCACACGGCGATCTCCTCGTTCTGACGGATGACGCCGCGCTCGATGCGGCCGATGGCGATGCGGCCGACAAACTCATTGTAGTCGATGGACGACACGAGCATCTGGAATGGCGCGTCGACGTTCTGCTCCGGCGCGGGGATATACTCCAGAATGGTGTCGAACAGCGGGCGCAGGTCCTTGCCCGGCACATCCGGGGAGTAGGACGCGGTGCCCTGACGGCCCGAGCAGAAGAGCATGGGCGAGTCGAGCTGTTCGTCGGTCGCGTTGAGGTCCATGAGCAGCTCGAGCACCTCGTCAATGACCTCGTGGATACGCTGGTCGGGGCGGTCGATCTTGTTGATGACGACGATGACGCGGTGGCCGAGCTCGAGCGCCTTGCTGAGCACGAAGCGCGTCTGCGGCATGGGGCCCTCGGCGGCGTCGACGAGCAGAATGACGCCGTTGACCATCTTCAGGACACGCTCGACCTCGCCGCCGAAGTCGGCGTGGCCCGGGGTGTCGACGATGTTGATCTTCGTGTCGCCGTAGCGCACGGCGGTATTCTTGGCCAGGATCGTGATGCCGCGCTCGCGCTCCAGATCGTTGGAGTCCATGACGCGGTCGACGACCTCCTGATTTTCACGGTAGACGCCGCTCTGCTTGAGCATCTCGTCGACCAGGGTGGTCTTGCCGTGGTCAACGTGGGCGATGATGGCGACGTTTCTCAATTTCTCCATTTTGCACACTTCCTCAACGCAAATACATATTTCAAATGATTTCTGTTCGCACGAAATTGTATTTTAGCATGGAAAACCTGATATTGCAACAGTTTTTCGTGTTTACATTCTCCGAACGGCATGATAAAATGTGTTCATATCTGTATTTTTCGTTTTTGAGGGGGCAGACCATGGATTCCAACTTCTTTGCGCTCATTTCGCGCATGCGCTATATCGCGCGCTGGGGCCTGATGCGCAACGCCCTGCCCGAGAACATTCAGGAGCACAGCCACATGGTGGCCGTGCTGGCGCACGCGCTCGGCGTCATCCGGCGCGACATTTTCCACCAGCCGTGCGACGTCAACGCGCTCGCAACTGCGGCGCTGTATCACGATGCGTCGGAGATCCTCACGGGCGACCTGCCGACGCCGATCAAGTATCACAACGCGGAGATCATGTCGGCCTACCACGCGGTGGAGGATCTGGCCGTGCAGAAGCTGCTCGGCATGCTGCCGCCGGAGCTGCGCGGGACCTATGCCGATGTGCTCGCCGAGGATAAGGACGGCGACATTTACCCGCTCGTGAAGGCGGCCGACAAGCTCTCAGCCTACATCAAGTGCATCGAGGAGCGCAAGGCCGGCAACAACGAGTTTCTCTCCGCCGAGGCGCAGACGCGCGCGGCGCTCGAGGCATCCTCCCTGCCGGAGGTGCAGTATTTTCTGGAGCATTTCATCCCCGCGTTCGAGCGCGATCTCGACGAGCTCGGCGCGATCGGTCAATAAGGAGGACAAACCATGCGTGCAATCGTAACCGTGATCGGAAAAGACCATGTCGGCATCATCGCCGACGTGACCGCCCTGCTGGCGCAGTACGGCGTGAACGTGCTGGACATCAGCCAGACGGTATTGCAGGAATACTTCACGATGATCATGCTCGTGGACGCAGCGCAGTGCACCGTGCCGTTTGCAGACCTCGCCCGCACGCTCGACGAGGCCGGCACACAGCGCGGCCTGCAGATCCGCGCCCAGCGCGAGGACATCTTCAACGCCATGCACCGCATCTGAGAGGACACGACCATGATCAACCGCAGTGAAATTTTGCAGACAATCGCCATGATCGACCAGCAGCACCTCGACATCCGCACCATCACGATGGGCGTCTCCTTGCTCGACTGCGCGGACACGAACATCGAGCGCAGCTGCACGAAGGTATACGACAAGATCTGCCGCCTTGCGGGCGATCTCGTGCGCACGGGCGAAGATATCGAGGCCGAGTTCGGCATCCCCATCGTCAATAAGCGCGTGTCCGTCACGCCCATCTCCCTCGTCGGAGCGGGCACGGGCGCGCAGTCCTATGTGCCGTATGCCAAAGCGCTCGACCGCGCCGCGCACGAGATCGGCGTCAACTTCCTCGGCGGCTTTTCCGCGCTCGTGCACAAGGGCATGACGGAATCTGACCGCGTGCTCATCGCCTCCATCCCGGAGGCGCTGGCGGAGACGGAGCTGGTGTGCGCGAGCGTGAACGTCGGCTCGACGCGCGCGGGCATCAACATGGACGCCGTGGCCGAGATGGGCCGCACCGTCAAGCGCGCCGCCGCGCTTACGGCCGATCAGGGCGGCATGGCCTGCGCCAAGCTCGTGGTCTTTGCCAACGCCGTGGAGGACAACCCCTTCATGGCCGGGGCGTTTCACGGCGTGGGCGAGCCGGAGTGCGAGGTGCACGTCGGCGTGTCCGGGCCGGGCGTGGTGCAGCACGCGCTGCAGAGCGTGCATGGCCAGCCGTTCGACGTCGTGGCCGAGACGGTGAAAAAGACGGCCTTCCGCATCACGCGCATGGGCCAGCTCGTGGCGCAGGAGGCGTCCGCGCGGCTGGGCGTGCCGTTCGGCATCGTGGACCTGTCGCTCGCGCCGACGCCCGCCGTCGGCGACAGCGTGGCCGCCGTGCTCGAGGAGATGGGACTGGAGTCCGTCGGCGGGCCCGGCACCACGGCAGCGCTCGCGCTGCTCAACGACGCGGTGAAAAAAGGCGGCGTCATGGCGTCGTCCCACGTCGGCGGGCTCTCGGGTGCGTTCATCCCCGTGTCGGAGGACGCCGGCATGATCGCCGCGGCCGAAGCCGGACGCCTGACGATCGAGAAGCTCGAGGCCATGACGTGCGTGTGCTCGGTCGGTCTGGACATGATCGCCGTGCCCGGCGACACGCCGGCCGAGACGATCTCCGCCATCATCGCGGACGAGGCCGCCATCGGCATGATCAACAACAAGACCACCGCCGTGCGCATCATCCCCGCCCCCGGCAAGCAGGTGGGCGACACGGTGGCGTTCGGCGGCCTGCTCGGCAGCGCGCCGGTCATGCCGGTCAACCGCTGCAGCGCAGCGGAGTTCATCGCCCGCGGCGGGCGCATCCCCGCCCCGCTGCACAGCCTGAAAAACTGAGAGGAGAGCAAAGCCTTGACACAGGAAAAGATGGACCGCATCAGCGAGCTGACGCGCATCGCGCGCGAGCGCGACCTGACCCCCGAGGAACAGGCCGAGCGCAAGGCACTGCGCGAGGAATACCTCGCCGACTGGCGCCGCAGCACGATCGACGTGCTCGAAAACACGTACATCGACCACGGCGACGGCCGCATCACGAAACTGCCGAAGAAAAAGCGCTGAGCCGTCACGCTCTTGACAAGCGCGGCATATCGTGTTATACAAGAAAGAGGAATTCCCCTCATGAGGGGGAAAATTGACCGGAAGGAGTCTGAGCAATGCGTCTTTGCAGCTGCAGCAGCATCCGGGTCGCGGTATGTCCGACGGCCTGTTGTTGTCGTGCGCAAAGAAGTGTCGCTTTCTGCCGGTAAACCCACGGCCGCGCCCCCAAGGTGCGTCCGCTGTGCATCCACATGGTCATGCAGCGCAGGAAGCGAAACGCTTCCTGCGCTTTTTTGCCTGTGGCGCTATGTGAAAGAAGAAGGAGTGTCCCCATCATGACGCAAAAAAGTCTGCTGCACGCCGTGGCGGCGCAGATCGCCAACGGCTACGAAACGGCCGAAGTGCCCATGTACAGCGAGCAGCTGCGCATGCCCGACCGCAAGGTCATCATCAAGATCATCGAGAACCTGCAGAAGGTGTTCTTCCCGGCGTATTTCGCGGGCGGCACGGTGTCGCACGTCTCGGCCGAGACGTTTGCGGAGTTCCTGCTCGGCGAGATCTACACCGACCTCTGCGAGCAGGTGCATCTGGCGTTTTCCAACACGATCAAGGACGAGGCGGAGCTGCGCGAGCGCACGAGCGCCGTGTGCGACCGCTTCCTGTGCCGCCTGCCGCAGATCCAGGCCATGCTCATGAAGGACGTGGCCGCAAACTTCGACGGCGACCCCGCCGCCGGCAGCAAGGAGGAGGTCATCTTCTCCTACCCCGGCCTGTACGCGATCTTCGTCTACCGCGTAGCGCACGAGCTCTACGAGAGCAAGGTTCCGCTCATCCCGCGCATCATGAGCGAGTATGCCCACGGTGCGACCGGCATTGACATCAACCCCGGCGCGCAGATCGGCGAATATTTCTTCATCGACCACGGCACCGGCATCGTCGTCGGCGAGACGACGATCATCGGCGACCACGTCAAGCTCTATCAGGGCGTGACGCTCGGCGCGCTCAGCCCGCGCCACGGCCATGCCGTGACCGGCAAGCGCCACCCCACCGTGGGCGACAACGCCACGATCTACTCCGGCGCGTCCATCCTCGGCGGCAAGACCGTCATCGGCGCAAACTCCGTCATCGGCGGCAACTCGTTCATCACCGAGTCCGTGGCCCCGAACACGAAGGCCAGCACCGAGACCCCGCGCATGATCTTCCGCGTCGCGCAGCCGAAGCCCGGCGACGAAAAATGACCCACAAGCAAGAAAGCACCGCAGGCCGGTTGGCCTGCGGTGTTTTGCCTTATGCAGTTTCGCGCGCTCACAATACCCCGATGCCGATGCTCAGCACCGCGCCGACGAGCACGATGCCGATGCCGACGAGACACAGCACCACGACGACGGCGGTGCTCATATGCCGGCGCGAGGCGATCGCCCCGATGGTGAGGCCGAGCCCCATCAGCGCGGACACCGCGAGCACGAGCCACGCACCGCCCTTCATTTGCAGAGGGCGACGGCGGTCTTCGCCGCGACGCGGGCGTTATTGAGCACGAGCTGGATGTTGCTCTCGAGACTGTCGCCGCCGGTGAGCTCCGCCACACGGGCAAGCAGGAACGGCGTGGTCTCCTTGCCGTGGATGCCCTGCTCATGGCTCTCGGCGAGCGCCTGATCGATGGCCTTGTCGATGACGGTCTTGTCCATGGCATACTGCTGCGGGATCGGGTTCGTGACGAGCATGCCGGTCTTGAGGCCCAGGTCGCGCTGCGCCTGGAAGATGGCAGCCAGATCCTCCGGCGTGTCGACGCGCGCGTCAACGCCGAGGCCGCTCTCGCGGGTATAGAACGCGGGCAGCTCGTCCGTGCCGTAGCCGAGCACGGGCACGCCCTTCGTCTCCAGATACTCCAGCGTCAGGCCGAGGTCGAGGATGGCCTTCGCACCCGCGCACACGACCATGACCGGCGTCTGCGCCAGCTCTTCGAGGTCGGCGGAGATGTCCATGGTCGTCTCGGCGCCGCGGTGCACGCCGCCGATGCCGCCGGTGGCAAAGACCTGGATGCCCGCCATATGGGCGATCATCATCGTCGTGGTAACGGTGGTCGCGCCGTCCGCGCCGCGCGCGCAGATGACCGGCAGATCGCGGCGGGAGACCTTGGCGACCTTGCGCCCGGCCTTGCCGAGGTAGGTGATCTCCTCCTTGGACAGGCCGGCCTTCAGGCGGCCGCCGAGGATGGCGATGGTGGCGGGCACGGCGCCGTTGTCGCGCAGAGTCTGCTCGACGAGCAGGGCCGTCTCGACGTTTTTCGGATAGGGCATGCCGTGGGAGATGATCGTGCTCTCGAGCGCGACGACCGGGCGGCCGTCCGCGAGCGCCTGCTGCACCTCGGGTGCGATGTCCAGATATTTGTTCATGTTCATAATCAAAAACCTCCTTGGTTGTGTCGGTCCGCTTGGTTCGCCTATATTGTAAAAGGTTTTCCGAAATTGTCAAGCACAATCCATCCGCAGCCGTTTCGGCCGCGATCAAAAGGAGGCTGCCGAAGCAGCCTCCCAAAAATGCATATACAAAAAATCACGCAGCCAGAAGCGACGAAGCCGGCTCCGGATCTTCCCCGGAATTCATGACTTCATCCATGCCGATGTTGTAGAGGTTGAAGAACACCTGCGCAAGCTGCGCGCGCGTGAGCATGCCGGTCGGGTCAAAGTGCGCGCCGCCCACGCCGTTCATGATGGCGACCACGTTCTCCACCGGGACCTTGATCGTGGCGTCGCTGCGGATCTTCCAGAGCATGGCGTCCGTGATCAGGTCGCCGAGGTTGGTCTCGGAGTCACGGTTGCCGTCGGGGGCCTTCGCGCCGTTGAGCGTGACCTTGCTGACGGCAAACTTCTCGCCATAGGCCTTGTCGATGGGGTCGATGATGGCCTTGGCGGCCGCGGCGACCTTCTCATCGCGCGTTTTGTAGTCAACGACGGTGACGTCCTTGCCTTCGACCTTCTCCTTGTGCCAGATGCCCTTGAGCTCGTTGCCGACGATCTTCTTCGTGGCGTTGTCAATGGTGATGACGCCGATGTTGGCAAAAGCCGTGCCCGTGGACTGGATGGCCTCGCCGTTCGGGCCGGCGGTGATCACGCTGTGGGAGTGGCCGTCGATGATGAAGTCGATGCCCTTCACGTTCTTGGCCAGGTCATAGGAGGTGTAGGGCTCGGAGCTGCCGTCGATGCCCAAGTGGGACAGGCAGACGATGAGGTCTGCGCCCTGCTCCTTGAGGGCTTTGACCTGCGCGTCCGCGCAGGCATAGAGCTCTTTGCCGTCCTTGCCCGCGAGGAACTTCAGGCCCTCGATCAGCTTCGGGTTGGCCTTGGTCTGCGCTTCGGGCGTCTCGAGACCGAAGAAGCCGATCTTCACGCCGCCCTTTTCGATGATGGTGTTGGCATCGAAAATGGTCTTGCCGTCGGCGCCGAGCACGTCGGCGCACAGGACCTTGAACTTGGCAGCCTTCATGTTCTCCGCCAGCTGGGCATAGCCGTAGTCGAACTCATGGTTGCCGATGGTGGCCACATCGTAGCCGGTGGCGTTCATCATCGCCACCGCGTCCGCGCCCTTGTGGACGCTGACGTAGACGGTGCCCTGACTGTAGTCGCCGGCGTCGGCCAGGATGACCTCGGCGCCCTGCGCCTCATAGTCTGCCTTCAGGGATGCCATGGCCGCATACAGGTCGATCGCACCGTGCACGTCGTTCGAGTGCAGGATGACGGTCTTGCCGGTGAGCGGCTTTGCCTCGTCAGCTGCAAATGCCGTGCACGACAGACTCAGGATCAGGCACAGCACCAGCAGCAGCGAAAGCAGTTTCTTCGTGTGCTTCATGTGATATCCTCCATCTTTTGAATTTGGGGTATCGCTGTTTTGATTATAGCATCCCATGAGAAAAATTGGGATGGGCTTTGCGCAAAAAGTGCGGCAAATCCGGCGCGCAATTTGAACAAAATTATTCGTCATTTTTGCCACATTTGTCAAATAACCGAAGCAGACACCGTTTTCTTCTTTTCCCCATTTACAACGCTTCAGATAATATGATAAACTATTGTTTCAAAGTGTTATTTGAAAGGAGCCGAACGATGAGCTACGCAGACGAGGTCTTTATCCGCAACTGCCGCGACATTCTGACGCACGGCGTCTGGGACACCGATCAGGCGGTGCGCCCCCACTGGGAGGACGACGGCGCGCCGGCGCACACGGTCAAAAAGTTCGGCATCGTCAACCGCTATGACCTGTCCAAAGAATTTCCGCTGCTGACGCTGCGGCGCACCTACTGGAAGACCGCCGTGGACGAGCTGCTGTGGATCTGGCAGCAGAAGTCGAACAACATCCACGACCTGCGCGGCCACATCTGGGATCAGTGGGCCGACGAGACCGGCTCGATCGGCAAGGCCTACGGCTACCAGCTCGGCGTCAAGCACCAGTATCCCGAGGGTGAATTCGACCAGGTGGACCGCGTGCTCTACGACCTGAAGCATGATCCTGCCTCGCGGCGCATCCTGACGAACCTCTACAATTTTGCCGACCTGCATGAAATGGCGCTCTATCCCTGCGCCTACTCCATGACCTTCAACGTGTCGGGCGATACGCTCAACGCCATTTTGAACCAGCGCAGTCAGGATATGCTGGCGGCGAACAACTGGAACGTGGTGCAGTACGCGGTGCTGGTCCACATGATGGCGCAGGTCAGCGGGCTCAAGGCCGGCGAGCTGGTGCACGTCATTGCGGACGCGCACATCTATGACCGCCATGTGCCCATCATCGAGCAGATGCTTTCGGAGCCGGAGAAGCCCGCGCCGGCGTTTTTCATCGACCCGAGCGTGACGGATTTTTATGCCTTCACAAAGGACAGCTTCCGGCTCGAGGGCTATGAGCCCTGCCCGTTCGAGGCGAAAATTCCCATCGCGGTGTAAAGGAGAACGCTATGACCGCCATCGTCTGTGTGGACAAAAACTGGGCCATCGGAAGGGAGAACCGGCTTCTCTTCCGCATTTCCGCCGACCTCAAGCATTTCCGTGCGCTCACGACGGGAAAGACCGTCGTGATGGGGAAGAATACGCTGCTTTCCCTGCCCGGGGCTAAGCCGCTGCCGGACCGGCGGAACCTCGTGGTGAGCACGACGATGGCACCGCGTGAGGGCGTGGAGATCGCGCGCAGCGTCGGGGAGGCCGCGGCGCTGGCGGGAGAGGACGCCGGGCTCATGGGCGGCGCGCAGCTCTACCGCGCGCTGCTGCCGCGCTGCGAGCGCGTGCTGGTGACGCAGGTGGACGCCGCGGCGGAGGGGGCGGACGCCTTCTTTCCAGACCTCGACGCCGCGCCCGACTGGACAGTGGAGACGGTGGGGGAATGGCAGGGGGAAAACGGCCTGCGCTTCCGCTATGTCGATTACGTCCGAAGAACGTAAGGGAACAGGGGCTTTCCGCAAGAGCGGAAGGCCCTTTTCAAATGCGGAGAAAACGAGTATAATGAAGAAAGATTTTCTGAGAGGAGGCGAGGGCTGTGGCGGAGCTGAATACCGATGTGCGCTTTGTCAGGGGCGTGGGCGAGGCGCGGGCGAAGAGCCTTGCGAAGCTCGGCATCACAGACCTGAAAAGCCTCATCTCCTATTTCCCGCGCGCCTACGAGGACCGGCGGGAGAGCCGCCGCATCGCGGAGCTGCAGGTCGGTGAGCGCGCCTGCGTGACGGCGATGGTGGCGTCGGAGCCGAAGCTCTCGCGCATCCGAAAGGGATTGGAGCTCGTCAAGCTGCGCGTGGTGGATGAGAGCGCCGCGCTGGAGCTGACGTACTTCAATCAGTCGTACCTGAAAAACACGTTCCACGTGGGCGAGAGCTACACGTTCTACGGCACGGTCGAGGGGACGCTGCTGCGGCGGACGATGACGAATCCCGTCTTTGAGCGGGAGGGGCTGCACGCCGTCACCGGCTGCATCGTGCCGGTCTATCCGCTGACCGCCGGTCTGACGCAGCGCGACATGGCGCGCGTGACCGAAGCTGCGCTCGACGCAGTGCCGGGGGACTGGCCAGACCCGCTGCCCGAGGTCCTGCGCGTCAAATACCGCCTTCCGGACGCAGCCGACGCGCTCGCCGCCATCCATCGCCCGAAAAACAGGGAAGATGTGAACGAAGCGCGCCGCCGCATGGTGTTCGAGGAGCTTTTCCTGCTCTGCTGCGGCCTTCAGCAGCTCAGGGAGCGCCGCCGCGCAGACAGCGGCATTCTGTTCCGCGGCGACCGTCTGGAGGAATTTTTCGCAGCTCTGCCGTTCGCTCCGACGGGCGCACAGCGCCGCGCCATCATGGAAATTGCGGCAGACTGCGCCTCAGGCCGTCCGATGAACCGCCTCGTGCAGGGCGATGTCGGTTCGGGCAAGACCGTCGTTGCTGCCGCGCTTTGCGCGCTCGCGGCACAGAACGGCTGGCAGGCCGCCTTTATGGCGCCGACCGAGATCCTCGCCGCGCAGCATGCGGAAACCCTCTCGCCCATGCTCGGCAAACTCGGCCTGACCTGCACGCTGCTGACCGGCTCGATGACCGCCGCGCAGAAACGTGCGGCGCTCGCCGCCACCGAAAGCGGAGCCGCAAACGTCGTGG
>ENA-ORSA01003134-ORSA01003134.1-human-gut-metagenome-genome-assembly--contig:-NODE-3134-length-10850-cov-2.989625_pt1 | contig 10850 bp, 8 predicted proteins | sample MGYA00242179_ERZ509142 | MGnify/ENA primary metagenome ERZ509142 (study PRJEB26280, sample SAMEA2338659) | human gut metagenome | biome: human gut; feature: human-associated habitat; material: faeces... | reverse complement strand
CGCCCGCCGCGGTTAAAATCAGCATCGTTCCCTTGGAGGAAAGCTTAAATCCGGTGCACAGTTTATCTTCTGGCGCGCCTTCAATTTGCTTGGCCGCATAAACCACCATATATTCCCCGGCTTTCAGCGTTACATTCGGAAACAGATATTTGGCCGGCGAGTTCAGATCGTTAGACAGCGCATAGTTCTCCAGATTCACATCTGTCGTGCCTTTGTTATACAACTCAATCCAGTCCGGTGAACCGTACACATCATCCAGCAAACTGGCAGAATTGCTGGTTACCACTTCGTTGATAACAATATTGCCGCCGGAAAACCAATGCCCCATCGTTTCGGATGAGCAACCGGCCATCATAATTGTAGCGCATATACACATGAAGAGCACCAAAGCACCCAGTTTCATTCTGTTTGTTTTTTTCATCGTCGCGCTCCCCGCTTTCCCATTGTAACTACAGTTAACCTGATTTTTATATTCTATCTTATTTTTTGACAAATTTCCACCTAGTGTTGTACGAATCGCCGACAAAAAGAGATTTTTTAAAAATTTTCTTCTCTGTTTTTTTAATGTTGTATAATAAGGATAGTAATAACTGTATATTAGGAGGCATTTCCATGGAGCAATCTCCCACCATCGGTTTGGTTCTTTCCGGCGGCGGCAGCAAAGGTGCCTATCAGGCCGGTGTTTATAAAGCCATGGAGGAAAAAGGGCTACTGCCCCGCATACGCGCCGTAGCCGGTACCTCTATCGGCTCGTTCAATGCGCTACTTTTTACCTGCGGCACAATCGCGCCCTATCTTCTTTGGGAACAGACCAACTTTTCTACCCTTTTGACTTATGCAAAGCCCAATTCGCCCTTAATTACCCTGGCTGCGCAATTTAAAGACAGGCTGTTTCACCCTTCCGATTTGGCGCAGGCCATAGCCCCGCAGTCCGTAGAGGGAAACGAAGCGCGCGGTTTTTTAACCCTGCTCAATCAAAAAGGGCTGGGCCGCCCCATGTTGGAACTGTATAAATCCATCATTTTGCAAAACACAAATGCGGATTTACTGCCAAATCTTGGCTATCCGGTATACGTATGTGCGTATGATATCGAAGCGCATTGCCCGGTATATTTCGATTTAACCAAGCAACCGAAAGAGCTTGTCCCGGAAATCATTTTAGCTTCCAGCGCCGTGCCGCATGTGTTGCCGCCTGTGGAAATCGACGGGCTTTTGTATGCCGATGGCGGCGTCAACGATCCGCTGTATCCCGTTGCCAATGCAAGTAACTGCCCGGCTGCGGCTCTGTCCACCGTTGAGGTGGATCAGCTTATCATCATTCATTTGCATGAAAAGGAACCGGCAGACCTTTCCTTTTTCGGCGATAAGCCCATTTTGCACATCTATCCCTCTCAACCATTGGAGCGTGCACCGGGCAGCGGCTCGTTTGATATGACGCAGCACACCATTACAAAGCGCCTGGCCCTGGGTTATCAAGACGGTGTCCAAGCTTTGAAAAACTTTTAATTCGTTTTCTCCTCCAATCCTCCGTTTTTCGGAGGATTTTTTCTGCCTCTTTCGCCAACACAATGCCCCCTTTCCGCGCCGCTCCTTCCCCGGCAAATCCATAAAACATCGGTTTTACAAACCAGCGTTCCAATAGGCATAGCCGTGGCCGGTTTTGTATAGGCCGCTTTGTAAAGCCTTTTCTTTTTGTTTCATATAAAAAACCGGCGTTTCCGCCGGCTTTTTCTCATCGAATGAAGTTTGTGGAAACCTTTGTTTCCTTTTCGGGATAGGGCACTTTGTCCTTCGCCTGGTCTATACAGCGAATCAGCCAGGCCATATTGTTGCCCAGCGTCCGCATGGTTTGCAGCCCTTCCAAGTCCTGTTCTACCTCTTCCGGCGTGTTTCCGTGTACGCTGTTCCAATATTGCGAGGATACAATGGGCATGTTGTTGATGGTAAAATATTTATTCAGCTGGTCAAACGTGGCGCTAGCCCCTCCTCTGCGGCAGGAAACCACCGCCGCGGCCGGCTTAAACTGAAACTGCTTGGAAGCCGAATAAAACAGCCGATCCATAAAGGACGTAATTGCGCCGGAGGCCCCGGCATAGTGCACCGGGCTGCCCACCACAAGGCCGTCTGCATCGGCAATCAGTGCCGCGCATTGGTTTACATCGTCGCTTACCGCGCAGCGCCCCGTCTTTTTACAGGCCCCGCACGCGATACAGCCGCTAATCGGCTTGTTTCCCACATGAAACCATTCGGTTTCAATGCCGTTTTTTTGCAGCTGGGTTTCCACTTCGCGCAGCGCCCGTGCCGTACATCCGTTTTTGCGCGGGCTGCCGTTGATCAATACCACTTTCATTTTTTCTCCTCCATTTCGCTTGCTGTCCAACAAACCGTAAAATCGATTCTCAGTCGTGTTTGCCAAACAAGGCTTCATATTTTGCATTCTGGCTGGGGCTGTGCACGGCATAGCCGATGGGCAGCTTATCCCCGGCCGCCCGGTTTACCTGCTCTGCGCCCTTTTCCCCAAAAGCGCCGCACAGCTCAATCATATCCACCAGGTCTTCCTCTGCCCATTTTTGCGCCACCCGGCATGCCTGTTCCAGGTTATCCACCCCTACGATGTAGGTTTTGTCCTCGCCGTTTGCAAACTGTGCGTGTTGCTTTTCCGGGTCAAACCCGTCGTGCATCTGAATAAATCCAAACCGAAATCTTTTCATCTCATCCCTCCGAATTTTTTTATTTTCGTTTCTATATTTTGTCTTTCAAACCGGCGCCTTCAAAAATGCAAGCATACACTCTGCCGTTTTACCGGGAAACAAAACAGGAAATCAAAAGGATCTGTTATATTATATCATCTCTTTGCAAATTCGCATACCTGCGCAAAAAAAGAGACCGAAACCCGGTCTCTTCACAATAGCTGCCCTTTCTCCCAAAGGAGCTGTACAACAGAATGCCCCGCAAAAGCGGCTGCGCCGACTTTGCAGAAAACAGATGCGGCAGCAACATCATTTCTATTGTGCCACAAACCGCAGCGCACTTTCAAGCGGCCGGGCATGCTTTAATTTTTGTATCATGCCCTCTTTGCCTTTGCTGCTTGGCTGTTTTTCATCCTCCAGCCAGGTTTTCAGCGCTTTTAAACAGCGCTGTTTGGCCTGCGGGTCATTTTCCGTTTGATAGGTAAATCCCAGCCGATCCATGGAAAAGCTGACCTCTGTTTGATGAATTTTATAAAATACATCCAGCTTTTTCCTTTTGTATTGCACCAGTTTTTCCGCCAGGTTAATCGCGCCCACGGTTTCCAGCTGCTCCATATGCCCGCAAGCCACGCACAAAAAGATAGATTGTTCCATCCGGTTGCCGGCATGCACCATGCCGCAATGCGGGCATCGCAAAAACAGTCCTCTCGCGCTGACAACCACCGCGGGCGCCATCCCGCGCATTTCCGTTTGATAGCAAATCTTTTGCACCATACGGTTGTATTCATTTACCCTCAGCTGCGGATGTGCAAACGTATCCAGCCGGTCGTTTCTGGTAATCAAATTGGCCAGCACAATGCGCGCTTTATGCTCCTCTGCCAAAGAAAACACAGCGCGCATCAGCCTTTTTTCCTTTTCCTGCTGCGTTGTCTCGTTTGGCGCATCCAATACGCCGGTTCGCAGCACAATGCCTTCTTCGTTACACAGCGCATAGCACAGCGCATGGTCTATCCCGCGCGCCACGCCCAGCATTTTTGTCGGCTGTTCGGTTTCGTTTGGTTCCACCCAAAGGCGCACATGCAGGTAAAATTTTCCCTTTATGTTTACCAGCTCCGCGCTTTTGGCCACCGCCTCGCCCTGTTCCAGCTTTTGCAAATGCCGCGCCTGCCAAGCCCCGGTTTGCAGCGGGCAAAGCACATAACAACACGGGCGCCTGCTGTGTTTTAACGGCGTATGGTCATCCAAATACACCAGCGGCTGTTTCGGTTTTTCCCTTTGCGGCAGCGCCTGATCCGCGCTTAAAAGATACAGCTTTGCATAATATCTGCCGTTGCCCGGGTTTTTCAAAAGCGCATAGTTTCGCACATGGCTATACCGGCAAAACAACAGCGGCTGCCGCCGCCCCCCTTTTTCCAACACCCGTTCATAGGTGTTGGCAGACAAACAATCTCCGGATTGCAGGGTCTTTTCCAGCGCCTCTTCCCAATGCTTTTTGGCCGGGTATCTCTGCTTTCTCCCCTTTTGCAGCCTGTCCCTGTATAAGATCAGCGTTTTGCTTACGTCTCTTTTCAACGCGTCTTTAAAAGGCTGCACGTTTAAATTGTCTACCGTTTTTAATTTTTCCGGGGAAACCAGCTTTGCCACTTCCCCTTTGCTCATCGTCTTTATTTTTCCGTCTATCTCGGGAAACAGCGCTTCCAACAGCTGTTCATACGCCCGGTCGTATCTTTCCATCGCCCGGGAGAGCAGCTGCGTTTTCTGCGCCGTGGGAGCCAGCAGTTTTAACGAAATTGTACAATACGGCATCCCGTTTCCCCTTTTCTCAATGAAATTCCAGCGTCACCTGTTTGTCCAGTTCTCTCAGGCATTTTGCCATATCGCGCACCAGGCGCAGCTTTAACGTAAGATCCAGCGGCATGCCCGGCACGTCATACGCCGGGTTTAGCGCACGCCCCACCATAAACGTAATGCTCGTGCTGTTTTGCACCAGACATTGCGCCAAAAGATGCGCGCCGTCCCGCCCCTGGCAAAGCACCTGGTCGCGCCCCGGTTCATCATGGGCATAGGCGCGAATCAGTTCCAAAGCGTGCTGCATGGTGATAATGCCTTCCGTCACAAGGTCTATCCCCTCCAGCTTTGCCACAGGAGGTACCTCCGGCGAAATATAATCCAACTGTATTTCCAATTCTTTTCCCGTCACCCTGGAAACGATTTTACTCGTTGTGCCGCCGCACACCACTTTTTGCCCGTCAAAGGCCAGCAGCCTTTGCACCAACGCTTCGTCCTCGCTGCGGTCCTGCGGCGGGCCCACCATCACACAGGTTTGGCTGGGAATCCTGGCCCGGCAGACGCACACGCTCGCATCATCCCGCATTTGCCCTTGATACAGGCTTTTGCACGCCTGCAAGAGCAGGGCCTGCAATGTGCGCGGCGAAGAATCCCGCTGGCTTGCCGTCTGCAAATAGCGGGCCACATTATCCCGCTTCCAGCCCATTGCCAACAGATTGCCCAGCCCGGCATGGGTCACGCCGTCGCTCATCATCACAAACACATCTTCCGCCTGAATGGCAAACCGCGCCTGGCGAATGCGTTTGCCTGCCACGGTCCGCTCTTCATACGGAATCTCCAGCACCCGACCATGGCGCAGCCACAGCATCGGCGGGTTGTCGTATTCCACCAGATAGGCGTTTCCCTCTACATCCAGCTCTAAAAAAGTGAAGGTGGAATAGGCCAATTTCCTTTCGCTGCATACCGGCAGTGTAGAGGCAATGGTCTCCACCACGTCCTCCAATTCCGCCCCCTGGGTAAACATAGTAGCAACGATTTTGCTCGTCAACAATGCCAATATATTGGCCTTCACGCCGCTTCCCAGCCCGTCTGCCAACACCAGATAGGTTTTGTCCTCACGCTTTACGATTTCTATTTTGTCCCCGCACAGCTCTTCGCCCTGTTTATGCAGATGGCCTGCGCTTGTTTCAAAATACAGCTTCATGCGTTGTTCTCTCCGGCAAAGGATTTTTTAAGCTTTGTCAGTGCCACTTTGGTTTCCCCTGTGGTTTCTCCCAAAAGGCTGGCAATTTCCTGTGCCACACGCATCTGCTTATCAATCACGCGCTGCGCCGTTTCTATCGTTTCCTCCCGCAGCTGCTCCAATTCCCGTTTCTTTTGCTCTTCCTGTGTAATGTCTTTTACCAGCACGATGCTGTCCCCGTTTGGCAGCAGCACCACGCTCTGTTCCACGATATGCTGCCCGTCCGCCGTTTCCGAAGCGCAATCCAACACGGGCGCTTGGCCCTGTTTGGCCCTTTCAAACGGCTCTTTTTCCAACAGCTGTTCAATCTTTACCCCTTTTAGCTTTTGCGCATTTTTAAACAGCTGTCCGGCCGCGCGGTTTGCTTCCAGCACGGTTTCGTCCCGATCCACCAGCAAAATCGCGTTCGGCGTATACGCCAATATTTCGTTGGACATGGATTCCGCCCGTTCCCGCAAATAGGGCAAACACATAAACAGGTTCGCCTTCCCCTGAAAAACGGCAATGGCCTTTTCCCTGCATGTTGAATACCCGCATGTGCCGCAGTTCAAACAGTCTTTTTCGCTGTATTTGCCCAGCTGATGCAAAATCTCCTGAATCTGCTCTTCGCTGGGTTGCTCGGCCTCCACCGCTCTTTTGCGATATACGGTTGTGGTGTCCACTTTGATATGCTCTGTCAGCGGCTGTGCCGCGCGCGTTCTGTGCCGTGCGCAGGCCAGCATTTCTTCGCGCGCCAATACGCTCGGCAAACAGCCCGGGTTCATCCCCGGCCCGCCCAGGCATGAGCCCGTGCAGGCAGACATCTCCAAAAAATAGCCCGCTATCTGTTCATGGGCCTGCATCGCATCCAGCGTTTGCATACAGCGTTCCAGCCCGTCTATGGATAAACAGCGATATTTTTTCCGCACTTCCGGGCCCAGCGTGGCAATCACCCCGCCGGAAATCGGGTAGATTCTGCTCTTTGTCTGCTGAATCTCCGTTGCTTCTTCGTCCGGTTCATCCAGCAAAATGTTCTCTTCTTCCAGCCAGGCGTTCAGTTCTTGAAACGTCAATGCGGCAAACAGATCCTTTTGCGGGCTCACTTCGCTGTGTTTGGCAAAGCAGGGGCCGATGAATACCACCCTTGTCCTGTCGCCATACATGATCCGCGCCATGCGCGCATGCACGCTTGCCGGCGATGCCACCGGCGCCAAATACTGTACCAAATCCGGATAATGCTTTTCCACCAGCGACACAATCGCCGGGCAGCATGTGGAAATCAGATTCTTTTTCTTCCCGGCCCGCATCAGCCGCTCGTATTCGGCCGTCACTTCCGTAGCGCCGATGGCCGTCTCTTCCACTTTCATAAAGCCAAGCCGTTTCAGCGCCCCGGAAAGCACAGCAAAGCTGACCCCCGGGTACGCCGCAGCATACGAGGGCGCCAGCGATACGATCATCTTCTGTTTTTCTTCCAATGCCTGTTTTACCAAGGGCAAATCGCTTTTTATCTGCTTGGCATTTTGCGGACATACCATGGTGCATCTTCCGCAGAGGATACATTCGTTATCCAACACTCTTGCCTGCCCGTTTTTAAACGCAATGGCCTTCACAGCGCAATGCCGGATACATTTATAACAGCTTTTACAGTTTGCCGGCCGGAATTGGATCAGTCCCATTCATGCGCCTCCCTTATTTTACCAGCGGCAGTACCTGTTCCTCCATCATAGCCGGTACCTGTTCGGGCGTCACATGCGTTGTCTTTTCCCCCTGGATTTTTACGCAAACGCCGTTCACGCAATCGCCCATGCAAAAGTCCGCCTTCAGCGCCACCTTATCTTCCAGCGCACGCGCCGCAATTTCCTTTTTGAACGCCTCCGCAACGCCATACGATCCTCTCACATGGCAGGAACTTCCCACACAAACGGTGATTTCTACCAATTGGTTTCCCCTCTTTCCGATATACTCTTCTTTACAGGATACATAAAATCCACAAAAATTTCAATTCCTGTTTCTTTTCCGCGCTTTCCGGCCAAAACGTGCCCGGCTGTTTTTATTTTTTATAGGTTTCTGCAAATCCTTTCGTTTTTTATTCTCTTTTCACAGAGTTTCCGTTCTCTCCATCTTCCCTCCATAAAAGGCAACCTGGATACATTCTGTCATGTTCTTCCAGGCTACTTTTCCAAAATGAAGTTACTCTATACCAATCCCACCGTTTCTTCCTAAACAAAACAACCTTATTCAAACGATTTGTTCTCTGTTTCTTCTGTACAGCATTTCCTATAACACAGCCCACTACCCTTTCTTCGCCCAACGTTTTTATTATTTTCCTCCTTTGCAATATAAAAAACAGGCGTACAAACGCACGCCTGTTTTTGCTTTTGTGCTTTATTTTGCCCCATGGTAATGCACATGCAGCAGCTCGTGTTCGCGGCCTTTCAAGAGGCCCTCGTAAAGATCCAGCACGGTCTTGTTCTGTTCGGAATGTTTGATATAGCTCAAACGGTCCGCTTCATACAAGCCCTCTGCTCTGCGCTGTCCTGCACGGCGGAACGCATACGGTTGGCCGCCGCCGCAAACGCAGCCGTTCGGGCAGGCCATCACTTCCACAAAGTGATATTCCTTCTCGCCGGACTGAATCTTTGCAATCAAATCATCTGCATTTTTCAGCCCGTTGACAATGGCAATCTTCACTTCCATGCCTTCATAATCCACTGTGCATTCCTTCACGCCTTTGAGCCCGCGCACACCGGTGAAAGAAATCTGGCGCAGCGCTGCTGCGGATTTGTCTTTCAACAGATAGCGCAGCACCGCTTCGGTTACGCCGCCGGTTACGCCGAAGATCACGCCCGCGCCGCTGTTGATGCCAAACGGAAGGTCCACCGCTTCCGGCAGCAAATCAGCAAAGGCGATGTTTGCTTCGCGGATCATTTTCACCAGTTCCTGCGTGGTGATTACATGATCGATCACAGGTTCGCCGTCTACGATAAATTCATCGCGGGCGCCTTCTCCCTTTTTCGCCGTACACGGCATAATCGCCACGCTGACGATCTTCTTCTCGTCATCTTTATAAAATTCTTTAATCACAGAGCCAAACATCTGCATCGGCGATTTGCACGAAGAAATGTTTTCCAACAGCTCGGGATGTTTGAATTCCGCATGTTTAATCCAGCCCGGGCAGCAGGAAGTGAACAGCGGCAGCTTTCCGCCGTTTTGCACCCGTTCTAAAAATTCGTTGGATTCTTCCAGCACCGTCAAATCCGCGCCGGTTACGGTATCGAAAACCAGGTCAAAGCCCATTTTCCGCAGCGCCGCCACGATCTGCCCCATCGTGTTCTGTCCGATTTCCACACCCAAATCATGGCCGATGCCCACGCGCACCGCCGGCGCGATCTGCGCAATCACCTTGGTATTCGGGTCGCTCAGCGCATCCCACACCTTTTGCGTATCGTTTTTAATGACGATAGCGCCGGTCGGGCATACCGCAGAACATTGTCCGCAGCCTACGCAGTTTGTATTATTGATCGGCTCGTTAAACGCCGGCATAACCTCCATTTTGGAGCCGCGGAAGGCAAAGTCGATGGCGCCCACGTTTTGCACTTCGTTACACATGCGCACACAGTCGCCGCACAAAATACATTTTGTGGGGTCTCGGAAGATAGACGGAGAGGAATCGTCCACCAAGTTCTTTTCTTCCGGCTTTTCAAACCTCAATTTATCAATGCCAAACCGCTTGGCCAGCTCCTGCAATCTGCAATCCCCGTTCTTTTCGCAGGTCGTACACGAGCTACAATGGTTGGAAAGCAGCAGTTCCAAAATCATCTTGCGGTATTTGCGCAGCTTCGGGGTGTTGGTGTAAATTTCCATCCCGGCCCGCGGCGGCGTAGAACAGGCCGCTTCCATTCCGCCACGGCTGTTTTCCACCATGCACATACGGCAGGCGCCATAGACGGAAAGCTCGGAATAATAACAGAAAGTAGGCAATTCAATGCCGGTTTTGCGAATCAACTCCAGCAGGTTTTTTTCGCCGTTGATTTCCACCGGCATATTATCAATCATCATAAATTGTCCGCTCATCGTTCTCAGTCCTCCCTAATGGCCGCAAAAGCACACGATTCTATACAAGTGCCGCACTTGATACATTTTTCCTGATCAATTACAAACGGCTTTTTGATTTCCCCTGTAATCGCACCCACCGGACATAGGCGAGAACACTTCGAGCAGCCTCTGCACTTCTCCGGATCGATGGTGAATTTCTTCAGCTTTTGACACTGTTTGGCCGGGCAGTTATGGTCAAACACATGCGCTTCATATTCATCGCGGAAGTTTTGAATCGTGCTTACCACCGGGTTGCCCGCGCTCTTGCCCAGGCCGCACAGGGCCGTGGCGGAAACCGTCTGCGCCAGCTCCATCAGCAACTCAATGTCGTCCGGCTGTCCTTTGCCGGCCACGATGCGCTCCAAAATCTCCAACATGCGCTTTGTGCCTTCTCTGCACGGCACGCATTTGCCGCAGGACTCATTCTGGGTAAAGCTCATAAAGAAGCGAGCCACTTCCACCATGCAGCTGGATTCATCCATAACCACCATGCCGCCGGAGCCGATCATGGCGTTCACCTTTTTCAAAGAGTCAAAATCCAACGGCAAATCCAGGTGTTTTGTCGTCAAACATCCGCCGGACGGGCCGCCGATCTGCACGGCTTTCAGCTGTTTTCCGTCGCGAATGCCGCCGCCGATATCATAGATAATCTCGCGCAGCGTTGTGCCCATCGGTACTTCGATCAAGCCGGTGTTTTCAATGTTGCCCGTCAAGGCAAAGGCTTTGGTGCCGGGGCTGGTCGGCGTGCCGATCTTTAAGAATTCATCCGCCCCTTTGGAGATAATTGGCGGCACGTTGGCAAAGGTTTCCACGTTGTTCAATACCGTGGGTTTGCCAAACAGGCCCTGTTCCACCGTGCGCGGCGGTTTTACGCGCGGCATGCCGCGTTTCCCTTCGATGGAGGCCGTCAAAGCCGAGCCTTCGCCGCAAACAAATGCGCCGGCGCCGCGGTTGATCTGCATGGTAAAGCTCTTTCCGCTGCCCAGGATGTTATCGCCCAAAAGGCCGTATTCTTCTGCCTGTTGAATGGCCGTCTGCAAACGGGACACCGCCAG